>Ga0315275_10000163_pt1 | contig 53074 bp, 51 predicted proteins | sample YL17G03_0_MG_FD_205557 | JGI IMG/M metagenome (GOLD analysis project Ga0315275, IMG submission 205557) | Sediment microbial communities from Yellowstone Lake, YNP, Wyoming, USA - YL17G03_0 | ecosystem: Environmental > Aquatic > Freshwater > Lake > Sediment | place: USA: Wyoming | collected... | reverse complement strand
GAAGAACAACCCAATTAAAAGGATTTTTTCTTGAACTAATTAAAAATTATAGGAGGTGATCCCACCGCAGGTTCCCCTACGGTGACCTTGTGACGACTTAACCCACCTCACTGAACTTAGGTTCAATACAACCAAAAGAGTTGGATTTCACCTAAGCCCTGCTCGGTTGGTTTGACGGGCGGTGTGTGCAAGGAGCAGGGACATATTCACCGGACAATGATGATATCCGATTACTAGGGATTCCAGCGTCACGAGGCTGGGTTTCAAGCCTCGATCTGAACTAGGATAGGGTTTAGAGGTTTAGCTCCTCCTCTCGGAGTGGCATCCCATTGTCCCTATCATTGTTGCGCGCGTGTAGCCTAGAGCATTCGGAGCATACAGACCTACCGTAGCCTGCACCTTCCTCCCTGTTTCCAGGGCAGTCCCCTCAAAGTGCTCAATCCACCCGAAGGTGTTGTTAGCAATAGAGGGTACAGGTCTCGCTCGTTGCCAGACTTAACTGGACACTTCACAGCACGAGCTGGCGACGGCCATGCACTACCTCTCGGCTTGTCAGGTAATGTCTTCAGCATGACCTTCATTCTGCCGTCGGCTCTAGTGAGGTTCTCTGCGTTGAGTTAGATTGAACCGCACGCCGCACCCCTTGTGGTGCTCCCCCGCCAATTCCTTAAAGTTTCAGCCTTGCGACCGTACTTCCCTGGTGGTGAGCTTAGCGACTTCTCTTCGACACTGCGCATCCTCGTGGGGTGCGCAATACCTTGCTCACAGCGTTTACGGCTAGGACTACTCGGGTAATTAGCAACCTTTTGTCATGAAAAAGCTTAATTCACTTAGTAACTACAGTAATGGTTTTACAAGCAAAAATAGTTCGTATGACTTTGCGAAGCAAATGTCATACTTAAGTGGTTTGGTCAAGCTTTAAAGGCAAACTTTTGTTTGCCGACTAAAGGTTGTATCTAATCCGTTTTGCTCCCCTAGCTTTCGTTCCTCACAGTCAGAACCGTGCTGGTCAGATGCCTCCGCCATTGGTAGTCCTCCTTGGATTAACCCATTTTACCGGTACCCAAGGAATACTTCTGACCTCTCCCGGTCTCGAGTCCTGCAGTGTCCCCTGCACGCCGACAAGTTAAGCCTGCCGATTTCACAAAGGATTTACAGAACCTGCTACGAACGCTTTAGACCCAATAATCGTGATTCCCGCTTGGGGCGCTGGGGTTACCGCGGCGGCTGGCACCAGTCTTGCCCACCCCTTATTCGCCAAGCTATTTACACTTGGCAAAAGCCCAACAATGTTGAGCACTTGGGATTCCCTTCTCACACTTTCGTGCATTGGAAAGTTTTCGCGCCTGCTGCACCCCGTGGGGCTGGGACCAGTATCTCAGTGTCCCTCTCCGGGCTACCACTCTCATGGCCCGTACGGATCTTCGGTTTGGTGGTCCATTACACCGCCAACAGCCTAATCCGCCGCCGGCCCATCCTACGGCACGAGTTTAAGGAAGAGACCCTTCCAGGTCTTGTTCCCTATCAGGTATTACCCTTACTTTCGCAAGGTTATCCCCGACCATAGGGCAGGTTACCGACGTGTTACTGAGCCTTACGCCTCCATTACTGGATGACTTGCATGGCTTAGTCGAATCCCAATAGCAGCAATCTCCCGCAGGATAAACGGGAATTATTAGTAAGTTGCTAAAGCTAGAAACTTAATTGCTGAATTGTTTTTTGTTGTCTTGTCTTTCGACGGGTTCGTACAATTTGTACTTTTCTTCTCCTACCACCATACTTGAATATCTAGTTCAAGCATGATACTATATGATGTCGATGAATGCGACACAAGATGACATCGCGACTTCACGTCGTGATGGTGTTGCATTGCATGGGCGCTGATCGTATTTATCGTAGAGAATCAGTGTTTAGATCCTCGCCTGAAAATGCGTGGTTTTTAAGAGTTATAGCTTATTTATAAGCTTTTCGGTTCGCTAAAAACCGGAATTAATAGGAGAAATATAAGAAAAAGAAGCAAATAAAGCAAAAATAAAACATTTTTGCATATTAATCAAAGATTAATAAAAGCAAAAATAAAACATTTTGAATCTTAAAATCAAATATTAAGAAAAAAAATAAAAAGTTTAGGCTTATTTCTTCGGGTTGATTGTGGGCAGCCCGAGATATTTTGCCGCCTGGTTCCAGACTGCATATTGCTTCTTGGATTCCGCAGAGTGCTCGCCGTGCTGGCGCCTTACTTCGTAGTATTTCTTCTCGCAGTAGTCAGAGAGCTCTTTTGAATTTGCGCTGGCGCTGGCCTTTATGAAGCTAAGTAGCTCCTCCCTGTGCTTCACCCTGTTAGGGATGCTGGTTCTCTTCTTGGCATGCTCGTAAAATTTCAGGCAGTCCTCGAAGTTCTTTCTCAGCAGCACGCCCTGGTAGTCTGTTCCAATGCCTACGTACTTGGTGCCCCTCTCTTCAGCTGATGGAATTACTGTCCTGTAGTCATCTTTCAGCTCCTTCACGCCCTTGTTCACTATCTCTGTCAGGCCTCTGACTGCTTTTGCTCCGAAGTGCGCAGTTGCTCTTGCTCCGTCTTTCAAGAAAGTCTTTACCTTTTCCAGGTCCATTGCGCCTTCTCCGCTTTCTACCTCACGTTTTAGCTTCTCGTACAAGTCACTGCCTTTGTCGTACAGTTCACCGCCTTTCTCATAGAGGCTGCTGCCTTTTTTCTTTAGAACTCCAAGGCCCTTGTCGACGCCATCCTGAATCGCAGCCACTCCATCCTTTGCTGCGTCGCCAAAGACTTTTTTGTAGCCACCCTGCGCCTGGATGTCTGAGTGAGCCTGTTTTCCAGCCTCAACCACGTCTTCGACCACATGGGCTATTTCTCCTATGACGCCTTCTTTCTTCTCAATCTTCTCTCCGATAGTTGCTGCGGCTTTGTAAACTCCGGTCTTCCCTTTCTGGAATGTCGCTTTCCCTTTCTGGATTCCAGCCTTGGCTTTGCCTTTCAACTCGTCCACTTTTTCTGTTAGGGACATGTTGCCTCCCCCTCCTTGTTTTTTGTTAAGGTAGGCAGGTCTTTTGTCCTGCCCTGTTTTATTCTAGGAAAATAAAAAATAATTTAGCTTATTTGTTAAGCTGGATGTTAGTGCCTTCAAGCACCTTTTGCGTGGCTTCTGGCCCGACATCATATATCTTGATGCCTGACTTCTCCAGGAACTTCTGGGCAAAAGGCCTCTGGCCTTCCCTGAGCACATGATAAATGTCATGTCCTGCTACAAGAGCGTTCTCGAATGTCAATGACCTGCTCAGGTTCTCGAATGTCGGGTCATTCATCAGGATGATGTTGCTACGCGCCTCATTAAGTACTCCCAATATTGAGTGCTTCCCATATCCTCTGTTGAGCTGGTCTGGCATGAATGACTCCAGGTAACCGCACAGGAGGAAGTCATTGTACCTCTTAACCGGATCTGTTTCTTTTCCGCCCATAAAGGTTATTTTAGCGTTATAGGTTATGTCTTTCTTGCCTATTCCTTTTCCCAGTTCTTTTGAAATCATGTTTTTCTGGCCATAGGTCATGTGATGCAACACCCGGCCTATCAGCTCGTTCTTCTTGTCAATCTTTCCGTCGCCGTTCTTGTCAAGATAATATGAGTACAATAGGTCGTTTCCATATTTCAGGGCGAAGTCCTTGATCTTAACATAGGCTAATGTGCCTCTATTATCAATTAGCTCATAGCCTCCGTTGTTGGTCTTGCCAAATGGGTCAAATGTTCTTGTGGGTGTGCTGAACCTTATGAAGTTAAGAATAGGTATGTTTCCAGGGAAAAAATCCCAATGGTTTTCTATCCTGTAGACGCCTTCTCCATGCACTGCCTTGTCCCACAGGCCTAGAGTTAGTCTCTCCTTCGCCTGCTCAAGATTGTCCACGAACTCAAATCCGAATCTCTTGAGCTTGGAAGGTTTCTGGCAAAGCCAGACTGTGCTTTCCTGGAAGTTAACATCTATGATTCCATCCTCGAAGTCCCTGTATATGGTTCTTCGGGGAATCTGCTCCTCTGTTTTCCTTATCTTCTTGATAAGGCTCTCTCTTACTCCCTGTTTAGTGCTCTGGGTCTTGTTGAACTCAGCAATAAGGTTGAAAAGCACTTGAGCCCTAGGGTCTTTGTCCGGGATATCATAGTACTCGAGGTTGGTTCCTCTCCTGAAGTTTATCCCCCAAAGCCATCCCAATGGGAAGCTTCTGACTTCCTCCAGCCTGTTGATGAGCTTCTTCTCTCCGCCTACTTGCAGCACATTGATTTCCACTTCTGATTTTCCACGCTCTGGCGCAACCCTGTAGGCAAGGAAAGCATCCTCTTCAATTGCTGGATTCCTGCTGTCTCCTGCCTGTCTCACGCCATTGGTGGAAGTGCTCATTACTGTGCCGTACTGGTCTGTGAAGAGCTTGCTTCCTGCAAAGCTTATGCCAGCCTGCACTCTTTCTTTTTTGAAATAAGCATTGGCAAGCCTGGTGTTATCCTGCCTTTTCAGGTTGAAAGTCTCTGCTTCGTCAGTGAGGTGATACTCTGCAGTCGCCAGGATATCCTCAATCTTGGTCTGTTTTCCCTCTAATCCTCCTCGATAAATCTGATAGGCGGTGGCCTTGTCTGCGCTTGCTGCGTCCTGCCTCTCGTCTCCACCAGCAAAGTTTATTGATTGCTCAACCCTGTAGAGAACATTTCTCACAGGATAATCCTGCCTCTTGGTGAAGAAGTCAAATGCACCATAACCTGTCAGGAGAGTGCCTACTATTGCCACTCCGACAATCGCAGCTTTGGCCTTTTTCTTTCCAGCCTCGAAAAAAGCCCTGATCTTGCCTTTCTTTCCAGGTGAATCATGTGAATGTGATTCCTCTTTCTTTTTCTTGCCCTTCTTCTTATCGTCCTTAGGACTAAAGTATTTGTCTTCCATTCTTGATACCAAATCATCAGTTTCGTTTTTTGGTGACATTTTCGACACCTCGTTTTAATTTTTGTTTGTGCTCTTTATGAATATGAAATGAAAATGATAAATAAAAAAATTTAATAAAAAAGTTTAGTGCCCTTTTGTGATTTCGTCGAATCTCTTCTGGCGTGCTTCGCTCTTTGCCTTCTCAGCATCTGCTTTGGCTTTCATGTAAGCTTCGAATTTCTTTGGTATGTAAGCCACGCCCTCTGTCAAGCCTTCCATGGCTTTGCCGTACACCTTCTTGCCTGCTTTGGTCAGCTGGGAAGGAATATTCTCCATTCCATGCTTTTCAAGCTGCGCCTCTACCTCTTGCGGAGGCTCGTAGCTCATTACAACATCAACAATGTTGGTGTTCCTTGCTGCCTTGTCGAGTGCTTTGTTGAGCTTCTTCTCCTCATTTGGGGTGAGGAACCAGTTAACTCCTTTTTTCATCCCATTACCCACTACCAGCCCTCCGAAGAAGAAAGGTATCTGGTAAAGGTTAGTTGCCCATGCACCAATAGGTGTGTGGCCTTTTATCTGGGTGTAGTGTGAAAATCCGATTGCTGTATCATAGAGTATTTCTGCTCCTATTGCAAAGGCGAACTTGCCAGCATATGACAGATTGTTGATCCTCTCTGTGTGAATCAGGTCATGCCAGAAGTTCTTGATTTTCTGCTTCACGGAAATGTCTTTCTTCACTAAGCCCATCTTGACAAAGTAATCCTTGACCAAAGCCACATTCTGGGCGTACTGCAACGGGTCTTTTGGAGCAGGGCTCACTGTTACTGGCACTTCTGCCTTCTTAGCCTCTCCTTCTTGCTTGCTAGCATCAACTACTTCTGCTGTGCCTGCGTCCTTTGGCTGCGCATCTAGCAAGTGTTCTATTGATTTCAGGCATTCTCTCTTTGCTTCGATTCTATCCTGCTTTGAGTTGGTCAGCATGTAGGTGGAATAATCCAAGCCTGCAACTACCATTCCTGCACCGAAGTGCTGCATTGCGTCTCCAAACATGGTTTCGATTGACATTTTTCATCCCTCCCGAGTTTTTTTATTTTTTTGAATGTCTCCTTTGTTTTTTCTTTCTTATCTCTTCAAAACATGAGCAATATAATCCTGCATCTTCTCATCAGCGCTGTCAAACAATATCTCCAAGTCTCCTCTGTTATGCTTGTACATTGCCCTCAAATCCCAAGGCCAAAGACCTGTTAACAGGTTGGCAACAACAGGAACATGATATTGGTCAGCAGTAGCGGGCTCGAGCAGTATCGCCCTTATTACAGGGCTGGCTTTGTCTACCAGGCTCTCAAAGTTATAGCCCTTCACCGAGGCTTTTTGTATGTCATTCAACTCAACCCATTCGTGAGTCCTGACTTTCTGCTTCTCCTCATTAAGTATCCTTGTCCTTTGCTCGTTGCTTATGTTGTGGACAAAATAGCCTAGCTTAAGCAAGCCTAAGTCTTCAAGGCGAGCCAGCCTTGGCTGGATGAGCTCTTCTGAAAACTTAGCATAGCCCTTGTCCACCAGGAAGTCCACCACCTTGTCTGTTGAGTTTATGGGTATGAAATCAACTAATGGGCCTGACTGGGGCTTTTCATTGGTTTTATCATTGTAAATCACAGTGGCTCTCGGCGGGCTATGGAGGAAATCATCTGAGCTTCCATTGGCACTTTCTCCGTTAGGCCTTTTCATCTTCTTCCTTATAGCGTGATGCTCTGTTTCCCTGAAAACATGAACTCCATCAAATAATCTGGTGCAAAACGTGCCAACTTCATGATAAGCAGTCAAGTCGCCAATATTATAGCCTCTTATGTCTCCGACCAGCTTCACCAGCTCGAGTATTTTCTTAGGCACTTCGCTGTCCTTTGCAACGAGCAGGTTAGGCTTGCTTTCCAGCCTTTTCACCAGGAGCTGCAATTCCTTGGCATAGTGTATGAATTTTGAAGGAGTGTGCAAGTCAATGCTTGCTCCGTGCAATAATAGCATGTCATCAAGCGCTTCATAAGTGCTTACTCCTGTGTTGATTCTCCCATAAAGGCCATCAATCCTTGTTACTGTGGAAATCCCGGGCAGGTATTGCTCGTAAAGGAAATCGAACAGGGCATTGTCAAATGAGAACTCCTCATCCAATAATTCAGCATCCTTCTGGTCAGGTGAAACAATCACCATGTACCTGTTGGCTGGGCCGCACTGCAAGTAATTCCTGCCGAGCTCCTCCTCAATCTCAGGTGAGATTCCTCTCTTGTCAATTGAAAAAGAGGTTAAGCCGGTCTTCTTCTCAGTCACTTTTTCCAGCACCCGGTTGTAATTATTCACCAGGTCGCCTTCTACCTTGAACAGCTTTTCCCCGACCAATCCGACGTTTCTCAGTGTTCTCATGTTAGCTCAACTCAGTATTTGTTTTGGTTTCTTGTTTTTGTTTCCTGCTCACTTTCTGCCTTTCCTATCCTCGTCCTCTGCTCTCTTAAAAGCATCAATTACAGTCTGCTTTGATGTTTCTTGTATGATAGCCATCTGTGTTCTTAGAGCCTCAAGCCTTGCAAGGTCTGGCACTTTGCCACCTTCCTTTGCCTGTTTGACCTGCTCTTCTAGCAATCTTATTTCTGACTGGATGTTCCATACCTTGTTGTCATAGCTCCTGCCAATCTGCTCAACAGCCTCGTTATTAGCATATCTCTCTTCTGAGTCAAAGTATCTCTGTGCTTCCTGGAAAAGGATGTCTGGCGTGATAGGCACATAGAGCTTGCCTATTGCCTGGACTTTTTTCTCAAAGGGAAGGTCTAGGAATTGCCTTCTGTCTGCGAACCAGTCATTAGGTATGTCAAAGTTAGCGCATCTCGCCTTGATAGATTCATTAATGGCCTTGGCTGACCTTCCTGTTATTTTTTGGTTCTTGGCTTTCAGCCCTTCCATGAATCTTCCGAAGTCAATCAAGGTTGCATTCTTGTATTGTTTCAGGTTTTCAGCCATGTAAGCTGCAACATCCTCGTGCGCAGTCCATGTTCCATCATCATTTCTTATGTCCTGGGTATCGAATGGCTTGTAACCCTTGCCATTATCAATTTTGAGCTTGCCTATCTTGATGAGCTGCTTAAGCTCCAGGTTCACAATGTCTGCGAAGTCCTCTGCACTTACTGGGCCGTCTATCAGGAACCTGTCGTTGAACCTGTTTCTCAGGGCATCGTCCAGGCCTGTGGGCTTGTTGGTTGCTCCGAAGTTTATGACATTTCCGAGCCTTAGTGTGTAGACTCCGTCTAAGTACTGCATGATTATGTTGTTGATATCATTATCAGCTCCTTGCGCCTCTCTCCTTGTGGTTGTCAATAGGTCAAGGTCGTCAAAGATTCCTAAGCTCAGGGCATTCTGGTCCTTTGTGACTGCCAATCTTTCCAAGAGAATCTTTCCTGTCTTTCCATAGTACTCGTCCTTTATTGATTGGTCAACTGTGAATACATTGTACTTTATTCCTAGCTGCTGACATCTCTCATCGAGCAAAGTCATTGCTAACCTGAAAAGAGATGACTTTCCTGTTCCTGGCGGACCGTCGAAAAGAACAGTCCAGGCCAAACCACCCATGTCAATGATTGGGTTCTTCTTGGCTGCGAAATCATAAAGCACCAGCCTGTCAACATATCTTGATATCTTTCTCTTTGCTGACTTGTTGCCGACAATCTCTTCAGACCTTATAGGCCTGAATGAGAGCTTCTGCTCAGCTGGCTTGACAGTGGGTACGCTCTTGTCCTCATATGATTCAATTGAGAGAAAATCATCCATTATCCTCCACCTGTAACCATTGATGTGACGGTCCAGTGTGGGGTGAGCGTCTTTCTTGGATTTAGCTATTGATGCATACTTCTCAAACACATCCTTAACATATAATGGGAACTCGTGCTTTGCCTTGAAGACATCCTTCTTGCCCTCAACGTGATTGACGAGATTCGCATAGATAGGCGCTACCAGCTGGGTAATGACGCCCTCTGCTGGCTTAGAAGCATTAAGCTGAAGGTTGTCAAGCCCCATTGGCTTTTCATCCTTGGCTTTCTCAGCATTGTATTCAGGATCTTTCATCAGCGCGGTCTCAATCTTTTTCACTATGTAGGCTGAAGCAGCATAGGCTGCAAAGTTGTGGCAGAACTCATTGAGCTTCAAGAGCTCAGGGTCTGTGGCCAAGTCTGCATTTTTGGTGCTGAGCAGTTTCTTCCTCGCTCCTGTCTTGTCTTCGAGCATGTCTGAAACTGTCTTGAAAATCTGCATTCCTTCTCTTATTGCGAGATAGGTCTCTGTCTCGACATTGCTCATTATCTTAGGCTCTTTCATATCTATCTGTCGTATCAAGTCAGACAAATCATATCTCTTCCCGCTGTAGGGGAAACCTGAAAGTCCGTTTTCTATTTGTTCCTGATGAAAATACACCATGTCCTTTGTGATGTCTATGGGCTGATTTTGTTCAACCAAGGAAATCACCTCCTGTTGTTATTCCGAATAGCTTAACTTCGTCTTTAAAATCAGGGCTCAAGTTGTAAGCCCTCTGAATCAATCTTTGCGGCATGAGCATGAATTTTGGCGACTGGATCACTGGCGAGAAGATTCCTGAGTACATATCACCGGATATGTAACCCTTGAATCTCTTAATGAGCCCTTGCTTTGCTGTCTCGTCCATTCTCTGGACAAAATACCTTCTGAATGCAAGGATGCCATTGGATTCGTGAGCCTGATCTAATAGTGTATCTATTGCTTCCGGGTTGACGGTGTTCTTGTTGTAGAATGGGCCAATATCAAACCTCTCCACCATCTGGAGAGTAATTCCGTCAATGTCCTCTATGTTCTTGGCCAGCGTCGGGAGCTCGTATGCTGAAACAGATGATAATCCACGGATTATCCTGCTCTCAAGCTCATTGCGCCAGTCAGCGCTATTATATATATGAGGAGTAACATTAAAGTAAATCGTGTAGAACCTTGGCAGGTTGTTGTTCTCGTCAAGCCTTTCAAGTGATTTCTTAAGGAAATGAGCAGTGCCTGTTTTCTTGACATAAACTTCAGAATATGATTTTAATGGCTGGGCCAGCTCCAGGTCTTTCAGCATTTGAAAATAATTCCTTTGGAGCTTTCTCAGGACAACGTCCTCAGGATAAACTCCTCTGAAAAGTGTGAAGAGCGCGTCTCTCACCAGCTTTTCATCATCAGGCAGGCTCTTGAGCATCTCTGATGCTTTTTCCTTGTCATTTTCCAGCATGTGGAAGTCCCTTACGATGACAGGGAAGCCCGACTCTGTAGGATCAATCGCACAGTATGAGCGAACCGCTGCATCAAGCGAGGCTACTTCCAGCCTGTTTTTTGTTGCCAGGGCATCAATTGTGTTGGCGATCCTGAGCATGTACTCCTGAAGATAAGGGTTTCCTCCCCCTGCATCAGGCATCTTGTCATACACAAGCCTTGAAAGAACGCGAAGCATCTTGCTCAAAGTGTCAAGGTGTGTCTGGGTGCATTTCTCATCCAGTGTAGCGAAGTTCTCGCTTATTTCCAGGTTGACTTCCTGTTTGTCAAGCGTTGTCTTGCCATTTATGATTGGGCTCATGGTTTATCGCATCCTCTTTTGGATTTTTTATGAAACTCATGAAAATAAAAAATTAAAAAAATAAAAAACAAAAAAAGTTGCTGAGGCTTTTATTTTCCATACCTCTCTGACTGAGACCTTCTTGAGCTTGTGCTCATCTCTTCCAAGTTAACCTTGAAAGCTGAGAACATCTGGTCCATCCTGTCCATGTATTGGCGGACTTTCTCCTCGTCAATAATGGCTTTGCTGGCCCTTGCTGTGGTCTCATCAGTGACACCTTCTGCAGATGCGACAATCATGTCAACAGACTGGTCTGCAGCCACGTTCATGGCCTGGTCAATCTTTGACATTCCCTTGGTTGTCATCATTATCTTGATAGCCTCTGGGGCTGCAAGATAAACCTGGGTGATGTTGTCAAGCTTTTCTCTTATCTGCTTTGCCTGGATTCCTAGGTCTCTTATCATCTGCTCGAACGCGTTTCTTGACTGCCTGTTGGCTTCAAGCGATTCTTGTGCCTGCTTGTATGTGGTGAGCACTGAATCGTACTCCAGCCTTATCTCAAGCAGTTCCTTGTGCATGTCGTTCTTCTGGTTCTCGAGCTGGGCCTGCATCTTGGCGTCAGCAGTCTTGCTTTGCTCGTCAATCTGCTTGTATTCTGATTCCATTGCCTCGAGTTTTGCCTTCAACGCCTCTTCCTTTGGCTGGAACTCGCTTATCTTTGCTGTTATCAAGTCTGTGTTGACTTCCAGTCCATCATAAGTCTTGACTGCGCCTTGCCTTACCTCAAGAATTTCTTTCACTAGCATGTGGCCGTAGTCCAGAATCAACTGCAGGTTCTGCTTTGGATTCTGCATCTTCACGCGCTGTACTCTCATACTATGGGCTTTTTTAGGAGCAAAAATCCTTACCAGCTTTTCAATTCCCAGGTAAGTCTCTTGCTTCTTCACAAAGGTTGTGTAGCCTTCAAGGCCTTCTGCGAGTCCGACTGCTAAGTCTGCAATTGTCCCCTTAAACTCAGCAAACTGCTGGATTCCTGAATCCAGTTTTGACTGGGTCTGCCTTGCTTTCTCCACGGTTGTGGTGTCTAGCTTCTTGAAAGCGGTCTGCGCTGCATCCAATCCTTTATAGACGCCTTCGTCTATTCTCTGTCTCATTGCTCTGAGCTTTTGCAGGTTCTCTGAATCAATGTTCTTGATCTCAAACCTGCTGTCTTTTTCTTCTTGCTTAATGGCCATTTTGTATCGCCTCCCTTATTGACTTAAACTATTTTCATCCCCCGAAATGTTTCCATTCCAGAGTAGTTGCATCATTGTAGGATAAGCTTATTTATAAAGTTTTCGTTTTTTTAATCACCACGCAGTAGTAAAACTAACCAGAAATATTTTGGAATTTCGCACACAGTCCCCCGATCAGAACCCTGCCTCACTGCTTACTGGTTGGCCTTTCTTCGTCTCTTCTCTTTCTTCATGCGCTTGCGCTGCCATTTCCAGCGCATCTGGCCCTTCTTCTTCCAACGTCGACTGCTGCGCTTCATATTCCAGATATCACTCCTATTCTTATAAAGGTTTGTAGGAAAAAAATTTGACTTTGATGAAAACTTTTCGTAAGTTTAAACGCTTTAGACTTTCATTTCTTTTATAAATGTTTTGAAAAAAGAGATACTCGCGCACGAATATTGAATATTCAATAAAAAAGAAGGATGCCCCGGCCGGCAGGCAGAAAAACTGGCTTTTCTGAACCAGCCGATTCATTTTGAATGCCCCGGCCGGGATTTGAACCCAGGTCCTCGGATGCTTTCGGATTTGGAACATCCGCTCATCGTGATGATCTTCGAATCCTCGAAAATCCGAGATGATTGTTCCCGCAAGGGAACCAAGGAAATCCTTGATTTCCCTTGGACCGGACTACACCACCGGGGCAAAAGGAAATATTTTTAATCATAATTCTTTATTTTTTTAATTTTTGAATATGATAAAATGGGCCCACAGGGATTTGAACCCCGGACCCCCGGCTATCCTAATTCGTGTATGAAACACGGCCTTATAAGACCGGTGCTCCAGCCAGGCTAAGCTATGGGCCCAACTAATTTTAGCTTATCGTCTTTTGTGGTTATAATCGCTTTAAAAACTTTTTTATTAAGAATAAAGAAAAATGTATGCGCCGACCGACAGGCAAAAATCAAAAAAGATTTTTGAGTCGTTTGCCGCATTCGCTTCGCTCATGCGCCGACCGGGTTGCAGACGACTCAGGTCTGAAGAGTAGGACAACTTTTTAATCAGAGAAATCTTAATCATAAACATCTTTTCTGTGGTCAAAGCAGTTAATTATTATCTTATCATCTTCTATACGGTAGATTAAGCGAAATGGTGGAATCCGCAGGCTTCTATGGTTCTTTAGCTCGTGCTTTAGCGGCTTGCCTGCTTCGGGCTGCTTCTCAAGCTTTTTTATCTGCTTAATAATCCTTAATCTTGTGGTCTTGTCCTTTATCTTCCTGAATTCTTCCCTGAACTCATCTGAGAATAAGATTATCATTTTCACTTCATCAGCAAGTCATCTATTTCTTCGTCCTTCATTCTAGTGTTGGCTTTGACGTACTTGCCTTTCTTAATCTGCTCCTCGCTCTTGTTAATCTTGTCTATCAGTTCCATGTCCTTGCTTAAAGACTCCTTCTTAAGCTGCTTCAGCATAATGTTCCCATCCTGATTAAAAACAATAAACTTGGTGGACGGGCTGATGCCAGCATCTTTTCTTATTTCTGCAGGAATAACCACCTGGCCATTCTGCGACATTCTGGTAATAGCAACTTCCATAATTCATCACCTACAATGCATTTTAATAATAAAACAAATTGTATATATAAATGTTTCGATTTTGATAGGCACTATGCGTCTACAAAAAATCTCCAAGAAAAAAGCCTATCAAGAGTCACATGCATAGTGACGAAAGTCATAGTTGTCCTAGTCCTGAGACGCGAAAAGCATGATGCGCCGACCGGGTTGCAGACGACTCAGGTCTCGCAAGTAGGACAACTCCTTGATAATATAAAAAGAAAAGTCGGAGAACGTAACACCTGAATATAGATATCGGGCTAAACGGAAACGCTACTTAAGAAGCGGCGGCACAGGCGGCCGTGCGGTAGTCATTTCGTTTATGTTGTCGTATGCATTCGTTCATATTTCTTTAGATGGTATTTGTTTTGATATTAGCTGTTCCGCGTGTTTGGGAATCAATTTACCTAAATCATCAGCCGTACCAAAACCGTGAGAGACTTTAACTTTCCGCACCTCTATAATTAATTTATTTAGTTTCTTTTTACTTGTGGGAAAACAATCGGCTCGAACATACACTTTGCATCTTTTTTGCTTTTTTTTAAGTGCATATCTTATTTCTTTATCTACCCAAGACCGGTATTCAGGAGTTATTATTCCGATGAAAAATTGAGACTCATCAATCAGTCGAAAACACTCTTCTTGCACTGAACCGTGGCCTGGAATTCTCTCCATGCAAATCGGCTGATGCTTATGAAATTTTAATTTCTTACGAACAACTTCTCGTTCAGGAAGCCATAATTTTGAACTTATAAAGAATTTTGTCCTGCCTTCAATAATATTATCTTCCCTAGGGTAATCTCTTACTGACGGAACCAATATGCGACACAAAAGTGTGCTGGAACATTGAATAACGCCGACGCCGCACTCTTGGCATTGTTCACAGAGCTGTTCTAACAAAGGATTGTTCTCATAATTGTAAATGGCAATATATACTCCGATACCATTTTGCATCGCAGTCTTAATTTCATTGCGGTTTGTCTCCGGAAACACAGGAGGATTTCTAAAAATTACTATTCTTTTCTGGCCATTACTTTTCTGTAGAAAATAATCCGGAACTAGTCCCTTAAGTACCTTTTTATTAATTTTTACTGAAGCCTTAAATTGTTGCTTTAAGAATTTCTTCAAGGCATTTTTAATATCTTGCTCGAGCACCGATTGTATAAGAACCATTTTGAAATCACAGCACTTTAAGTTTTTTATCTATATGCCTTTTTACTTTTTGCAGCAGTTCCCGAAGCTGTTCTTTTTGTTTTTGAGGTAAATTCGTTGGAACTTTGTCAAGTGCTCCTAAAAAGACACTCATATTTCTTTCAAATTTGAAGAAATCAAACTCTAAACCAGCTTGGATGATAAGGTCTTCGACGGATTTATTGGGTGAATTTATAAATTTTTCAACTTCCTTTCCTGCCTTTATAGGAGCTTCTCTAATCCACTTCGATATGGGTCTAAACGCGACAATATTCTTTATCAGACCTTCCTTTCTTTTTTCAATCAGGGACTTGAATATTTTCTTATTTCCACCTAATCTATTGAAAACTGAACGGTTATTATTTTTAAGAGGCTCAACCAAATTTTTTGCTGTTTCTATAAAGAAGTCTTCAGTAAGCAATTTATCTTTTCCTATCAGACTTTTTTCTTCGCTTGTTCTTGCCTCCTCTTCTAATATCATATCCTGGAATTCGTCATCCAGCGTCAAAACCAATTTGCATCTTCTAATTTCAGAAGCGGTCAGGCTCGTAAGTTGCTTTAGTTCCTTTTCTTTAGGCTCTCTGCCTTTTTTTTGCTTGAATGATTCTATAACTTTATTAAGTTCCATGGCAGTAGGAATTAACTCCCATGGTTCAAATAAGTGATGTATATGAAACATATCCAATACGTATTCTTCGGGAGCCTTGTCACTTATTAATACCGGTATTTTTTTTATACCTATCTGTAAAGCTGCTTTATACCTTCTTTCCCCATCTATTATGGTAAACTTTTTTTTGGGATTTACAAAGACATTTATGGGAACTAAAATTCCCCGTTCTTTTATAGAAGCAACAAGTTCATCAAGTTTTTCTTGGTCAAAAATAAGGCGGGGATTGTTAGGATTTTTTTCTATCAACTGTATTGGAATATTCCTTACCGGTCTGGTTTGTGGTTCAGGCATTTTCACTCTAGTTAGTTAGCCTCGATATTAATAGTTTGTGATATGATTATCCATATATGAGGATTCGGGATAATTTTGTAAGAATGAGCTCGAATGAAAAATAAGTAAGGTAGCTGTTTTTATTGTTTGTATTCTCCTTTGATTATTTGGATGTCCTCCTCGGTTAGCGTCTTCTGTGCGGGAACCATTCTTTTCTTGATAATGTCAAGATATTTTCTTTCCTTTTCTATGCCGATAGAATTTCTTCTCATTTTTTTGGCTACAACGCTAGTTGTTCCTGAGCCAACAAATGGGTCGAGAACTGTGTCGCCTTCTTTTGTGCATGCCAAGAGTATTCTACGCAGCAATTCTTCAGGCTTTTGCGTTGGATGCTCTCCTGCCCATTTCTCGCTTTTAGGTGTCAATGGGATGCTCCACACATTCCTGGATTGTTTTCCTTTTGGATTTAGAGCATCTTCAATCAAATTCTTAGTGTCTTCATAGTTAAAAACCCATCTCTTCCCGTTTCCGTTCTTTGATGCCCAGATTAAATGCTCTGTGCTTTCTGTAAACATTCTGCAGGTTATGTTAGGCTGGGCATTAGGCTTAAACCAGACTATGCTATTATTGACCTTTAAATCTGTCATGTGTTGGATTATGTAGCCTATTTGGTAGATGTTATGAAATGAGCCAGAAACCCAGAGGCTCCCTCCAGATTTTAATACTCTTACGCATTCCTTCATCCATTGAGCATTAAACTTGAAGAATTCGTCCTTTGAGAAAATATCCCAAGCCTCTTCTAATGTAACGTGGTTGCTGTATTTCCAGCCCAAACCCTTCTTTTTAGCCAGGCCATAAGGCGGGTCGGCAAATACTAAATCAATGCTCTCATCCGGGATTTTCTTTAATTCCTCAAGGGCATCTCCTATTATGATTTTATGAACTGTTTTCATTTTTTGTTATTATCAATCCAGTCTTTCATTAGGGTATTTATTTTTGTCGATATTTTTATGTCATTTTTTCCGCAAATTACCTTAAATCTTTCGAGAATGTCTTTGTCCACTGTAATGTTCAAAGGAATCTTGGGCATTTTAACACCTTTATGCTTATTTCTGTATATAAATAATGATTAATATGCATAATTGATTTATAAAGATTTGTTTTCTCAAGCAGTTATGGTTAAGGATGAAAAAATATATGAAGAATTTGAGGTTGAATTTGATCTCAGATTAAATTCTCGTGAAGCATTAAGAAAGAAAGCTGTTGAATCTTTCCTGTCTGAAAAAGCAGGCTATTGGCAAGATGGCAAGAAACATGTAACACGTTATAAATACTTTGTAGAAAAAATCAAGGACGGCAGGAGAGTTTTTCTCTTGCGGCCAACTTACTTGAATAAAGGCATTGATTTCCAGGTTTGGGTTGAAAAAATGGATGGCTCAGAAGATAAAAGGCCAAGCCATAAAGATGTTTTTCATGATTTGGAGCTCAAAAAGAAAGAGAACCCAAAAGAAGTTGCTCTTCTCAAAAAAGCCATTAACATGGTTTGGGAGTGCCAAGAGCCGGATACTGTCCTGAAAACCGTCAAACTAAGCTTCAAACAAGGATTTGAGCCAGAACTACTGCTAAAAATCCTGAAATGGCTGTTCATAGAGCAAGACATAACATACTGGAATTATGATGGCAGAGGCATGCTAAAGCAGCACATAGATGGACTTCTAGCACAATCCGCGCTCTAAAGTCAAAATCATATCTTCTCGGATAGAAAAACTCAATTCCCGGTCATATGCATAGTGACAACTTCACAGTCACATCCTGGTTTTGAACTTAATTTCTAATTAATTTAACCTTCCGAAAAACAAGGGTTCAATATCTCATTATAATATATGTTAGCATATTATAATAGAAAAATATTTAAACTTATATAATTACATATATGATTATATCATAATACATCATAATATATTAATTAAAGAGGTAAGCAACTAATTCTAAGAATTAGTGCTTACCTCTCATTGCTTTACAGAATATGTTTCTTTAAATATATAATGAATAATATATTCTTCTCGTTAGCAATCTTTATAAACAAGTTTTCACATAAAAGTTATGTTTTTATGAGTTTTAGACGAATAATACAGGGATGACCAAAACTCATAGAACAAGCAATGAGAGGTAAGCAAGATGAAACAGGGTTACCTGTATTTCGGAGTTGGTACTCTACTCCTTATCTTGTTGGTCATATTTGTAATAATATGGCTGACAAATAAGCCAGTAGCGGTAGAGATAACTAAAGGACTCGGAAATCTGTCTTCTGCGGCAGGAAGTCTGATTCGAACTCCTTAAGAAGAAAGCTGAGAGGCTGACTCTTGGCTTCTTTGAAGGTAATATCTCTATTTAACTATTTAGATTTATAATATTATACCAAGTCGTCTAAGGTAGATAGTATCCTATTGAGAACAAAAGACTTTAAGTCGGTCACTATTATAGTGACAGCTCCTGTAAAGTTGTCCTAGTCCTGAGACGGGAGAAGTATGATGCGCCGACCGAGATTTGAACTCGGGTCGCAGCCTCTTTGCAGAACAAAGCTTTTTGGGCTCTGACATGGCAAGGCCGCATTCTAACCACTAAACCATCGGCGCGCGTTTGAAAATAATTTTGTAGGGGACTTCGCCGCAGGCGAATGTCGCCTTTTTTGGTTAAGCCATCAAAAACAATTTTGTTTTTGGGGGCTTCTCAAAAAGCTATGCTTTTTGTTGAAGCTTTTCGCAAAAGGTTACCACTCAACCATCGGCGCGTAAAAATTGTTAAGAAATGGTGCTAATTCAGGGTATATAAACTTTATCTTTCTTTTTAATCGTCCCTTAGAGTTTCTTCTTTTCTTCTTCCAATTGTCGCAGATGATCTTCTTCCTCTTTGATATCCCTGGCAATATTCTCTTCGATATGGGATTTCTCATTTGGCCCGAGCTTTCTGGTGATGATTATTATCTCATTCTTGAAAATCAGGTCTGTCTGGCTTATGAAAGCGAGCAGGATAAGCCCTGTGTAGAGGAATTGGAAGAATATGCTCAGCTCGTCCAAGCTCAGGTTCAATAAGACATCGACCTTGTAGAGTGAGAAGAGCATTATAATAAGAGTGTATGTCAGGTATATTGCGCTTGCCACGAACAAATAGTCCCAGGGCCTTCTTTCCCTGTGGCTCTTGGTTTTTTTCAGGAACAGGAATGCATAAATCACTATGAATACAGCAATGAAGGCGTTTGCCAGGGTGAATATTCCACGCAGCAATTCCAAGAAATACAATCCATTCACCCTCTTTTTTAACACTTACTCTTTTATTTCGAAGTTTATATACTTTTTGTAAACAGCCTTTCACACAAAGCCTGGGGAAAGGTGTGCGACATGCGCTCACTTCGTTCGCTTAGTCCCACTAAGTAAAATAAAATGGGCCCGACCGGATTCGAACCGGTGACCCTCTCCATTCTGAGAGCAGTGTGTTAGTTGTGCTGCCCACGTCAAGGAGATATCATAGCCGCTAGACCACGGGCCCGTGAAAATGATAAATCATTAATCTTCTTTTGCGCAGAGTATCTCGACAATCTTGGCATATGCCGGCCTTGTTATGAGCACTCCGACAGTAACGCCTAGTATTGTGGTGAGTGCGAATCCCTTTAATAATCCTGCGCCTGCAAACCACAAGGGCAGCATGGCTACAACGATTGTGAAGTATGCTGTGAAGATTATGAAGAAGGCTTTGCCGAGCCTGTCTTTCCAGTTCGTGTATTTTACCTTGGTCCCTCCGCTTAGGGTCTCGTCTGCAATCACGATTTGATCGTTCACTCCTGTTCCGATGGATATGATGATGCCTGCGATGGCTGCGACGTCAAGGTTCCATCCTATGAGCGCTGCTATGCCAAGCATTATGAGCAGCTCTGAAAGCATGATTATCATTATTGGAATGCTAACAACCAGCTTCCTGTATCTTATGAATACTATGAGCGTGACGCATACTGTTGATATCAGGGCGATGAGCAAAGCATTCTTGATAAAGGTCTCTCCAAGAGTTGGGCTTATGGTGTCGACTTTTACCATGTCGAGCTTTACCGGCAGGCTGCCTGTGATGAGGATGGTCTGAAGCCTCTTCATGTTTTTCAGTGAGTCAGCGATGGCTGCTTGCTGGGTTTGTCCTGTGCCGCTTCCTGAGATGCTTATGTCAGTGACAGGATTGCCTTTGAGCTCTGCACCGATTTTGAGCTCATCAACGAGCTCGTCGTCAAGGTATAAGAAGAGTGATTCTGAAAGGTAGTTCTGGTCTTGCTCAATAATTACCTCTAATTTTTCAGTGAGATCGGCTTGCCTCTGGGCAGCTTCCGGGCTTATGGCTATGCTGAACCTAAACCTGCACGCCCAGCTTCCTCCGCTAATTTGACCGCATCCTTGCCTTGTGTCAATGCCTGAGCATTCTGGGCTTCTGCAGACATAGGTTATGTCCTTTCCTCCCCTGAACACAGTGTCGTTTGCTATTTTTGCCTCGAATTTTCCCTGGCTTGCCAATAAGGATTTTACTTCTTCCTTGGTTGCTCCGGCTATCTCCACAATGATGAAATTATTACCCTCGAGGTCTGATGCCGGCCTCACAACAATGTCTGTCAAGCCAAAGACATTGAGCCTTTGCTTGATGTTGTCAATAGTGAAATCCATGTCCTGTTGGCTTATCTCTTCCTGGGGCTCGAGAACTACCCTGCTTCCTCCTATGAGGTCGAGCCCTTTCCTGATGTTGTTTGTCGGCGCAGGATAGAGGTTCAATCCTATGTCCTCCACTCCGATGAGCTCCTTCTCTGTTTTTTGGACTGAGATTATCTTTGTGACATTGGCTGTCTGGTTGAGCGTCTCGTTGAAGACCTGCTCTGTAACAAGCTGCTCCTCAGTCTCATTCAGATAGGTTACATTGTATTCTGGCAGCGCTGTCAGCTTGTAGATGTTCTTGTTTGTCTTGATGGTGAATGTCCTGTTGACATCAAGCGTCTTAGTGAAATCATAATAGTCCTGGAGAGTCTTGATGGGCTTGTTATTGATCATGAGCACCCTTTCCCTGCTCATGGGCGGTATGGTGGGTGTAGGGCTCTGGATGCCGGCAATAGCTGCTGAGCTGTTCTTAGCCACGCTCCTTATGGCCAGCCCGTCCGCCCAGGGATTTGGGTGAATGGCTATTACTGTGAGGACTAGAAACACAATCACCAGGATGACTCTTACGCTTGTGAATATTTTCTTAAACTTGGACATCCTTAATCTCCTTTTGCAGTTTCATCTCGGCTTTCTTCGGTCTTTTCATCAGCTTCATCTTCGGCTTCTTCTGCTTCCTGGACAGATTCGGCAGCTTCCTGCTCTTCAATTTCTTCTGCTCTCTCAGGCTCTGCTTCTTCAGCCTTCTCTTTAGCTTTGGGCTTTTTCATGTGCTCAACATAGTATCTTAATAATGCGACGTTCTGTATCCATGTATTGACTATGTCAAAGATTAATCCTATGAGAATGATGGTCATGATTTCCTTTATCGTGCTTGAGGATGTGATGAAAAGCCCTATGCCAACTGCTGTTATGGCGGTGAGCGTCATTAGCAATCCTGTCTTTGCAGCGCTTAGCGTCCTTTCAAACACAGTGCCTTCTTTCCCTCTTAAAACCCTGCTGGTGAGCAGGATGTCAGTATCTACGCTGTAACCAATGAGCATGAGGAAAGCAGCTATGCCTGCTGTGCTTATCCTAATTCCTAGCAGGTTAACCACTGCCAACGTCTCAAGGATGTCTGCCAAGACACAGATTATGACCATCATGCTGGGGATAAATGTCCTGAAAGAAATCAGCACAACCAGGCTCATGCACACGAATGCTATGAGCATGGCAATCATGGTTTGCTTGAAGAAGCCGCTTCCGAGGCTTGAGCCTGTGGTCTCTGATGAAGCCTCGTCCTTGGCATTGGGGATGAGAACACTGGCGCTGGCGAGTATCTCTTTTTCAGAGTTCATATTGTCTGTTGTTATTATTATTGCCTTCTGAACTCCGAACTCTGCAGTGCTCCTCACTTCTAAATCATCATTGGGAAAAGCTGATTTTAGGATTTTTTCCAGCTCAGTAACAGAAACCTCGTTCTGAACAGGAATGGTTATCACCATGCCTCCCTTAAGGCTCACACCCTTGTTCATGAAATCTCCAGTGGTGGCGACTTGATAAACAATTGCGCCTATGGCAAGTATTAATATTAGAATGGGAATAATCAGGAGTTTGAGGTAATGCTTGTCGTATATCTTTAGAAGCCCCTTGTATTCGCTCTTCTTCTCAACTTTTTTTTCTTGCTCTTCAAGAGATTTAAGCTGCTTGAGTCTTTGCTCTTTTAGAAGCTTTTTCCTCTGCTCCCTTCTCTCCCTTCTTGATAAACTCATTAATCGCGTGGGATAAATGAGGATTAATAAATGTTTTGTTTCCTTATCTAAGCCTATTGTAAAGCTCTGCTGTGTGCCTCAAGAACTTAGGTATGTCTCTGTAAAGCTTGACAGTAGAGTGCTCATCTTCCACCCAGCAAACAGGTATTTCTTTTATTGAGTAGCCTTCTCTTTCTGCCAAGATGAGGAGTTCTGTGTCAAAGAAGAAATCATTGCTCTTAATCTTTGGAATTAGTTCTTCCACGACCCTTGAAGTCACTCCTTTGAAGCCGCATTGGGCATCGCTGAATTTTTTCTTAAAAGCCATGTCAAGCAAGGCATTGTAGCCTTTTGATATGATTTTTCTTTTCAAGCTCCGAGTCACCCTTGATTCCTTGAGAAACCTGGAGCCTATCACTATGTGATACTTGTCCAGCAAATCATGCATCTCATCCAGTGATTCAAGCCTGGTAGAAAGATCCATATCCATGAACCAGTGCTGGTCTGCAGGGTAGGATTGCCAGGATTCCTTTATGGCTCTTCCTTTGCCTTTCAGCGGGATGTAATGATGAATTATCTTCAAATCATGTTTCGAAATCAGAGACTCGCAAATCTCACCAGTGGAATCTGTTGAGCAGTTGTTTGACAGCACTAAAAACAGCTCACGCCCATAAGGTCTCTTGTCCAGGAAAGCGGTGAGCTCGCCAATCTTGGATTCAAGGGTTTTTTCCCCATTATAAATAGGGATGGTGAGGTTAATCATTGTCATTATAGGAAGCTTGTTTTTTATTTAAATCCTTCTCTGCCGCATCTGCTGAGCCAGCGCCAGGCTACGGCCATAGCATGCCTTCGCATTATATGGCACTGAACACTTTCAATGCAGTAAATTATATAGTAAAATATATATAGTGCGAGCGCAAGAATTATGGCTATCGATAAAAAAGAGGTTAGCTATGAAGAAAGGGCAAGGGGCTTTTGAATACATCATGGTTGTGGGCATTGCTATGATTCTCATAGTTCCCGGAGCGGTTTTGTTCTTTAATTATTCGAAGCGTTCTGCTGATGAGACTCTCCGCGCCCAGATTGACATGGTGGGCAAGGACATTGTCGAGGGCGTTGAGAAGGTCTATTATATCGGCGAGAATTCCTGGGAGACTGTCAAAGTGGATGTCCCTGATAATGTTAACTGGATTTACGTCCTGGACGATTACGAGTTAGTCATCGTATATGACACCCAGGTTGGGCTAAGCGAAGCAGTTTTCTATTCTGACATCCCTATGACAACGCCCTATCTGCCCATCGATGGTAAGTACTACATAAATGATATTACCGACCCGACAGTCAAATCACATGCCGGGTTGAGGATTATCCGTATCACCTCTAGAGGCACTTTTGTCGTTATCAATGAGACAACATGATCCTTTTCAACAAAAAAAAGGCTCAGGGCAGCGTTGAGTTTGTCTTACTAGCAGCCATCATGTTCATGGTTTTTATCGGCATTTTTCTTGTTATACAGAGTAGGATAGCTGGCGCTTACAAGGACCGTTTGTATAATGCAATGGATGGCTTGGGAAGATTGATAAGCACTGAAGTAAGGTTAGCCTATTCTACACCAGGAGATTACTCCAGAGTGTTTTCCATACCTTGGGTTGTGGGTGGCTATAATTACACAATTAATCTTTACAATAGCACCGACATAACAATCAGTGCTGAAGGGCTTGACTATATTCTTTTTCTCGATTACAATGTCAGCGGGGCCATTGGCAAAGGCAAGAACCTGATTAAAAAAATAGATGATAACGTGAGCATCACGGCTCTTGGCTAAGGCTAACTTCTTTATGAGCACAAAAAGAGCTGAAAACCACAATATTTATAAACTATTATGAATTTTAAATCATATGAAATAATATTCATACGAACTGGTGTTAATCACTGTGAGGTACGATTATGAGTCATCTTGACTACAACAAAAAAGTGCTCAAGGAATTTGAGCATCCCAGCAACATGGGCAGCATAAAAGACCCTGACGGCCACGGCCAGGTAGGCAATCCGACCTGCGGTGACATCATGGAGGTCTTCCTCAAGGTAAAGAACAACAAGATTGTTGATATAAAAGCCAAGACTTTTGGCTGCGTCGCTGCAATTGCAACCACATCAACGCTCACCAAGCTAGTGAAAGGCAAAACAATTGAACAGGCAGAAAAAGTGACCAAGGACCAAATAGTCAAAAGCCTAGGAGGCGTGCCACCCATCAAATACCACTGCTCAATTCTCGGCATAGAAGCACTGCACAAGGCGATTGAGGACTACAAGAAGAAAACGATTAAAACAACTTCTAAATAGTAACCTTTATATACCACTAATCTCAGAAATTCATGATATGGGTTTGTTCAGTAATTTTTTGAAGAAGTTCCTGAAAGCACTTTTTGCCAAGAAAGGGCAGATAAAGCTAGGTATCTACGGGCCTCCGAACGGAGGCAAGACCACTCTTGCAAACAAGATAACCATGGACTGGCTTGGAGAAGAGATGGGTTCTGTCAGCCCTATTGCCCATGAGACAAGGGAAGTGCAGATTAAGGAACAGATTACTGTCAAGTCCAAAGGCAAGGAGCTCACCTTCAATCTGGTTGACACGCCTGGCATTGCGACCAAGATAGACTTCGAGGAGTTCATCAAGGCAGGCCTGGAGGAAAAGGAAGCCAAGACCAGGGCAAAAGAAGCCACCAAGGGAGTTATTGATGCTATCAAGTGGCTGGATGACATGGATGCTGTTGTCGTTGTCCTAGATTCTACAAAAGACCCTTACTCTCAGGTAAACATCACAATCATCGGCAATCTTGAAGCCAGGAAAATCCCTGTGCTCATAGTCGCCAATAAAGTAGACCTGAAAAAATCAGACGTGAAGAAAGTGCAGGCCGCCTTCCCACAATATGATGTTATCGGCATCAGTGCAAAAATGGGCACTAACGTGGATGCATTTTACGAATCGCTTTTCAAGCTGACAAATAGATGAGCAGTCATAAGGATTTAATCAAAATATTCAAAAAAGAGGCTGAGGAGAAGAAAATGCTGACTTTACAATTCGTCCCATATTCAGAGGTTTCTGACCTGAATTCTGAAAGAAAAGTGCAGAAGCTCCTTAAGATAGTGAAAGAGGAGAAAATCGTCCTCCTGGAAGGCAAGCTCCACAGCAACGAGAAGTCAGATCTCATAAGGAAGACTATGGAGGAGATTGATGACAAGTTCAAGGGCATAGAGATCGAGGAGCTTCAGACAGAGAGCAAGGACAAGGCCATCTTTGAGAAACTGAAGACAATATTCATCAACTTCATCCTGGGAAGCAGGAAAGGACTGACAATCATTGGCCCGGCCACAATCATCAAGGAGATAAAGAAAGACCCTGACAAGATACAGCTCTTCACAGAAGAGATTAAGAGAAAAAAGAAAAAGTAGAGATTTTCGCCCGTTCGCTTCGCTCACTCTCAAAATCTCGTAAAAGGCACGTCAGTACAACACAAACCTCATTCTTCGCTTTGGTTGTACGTAGTTCGGAGGATTTCACAAAGTGAATATCCTCCTTAAGTTTTTTCGTAAACCTTTTCGCAAAAGGTTTAAATAAAAAGAAATATAAAGTAAACCTACTTCTATTGAAATTATGCCACACCAGTGCGTTAGATGCGGGAAGATGTACGAGGATGCTTCTAGCGAGATTATTAAGGGCTGCTCATGCGGGGCAAAGATGTTCTATTTTATCAAGGCAGATAAGCTCAAGCAGCTCAGGGACAAGGCAGACGCTGCAATAAAGCTCACAGCCACCCAAAGAGAGCAGATAGAGGAGGATGTCTATGACATCATAGGAGATGAGATTGACAGGGACAAGCCAGTCATCCTTGACATTGAGAGCATTGAGATATTGCAGCCAGGAAAATATAACCTGGACCTGGTCAAGCTCTTCCACGAGAAACAGCCCCTGGTCTACAAGCTCGAGGACGGCAAATACTTCGTGGATGTCATTGAGACTTTCCAGCGCCTCAGAAACAGGGAAAAGGAGAAGAAGAGAAAATAATAAAAAGAAAATAAGGGAAAATAATATAAACGCTTGTTCTTAACTTTTTCAAATGCTTATCGTAGATGTGCACGCGCACCTGGATTTCGAGGAGTATGATTCTGACAGAGACAAGGTTATTGAGGAGAACAAGAAAGCAGGCGTCAAGGCAATAATCAACCATGGAGTGACTGTTGAGAGCAACAGGAAGGTGCTTGAGCTGGCCAAGAAGTATGACATCATCAAGCCGTCGCTAGGGTTCTATCCTGTGCATGCTGCCCAGGTGAAAGAGGAAGAGTTTGACAAGGAGCTCGAGTTCATATCAAAGCAAGACAACATCGTCGCCATTGGCGAGGTTGGACTGGACTATTATGTTGGCGATGATAACCCGCACGGCGACAAGCACAAGGCTGAAATGAAGCTTTGCTTCCAGAAATTCATCGACCTTGCGAAAAGGAAAAACCTTCCGATTGTGGTGCATAGCAGGCGTGCAGAGCTTGATGTAATTGAGATGCTGGAGAGCAGCAGCCTGAAGAAAAACAAGGTGGTCATGCATTGCTTCATGGGCAGGCAGCACCTGGTAAAAAGGGTCCTTGACAAGGGCTGGAGCATGAGCATACCCTGCATAGTAACCAAGCTGCAGCAGCTGCAACTGATTGCAGAGATGGCGCCGGTGGAGCAAATATTCACCGAGACAGACGCGCCCTACATGAGCCCTTACCCTGACATCAAGAGAAACGAGCCAAGGTTCATTATTGAAGGCTTGCAGAAGATCGCTGAGATTAAGAAGCTTGATGTTGAGGAATTGTCCAAGATGATTTACATGAACTATCAGAAGATGTTCTTGAAATGATGGGCTGAAAAAAATAAATTGATTAATATGAAAATCACAAAAACCCCTTATTATTCTTGGAGAACAGGAGATCTGGCAGATGGCTGCAAGCACTGCGTGAAAGGAGAGAAGCTCGTGTTATTTGTCACCGGCCTCTGCTCTTCAAGGTGCGACTTCTGCCCGATTTCTGACAAGAAGCTTTACAAGGATGTTATCTATGCCAATGAGAGGCCGCTCAAGGATGAGAAAGACACAAAAGCAATTATTGAGGAAGCAGTTGCTTGCTCTGCAAAAGGAGCAGGCATAACAGGAGGCGATCCTCTTGTGAAGCTTGACAGAACCACAAAATATATCAGGCTTTTGAAAAATAAATTCGGCAAGAAATTTCACATACATCTTTATACTCCGCTCAACTTGGTTAACGAGAAAAATTTATTGCGACTCTGCGAGTCGGGGCTGGACGAGATAAGATTCCATCCAAAGCTTGACAAGGAAGATGACTGGCCGAAAATCATGCTAACAAGAAAATTTGACTGGAAAGTCGGGGTTGAAATACCGGTCATTCCTGGAAAAGAGCAGGAGACCAAGCTTCTTATTGATTTCATTGCTGATAAAGTTGATTTCCTCAACCTGAACGAGCTCGAGCTGGCAGATAATGCTGTGTGGCGCAGCAAGCAAGGCGTAAAGTGCAAGGACAATATCTCGTATGCTATCAAAGGCAGCGATGAGCTTGCAAAAAAGCTGATTAAATATTCTGCGAGCCAAGGGATAAGGACTCATTACTGCACCTGTAAGCTGAAGGACAAAGTCCAGCTTGCTCGTCGGATAAAGCGAAGAGCTGATAATGTAAAACAAAAGTTTGATGTTGTAACAGATGAAGGCATGCTCATCAGAGGAGCTATTTATCTACCTGAGCTCACGCCTGGTTTTGGCTACCATGAAAAGCTCAGCAAAATGGACGACCATGAAAAAAAGAAAATATTAAATAGGCTGAAAGCCATCAGGGAGAGTATACTCGAGCAAGAAGAACTGCCGGGCCACCTGCTCCTGGTGGATGAGCAAAAGCTAAGGTTAATAACCAGTGCCTGGCTGGCAGGAATAATCAAGGCCCAAGGCGTTGTGCGGGCTGTTGTTACCGAGTACCCAACCTTTGATGCTCTTGAGCTTGAGGTTGACATACTTAAATAGTAAATTAGGTGATAGCCATGGAAATAAAAATCGATACAAAAAAGGACTCTTCCGAGGACATAAGGAAGACAATCGAGTTCCTGAAAACCCTTATCAATGCTAGCAGTAGTGGCAGTAGCGAGTTCAATGCAGGCAGTGATGCTGCCAGCGGGATGGCTAATATTTTCGGAGACACCCCTATGCTTAGCAACGAACCTGTAAAATCTAGCGGCGATGAAGAAGAAGAGGAGGAAAAGGATAAGGTCGATAAAATAGAGCTTATTCCATATTAAGAATAGATGAAATGCATCAAAATGAAATATGAATACCTGAAGCACACTGCTGACTTAAAGGTCAAGGCATATGGCAAGACTCTTGAGGAGGCCTTTGCCAACACTGCAATAGGGGGATTTGACTTCCTGACAGACACTTCTAAGATTAGCAAGAAGACAGAGAAGAAGATAAGCATCAAGGCTAATAGGCTAGAATCATTGCTCTATGATTTCCTGGAGGAATTACTTTTTGTATTAGACACAGATGGTTTCATGGTGAGCGATTTCAAGGACATGAAAATAAAGAAGTTGGAGGATGAATACTCTCTGGAATGCGTGGCGCTGGGTGACAACTACAAGAATTACAGCGTAAAAGGCGACATAAAAGCCATAACTTATTCTGAAATGCTGATAAAGAAATCAAAAGAAGGCTATGTGGTTGAGGTTGTTTTTGATATCTGAAATCCGCACGCTTCAGCATTAAGAGTCTCTGTATAATTCTGCCACTCTCTTTTCTAGCCCTTCTTTGAAGTTCCACATAGAGCGGGTGCTGCTGCCCTGGAAGTATTTTGGGTCTGAGATGTACATGGGCTCACCGAAGTTCACTATTATCTTTCTTAAAGGAGCGAACAATCCTCGGGTTCCTTTGATGCTCATAGGCACAACCGGTACATCTACGCCGTATTTGGTTAGCATATTATAAGCAAGCTTGAAAGCACCCATCTTGAACTCTTCCAGTTCAGGGTGGTATTGGCTCTGGGTGTGTTTCCTGTTATGCTGAAGAAATACAAGGGGCCTGTCATGGAGAAGATATGATTCGGCGAGGTCTTGGTATTTGAGCTCTGAATCGCTTCCATTTCCTTCACCATTGGAGGTCGGGGCTTTGCCGTCCACATTCACAGGTATCATGCCACTCTCTCTTATGTTGGAGGTGATGAATTTCACCAGGGCATATCTGACTGGCTTGAGCGCGATAATCATGTTTTCAGTTGCTCCAGGGCCTAGGAAATGGAACCATTTCCTCAAGTTTTTCTTGATAAGAAAGTCAAACCCGTCCGGGCTGAATATCTTTTCATTGGTAAGGAAGTATATCTGCTCATCAGCGTGGGCTATTATGGTGGCTGATATGTCCTTTTGCTTGCCTTTGTGCGGTCCTACGATTATCTTTCTTCCTTTGAACTTGTGTTCGAGCCCTTTGAATTCAATCCTATTCTCCAGTGTGAAGAGGTTAGCAAGGAATCTGGCTGACTTGAAATACAGCTCTTTGCCTCGCTCACTTATGGGCCCTAGATGAATTGGCGCAGATTGTGCTGCGCTTTGGGCATCAGACAACATTTATTGTACCTCCTATTAAGTAATAAAAAGAATGAGTTTCTGTTTATAAAGGTTACTGTAAATTCAACGCAGATGTATCTCCAGAACATCCTTGTCAGCCAGTACACGGTCGAGTGATAGCAATTTCTGCCCGGGGAATTTTGAGCTTGCTCCCCAGATTCGCGCGAACCTGAACTTGCTAACAAAGTCCTTATGGAGCTTCTCGCAGACGTCGCGAATAGTACAGTTCCTCTTCATAATAATGGGAATCTCCATGTCTGCCTCCTTGCCTGGCTGCTTCAAGAAAATCCTGATTAAGGCCAGCTTGTCAAAAATCAATCTTTTGAGCTCCTCAAGTCCGCTCCCCTTCTCTGCGCTTATAATTATGTCTGCCTTGAATTCTTTCTTCACTTGCTCTGCCTTCTCCTGGCTCACAGTATCTGCCTTGGTCAGGATAATAATCCCGGGCATGTAAATCTTGTTGTCCTCGATAATGTCAATTAGCTGATCGTCATTTATCTCCTCACGTATAAGAACATCAGCGTTATTGATTCTGAACTCCTTCAGGATGGCTTTGATAGTGTCATCATTAAGGTTCCTCAGCTTCACGGTCTTGCCAATCCTTATGCCGTTCTTCATAGTCTTCCGAATCTTGACGTATGGCTTGTGCTGGCTCAGGCGGATGTTTGTGCTCTTGATCTCATTCAGCAGGACACCCTTGTGTTCAGGGTGATTAACCTCAACAAGTATAAGAGCCATGTCAGCGCTTCGCATAACAGACAAAACCTCTTTTCCACGCCCACTCCCATCACTGGCGCCCTTAACAACGCCAGGCACATCGAGAATCTGAATCTTGGCATGCCCGTACTCAAGCATGCCGGGAATGACATCGAGAGTCGTGAACTCATAGGCCGCGATCTTAGAATCTGCATTTGTCAAAGCATTCAAGAGCGTGCTCTTGCCAACGCTAGGAAACCCCACCAGGATGACTGTAGCGTCCCCTGAACGCCTGACAGAATACCCTTCTCCTTTCTTGACGCTCCTTTTCCGGGTTTCCTGCTGCTCTCGAATACGGGCAAGCTTGGCCTTCAGCAATCCAATAGCGTGCTGAGTCCTCTTGTTGTACTTAGTGGTGGAAATCTCCTCCTCAAGCTTCTTAATTTCCGAATCATAATCAGGCATATTATGGCTAAGTGAACCAAGCCATTTTTTAATGATTGCGATTTCAAGGCTTTTTAGGGAAAATTTTAAATAATCAAGACAGAATAGTGGGATATATGAATAAAAGAGGTGCATATTTCTTCGTGATAGATGCCATGATAGCGAGCAGCATCATCTTCTTGAGCCTCATAATCATTTTCACCACGTACAGCATCATCCCGGAAACCAATCCTGCTGTCCGCATGGCCGAGGACTACACAGAATACCTAATCAACACAAGAATCCGTCCATATGATATCCCCGACACATACATCCATAACCTGACTAATGACGGTAACATCACCAACCTGGACAACACCTTTCTGCAGCAGCTCACAGAGTTCTATTTTCTTAACTATAGCGGGCAAAGGAATACCACTGGCATCATGGCCAGTTATATTGCAGAGATAAGCAAAGGAGTCATACCCAAACAGAGAAGCTTTGCAGTCTACATGAACAACGACTCGCTCTATGCTTGGATTGACATGAATCAGCAAGAGGATGCGCAACTCATGATTATCGCGAAGAAAATCGCTTTCAAAAGGATAAACGATACATATATCTTTGGTCCTGTCATGCTTGAGGTAAGAATATGGATTTAAGAATCCGAAGGAACAAGAAAGGAATCATCTTCACCATAATATCAATAGTAATAGCAATTTTTTTCACAATCGTCTTCTCAGCAAGGATTGAAAAGCCGATTGACTACAAGAGCTTCCTAATAGAGACCCGAGTTAATACGCTCAGTGACTATATGAGCAACTTCTTCGATTACACCCGTGATGCCACCCGGGTATCAGGCTATTCTGCTTTTCAGGGATTAATACAGGACATAAACAACACCCACAGATACTATAATGAAACAGATGAATTTGAAAGCAACTATACCTACTGCTTGCGAACAGGTAACTTAACCGACTCAAAAATCTGCCCTAACATGACCAATAGAACCTTGCCTTATTACCTCAATTATATCCGGGACACAGTAAATAAGGAGATGAACATAAAATCCAACTACACCATCAACAGCATAACAATAAACCAGACGATTGATGCCTTTGCGATAGAGCTCACCGTCAACATCACTCTCAAGATAAACGATGCGTATGCCAATCTGACAGACACACGGCTCGTAGCAAGCCCAGTCCCGATAGAAGGTTTGCCTGACCCATTATTCATTGTTAACGGTTCATATAATCAAAACATCAGTGAGTACAAATTTAGGACAGAAGGCGACTGGAACGAGACTGACCTGGCTTCCTTATACTACAACCACAGCTACCGGGCCTATATCAACGGAATCAGCTTTATTAACAGGATCAAAGGCAACTTCACGCCCAGCATTTACGGAATTGAGAGCTTTGTCAACTACACTAACGTAACCTATAATGAGAGCCATTCTTTGGTGGATTACTTATTCTGGAGAAACATCACCTCTAACTGCAGCAACAGCTCATCAGAGGGTAAGGTCGTGGTTGGCATTAACATCACCACATTCCCACCCAAAGTAAGCACAAATCAATATTTCCAGTTGGATGAGGATCACAGGGCAAGCTTCATAAGGAGCGGAGGCACCGTCTTTACATGCCCTCAAACCTAAGCATTCGCAGCGAGCACTACTGAATGATAATTAATAAACTTTATATATGTTCAAAAGTGATAGTTACTTTTATATAGTTAAAGATATAATAAACAAGAATCAGCAATAATTAGCTGACAGAACCTAAAGTCAGAAAAAAAAAGAGGTGGGTGGTTTTGGCAGATGGAACTGTGCGAACCGGCGTGGATGAGCTCCTCGACCTTCTGAAAAGAATAGACAAAATCTCCTTGACAGATGCTGCTGGAAAGCTGGGCGTAAGCTCTGCTCTGCTTCAGTCTTGGGTAGATTTCCTTGTCGAAGAAGAAGTTGTCGGCATAGAATACAAGTTCACCAAGCCCTTCATTTACCTTAACAAACCGTCAGAAGAGAAGAGAGCGAGGATAAAAGAAGAAGCCGAACTGGGGCTCGAAGCATACAAGGAAGATTTCAAAGTAAGGGCAGCCCAGAAGAGCATTCCTGCTGAGAAGATAAGCTTCCTCTGGCAGGAACATGTAAAATCTGCTCTTAACAGGCGCGGGGAATTCTTCTTCAGAGAGGCAAAAAAGAGAAACCTTGCTAATATTGATAATCTGTGGCGGACATATACTGAAAAGCTATTAGCATCATAAAAGGCAGACAAAATGGATTTTGACAAATTCGTGGAAAAAGACATGCTTGAATTCCTTGACCAGCAAGCCATGCTCATCGCTGAAAAGGCGGCCGGGCTTAGAGAGGAGGAGTTTGATCTTTATGAGATTACCAAGGATTATTCAAAGGAAATAACAGAAGCCCTCAAAGATGAGGACTTGGCAAAGGCCAAAAAAATATTTGAGGATGTCAAGAACAAGTACATCAAGGCTCCTCCTAACTCAATGAGCAAGAAAAGGCTTTACACCATAATGGAGGAGATTTACGAGAGGATAAAGGACTTCGAGGCAAAGGAAGAAGGCAAGAAAAACCTGTTCGACACCATCAAAGACTACGAAGAAAAAGGGCTGTTCAAGATGCCTGAGATGTTCCAAGGCAAAGAAATGGACACACTCAGCCTCCTTCTTAGCACGATTGCATACAAAGAAAAAGAGCTTGAAAGAATCTCCGTTAAAAAGCCAATTACCGATGCTGACGCTGAAAGGGCAATCAAGCTCTACAGGGACTTAAAGGAGCTGGTAAAGAGGATTCCTGACTCTGCACAAAAAGAAAAATCCAAGGTTTATGACGCCACCTTGAGCTGGTATTACACCATTAAGAAGATGAAGGAGAAGATGATTACAGAAGAGCAGACAAAGGTTCAAAAGGCCATAGATCAGGAGAAGAAGCTTGCTGATGAAAAGAATATCAATGAACTGCTTGAAGAAGTGAGGAAGCTCAAGGAAGAGATTATCAAGTCGCACTTCAGGATTTCTGAGTATGTAAAGAAAAAAGAGCTCAAGAAGAGCATTGAGGAGTACAAGCGCCTCAAGGACCTATGCGAGCAATTCCCTCATGAGATGGAAGAGGAAAAAACCGCCTTGCTGGCAGATGCGCTTTCCTTGTACGAAAGCATAAGGAAACTCAAGCAAAGCCTTGTGCAGGAAGGAAAGCTGAGTGAAGCTGAAAATGAGGAGGAAAAGCTAGATACGAAAAACCGCGAGGAGATAAGCAAGGAAATCCATGAGCGGCTTGGCAGGATAAAAGCAATGCTCGCCAACAAGAACACCCAGGGCGCGATTCAAGAATACAAAAACCTGAATGAGATATTCCAAACCTACCCTGATGAGCCAATAGAGGAGAAGAAGCACTTGTATGACTCTATCGTGTCTGCCCACAAGGACATAAAAATAATTGATGCTGATTTCCAGAGAAAAAACGCTACGGACAATGAGAACACTAACAGGATAAAAAAAGACCTTGACGAAACCAACGCGATGCTGGACAAGGGGATGATAGAAGAAGCTTCTCATAAGCTCCTGGAGGCAAAACACAAGATTCAGCTCCTTCCTGCAGAGGACTTCGACGACAAATACCTCCTGCTGAAAGAAGTGGAAAAGCTTGAGCATAAGCTCTTGTTCGTCCAAAACGTCCAAAAAATAAATGCTCCTAAGATAGTGCAACAATAAAAACAAGATTGAAGAAAATCCAAAAAGAAAAAGACAGCAAAGCAAAAATTTAGTAAATAATTTTGAATAAAAAAAAGGTAGGTTGATAAACATGACCGAACTCATACAAAGAACACCTGCGGAACTCGCAAGAAGAGAGCTGATAGACAGGTACACCATCACAGTCAACAACATAGTCGTCGACATAAGCATCTACTCTGAAGAAAACAGGCCAGTACCTGAGTACGTCGTGTCCATAACCAACATCAGCGACGCCACCAAGATCATCCTTGAAAAGATAAGGCAGGAATTCATCTCCAAGATGAGCCTAGAAGAGATTGAAAGCCTGGAGCAGAACGAGCTCATCAACATCAGGCAGAGATTCAAGGGAGAGATAAAAAAGCTCATACACAAATACTTCCCGAAAGCTGATGACATGACCACTAACATGCTTATTAATTATCTCATCGAGGAGAACTTGGGCTTGGGTAAGATAGAAATCCTGCTCCAGGACCCTGCCCTTGAAGAAATTGTGGTGAATAATCATTTGGAGCCTGTCTGGATTTATCACAGGAAGCACGGCTGGCTCATCACCAACATCAGGATTGTCACAGAGGACAGGATTAGGCACTTCGCGACCATGATAGGCAGAGATGTGGGCAAGGAAATCACCAACTTAAACCCGCTCATGGACGCCCACCTGCTAACAGGAGACAGAGTCAACGCGACCCTGTCACCCATAAGCACCAAGGGAAACACTATCACCATCAGGAAATTCTCCCAAGACCCTTGGACCATCACCAAGTTCATCCAGGACAATGTCATAAGCTACGAGGCAGCAGCCTTTGTCTGGCTCGCAGTCCAGAACGAGCTAAGCGTCATCATCAGCGGAGGGACTGGAAGCGGTAAGACAAGCATGCTGAATGTCATCAGCAACTTCTTCCCGCCCAACCAGAGAATCATTAGCATAGAAGACACAAGAGAGCTTACCCTACCCAGCAACCTGCACTGGGTCCCCATGGAAACCAGGCTGCCCAACCCCGAAGGGAAAGGGGGCGTGGCAATGCTTGACCTGCTAGTCAACAGCCTCAGGATGAGGCCTGACAGAATCATTGTCGGAGAGATTAGACGAAGGAAAGAGGCAGAAGTGCTGCTAGAAGCCATGCACACAGGCCACTCAGTCTATGCCACCCTGCACGCCAACACAGCAGAGGAAGTCGTTACCAGGCTTACCAACCCTCCTATTGAGATTCCAAAGCCAATGATCGCCTCACTCTCAATGATAGTTATCCAGAACAGGAACAGGAGGACTGGCAAGAGGAGGACTCTGCAGGTCGCAGAGATAACACCCAGTGGAGATGCCAAGGTCCTTATAAAACTCAATGTAGCAAAAGACGCCTTGGAAGAGGTGGCAAAATCCCAGACCATCCAGGAAAGGCTAAAGCTTTACACAGGCATGACTGAAGATGAGATAACTGCAGACATAAAAGAGAAAATCAAGATACTCAAATGGATGGTCCGCAAGGAAATATTCGACGTGAACGAGATAGGAATGCTGATTGCCAAGTACTACATGGGTACCCTACACATGGAGTAATGGATCAAAATATATCCGATAGATTAGATTCAAAGGCAAATTAAAAAATTTTAAAATCATGACGGGAGGAGATCTTTCAATGCCTGAGCAAGACCAAAAAAGCGACGTTATCCTGAAGCGAAAGCTAAGAATCGCAGGCATACATCTTACTCCAAAAGAATATATATCCAAGACTTTCAAGTCCTCTCTTTTCATCGGCATAGCAATGGCTGTCCTGGCCTTTTTTCTCGTCACCAAGAACGACTTGCCAAAGATTTTTATACTCATCACAGGCGTGGTGTTTTTCTTCTTCACCAACCTGACCTTGCTAAGAAACGTTGACACCAAGATTCACAAACAAGCCAAGGCCATTGACAAGGACGTACTCTTCGCTGGCCGATTCCTCCTCATAAAGCTCAACTCAGGCAAGCCGCTCATCAACGCCTTAATTGAAGCCAGTGAAAGCTACGGAGTAGCCAACGCCTATTTCAAGGAGATTGTGAGAAGCATAGAGCTCGGCACGCCCCTGGAAAAATCCCTAGAAGTCGCAAGCGATGACTGCCCATCAAAGAGGATGAAAAGAATACTCTTCCAGATGAACAACGCCCTAAAGATAGGAATCGATGTCACCAAGAACCTCGAGGCAGAGCTGGAAGAAATCGCCTATGAGCAGCTCATCGAAATCCAAAAATACGGCAGAAAGCTCAACAGCCTCACACTATTCTACATGCTGTTCGCAGTGGTTGTCCCCAGCCTCGGCATGACCATGTTCATGGTAGTTGCAGGCCTGGTCTCTCTCACCATCACGCCATCCACTTTCTTTGTATTCATATTCTTCCTACTAATCATAGAACTCATGTTTGTCACACTGTTCAAGAGCATAAGGCCCAATGTAAATATATGAAACCGAACAAGATAAAATCATATGAGGTAAGCCATGAACCTGTTATTCCTTGATGAGTTTGGAAAAGCATTCATACCCAAAGACATAAGGCCTGGGCTTGGCAAGTACTTAGGAAAGGCAGGAATAGAAGGAGTGCCTTACAGGTTCTTCGGCATATTATTCTGGGTCACAGCAATAATAACCTATTTTGTTTACATACCAGGCATTTATCCAGTCATAAAGCAAAAATCCATAATTGTGTTTTTCGTACTCACCTTTGTTTCATGGTTCTTTATCCAAGCCATCATAGCAATGCTAATCATACTATCGCTATATTTCTACCTTAACATCAGGATTTACCAGAGAACCAAAACACTCGAGGACCTGCTGCCTGACTACCTGTCCATGGTCTCCACCAACCTGAAAGGAGGGATGAACTTCGAGAAGTCATTATGGGCTGCTCTCAAGCCAGAATTCGGGATACTGGCAAACGAGATAGGCGTGGTGAGCAAGAGAGTGGCCACAGGCAACGATGTCTCCGAAGCCCTCAAGGAATTCGCAGAAAAATACAGCTCACCCATACTAAGAAGAAGCATGGACTTGCTCGAAGGCGAAATCCTCAGCGGAGGAAGCATAACAGGCGTGATTGACAGCCTCGTATTAAACCTCAAGAAAACCAAGGCATTAAGGCAGGAAATGTCAGCCGCCACCCTGACTTACATGATTTTCATGGCAGCCATAGTCATTGGCATAATGCCTGTTTTGTTCGCCCTTTCAAAGCAATTGCTCGGCATAATACTTAAATTCGGGTCGAGGATAAGCACCAGCTTCCAGTCGAGCACGACATCCACTATGTTCAGGTTCTCAGTGGCCAATATCGACCCGTTCCACTTCCAGGTGTTCTCCATCGTGGCCATAAGCATCATAGCTACCTTCTCCTCCATGATTATCAGCACAATAGAAAAAGGAGACATAAAAGGCGGGCTGAAATACATCCCCTTATTTTTGTTTGGATCCCTCATCATGTACTTCATATTTTCAATAACCCTGGAAACCCTGATGGGAAGCCTTATATGAATTAAATTAAAGAGAAGAGGATAAAAAGCAAAAGATTTATATAACCAAAACACAAAAACAATAAAAAGGACATAAAAGGTTTTATGAGGAACAAATATATAAGATAGCATAATCAACATTAGTGTTTGGAGAGGTGATTTTATGAGAAAAGCACAAGCTGCCCTTGAATTCTTGACAACGTACGGATGGGCATTTCTAGTCATCCTGATAATGATAGGAGCATTGGCATACTTTGGAGTGCTCAACCCAGGAGGCTTGCTTCCTGCAAGGTGCACGTTCAGCCCAGAAATCAGCTGCATTGAGCACAGGGTGATTGCTGACCCCACAAACCAAGTGGAGTTCAGGTTCAGAAACAATGTAGGGCAGATGGCTGACTTCAGCTTTGATGCCACGGAATTATCCACTAACCAGAAAGTGACTTGCACCTTCACAGAGCCAACCAGCAATCCTGATTGCACAGCAGCTCCTGGCACAAACTGCCAGTTAAGAGCAGGCAGAGTTGGAGGAGTGCTTTGCGATTTCAGCACAACACCAACAATCTTACCAGCTGGTGACAAAGTGAAGTTTGAATTAAACGCCACGTATATACGGACAGGAGGCAGTTATCCTACACCTGTGAAAGGAGAGATTTACGCAGAGGCACAATAAAAGCAATAAATTCATAGAAAACAAAATAACCAACAAAAAACAAAAATTTATGGAAAATAAATCGTGAGGTGAAGTAAAAAATGAAAAGAGCACAAGCAGCCTTGGAGTTCTTGACAACGTACGGATGGGCGTTCATAGTGATCCTAGTGATGATAGGAGCACTAGCCTACTTCGGAGTACTGAGCCCAAGCAAAATAACACCCAACAGGTGCATAGTAGAAGCAGGATTTGAATGCAAAGACTTCAGGATAGGCGACACTACAATCAACATCCTGATCAACAACAGGAAAGGCGAAGGCATGACAGTACACGACGTCACTGTGACTTCAGACGCAGGGATTGTTGATGATGTTACTTGCACACCAGCTGGAGACACAACAGTTGGAAGCGACCAGCAATTAACCATTACTTGCGACGGTGGTGCCACTAGCCTGCTGGCCTCCCATGGCAGCAAGGTGAAAGTGGACTTCAGCATAAACTACACCATGGCCAGAGGCACATACAGCCAGATAGCTGAAGGAAGCGTCTACGGCCCTGTGCAGTAAGCCAGAAAAATTTTTATTTTTATCATTTTAATTTTATATTGAAAACATGGCATGATGTATTTCTATGAGTAGAGCTAGGTAAAAAAAGATGGTGAAGAACACAAAAGCCCAGGCTGCTTTCGAATACCTCACCACATACGGCTGGGCTATCCTCACAGCTCTCATAGTGGTAGGGGCGCTGTCTTATTTCGGCTTTCTCAACCCCAGCAACCTTTTGCCTAACAAGTGCGACTTTGGCAAGCAGCTGGAATGCGTGGAGTACAGGATTCAAAGCAGTAATGGAGTAGTCAGCCTCATGCTGAGAAATAATTTTGGCAAGGACATTGACTTAACTTATGTTGAAGGCGTGGAAGAGACTGCGGCGAGCTGGGAACCTAATCCATTAACCATACCAGAAGGGCAAACTGAGGAGTTCAACATCACCCTTGGCAATTTTCCCGCCCCTGGGGAGAAGAAAGAAGTTAGTTTCATAATAACCTTCGAAAGAAGCGGAGGAGGCTACCAAGCTCACAATCTCTCGGGCATGGTTTTTGTGACTGTGCAATAAAATGGTATCAGAGCATTAAAACCCGAAAAAAAATAGCAAACTTTTTAAATCAGACAAGGTTTTAACCTCTTCAAAGGGGTTGTTCTAAACGACTAAAAAAAAATAAGAAAACTCGGTTTTGATATAGCAATAGTCAATAAAAAAAACAATATAAAGGGTATAATCAATAGCAAAGGTGGTGTTTATCATGAAGGAGAGCGAAGTCTTGAACACTGGAACAACAACAGTAGGCATCATGTGCAAGGACTGCGTGGTACTAGCAGCAGATAAGAGGGCTACAGCAGGCAACTTCATTGCCAGCAAGAACGTGGACAAGGTCATCCCGATTAATGACAGGATGGCTCTCACAACCAGCGGAGTGGTCAGCGACATCCAGCTCCTTGTAAAGCTGCTCAAGGCAGAGCTCAAGCTCAAGGCAATCAGGGTGGACAGGGAGCCAAGCGTGAAAGAAGCAGCCAACCTGATGGCCAATATCGTTTATAATAATGTAAGAAAGTTCAGCCTCATACCAGGAATAACTCATTTCCTGCTCGGCGGAGCAGACAGCACACTGCAGCTTTACGACTTGTACGCAGACGGAAGCATAACCGCTGTTGATGACTTTGTTTCAAGTGGCAGCGGAAGCGTGATAGCCTATGGTGTGCTCGAGTCTAGCTACAAGAAAGACATGACAGAGGCAGAAGGCGTAGACATGGCTGTAAGGTCAGTGAACGCTGCAATGCAAAGGGACTCTGCCAGCGGAGAAGGCATTGATGTTTACGTCATAAACAAGACCAGCATGAGAAAGGCTGCGCAGAAAAAAGTGAATACCAGAGCAGAGTAAGCTGGATAACTGAATAAAACATTCTGAACAAAAAAATATTTTTCATTCAATTTTTTATGTCAAATTTTAAACGAAGTCTAAAAAAAGAGTTAAGATTTTTACGATTTTAGAACTTATCTACAAGGGGTAGGAAATTATGTCCGACATCAAAAATTCCTTAGGAATTTTTGGGTCAAGCAAAATCACAGATTTTGATGCGCCAAAAACTCTGTTTTTGGCTGCCTCATAATTTTAACCGGAGGGAAAAATTATGTCGGAGATTATAGACGAAATACTGAATCACTTATCAAAGGATAAGATTAGCGACGCTGTGTTTGAAGGCGCCAACATTGTGCTTTATACCAAGAACAAGGACTTCTTCCTCGATGACAGTGGAAGCGTCAAAGAAGTAGTGAACATGATAAAGAAGAGGATAGAGCTAAGGCCAGACCCCAGCATCTGCGTGGAGCAGGAAACGGCTGAGAAGATAATCAAGAAAGTAATCACCGAAGAGGCGGGCATTGACCAGGTCATATTTGACGCGCAGAGGAGCATAGTCATAATCGAGGTACAAAAGCCTGGATTGGCCATTGGCAAGCAGGGTGAGAACCTGCAGGAGATTAAGAGACAGACTCTCTGGGTGCCCCAGATCAGAAGGACTCCTGCAATCAGGAGCCAAATCATTGAGGGCATCAGCATGGTCCTTTACCAGAATAACGATTACAGGAGGAAATTCCTGCACAAGACAGGCCAGAGAATATATAACGGCTGGCTCAGGCGAGAGAAAAAAGAGGAATGGATTAGGCTAAGCTTTTTAGGAGGAGCAAGGCAGGTTGGAAGAAGCTGCTTCCTTATACAAACACCAGAGTCCAGGGTGATGCTTGACTGCGGCCTTGACGTGGCAAGTGATAACGATGCATACCCTTATCTTGACGCTCCAGAGCTAAAAATAGCAGAGCTTGATGCTGTGATTGTCAGCCACGCCCACCTAGACCACTCAGCACTTATACCTTATCTATTCAAAATGGGATTCCGAGGACCTGTCTACTGCACAGCACCGACAAGAGATGTGATGAGCCTGCTTCAGCTCGACCTCATAAAGATCCAGAGGAACGAAGCAAGAGAGCCTATTTACGCAACAGATGACATCAAGGAGATGGTAAAGCACACCATCTGCCTGGAATACGAGGAAGTTACTGACATCACGCCTGACGTCAGGATTACCCTCTACAATGCAGGCCATATATTAGGCAGCGCTCTGGTGCACATTCACATAGGCAATGGCCTCCACAACTTTGTTTACACCGGCGACCTCAAGTATGGCAGGACCAACATGCTCAGCTTGGCCTCCACCAACTTCCCAAGGCTGGAAACATTGATGATAGAAGCCACTTATGGAGGCAAGGACAACATAATGCCGCCTTCAAAAGAGGCTGATGACCAGCTCAGCGAGCACATAATCGAGGTTGTGAAGAGGAAAGGGAAAGTGCTCATGCCGGTCCTTGGAAGCGGAAGAGCCCAGGAAATCATAGTGCTCATCGACAAGCTCATCAGGGAAGGCAAGCTGAGCGAGGACATACCTGTGTATATAGATGGCATGGTTTGGGACATCACGGCCATCCACACAGCCTATCCAGAGTACCTCAACTCCATGCTCAGGCAGCTAATATTCCACAAGGACAACAACCCCTTCCTACGCCCTAACATAAAGAGGATTGGAAGCCCGAAGGAAAGGCAGGACTTGATTGAGGAGAAAGGCTCTTGTGTCATACTGGCCACCAGCGGCATGCTTGTCGGCGGGCCCAGCGTCGAGTACCTGAAGCAGCTCGCAGAGAACCCAAAGAACTTGCTCATCTTCACATGCTACCAAGGCGAGGGAAGCCTGGGACGCAGGATACAGCGCGGCGAGAAAGAGATTAATTTCCAAAAGGGCAGCAAGTTCGAGACAGTGCAGATCAACATGGATATTGAAAAGCTGGAGATAACAGGCCACAGCGACAGGAAAGAGCTAATCGCCTTTGTCAGCCACTGCAGCCCACGGCCGAAGAAAATCATTGTGGTGCACGGGGAAAGCAGCAGGTGCCTTGATCTGGCCAAGAGCCTGCACCAGCTTACCAAGGTCGAGACTGTGGCGCCAAGGAACCTGGATGCGATAAGGCTGAAGTAAAATCTTATTTTTACATCATTCTTTCTTTTCTCTTATTCTTTTTCCATCTTTTCTTTTTTTGAATTTAAAATACGCCTAATTTCCTGACCTAACAAAAAATTTATATACTTTCTAAACGAAGAAATGTTTAAATTATCATCAATCAGCATTACACGTGTAAAAAGAGGTTGAGTTAGTGGAGAATATACTGTTTGAAATAGGTATTATCATAATTCTGGCTGGTATAGGAGCATATATTGCCCGGCTTCTCAAGCAGCCGCTCATCCCTGCTTATATAATCATGGGCATAGTCCTAGGCCCTGTTCTTAACATGATTACTGATAAGGCGATGATTGCCTCATTATCTGAGATCGGCATTGCTTTCCTCCTCTTCACAGTCGGCTTGGAGCTAAACATCAAAAAGCTCAAGGAAGTCGGCAGCGTCGCGACTGTCGGCGCATTGATACACATGGGCATACTCTTCGGCATCAGCCATTTCGCATTCAACATCTTGGGCTATGACAACCTCACCTGTATTTACATTGGACTCATCCTGATGTTCTCCAGCACGCTCGTAGTGGTGAAGCTGTTGTCTGACAAGAGAGAGCTTGACACACTGCACGGCAGGATAATCATCGGCATCCTACTCATGCAAGACATCGTCGCTGTGGTGGCTATGAGCCTGCTGAACAGCATTGGAAAATCAGGGCTGAGCAGCGTAGCTTGGATGTTTATCCAAGGAATATTCATCTTCTTTGTAGGGCTAGCTCTTGCCAAGATTGTCTTCTCAACAGTATTCAGATTTGCTGCTCGTCACGACGAACTTTTGTTCATACTCTCAATAATGATAATGTTCTTCTTTGCCCTACTCTACAGCTATATAGGATTTAGCATTGTCATCGGAGCCTTTATTGCCGGCCTCTTGCTGGGAAGCCTGCCTTATAATTTTGAGATCGTAGGGCATGTCAGGGGCATCAAGGATTTCTTCGCAGTGATATTCTTCGTCAGCATCGGCTTATCACTCATTCCTGTGAACATTGGAAGGATAATCATACCCTTGCTAGTCATGCTTGCCTTGACAATCATAGCTCTCCCAATCATCACCATGTTCGTCTTGGCGATTTTTGGCTACAAGAAAAGAACAGCCTTCCTCATAAGCATAAGCCTCGCCCAGATATCTGAGTTCAGCCTAATAATTGCGAGCATGGGACTTAGCAAGGGACATATAAGCTCAGACATCTTCAGCTTGACCGTAATATTTGCTATCGTAACTCTCAGCATGACTGCTTACCTAATCAAATTTGACGATAAGCTCTACCAGCTCATAGGCAGAAGAATAACCTGGTTCGAAGGGCTGAGCAAACATAACAAGGAAATGAGCTATATCGAGGAAGGGACTAAGTACCAGGTGGTTCTTATTGGCTGCGACAGGACAGGCTATAGCATCTTGAGAAAGCTGAAAAAAATGAAAAAGAAAGCAGTAGTCATAGACCTCAACCCGGACATCATAAAAAAATTAGTTGATGAGAAGGTCTCATGCATGTACGGAGACGCAGGCGATACTGAGATTCTCAACAGGCTAAATCTTGAGGATATTGAGCTCATCATAAGCACCATCCCAGAGCACCAGGATAGCATGCTGCTGATAAAGAAAGTCAGAGAGCTTAATCCTCAGGCAGTAATCATTGTCACAAGCTATAATGCAGATGACGCCCTTGAGCTTTACAGCCAAGGGGCAGACTATGTCATTGTGCCTCACTTCCTCGGAGGCGAGCACCTTAGCCTGCTCCTGGAAGATATGACGACTGACCTGAAAAAATTCCTAAAAATCAAGCTCGACCACATAAGGGCACTTGAGGAACGAAGAAGAAGGCACCCACACCACAGGTAGCGCCAATATAATCAGGAATCACCAGGGATAAGTTTATAAACAAGGAAAATAAAGGGAGATAAATAAAAATGATGGCTGATGAATGGAGCAAACTCCTTGTAAGGCACGGCTTTATCAAGAAATCAGCCCAATCCAAATACAGGAAGAGCTCGTCAGGCACTTATGAACCTGCTGTTGAAGGGGCACAGATTGACCCTTCTGATGCTGATGTAGAAGAGGCAGAAGAGGTTAATATCCAGGCAAAAAATGAGCCCTTGTTCACGAGCTATCTGAAAACAGGATATCCTAACCCTTACAAGCGGTACAGGCTGATTGTTGAGGCTTTCTCATTGAGCATTGAGGAGACTTATTTCTGGCTCCTGAACTATTTCAGGGAGAGCAGCTCATTTCCATACATTGATAAAATCACAGACATCTTCAGTGCTAGCGAGCAGAGCGCGTTCTGGGGAGCAGCCCAGTCCAGGATAGGCCTACAGCAGGAAAGGGCAGGGCAGTATCTCAAAGGCATCTCTGAGATGGTAAAGCAATTGTTCCAGCTCGTCAGGGAACTAAGAATCCTAGACGAGAAGCTCGAGCCCAGGAAGCAATGGGGTAAGGTATTAGCAGCAGATGTCGCGCTAAAAGGAGAATACACAGACCTCGTGGAGAATCGAGGGCAACAAATACAGCCTGGAAGCATATATCATCTTGCCCAGAGCGTTGGCTTCACCATCCTTCCTGACTTGTTCTTCAACACTCACATCTACACGCTCGAGGACATTGACAAGAAAGTGGACGATCTCAAGTTCAACACTAATGTGAAGCATGTTCTCAGGAGAAAGCTCTACGCATTCATCAATTGGAAGCTAAAGTCAGACCAGGAGCTGGAGAGCAGGAGGACATTCACTCTCAAGTATTTGCGCCAGCACTGGAATATAATCAAGATGTACATGAACTGGGTCAAGCCTTATTTGAGGAATATCGCTAGGATGCAGATGAATCCTGAGCACACAGAAAGCCCAGACATAATAAGCGCTTTTGAAACCAGCATGGTAGAGGTAGAGCTCATAGCGCATAAGCCGAGCAAGACAGATTATCATCCCTGCCTTATCGCCACGTTCAAGTACAGGACCAGGCCTGACCTGAGCTTTCAGCAGGACCAATACGCGCACAGAGGACCGGTCCACGTCGGAAGAGTCGAAGTCACGTTCAGAGGCTATGGCTGGAAAAAAAGCCAGATAGAAGCCTACAAGAAGATGAAGCGAGAAGAAGACATGCTCCTGCTCGGCATGGTTGACGAGAGCGTGAAAGCGGCCATGGATGCCCTTGGCGAGGACATGGAGAAATACCTTTGGGAATCCGGGGAGAAAGAATTCGAGGAGAAACGCAAAGAGAAAGAGGCGGCTGAGAAAAAGAAAAAGAAGCAGCTTGAAAGCGGGATGATCACCGGGATGTTCGACCCGTTCTTCTCAGTGTTCAAAGGCTTCGGCGAGATTTTCACATTGTTAGCTCCTACTGCTGGAAGGAAGAAGGAAAAGGTAAAGGGAAAAGCAGGCGATGCTGAGAAATCAGTGGCTGCTGAGATGTACCAGATGTACAAGAACTACAAAAAAAGCCACGGCATGCTCAGCTGGTGAAAAGAACCAAAATCAACTAGAATTAAAAATAAGCTCGTATTCACTGTCTCTTATGCAAACCAATGAGAAGAGCCTAAGTGCCGAAGAGAAAATAAAGCAGCTTACAGAGTTAGAGAAAGCCAAGAGAAAAGAGCTAGAAGACAAGAAAAAGGCGCTAGAGGAGCAAAAGAAGGAGCTCGAAAAGCTCGAGGTGCAGAGGACAATAGAGAGTGCAGAGGCGCAAAAAGAGATTGAGGAGAAAATAGAGGAACTCGCAGTTGAGGAGCAGGAAAGGTTTCAAGAGCTAGAGGAGATCCGCCGAAAAAGAGAAGCAGAATCAGCCAGCCTTGAGCAAAGCATTGAGGAAGAAGAGGCAAAGGGCAGGATAAGGGAATCTCCTCGCCAGCGAGGATACGGCGAAGTGATTGAGGAAATCCTCCAAGGCAATCCCACTGTTTATGACATCACCAATTATAATGTGATGAACAGGCTAGAGCGGCTTGCCCAGGACGTAGGCACGCGCTCACTCACGCCATCTGAACGAAGTTTTGTTGAGATTGTCCAATACCACGCACAGAGGCTGCAGGAGAACAAGTTTTACAGGGAGAAAGACACTAATGATTACATGCGCCGGGAGCTTGAGAAAATAGACCAGATCAATAAGATGGTGCGTGAAAGGGAAAAACCAAGACCAGGTGATTATATTCCATGATATTTGGAGACTATTACCACTCCCTTGACAGGGATTATGGGCGAATAGAGCCTGCTGATGTACCATCAGCGCCAGGCATGCCATTAGAGACTAGTGGCCTGGGGCCTCAGGAGATAGGAACAGGCACTAACCCAATGGCTAACCAGCTCCAGGCCTTTAATGCTAAGATTCGTGAGGGAGCGAGCAAGATTGAGTTCGAGTTCCTAGGCTCTGGGAAGAGCAATTCCCAGCAGCCCAGCCCAGAGGCTTTCGGCAAGAGGGAGAGAGCTGATATGCGAGCCTTGGCTGAGATTAATGAGATTAAGACTAGCGTTCATGCTCCTGTCCACAGCCAAAGTCTTGCAGGGCTTGGAGAGCAGGCTTTTAGCGAGCAGGCAAGGCAGTTTGCTGTCAAGGAGATAGAGAGAGCAATCCATTTTGCTGCAGAGGCCACCAAAGGCGGGGCAGTGGTCTTCCACACATCAGAGTGGACCAGGCCGCTCTCAGAGATAAAGACGGGAGATGTAAGGTTCATGGGTTATTCTGAGGAGGAAAAAAAAGCTCCTGTAATGGTGGTTGATTCCCAGACAGGGCAGATTAGCGCAGTGAGAAAAGACTATTATGTCTATGAGCCTGAATTCTACACTGCCTCTAGTTATGAGAAAGTATTGGGAAGAAGGCTTGTGGGTATAACTGACCCGAAAACAGGGCTCAAGGTCGAAGCTGATGACTGGGTTGATGTTGACGGCCACCCCATCAAGAGGCGCTGGATACTTGACCCTTCAAAGTCAGAGGAGCTATTCAATCGGGTTCCGATATGGGATAAGGACCAGACCAATTTCAAGGTTAAGAGAATAGAATACAAGGACTTTGTAGAGCAAGCAAGAAAGTTAGAGGAGGAAACAGGAAATAAGGTCGCACCTGAAGTGCTTTTCTTCAAGACCCAGCTCGCCACCAACAGGGTCCTCAGGGCCAAAGGAAGCTCATTGTACCATGCAAGGACGTATGAAGATGCAAAAGAGGCAAGAGATGCTGCAAAATCAGCATTCGATTTTTACGAGAAACTAGAAGCCGACTTGCCAGAAGAAGAAAAATGGAAATACATGACTCAGGAGGGGTTTGGAAGTCAGTTCATTCCTCCAAAGAACATCAAAATTTCAGATCACCTAAAAGATTTAATCAAGAAGCACACTGACGAGATGCGGTTTATCCACGAGTCATCAGCAGCTGCTGATGCCGAGGCCAAGGAAGCCTTGGAGCAGATGAACAGGATCCAGACTGTTGAGGAGTATGGCAAGGACAAGGTCGCCCAGACCATTGCTGATTCTGCCATGAAAGCCATGATTTATACTGAGCAGCACAGGAAAGAGTTGAACGAACCAATCTATGTCGCCCCTGAGAACTGGCGGCCTGAGCAGTACGGCAGCCATCCTGATGAGATAAGGGCGATTGTGACTGATTCAAGAAAGAAGATGCAGGAGCAGCTCATAAGGGAAGGCTATTCAGAAGACGAGGCTAAGAGGAAAGCCAAGGAGCACATAAGAGCCACGCTTGATGTAGGCCACTTCAACATGTGGCGACAGCATTTTGTTGCAGAGTCTGGCGAGACTCCTGAGGCAAGGGGCAAGCGCTTTGACAAGTGGCTCTTGAAAGAAACTGAGAAACTCGCCAAGGACGGCATTATCGGGCATGTCCACCTGACTGACAATTTTGGCTATGACGACGAGCATCTCACTCCTGGCGAGGGCAATGTGCCCATGAAAGAGTTCATCAAGAACCTCGAAGCAGCCGGTTTGAAGGATTTCATTACAGAAGCAGGAAGCTATAATACCGCAGATGTCATGACTGATACATGGTCTTTAATGGGCAGCCCTATCTATAGCACTACGCGGGCATCAACTTTCAGGAGCATACACGAGCAGCATTTCGGTTATCATAATCCTGCAACCTATATTGTGGGAGCTTATGCTCCGAGCAATGAGTGGAGGCTCTGGTCAGAAGTCCCGTTGGAGTAAGACAGAGCAAAAAATTGTTGTGCCCATTACTAATGTCAAAGCCAGGCACAATTTTTTGGACAAAAAAGCAAAAAGTTAATAAAAGAGAGGCTCTCATAAGCATTAATAATCAACAACCTTACCCTAAAGGGCAAGGTATGTTGGTAAGCAAAAAAACATAATTGCGAGGTTGGTGATTTCAAAAAAGGAAACCTTCCTCGCCGTAAACAAAGAGGTATGCTTTTTTGTTAATCAAAAAGGGGTGGACTTTTGGAGTTTGATATCCAGAGGAGGAAGAGGCAGGTTTCTGAAAGCTATTCAAAGGATGTCATGGACCTTGCTTACACATTCAGCAAGAGGATTTACAAGGAGTTTGCAAAGTTCATCAAGGCCATTGTGCTTTTCGGCAGCACTGCTCGGAAGAAGCAGGAAACCAAGGGCGATGTTGACATTCTCGTGATTGTTGATGACGTAAGCATAATTATGGACCGGGAGTTTGTCCAGGCTTATAGGATTATCGTGGAGAAGATTGTGGCTGAAATCAGCCCTAGCAAGCTGCATGTCACAACGCTCAAGTTTACTAGCTTCTGGGAGTATGTGCGGGCAGGCGACCCTGTTGCTGTTAATATCCTCAGGGATGGAGTACCGATTATTGACTCTGGATTTTTCGAGCCCTTGCAATTATTGCTTTATCAAGGTAGGATAAGGCCAAGCCCAGAGAGCATGTGGAGCTACTTTAACAAGGCGCCAATAACTCTTCATAACTCCAAGTGGCATATAAAGCAGGCAGTGCTTGACCTGTACTGGGCTGTGATTGACTCTGCTCATGCAGCGCTCATGAAGCTTAACGAAGTCCCTCCAAGCCCTAGCCATGTGGCAGACATGCTTGACAGGAAAATGGTTAAGACCGGCTTGATAAAGGAGAAATACGCAGAGATTATGCGGAGATTCTATCACTTATCAAGGATTATTCTCCACGGCCAGATAACTGAGATAACGGGCTCCCAGTTCGACGAATACTTTCTACAGGCCAAGGATTTTGTAGACGAGATGCAGAAGTTCATAGAAGGCAGAAAATAACTTTAATGGCCTTGCATACACACTCTTCTATCTTTTTTAGTCTCTCCCATCATAACTTTTTTAGCTGTAACTGTTGTAGCTGCGTGTTGCTTGGCAAGTCCCTATTGACTGGCAGGGCTGTGTGTAAACAGGCCTTGTTCTGTAAGAGTAGAAAGGAGTGAAATAGCCATATCCATAATCGTAATTATTGTCATTGTAATCATAGCCATAATCATAATCAGACTCTAATTCCCAAGCATGCTCGTGGCCATAGTGCTTCCTGTACATTGCGCATCCGCCATCGGCTGCTGGGATGAAGCCGTAAACATGAACATTGGTCGCGACTTTTATTCCGCTCGGTAATTGGCTAAGGTCGAGTTCTTGCGCATTCGGGTTTCTTATGACATCTACCTGGCCGTTGCAGTTGAAAACATCCAGGTCTTTGTAGCCGACAAACTCGTCGAAGTGATTGAAATCATCAGGATGGAATTCATCTATGCCTAAGTCATTGTTAGCTAGGTAATATCTTGGGAATGGGCCTGTAACGATGGGAGTGTTCTCATTATCTTGGTATAAGCTATCTTGATAATAGTAGTATGTTGGATAGACTAGTGAAGATGCATAATAGCCTGTCTGCGCATTCACTGCTGAGATTATGGTAAGAAATAACATGATTGCCGCGCACGTTATGAGCAATATTTTTTTTATCATTTTATTTCCTCAGTAAAACCCCACAACATAAAACCCATTGGATAACGGGTCTGCTACCCTGGCATAAGCTCTTGGGTTTTCAGTATAAATATCATTAATATCATTGGTGTAATAATTATCATAGTAACCATTATCGTAATTATTGTAGTTGTTTGATGAGTAAGAGTAATAATTCTGATAATTTGAGTTGTAATTTCCGTAATTAAACCCTCTGTAAGATGGCTGGACAGTTAAATAACCGTTTGCCCCATTAATATCGGGGTGGTCAAAGTATAAATTACCATAGGTGCTTGGAATGTATCCAGTGTACCTACCGTTGATTTTCTCGCCATAGTATTTCACTGCTGATGGCTGGTCAAGGCTTGAGGTGCATCCTCTTGTGTCTGTGCAGTAGGCATCTCCTTGCAGCGGAGGGTTGTACTTGGCTGCCAGCACTTGTGGTGAAACATAATAGTAGCTGGGCGGGTAGAAGCCGAAGTTCCGCATCAGGTTTCGCTCGCTTATATAATCCTCGTATCCTTCCAAGTCATTGAACTTGATATAATCTGCCATATATTGCTCGTAGCGCTCCCATTCATCCTGTCTCTCCTTTGTAATGTTTCTTATTAGGTAAGCGCTTGCTAGATTTGAAAGTACTAAAAACAGAATTATGCTTGAAAAAACCATTATTCCTTGCTTATTCATAGTCTCCCCCTTTGGTAAAAGAATAGAATGTAAAATGCCCTTTAAATAGTTTTCGTTTTTTAACCACTAAAAAGTAGTTATAAACGTGGTTTCTTCATTAAAGAGAACAATAGCCCGGGTCAAAATAATGATAAAAAGGAAATAAGAAGCAAAAAAAATAAGAAAAAGAGATAAAAAAAATTACTTGTTCACCTTGAACATATTGCTAAGGTCCACCTTTGACTCAGGCATATTCGCTCTCTCTGCCTTTCTCTCCTCATCAGACTTCTTCAGCTGCTCGCTGTTGTCAATCTCCTTGACAGTAAAATCAGACTCTCCTTCTTCGCCATCATCACCATCAGGATGCTCACCCTCTTCAGAAGACGCTTCTTTGGCAAAAACAGAATCATCACCACTCTTATCGTCATCCTTGTCACCGCCCTCATCTCTGTCTTCATCATCATCTTTGCGGGGCTCATCAATCTGGACAGGCTCTGCAGGTTCATCACCTGGGCCGACATCACCCTGGTCATCATCAAGCTTCAATTCTTCTTCAGCCTCCTTAGGCGCTTCTGCTTCTGCGTCTTCAGGCTCTTGCTCCTCGGCTTCAGGCTCCTCTTCTGGCTCTTCTGTTTGCTCTTCAGTCGCCTCCTCTGAAGGCTCTTCCTGCGGCTCTCCGGCAGGTCCTTCTTTCACCTCCGTAGCAACCTCATCATCTTCGGCCTCCAATGCCTCATTTTCTCTCACAAGCTCTTTCAAAGGCTTGCTCACATCAATCTCAGGAATGTCAATTCTCACATTCGCCCTTCCTCTGGCAAGGTTAGAAGCTAGTTGCTCTATCTGCTTGTGCGCAAGCTCAACCTCAGGATTCTTCTTCTGGTCGCCATAAATCTTCCTCTCTCTCTCAGCAAAATCATCATGAACCTTCTTGCCAGTGCTGAGCATCTCCTCAGCCATCCTACTCGCCTCAGAATCAGAGGAAGCCAACCTGTTCCTCCTGAGATTCCTAGCTAACTCTTCAACTTCTTCATCATGTTTAGACTTAATGCTAAAATCCGCCATTTATACCACCCATATTATTTATTAAATATTAACAAAGACATTCCTATGAACAAATACTATATAAAATTTTTGTTTAGACTCTCGGACCCACCACCCTGCCAATGAAAATGGTGTGGTCACCGCTCTCCAGCTCCTGCTCAACCTCGCACTCAAGAAAAGCCTTAGCCTCCTTGACCCTTGGGCTTTCCACCATGTCAGAATCCGCCTTTGTAATCCCTGAATGAGCAAACAAATCAATAAATAAGCCGTCCTGATTCTCGCAGAAGAGTATTGTGCTCTTATGCTCATGCCCCATGAAATTAACCACAAAATTCCCTGATTCGCTAATCATCCCGCGTATGCTGTTCTCGTTCCTCACGCTAATCGCATACTTATACGGCATAAGGCTTGTAGGCATATGCCAATCAACAACCGCAAGATTATCCTTTAACCTCACCACGCCCAAAACATTAGCAGCTGACCTCACACTCACCAGCACGCTCGGAAACAAGTCATCACGATTCATTATCTTCTTAAGCATCTCAAAGCTCACTTTGGAGAAGGGAGTATATAAAATTTTCTTAATCAAGAGTAAAAACATTTAAAAGAGGCTTAAAATACTCTTCTCCTAATGGGCTCTTAGCTCAGTTCGGTACAACAAAAGGAAACCATTTTGAGTTTTCCTAGTTGCGGGAAAGAGCACCACGTTCGCAACGTGGGGGCCGCGGGTTCAAAAACAAAATCAGAGATTTTGGTTTGCCCAAAACTTTGTTTTGATGCAAATCCCGCAGAGTCCATGAGTGGTTGCGGTCACTTTTTGGGGGACAGTTGCGAGGATTGTCC
>Ga0315275_10000162_pt1 | contig 53093 bp, 59 predicted proteins | sample YL17G03_0_MG_FD_205557 | JGI IMG/M metagenome (GOLD analysis project Ga0315275, IMG submission 205557) | Sediment microbial communities from Yellowstone Lake, YNP, Wyoming, USA - YL17G03_0 | ecosystem: Environmental > Aquatic > Freshwater > Lake > Sediment | place: USA: Wyoming | collected... | reverse complement strand
AAAGAGATTTGGTTTATCAAAACCCACTGTTAATGCGTTACTATTAGCGTGGGAGAAAGAAGGGAAGATAGTGATGGAAAAAGATGCATTTGGCAGGCTTCGTAAGATTAAGATCGATATTCTTAGTATTTTCCCCCATCAGAAAGAAAAAAATAAAGTCCTTGTCTTTCTGGATTTTGATAATCTTCAGGTTAATTTCGGCCCCACAAATCTCATGGAAACAATTAGTAACATTCTACGACAAATCGCTAAAGAAGTGGGACCGATTGACCACGTTTATGTCTTTACACCCTATCATACGGCCCTACCATTTGGAGAATCTTTTTACGAAGCGAATTATCGAGTGATTCTCTGTCCAAGGATTAAAAACAAAACCGATCAGTCAGAAACGATAGATACTGCCGACAAAACCCTAACCGAGGAATCCCGTTATTTAATTTCAAGAATGAGTGGGATAACCCATTTTTTCTTGGGGAGTGGCGATAGAGACTTCGCCCCCTTACTGAATGAGGTATCTCGACAAGGTCTTGATGTTGGCATTATCGTTAGTGATACGCAATCTTTATCCGGCGAGCTTATAAAGCTGACGGATAAAAAACCCGACGGGAAAGAAAAAATGATCTATATTCTTTCTTCCTTCCCTTCAAAAAAGGAAAAAGAGAATTAGTCAAAGTTAGAGTTATATGAGCAGCGGCTAAAAGTAAAAGTCGCTGCTTTTTACTTGACAAATTTTTAAAATTTGGTACAATAAAACCAGTTCGCTACAATTCGCTACGGAAATAAAATAATAAAGGAGGATTTAAACCCGTGGAAAATATTCAGTCAAGATTTTCTCAGAAGGTGATCGCGGAGGCTATTGAGTTGGGAGAAAAAGATGAAGAGGAAGCGAAAAGGGAGGAGGCAAACATCAATACTCTGACCTCTTTCCTTGAATCTGCAAAGGGTCTTCTCACGAAAAGGGCTCAACGGGAACGTCTCGGGGACAAGTATAACCAAGCATTGGAGCTTCTCAAAGAAAAGCTCAACCACCCAAATGCGACGGTTCGTCGGAGGGTCTGGATGACGGTTCTCAGTTTTCGATTCGCGATACCATACGACTCCCAAAATGAGATCGAAGAGATGGTTGTTAAACTCATGGATAACAAAATGTTACTTCCTTCTCCCCAGGGTCCCATCAATATCTTCGGCGAAACCTATAATGTTGCACCCGAAGCGAAGTTCGAGGAAGAGGACATTAAAGAGATCAGACAAATGGCCAAAAACTGCGTAGAAAACCTGCGCAGAGCGGTCCGCAACACGGCTAACTTAACTTTGAGGGGACTACTGGCTGGAGAACCGGGTCGATTTTCTGGCTATTTACCGCCAGAACCCTACACAGATCATGAGAAAGGACTCTCCTTCCGACCGGGGGGGATTCTGATCGTCGAAAGTAAGAATGGATTCGTCACTCCGATGGATGGTAGTGGTAAATTAGAGGGAGGAGTTCAAGAGATGAAGAGGTTTGAAGAAAAGGGCAATATTCTTCGAATCCCTGTTTCTTCTCTCTTGGAAGGAATTCCGTTCCAAGTCAATCCTGAACGACTCAGACCCTGGAAGAATCTGGGAGGAAATGAAACGCCAGTAGACCTTGACGACCGTTTCGTCAAGAAGACGATCTACTTCTGGCACCTCTGCAAGCGGATGGTTCGGTTTGCTGAGTGGCTTGAGAAAATCAATTCTCTTGCTACAGTCAGCCCGAAAAAGTTTTTCCTTGATGGAACGTTGGGAGAGTGTCTCCTTGACTTTGGAGAACCTTGGAAGCAGTCAACGGACCAACCGGGAGAGCAAATGATAATTGCTCGTCCCATTGTGGTGGTTGAACGACTCCAAAAAACCGTTGAAGTAGATGGTCAACCTCGGCCCGTCGATAAGAAGTTTTTGCATCTCACTGAGGTACCCGAATACCTCAGTGATTGGCTGAGGGGCTGTCTGGGGGTGTACGAGGAGGGAGAAAGATTTGAAGGGGTTCCTTATCCCCTAAGAGCCTTCCTACAGGCCATGTATGGCCGGGTGGCAAGGGCTGCGGCAGACACTGACCACAAAATGGCCGCTCTGCTATTGCAAACCCAATAGATCTAAATATCATCTAAATATCAAAAATAAAAATCCGTAAGCGATGTAGCGAAAGCGAAAGGGACGCTGCGATGGGAGATACTTCGGTATCTTTCATCCGGCGCCTCTTTTAATTTTAAGAAGTTCTTGCTATTATAAAAAGCGTAATGAGAAACTTATTTAAAAATTTTATTTTTATTTTGTTGATTTTTTTGGTTATTGCGGCGGTTTTTTCTTTGTTTTCAAAACCATTTGAAAAGGAAAAAGAATTATCGCTCACCCAATTGATTCAAGACATTAATCAGGAAAAGATAAAACAGATAACCGTAACCGGAAACAACCTCGAAGTTGTTTATCAAGACGACTCAAAAGCAAAATCAGTAAAAGAAGCTGGACCCGATCTGGGTCAAATATTATTGAATTATGGGGTTGAAAAAGAAAAATTAAATAAAGTTTCTGTTGAAATAAAACAGGAAACGAGTACCTGGACATGGTTGGGACCGCTCTTATTTACTGTTTTCCCCATTGTGATTTTTGGCTTTTTTTTCTGGATGATTTTCAAACAGGCCAAAACCGGGGCTATGCAGGCATTTGATTTTACCAAAGCCAGAGCCAAATTATTTGGCGCCGACGGTAATCCCAAAGAGAAAATTACTTTTGACGAAGTGGGCGGATTAAAAGAGGCAAAAGAGGAATTAAAAGAAATTATTGATTTTTTAAAAAATCCAAAAAAATATTTGCAGATAGGCGCCAAGATTCCCCGGGGCGTACTCTTAATGGGCCTGCCGGGAACCGGAAAAACATTATTAGCAAAGGCAATTGCTTCCGCTGCCAATGTCCCTTTCTTTTCAATTTCAGCTTCCGAGATGATTGAACTTTTTGTGGGAGTTGGAGCAAGCAGAATTAGAAGTCTCTTTGAACAAGCCAGAAAATCCGGCAAGGCAATGATTTTTATTGATGAAATTGATAGTATTGGGAAGATTAGGGGAGTGGGCGTTACCGGAGGCCACGAGGAAAGAGAGCAAACCTTAAATCAATTATTATCAGAAATGGACGGAATTGGCCGAGAAGAAGGGATTTTGGTTTTTGCCGCCACAAATAGGCCAGAATACCTTGACCCTGCTCTTTTGAGGCCAGGGAGGTTTGACAGAAGAATAATTCTGGACTTACCAGATGTTAATGAAAGAGAAGAAATTTTAAAAATTCATTGTCGGGGAAAACCATTAGCTTTGAATGTCAATTTGAGAGAAGTGGCCGAGAGAACACCGGGATTTTCGGGAGCCGATCTGGCAAACGTTGTCAACGAAGCGGCTATTTTTGCTGCTCGAAGAAATAAGCATCAGGTTTTCCAGGAAGAATTTTTAGAATCAATTGAAAAGGTTTTATTGGGGCCGGAAAGGAAATCGCACATTTTATCTAAAAAAGAAAAAGAAATTGCCGCCTATCACGAATCCGGTCATGCTCTGGTCTCAGCTTCTTTATCAGAAGCTGAACCAGTAAGAAAAGTTTCAATTATTGCCCGGGGCTTGGCGGCTGGTTATACTTTGAAAATGCCCGCTGAAGAAAGAAAAATTAAGACAAAATCAGAATTTTTGGCTGAAATGGCAACTTTATTGGGCGGTTATTGTGCTGAGAGGTTAAAATTTGGTGAAATAACAACCGGAGCGGCTAATGATTTAGAGAGGGCTTCCCAATTAGCCAGAAAATTGGTAAAAGAATATGGAATGTCCTCTTTGGGTCCAGTGGCTTTTGGAGAAAAAGAAGAATTGGCCTTTTTAGGGAGAGAATTTGGAGAATATAAAAATTATTCTGAAAAAGTTGCAGCTCAAATTGATAAAGAAGTGGAGAGATTTATAAAAAATGCTGAAAGTCAATCCAGAAAAATTTTAAGCAAAAAGAAAAATTTGCTTGAAAAAATCGCCAAAACCCTGATAGCAAAAGAGACAATCGAAAAAGAAGAGTTTGAAAATTTAATCGGGAAAAGAGAAATAAAAAAAGAAAAAGAGTCAGAAACTTTGCCAGTAAAGGAAAAATCAATTAAAGTAAAAATTAAGCGCGTGTAGCTCGGGGTTTAAGCGTCCCCCGCTTTTAAGGGCGTGTAGTTCAGTGGTTAGAACGCCACTCTTATAAAGTGGAAGTCCTTGGTTCAAATCCAAGCACGCCCAAAAGAAAAAGCGGGGGTCGTAGGTCAAAATCCTACCACGCGTACGAAAAAAGGGGCGGTTAGCTCAGTTGGCTAGAGCGCGTACTTGACGTGTATGAGGTCGTAGGTTCAAATCCTGCACCGCCCATAACGTAAAATTTTTACGTTCCACCTAATTAAAATTAAAAAATAATAATATGGCTACAAAAATTGAAAATTTTTTAAAACCCTATCTCAAAAATTTATCCGACATTCGGCCGGGTGATATGGTTAAGGTTTCTCAAAAAATTAAAGAAGGAGATAAAGAAAGAATTCAAGATTTTGAGGGAATAGTCATTGCCAGAAAGCACGGCAGGGAAATTGGAGCAACTATTACCGTTAGAAGAGAAATTTCTGGTATTGGTGTTGAAAGAATTTTTCCTCTTTATTCCCCTATTATTGAAAAAATTGAGGTTTTACAAAGAGGAAAAGTAAGAAGAGCAAAGCTTTATTATCTAAGAAGAGCGAAGGGAGAAAGAGCGAGAATAAAAAAAGAAAAGGCTGCTTAAGTCTGAAACTTAAACATATATAAAGCCCAGGTGGCGGAATTGGTATACGCACACGTTTGAGGGGCGTGGCTCGCAAGAGCGTGTGGGTTCGAGTCCCATCCTGGGCACATAGCTTTAGAATAAGAATAGTCGCCGATTTTGGGCATATAGCTCAATGGTTAGAGCGCTACGCTTACATCGTAGAGGTTTCCCGTTCAAGTCGGGATATGCCCACCCATTGTTTAATAATTATTAATCGGTTAAAATTTTAAATAAGCCGGAGTGGTGTAGGGGTCTGCACATATGTCTGAAAAACATTTGGTTCCAGTTCAACTCTGGACTCCGGCATTGCGGGTGTCGTATAACGGTTATTACGCTACCTTGCCAAGGTAGTGACGGCGGTTCGACTCCGCTCACCCGCTCATTTTCCAAAAAAAATGAGCGAGGTTCGCTCAATTACCGAATTGAGCGGCCCGCTCAGCAAGGTTAGTCCCACTCCTTTTGGAGTGGGCGACCCGCTCCACACCTCCCCTTGACACGTCTCTCAAAATAAGCTATTATAGTTAAAACCCCTTAAAAGGGGTTTTAAAGATGGCTAATAGCTTTAAACGCCTCCTTAAAGGAGGACAGAGAATTTTAATAGCTTTAATACTGGTTCTAATTTTAGTAGGAATTTCTCTATTTTGGGAAACAAAGAGCCAAAAGGCGAAGGCCGAATTGGCTGATTTTGTGTTGAAGGTTGACTCAACAGATCTAATTCTTATTCAAGAAAACAGCCTTCTGGCGGTTGCTGAACCCACAAACTCCAAGCCAACAGAGGGTAAAAAAATCAACGTGGTGATAACCGCCTACTCTTCTACCACCTGGGAAACCGATGATGACCCTTATATCACCGCTGCTGGAACCTGGGTAAGAGAAGGAGTTATTGCTAATAATTTATTTCCTTTCGGAACAAAAATTAAAATCCCTGAACTATTTGGTGATAAAGTATTTGTTGTAGAAGATAGAATGAACTGGAAAAAGGATAAATATCATATTGATATCTGGTTTCCCGATTACTGGCAAGCTCTAAACTTCGGCGCCAAAAGAACCTATATTGAAGTTTTAGAAGGATAAAATTAGAAGTTTGAAATTAGAAATTTAAAGCCGCCCTTAAAGGCGGTTTTAGTGTGCCCGGGGAGGGACTCGAACCCACAAGTCCTTACGGACGCGACATTTTAAGTGTCGTGCGTGTGCCAATTTCGCCACCCGGGCAAAATTTTAATTCTCTCTATTTTTTCTTCTGTTCCTTCCCCGATAATGCGGTTGTAAACTGTGACAATTAGGGCAAAGAATTCTCAGATTTTCTAAACGATTATCGTGAACATCCCCATTGATGTGATCGATCTCTAAAGGAAGACGACCGTCAGGTGCCATTTCTGCCCATCTGCATATCTCACAATGTTTTGGTTTAAGATTTGCTTTGAATAATCTGTTTTTTAACTTATAACTCTGGAAAGCACTATTTTTCACTAATATTTGCTCTAGTGGAATCCGAGGATTTCCTATTCCTTTCAGTCCTTTATTCCAGGCCCGACCCTTAAAATGAGTAATATCAAATTTAAGTTCTTTAATATATTTTTGAAGCTGAAAATAATTTCCTCCAGCCTCCCGTAAGCCAAGCTTTCTTAATACTTGGCGAAAACTTGTTGAGCTTTTAATGGCTTCTTTAAGCTGTTGAGTTGTCCACGACCTTTTTCGCATTAACCCATCATACCAAATGGCAGACACGTAATCAATAATAAACCAACATGTTTACCTTTTTTATCTACCGCGGCGCAAATAAAGGCCAGGGTGGGAATTGCACCCACGTATAACGGTTTTGCAGACCGTTGCCTTAGCTACTTGGCTACCTGGCCACGCTCATATTTTACTCTTTTATTTATCTTTTTTCAATTACCGAGTCCGCTAAGGGCGGATGAGGTTAGAAAAGAAATTTATTTCTTAGATTATCGAACTTTTACAATGTAAAAGTGAAGATGGCGAAGAAATTTATTTCTTCAGCCGTTCTAAAATTTCTTCTATCACTGAGCCCCGCCAGTGCGGGACGAAGGTGGAGAAGAGATTATTTATCCGTTTTCAACTCTTCTAAAATCTCTTCTATATTGCCAGCTTCGCTGGTTTTTTTCTCTTCTAAAAATCTTATCCTTGGGATTGGCCTCATTTTTAGCCGACGATTAATTTTTTGCTGAAGAAGATAAATTTTTCTATTCAAAAAATCAATATTTTTTTCAGCTTTTTCCTCGGGAAAAACCGAAACCCAAACATTACTCTCTTTTAAGTCGCTTGTTGTTTCGGCTCTTGTTATAGTAACCAAAACATCCAAAGGAAACTCAATTTCTTTCAATATAATCCGAGATAGCTCCTTTTTAATTAATTGATTAACCCTTTGGATACGCTTTGAGGCCATTAAATTTCAATTTTTCTTCTTTCCTCTATATAAATTATTAGAGTATCTCCAGCTTCCACTTTTCCATCACCCTCATATAATATTCCGCACTCTTCGCCCTTACCCACTTTTTCAATGTCTTTTTTATTCCTTTGAAGATTAATCAATCTGCCCTTGGTAAATAGTTCCTCGTTTCTCAAAACCTCAATGGAAATTCCCTTTTTTACCTCTCCCTCAATGACTCTTCCGCCAATAATCTGGCGGTTTTTCTCGGTTAAAAAGACAGCCAAAACCTTAACCCTTCCTAAATCAACCCTCACTACTTCTGGTTTTAAAATCTTCTCCATAAATTTCCTAACTCCTTCAACTAAATCATAAATTATATCAAAATTAATTATTTTTATTCCTTCCCTTTCAGATATTATTTTAGCCACCCGACCAATTTTTACCCTAAAACCCAAAATCAAAGCCGGATAACCAGAAATCGGGTAAGATCTGGCAAACTTAATATCTGATTCATTGATCTCTCCGACTTCGGATTTTAAAATTCGGAGAAGAACTTTTTCTTGGGGAATTTCTTTTAAAATTTCCTCAATCGCCCCAATTGAACCTAAACAATCGGCTTTTAAAATCAAACTCAAAACCTTCTGTTCGGGCCCAACTTTCAGAACTCCCAGAACTTTTTTCTTTTCTGAAACTTTTAAATAACTCTTGGCTGTTTCTAAATCAGTAAAAACCCTAAAACTTTCCCCAACCCTTGGAGCTTCTTCAAAACCAATAACAATGGCTGGGTCAGATGGTAAAACTTCATTAATTGGCAAACCTTGAAAATTTTCTAAATTTTTGATTTTCCCAAAGGTTGAGGGGGTGCCAACGATATCTCCTATTTTTAAAATCCCGTTTTCCAAAATTAAAGTAGCAGTTGGTCCTCTCTGAATATCTAAATAAGATTCAATCACCACCCCCTCGGCCGGTTTTAAAATATCGGCTTTTAAATTTTCCATTTCGGCCACCAGAGAAATCAATTCTAAAAGTTCATCAATCCCTTTTCCAGTTTTGGCAGAGGTTTCAACTGAAGGCACTTTTCCGCCTAAACTTTCAACTAAAATATCTTCTTTTTGGAGCTCTCTTTTTACCTTTTCCGGATTGGCCTCTGGTCTATCGATTTTATTTAGAGCAACAATAAAAGGAATTTTAGCGTCTTTAATATGAGAAATAGCTTCTTTTGTCTGGTCTTTTATTCCTTCGGCGGCATCAATAATTAAAATGGCAATATCAGCAACCTTTGCCCCCCTTGATCTCATTGCGGAAAATGCTTCGTGGCCAGGAGTATCAATAAAAGTAATTTTTCTTTCGCCTTTTTCAATTTGATAAGCACCTATATGTTGGGTAATAGCGCCACCGGGTTTTTCTCCGGTAAATTGAAATTTACGAATACTGTTAAGTAAGCTCGTCTTCCCGTGATCAATATGACCAAGAACTACCACTATCGGTGGTTTTTGTATTAATTTTTGATTAGGGACCTGCCCGTCTTTAGGTGGGCGGGACGACGTGGTTGGTTGGTTATTGTTTTTTTTCATTTTCGGTTTTTGCTTTTTCTATTACCTCTTTTTCTTCTTCAGACAATAAATATTCTGACTTTCCGTTTTTTATCGGTTTTCCGTAAACCCGATTTCCTCCCCGAGTATATAAACTGGTAATGACTACACCGTTATCGTCACCGTCCAATAAAGCAATCGAGAAACTCTGGTCTCCGCCAATTTCTTTGAAGGGGTTAAATCTAACCATTCCAATTTTCTGAATGGGTAATTTGCTTTCTTTTTTCAAATTATCCAATTCCTCAGCAATTTTTTTAAAATTTCCTTCTAAATTCTTAAACTGATACAAAACTTCCTTTAAATCTTTAGGCTCTTTTTTATTTTTTTTCTTAAATAAATTAATCATAATTTTTAGTGAATCTCGTCTTCGCTAAGGCTACGGCGAAGCAAAGGCGGAGGCGGAAGGATTCGAACCTCCGATAACCTTTCGGCTATAGCAGTTTTCGAGACTGCCCGAATCAACCACTCTCGCACGCCTCCCCTTAATCCAGGGTAATTATTGGTTGTTTGGCGTAATAAATTTTTTTCATAAGATTAACACTGAGCTTGTCGAAATGTTTACACTGAGCGAGTCGAAGTGTGGACCCAGTGGGACTTGAACCCACGATCTTTAGTATGCCATACTAACGCTTTTCCTCTAAGCTATGGGCCCTGATTTTTTTCGATATAAGTCTTGCGATCTCCTCTAATTCTATTTGTATGTGAGACCCTGCGCAACTAACAACACAAACACCTTTATAGTCAGACTTTTTGGTTCTTTTACCAATAGTTCTTGGATCAGGTTTAGTTTTATAGAAATTTTCTTTCGGAATACCAGTAATATTCGACCAATAAGCTTCAAGCTCTTGAATGTTTTGATCTGCGCGATAAGATATTCTACACCTCAATTTATTTTTTTTAATTTTATAACATTTTTCTAATAATGAAATATATAAAAGTATTATTAACGGGTCGGAGCTTCCAAGTAATAAACCAGAATGACTTTTCCATTTTGCGCCCTCACCAAGATATAACATCGCAAGAGCTATTTTATAACTTTCTCGATTAAACTTCCTTAAAATAATGGTGGCTTCTTGTCTTACCTTTTTTAAGAAATTTTCTCTTTTTTGTTTATTTATCGCCCAAGCAATGCTTAATGCTTTTTTAGAATTCTTATTATTGAGCTTTATAATTTTTTTCTTATACCAATACGGTAAAATGACTTTTCGACACCAAGTCGATATGGTGCTTTTAGGAATCCGAACATTAAGTTCGTTTTGAATCTCTGAATATGTTTTGCCTTTTTTTCTAAGTTTTATTACTTTTGTTCGTAACTTTGATCTACCCATTATCTTATTGTGCCATAAAGGTTTTCAATGTACAAAATACTATGCCCTCGACAGGAATTGAACCTATATATCCACGTTAGGAGTGTGGCGCTCTATCCGTTGAGCTACGAGGGCGGTAAAAATATTTTAACAAAAATTTTCGTTGTTGACAATAATTTTTCATGATAAAATAAACTATATGCCAGAATCTTACTCAATTGTTGAAGTAGCAAAAAAAGTTTGTCCAGCAGTAATTACCGTTGTTATTTCTAAAGACCTGCCGAAGGTTGAGGGTTTTTATTTTTTTCCTTTCGGTGGCCAGGAGTTTATTTATCCAAAATTAAAAAAAGGAAAAGAGAAAACCAAAATTGGGGGAGGGTCGGGTTTTATTGTCTCACCAGAAGGTTATGTTGTCACTTGTAATCATGTGGTTGGTGACCCAGAGGCCGATTATACCGTTATTTTAGATCCGAAACACAAATATCCAGCCAAGATTTTAGCCAAAGACCCCCTGGTTGATGTTGCTATTCTAAAAATTGATGAAAAAAATCTGTCATATTTAGAGCTGGGGGATTCAGATAAAATAGAATTAGGAGAAACGGTGGTTGCTGTTGGAAATCCTTTGGGCGAATTTGAGGACACTTTATCGGCCGGAATTGTTTCTGGCCTCAGTCGAAGAATTACTGCCTATGGCGGGTTACCCCTAAAAGCCACCAGCTTGAGAGGATTAATTCAGACCGATGCCGCCATTAATCCGGGTAATTCAGGCGGTCCTTTGGTCAATATGGAAAAAAAAGTAATTGGAGTTAATACGGCTATGGTTATGGGCGCCCAAAATATTGGCTTTGCCATTCCAATTAATTATGCCAAAAATATTTTAGAAGAAGTGAAAAAATACGGAAAGCTTAAAAGACCATTTTTAGGCGTCAGATACATTATTTTAAATCAAGAAATTTCCAAAACCAATAAGCTTCCGGTTGATTTTGGGGCTCTGATTGTTAGGGAAAATTTAGGCGAACCAGCAGTTATTAAGGGTTCAGCAGCAGATAGAGCCGGTCTGAAAGAATATGATATTATCTTGGAAATTGACGGTGAAAAAATTACCGAAGAAAATCCCCTGGCCGACCTTTTAGTCAAACATAAAATCGGCGAGGAAATTAATTTTAAAGTTTTGCGGGAAAGAAAAGAAATAAATTTAAAGGCAAAAGTGGAAGAAAAAAGATAAAAAACAACTATATGGGAGATAAAAATATTGATCAATTTAAGGTGGAGGTGGGTGAAAATAACATTATTCATCTTAAATTGGGAGATTTAATATCAAAAGATTTTACCATTCTTAGAATTTGGACAAATAAAGTTAAAAGGACGGTTATCACCTTATACAACAAAACTGATAAGAAAGTTCGGACTCTAGTAGATATTACAGATATCAAAAAATATGACGCTGAGGCATACTTAATACTCTCTAAGCTTATGCAAGATAACGAACAATACACTTCCAAAACAGCTACTTTTGGGGGTAATGAATACATTATCGCCGCCCAAGACATTCTCCTTGCTCTTTCTGGTCGTACTAATCTTAAAAATTTTAAAACAAAAGAAGAGGCAATAAATTGGTTAATTTCTGAATAATATTATATATTAAAAATTAATATTTTATAAAAATATTAATTAGGTAGTCCAAAAACCGCCCAATGGGCGATTTTTTTACCCTAAATCCATTTAACAAAATATATATCTAAAAACAAAAACAATCCCAAAAATTGGAATTGTTTTTGCACTTACAGAAACATTTTGTTTCTCTGCGGCGTTCCGTTCCCTCATTTACTCGGTTGAAACCTCTGGAGTCTTTGTCTCTGTAGCTTCAGTCTCAGGAGTTTCCTCAACTGGAGCGTCGGTTGTTGGCTCTTCGCCATTCATATAAAAGTTCATAATAATGTGAACTACAGAATCTAATAACCCTGCAGCATTTTAAAGTTTAACTACCGACCTTTATTATTCCTGTGTCAAATTTATAAACTATCTCTATCTTTATCTAAAAAATAAAAAACTCAAACATGTCTTATATATCCTGCTTGAGTTATAACAAGTATCTTATAAATTATCATATTTCTATTCTGTTGTCAACGCTTCAAAGTGAATACCTACCAAAAAACCGCCTAATGGGCGATTTTTTGCAGACTTCTATCATTTTCTCCCTGATTGACTTCTGCCTCTCCTTCTTTTTTTTAATTTCCTATTAATTCGTTTTTGATTTTGCCATCCTCTGCCCATTTTTTTATTACCTTTTGTTTTATTATAATTATGACCTTTATAATATATTCTACCAAAAAACCGCCCGACCTGTAAGGTATAGGGCGATTCTCTAGTTTTAGGTAGGTCCCCCAACGAACGATGTGAAGCCCTGTGGTGACTACTACTTGAGGTTCGAACCTGTCTGGTGGAATAGAAAACATATTTAACGATGTTTCCTTAAAAATCGTTTGTGCCTCATTCTGTTCCTGCCGTAATTTTTATTCTTTCTATTTCTCATAATCTATTTTGGTTAGATTTATATTTTTCTTTTATCCAAAGAAGTGAGCCACAAAACAAACGGTCTTCTGAGTTTATCTATAGACCAATTATCATCCTTAAAAAGCGAGGCTTTTTCTATCCTGAAACGAGAAAGCAAAGAAATAGTAGCTCTCAAGTTTAGGGGAGACAACTTATTATGCTCCTCTAAAAACTGCTCTTTGTTTAAGCGCTGGTCTGTAACTTTTGGATCTTTTTTAAATCTCGGAATCATATAGCAAGTTTTTTATGAAATAAAAAACGCAGGTGGAAAAGAGGATTTATCCTCTTTGACTAAAATAAAAAGCAACTCTTAATAGCGGCGAACCGCAAATAGTATTATTGAGTATTTTCCTTAATGATAATCTGGTAACTATTTGTAGTCCAAAACTCCCAACTTCCAATTTTATAATACACTTATTCTCCTGGAAAATCAAGGCCTTGACTTATTTAAGAGAAGGAGTATGATAACTTTAGGCTTATAAGTCGAGTTATCTTAAAGTAAGTCTTTAATAATTCCAAGAACGCTCAGCAAAGCTGAGTACTTTTTCGCCAAAGGCGAATAAATTAACAAAGGCGTAAATTAAGTATAGCGACTTAAGAGTCATCCTTCGACAGGTTCAGGATAACTTTGAGCTTATAGTTCGACGTAGCTCACCACCATGAGCTTGTCGAATGGTCGAATGGGTCAGAAAGGTCGCTTTTTTTATTCGTAATTCACGAAAAAAATATGGCTTTTGAAAAATCTGATTCCGACAGAGAATTTCCCAGAAAAATGTATCAAGGAAACTGGAAATGCTCTGATTGCGGAAAAGAAATAACAGAGCTTCCGTTTGAGCCCTCCGGCGACAGACCTCTCTATTGCAGAGATTGTCACGCTAAAAGGAGACCTCAAAGGTTCGGACGCTACTAAACAAAAAGACCCGCAATAATCTTGCGGGTCTTTTTGTTTTAATTCTTTAGCTCTGTCTACGAGACGATACAAAGCCCCGTAGTGCCCCGCCCTCACGCGATGGCGGGACTACTACTTGGGGTTAGAACCTGCTGTTTAAGAAGTAATTCTTAAGGTTTAATTAAGCAATTCCATCTCTACTGCTAATTCTACAGACCTAAATTAGCACCACTTATGGTGCTTAAAAATTGAGGAATGAGAAATATTAACCCAATAAGTGGCAAAACAATTACAACTATCGTTATAATAAGCGTCCAAAGAAAATACTTTCTCATCTTTTCAACAGAATTATAAATATCTTCAAGTTTTTTATCTTGGGCTTCAATTTTTTTCAAAATTTCTTCTTCCATGTTATTCCATTATACCAAAAAACCGCCCGACCTGTAAGGTATAAGACGATTTCTTGGTTAGCCTCAATAAACGTTAAATTAGTGGGGCAATGCGGATGCACAAGCGGGTATTTGCATAATTTGCTGTAATGTTTGCTGACATTGCTGAGCTCCAGTCATACATTGCTGAACAGCGTTTGTAACCTGCGTTGTTACTGCTGCTTCACATTCGGTTTTCGCTTTCGCTGGAAAACTTACCATAAGTATATACCCCATGGCAACTATAATTATAACCAGGACTACAATAACAATATTTTTTACCATTAAAATATAACTCAATTATTAAGATATTCGACCTTTGTTTTTATAAATATATTCCCTCATTCTACCAAAAAACCGCCCAAATAAATAGACAGAAATCGTAATTTGCTATACAGTATTACAAACGGGACATCTTTTTGATATAATATACATATTAGAAATTGTTCTTTAAGGTAGGCCTTACGAAAATAGGTATACCTCTATAGGGGAAGGTTCTGAAAGGGGTGAGGAATATCAAGTAGGGCGAATAGATGTGCCAGAATCTCGGCAGCCATGAGGACCATGGTTCGGTGCAACAAAAGGCGTAAAAACCTCAGACTAACAAAAACGTTTCCGTCTGATGGGAAAAACAAAAAATAGAAAATAGAACCTTCCCCTCCCCCTTTAACAAAATAAAATTATCAAAATAAAATTTTATCAAAAAACCGCCTTTAAGGCGATTTTTGTGGGTTATTTACTCTTCTTTATCGTGTTTTTCGTGAAACTTTTCATGCATCTTTTCTCCAAAATTACAGCAATAATCACTCCAGTGACTGTGTTTCTTTTTTAACATCATCTTTAGACCAATAGCAATAACTAATAATGGCCAAAGAATATTCCAAAGATTGGCAGTGATTAATCCGAGATTCTTCAATAGAAAGAATAAGCCAATTATTAAAATTAAAATTCCGAGCATAATTTTATTTTATAATCTATTAGATTAAACTTCTAACCTTTCAACTCTATTCTACCAAAAAACCGCCTTTTTGACGAGGCGGCGCCTTAATCACCAAATACTAACCACTAATTACTAAATACTAATTTTGGGTGGCTAAGCAGATTCGAACTGCCACTTAGAGCTCCACAAACTCTAGTGCTGCCATTACACCATAGCCACCATATTTTAATTTATGATACGTACAAAATTTTACAAATTTTTACCTTGTGCCCCTACGGGGAGTCGAACCTCGATCTTAGCCTTAGAGGGGCTCTGCTCTATCCATTGAGCTATAGGGGCGATTGACCACACAATTATAAAAACTTTTCTTAAATCAGTCAACTATGGTTATAACCGATCATTCGGTTATAGCAGGGCCTTTGAAGGGGTCGGGGTATTGTTTTAAATCGGTTTCTTTAAATCTTTCCTCTTTATCTTGCCAGATTTTTAAGACATCTTGATAGGTTTTTTCTTTAAATTGAATTGGCTTTTCAACAATTTCTGGCTGGACTTTTTTGACCAAAATATTGTATTTGTAAAAAATAATTCCGCCAAAAATTAAAGCCATTAGCAGAAAAACCAAAAAAGTTAAAAAGGCCTTATCCCCCAAAGTCCTTGGTAATCTTTTTAAAAATTCCTTTATTTTTTTTATTTTGACTTTAGGAGGGTTCATTTAGTGTAAACTTTTATTGAAAGATTGGCTTTAACGTCGCCTAAAGAGAATTTATCTTTTAGTTCGGTTTTATCAAGTCGTCTGATATTCAAATTCTGAATTTCAATTAAATAATTACTTGATTCCAATTTTTCAAGAAATTTTAAAAAATTGGGGAAGGAGCTAGTGGAAGTGATTTGGAAAATTAAGGATGGCCAGAGGTCTTGTTCCATTTTCATCGGCAGAGCTGGAGATATATCAATTGTAATTTGACAATCTTTTGAGGTTTTTTCTAAAAAACCAATAAAATCAACTGGCGCCTCGGGGTCAGTGAATAATTTATCTATTTTTTCTAAATTCGGCTTAATTTCCTGGTAATAAGTTCGGAATTTATTAAGATTTTCAGCTTTGGCCTCTAAAGAAATTATCTTTTCTTTCTGAAAAAGAAGATTTCTGGAAGATTTTTTTATTTCTAAAAAAGTGGGGCTTATAAGAAAAATGGAAAACAAAATAGCCAAAACAATAAGGATAATTATTGATAAATTAATTTTAATTTTTAAGCTCATTTTAATTTAAAACTAACTGAAAAATTAATGTCGATTGGAGTCATCCAATTAGTTGGCGGAAAATAAATTTCTTCAAATTTTTCTTGCCCCTCAAGATTTTCTTTAAATTTAAGGAGGGCCTCGCGGTCGGGAGAAAATCCAGAAAGAGAAAATTGCAAAAGGGAAGGATTAAAACTAAGAGAGGTTAAATAAGTACCTTCGGGAAAAATTTTTGAAATTTCTTCTAAAATACTGGTTAAATCAGTTTCTTTTTGATAAAAAGAATTTAATTTTGAAATAACGAGGTTTGAACTTTTAATTTTTTCTTCAAGTTCTTGCATCTGAGGGGCCTTTAATTCTTTCTCTCTTTCTCCAAAGTAAATATTTTGGACTTCAACCTCGGATAAAATTGAGATTTTTATTGAAAACAAAATCAGGAATAAAGAAATAAACAAAACTAAAATAATTATTCCCAAAATTAAAACTAATTTAAATTTCTCTTCCAAAAGCAACTCTTCTTTTTGCTGAATTGGTAATAAGTTTATCATTTTTTTATACCTTCCAAAGCTAACCCCAAGGCAGTGGTAAAACTAAGCGATTTTTCAAATGAAAGACCTTTCGTTTCTTTTCGGCCTTCTGGTAAAATATTTATCCAGGGGTTACCAAGCTCAACTGGAATTTTTAATTCCAAGGACAGAAGTTCTGGAAGGCCTTTTAAATTTGCTCCCCCTCCACAAAGTAAAATTTTTGAAACTCCGGTACTGCTTGATAATAAATGTTCATGGCTGGCATGAATTTGATAATAATTAAGATATTTTTTAATTTGTTGAATTAAATCAACAAGAGCGGGAACTAAAGCTTCAAAAATTTTACCTCTTTCGGTTACTCTTTCAAAGGTGTCTTTTCTTAATTTTATTTTGATTTCCTCTCCCAAACCATATTCTATTTTTAATCTTTCAGCCTCGGTTAAGCTTATTCCTAAGGTTTTTGAAATGATTTCAGTAAAACTCTTTGAAGAAATAGAGATGGAAGAGGTAAATCTTAAAGAGTGCCCAACAAAAACTACAAGGCTGGTCCTGTTTGCGCCAAGGTCAATTAAAAGTATTGGATAATTTGTAGTTTCGTTTTTAATTAAGGCCTGGCTAATGGCCATAGATTCAATTTCAAGAGCTATAGGTTGAAGTCCGGCTTTTTTTAGAGAGGCCAAATAGGGGTCAATTGTCTTTCTGGGTAAAGCGGCTAAGAGAACATCAAAATGGTCTAAATGATTGCGTATTGGATTAATAATTTGAGAATCTAAGTAAACGTCTTCAACCGGTAAAGGGATATAATTTTCAGCTTCATAGATAATGGCTGATTTTAAATCATCATCTGACATTTTCGGCATCTGAATAACCTGTAAAAAGGCCTTTTCCTCTGGTAAAGAAGCAATAACGTATTTTGTCTTCAGTTTTTCTCCCTTAACTTTTTTCAGGCCTTCTTTAATAATTTTTGATAACTCATTCTCATCTTGAATCTCTCCCTCTTTAATTATCCCCGGTCTAATTTCTTCTTCGCCAAAAGAAGAAAGGGTAAGGGCTTTACCCCTCTTTTTAAGTTTAGCAATCTTTAAAGATAAGTCAGAGATATCTAAACCAAATACTTCGGGTTTTAAATTTAGGAATTCTAACATATTATTCTTATTTATTATAACAGATTTTGATCTGGTATATCGAGTAAAACTCGTACACTATTTAAAATTTATTCCACTTCTTTCCAGCTGTCTATTTGCCATCCTCCTCCCGGACCAGAAGAAAAACCAACATTTATCAATCCTGTTTCGTAACTTACGAATGCACCTTGGCTTAAATGAATTTTTCTTCCTGTAAGTTCGGTAGCATTAACTCCATTTTCTATATAAACTAACCCATTACCAGCATAAAAGATGGCGCCGATAGCATTATTCTTAAGATATATAGCAGAATTACCAGTAGAACAATCAGTTGGTGAGCTTCCGTTGCAATTAGAATTAGATAAAAACAATATATAACTGTTGCCTGGTATCGCGCCACTAAAAATTGCGTTATTCTTAACAGCAATCCACTTATCAGCTAAAATTATACAACTATTAAGGCCATAAGCAGGGTCACATTGAATGGTCAAATTACTTTTGTTAATATCGATGTATCCGGTAACGTATATTGTCCCCGTCACGTTTAAGGTCTGGCCAGTCTTTCCGAAGACAAGGTTCCCATCAATTTTTTTAGGGCCGAGGGACGTAAAATCGGTAGGTGAATCAATGGTAAAATTACCAGAATAAACACCGCCTTTGGCTGCATCATCCTTCCATTGCTTAATATTAGAATCTGAAATGGGCATATTCTCTAAGGGAGGATCTGTACTACCAGGATAAGCAGTCCCTGGCGTTTTAGGAGAGCAACTACTGGGATTATTCAAAAAATTAAGAGAATTGCCATCGATTGTCTGATAATAAGCGTCGCCACAAATCTCGCTATTGGTAATAGTATTAGCATGGGCATCGCCCAATACAGATACATAATTTAAAGATGCTCCAGCAGCAACAAAGGCATTACCGGTAATTTTGGCTTTATTATCGCCGTTTATAGTACCGTTAGAATAAACATTACCAGCTGCGCCTCCCGTTCCTTGAACATAGGAATTTTCCTCCATTCTAATCCCTAAATCGCCGGCCTGAACTCCGTAAAAAAATTGGGGGGTAACAGTATTCACAGATAAATATATTTCCAATTTTCGAAAAACATTATTTACATTTGACAGGGCTGTAATAATACGGATTTTGGGTTTTGACGAATCTACAGCAATGTCTACTGAATCATCGCCTACGGCTAACGTATAACTTGATGGGACGTTTACTATTCTATAAACGGCATCTTCTATTCCAGCCTCAGCAACATAATAAGCTCGGCCAGATTTAACAATGTTCCTAGCAATTTTCTCTTGGCCAAAAGTTAAAATGGCAATTGAGGTGGCAATACTAAAGATAACTGCTAAAATCAGGAAAGTTATCAATAAGGCGGCGAATCCTTTTTGGTTATATTTTATACAAGATATTTTAGTCATTTTCTTAAAGAGACAGTGGATTTTAAATTAACTTCTGCCTGATATTCTGGTCGGCCAGTGGTATTTTTAAAATTAACCGTTAAATCAATTTGAATAGAAGGAGCTCCGCCAGAAATAATTTGACTAAAAACCAAATTACTTACTTCCACTCTTTCTGAGGTTAAGGCGATTGGGCTTAGGGATGCTTCTTTTTTTAAGCAGAGACGGTCTCCGCAAAGATAAAAATCAATATAAGTTGTTTTGTCTTCCCCTGTTGGTAAATATTTTGTTGTTTCTAAAGAAATCTGGCCAGGATGAGAACCGAAAGTGCTGGTTGGAGCGTAAATACTTTTTGCTTCTCTTGTCTCATAAGCCATTGTTTCCATGGCCATTCTGGCATTATCTAATGTCTCTCGCATAACTTTAGTTTTAGTGTTAGAACGAACCGCCCAAAGAAAAAAATAACTAACCGCCAAAGTAACAATGGCCAGAGCAGCAATATAAACTAACATTTCAATTAGAGTAAACCCCGCACCACTTTTTAGCTTAAAGGGAAGTAGCCCTACTTTCCTTTTTAATTCTTTTGTAGGTCCTATGTGCAACTGATTATTTTTTTTACTCTTTATTAAATACGTATAATGCATAAAAGTGGTGCGGGGTAAAACCCTTTTTAATCATCATTTCCAATTAGTTAAGTAGGTAATTATTTCTACTTTTCTCGATTTCCAGAAAACAGTTACTGTAACTTTCCGTGTATTTGGGTCATCATTAACAGGATTATATGTCGCTTCAATGTTTTTGGTGCCTGGGTCTCGAGAAACTTTTTCAAAGACAACTTTTCGGGTAAAGCCATTAATTGTTTCTTCGCCTTGGGCTAGTGTCCACTCGGTAATGTCTATCTCTGGATAATAGCTAATCCCGGGAGTTAAAGTTCCTAAGCCGTCTGTTCCCCAAGTTGTCCCGTCTCGAAGATTTCTGACTGCCTCTATTGTTTCTTTAGCAATGTTTTCGGCTTGGGTGGTTTCTTTGATTAGGGTAGAGGACTTTAAAGATAGGGCAGCCAATCCTAAAAGCGAAACAAAAGCAGTCCCAATAATTGCACTAACTACCAAAATCTCAACAATTGAGACCCCTTTATTATTGTTTTTCCATTGTATTAACATAAGAGCCCTTATCTACTGTATCGTTTAAATCGACTAAATAATGGGCAATATCTTTATCTATTGAATTATCTACAATATAAATTATCGCTTCTTGATTGGTTTTTCCTTGATTCCGGTCGCGGTGAATACAAAGATGAGTATTAAAAGCATCAAGAGAATGGGTATGAATTTTAAAGACCTGATCAACCCCATTAACAGTAAATTTCCCTTCCCAATCAAATTCTGTTTTGCCGACATTAAAATAATTAGTCATATCTACTGTTTCCGTTTGGGAAATACTGGGAAAATAAAATTTTAAATTCGTGGCGTTTTGAATACTCCAACCCAAATCAAAATGAACATGGCGAGAATCTTTAACCCGGTCTGCATCAGAAGGAATTATGGGGCTAATCAAATCTACCTGGCCGGAATTCTCCACATAGATGATTTTTGTCTTGGTCGGTTCGCTAATTAACCTTATTCCTACACTTCCATTTTGATTTGCTTCGCCACTAATCCGAGTGAAAACCACTTGGTTTCCAGTTAAATTTATTGAATAAATTTCAACTGATTTTGATATCTGATGAATTTCATCGCTATTAATATCTCTTGAAACATAATCAAAAAGAGGTGGAAGAGTTTTGAAAAGAGTATATTGATGAGGGTCGGTGCTATCGTCAAAAAAAACTCCATATTTGCTAGCATCCTCTGAGGCTAAGGTTTTGTTTTGAGCTAACCTTAAAACGTTAATAATTTCTTCAGTCGAATTATTTAAATCTGACTCTTTTCCAAAAAAACGGAAATTCGGCAAAGCTATAACGGTTAAAACAACTAAAATCGCTACTACTATCAATACCTCAAACAATGTAAAGCTCTTTGGGGAAAATTGAAAATCAGAAACTGAAATTTTCATTTTATTGACCCAAGCATTGAATATATCGGCTGGAACATTGATATGGCGAATAAGCCAACGGCTGCCCCAACAATTAGCATCAAAACGGGTTCAATTACCGAGGTTAAGTTTTGAGTAATATTAAAAACTTCTTCCTCAAAAAAATCGGCCAATTTTGCCAAAATACTTGATGTCTCACCTGTCTCTTCGCCAATGGCAATCATTTGAATTATAGTCGGAGGATAAATATCTTGATGTGGCTCTAATGCCTCAGAAAGCTTTTCTCCTTTTCTGACCTTCTCAGTCACTTCAGCTATTGCCTCTTTATAATAAAAATTCCCTAAGTTTCCGACTGTAATCTCCAAAGATTTGACAATGGGCACTCCCGCTGAAATTAGAGAACTCAAAGTCCTGACCATATAAGCTGAATTAGTTTTTTTGACAATTGGCGAAATAATCGGAATTTTTAAAATCAACTTGTCAAATATTTTTTTCCCTTTTTGAGTTTTCATTCCCCGCCAGAAAAGAAAAATTAAAAAAATTAAGGCAACTAATACTAAATACCATCTCTGGGTTAAGAAAGTGGCAAGGCCAACGACTATTTTTGTAATCATTGGCAGTTCAATCTCCAATTCTTGAAAAGTTTCAGCCAGAGTTGGAACAACTGTAATCAACATTACAGTTCCGATACCAAGCATGGCGCAAATTATTACTGCCGGATAAATCATCGCTCCTCTTACCTTTGATCTTATGTTATAATCTCTCTCTATTTGCAAAGTTAAGGTTTTTAAAACGTTCTCTAGGGTTCCTGACTCTTCGCCAACCTTGACCATATTTTGGAATAATTCGGAAAAAATATTGGGATACTTTACCAAAGTATCAGAAAAGGCTTTTCCCTTGTTAACTTCTTCTCCGATATTTAAAAGGGCTTTTTTAAAAATTTTACTCCTTGTTTGGGCGGCTAAAGTGGCTATTGCTCGGGGAAAAGGAAGACCAGCAGAAATCATTATCTGTAAATTTCTGGTAAAAAACATTTTTTCAGTCAAAGAAACACCAAAAGAGGGTAAAGAAATTTCAAAATTCCTTTTCTTTTTTTCTTCTAATTTAGCCCTAATCAAAATCAAACCCTCTTGTTTTAGGGCTCTGGCTAATTGATGTTCGTCTTTAACTTCCATTACTCCTGATTTACTCTCACCAGTTAAAGATTGGGCAATATAAAAATATTTTGGCATAGTGGTAACACTTAATCAGATCGCTGGTCCATCTCCGATATAGAATGTTACTCAGTAATAACACGGAGTACTTCCTCAATACTCGTTATCCCCTGGGCCGCCTTAACAAAACCATCTTCAATCATTGTTCTCATCCCTTCTTTTTGAGCTTGGGATTGAATTTGGCTGGCGGTTGCTTCTTTGACAATTAATTCTTTAATTGTTTCAGTAACTGGCAAAATTTCAAAAATTCCAATTCTGCCCCGATAGCCGTCCGGACATTCTTTGGCTACCTGTGGCCTGAAAAAAGGAACGTTTTTTATGGTCTGCCTGGGTTTTATCAATTTTTCTTCTCTTAAAACCTCTAAAATTCTGTTTAGGTCGCAGTATTTATCAATAAGGTCTAATTCCGACTCTTTTAAAAAATACTTTTCTTTTTCCGTACATAGCTTCCGGACTAATCTTTGAGCTAAAATACAATTTAAAGTAGAAGAAATCAAAAATGGTTCAGCTTTCATGTCTATTAAACGGGGGATAGCGCCAGCGGCTGTATTGGTATGCAAGGTTGATAAAACCAAGTGGCCGGTTAAGGCGGCGTTGATAGCTAAGCCGGCTGTCTCATTGTCCCTGATTTCACCAACCATAATGATATCGGGGTCTTGTCTAACCAAAGACCTGAGACCAGAGGCAAAAGTTAGACCAATTTTGGGATTAACCTGGGTCTGATTAATTTTCGGCATGCGATATTCAATTGGGTCTTCAACTGTTGAAATATTTACCCCAGGAATATTCAAAATTTCCATCATCGCATATAAAGTGGTTGTTTTTCCACAGCCAGTTGGACCAGTAATTAAAACCATTCCTACCGGTTTCCTTAAATTGTCTTGAATATCTTCTAAGGATTCTCCTCTTAATCCTAATTCTTCTAAGGTATAGGCCTTGGCGGTTTCGGACAATAATCTCATGACGATTTTCTCGCCATCAAAAACCGGTAAAACCGAAACTCTAATTGAATATCTATATTCTTCGGTTTCAACCTTGAAACGGCCATCTTGGGGAAGTCGGTGTTCATCTAATTTTAAATTTGATAAAACTTTCACTCTGGCAACAATTCCCGGAGCAGATGTTTTCGGTAAAGTCATGGCATCTCTTAAAATCCCATCTATTCTGTAGCGAACTAAAACCTCTTTTTCCATCGGTTCAATATGAATATCAGAAGCTCTTTGCAAAATGGCATGTTTCATTAATGTATCAACAATTTTAATAATGGGAAGATCCTCGGCCATTTTTTGGAGCTCTTCCTTTTCATCAACTATTTCATCTTTAATCGGCGTAATTATCCCTATTTCTTTTTTAATAATTTCTCCGAATTCAACCTCCAGGGTTTTTTGATATTGACGCAAAACATTCTTTATACTTTCGGGGTCGGTTAGCCGAGGGAGAATTCTTAATGGTGTTGTTTTTTTTATGAACTCAATTGTCTGTAGGTCTTCTGGATCAATCATAGCTACCTCCAAATCATTTCCTTTTTTTCTAAAAGCGACGATATTATGCGACCTGGCAATTGGTTCAGGAACTATTTTTAAGGTTTCTGACGAAATAATTTCTTTTTCTAAATTAACAAAGGGAATCCCCAAAATGTAGGCCTCTAATTTAATTAGCTCTTCTTGGGCGATCAACCCTTCGGAAACCAAAACATCGCGCACCTTTTGGTTGGTTGCTTGCGCTTTTCTAAAGCAGCCATCAAAATCCTTCTCAATAACTAAGCCAGCATCAAGTAAAAAGGCCTTTAATTGTTGTGGTTCTACTGCCATAAAAATTGATACCAATAAGTATCGCGCTATTCTCCAAGGACTTTTTTAATTCTTTCCACCACCTCCTCTAAACTATATTGAGCCTTGACCAAGTAAGTGGTTGCCCCTAATTCAAGGGCCTTATCAATATCGTCTATTTCTTCTAAGTTGGTCAAGATGATAATCGGAATATCTTTTGTTTCTTTATCTTCCTTTAACTTCTTTAAAGCATCAAGTCCGTTAATTTTGGGCAATATCAGGTCAAGTAAAATCAGGTCTGGTTTTTTTTCTCTGGCTAATTTTAAGCCAATTTCGCCATCTAAAGCGGAAATCATTTCATAACCTTCTTGACCTAAAATATCGCCGAAAGTTTTTTGGAGAGCGGATTCATCTTCTATGAATAAAATTTTTTTTGACATACCCCGTATATCAACTTCCAGTGCCTTCGGCGCAATTTTACAATGGAAGTTGATTGGTTAAAAGTTGTTTTTTATTTACCCCGTTATCTCTTCCTATCTTTTTGTGTTCTTCTGAAGGAAGAACACACTGGAAGTTGTATTACGGGGCATATTATTTTAAAGGCAAAACAAGCCAAAATGTTGATCCTTTGTTTTCTTCAGATTGAAAACCAATTTTTCCTCCCGACCTCTCGACAATGGCCTTTGTAATATAAAGGCCGAGGCCGGAGCCACTGGTTTGATATTTAAGAGCAGTGTCTGAACGAAAAAATTTTTGAAAAATATATTTTTGGTCTTCTTTTGAAATACCAATCCCATTATCTTTTATTTCAAAATAAAAATTGTTATTTCGATTTTCTAATTTTATCAAAACTCTGCCCCTATCTTTTATATAGCGAGTGGCGTTATCAATAAGGTTCTCAAGAACCAATCTAATTTGAAATGGATCAGTAAAAATTTTTGGCAAATCTTTCTCGCTTTTAAATTCTATTTCAACATTGGAGGCCCTGGCAAACGGATCAAATGTCCCGACCACTTCTTTAATTAAATCTTCAAGAGAGAATTCTATTTTTTTAAAAGGAAGCTTGGCTGTTTCAATCCGAGAAACAATTAATAAATCTGAAACCAATTCTTTCATTCTGAAAATATTTTCTTTTAAAATTTTGAAATATTCGGTCTGTTTTTCCTCAACTCTTCCCATTCTTCCTGACATCAAAATTTCAATCGCCCATCTTAAATTAGAGAGAGGAGACCTTAGTTGATGAGAAACAATATTAATAAACTCTGATTTCATTCTTGAGACCTCTGCCAATCTTTCAAAAGAACGGACGATAATAAAAGCAATAATGAGTAAAATCAAGGAAATTAAAATGACAATTAAAGCGACAATTTCCGGATTCTCAATATAACGGGTTCCTACGGCATAAGCTACTAAAGTTGAACCAATAATTATTATTCCCATTATCAAAAATAAAAATTGGGGGCATTGCCAAAGGGAAACGCCGTATTGACGGCACTGACCGAGAATATTAAGTTGAGCCAAAATTTTTTTAAGGTTCATAAGGATTATTATATTATATCAATTAATTGACCAAAAGAAAACAAAATGATATAAAAAACATGAAACGGGGGCTGGTGTAATGGTTAACCCCGATAGTACAAACTTTCGGTTTGACTACGGGGCAAGCATAGGCGCTTTCTCGGGGTGTCGTATAACGGTAGTATGTATGCTTTGGGAGCATGCGGCCTGGGTTCAACTCCCAGCACCCCGATTTGATTCGCGGCCCCGACTGCGGGAGTAATTCAGCGGCAGAATGTTTGCTTTCCAAGCAAAACGTCACGGGTTCAAATCCCGTCTCCCGCTCTTACAAAAAACAGCTCTTTTGAGCTGTTTTTTGTAATTTTTAATAAGTTTTATTTAGCGTATTCTATTACTCTTGTTTCCCTGATTACGTTAACCTTTATTTCGCCAGGATATTTTAATTCTTCTTGAATTTTATCAGCGATATCTTTGGCTAATTTTTTAGCACCCAAATCATCAATTTCTTCTGGTTTAACGAAAACTCTAATTTCTCTACCTGCTTGCAGGGCCCAGGCCTTTTCCACACCAGAAAAACTCAGGGCAATATTTTCTAAATCTTCCAATCTTTTCAAATAATTTTCTAAAGTATCTTTTCTGGCTCCTGGTCTAGCTCCGGAAATCTGGTCGGCAACCTGAACGATAACCGCTTCCAATGTTTCATAGGGGTGTTCCTCATGATGGGATTTCATTGCCTGGATTACTTCCGGCTCCATCTTAAATTTTTCTAAAATCTTGACGCCAATATCGGTATGAGAGCCCTCAACCTGTTGGTCAACCGCCTTCCCAACGTCATGAAACAAGCCGGCTTTTTTGCAAATTAAAGAATTAACACCAATTTCATCGGCTAAAGCCGAGGCCAAATGAGAAACTTCAATTGAGTGGAGTAAAACATTTTGGCCGTAACTGGTTCTGAAACGCAATCTGCCTAGTAATTGAACAAGTTTCGGATCTAATCCCACCAGACCTACATCATAAATTGCTGCTTCGCCGGCTTCTCTAATTTGATTTTGAATTTCTTTTTTTGCTTCTTCAACCTTTTCTTCAATTCTGGCTGGTTGAATTCGGCCGTCCTGAATTAATTTTTCAAGAGCGGTCTTGGCAATTTGTCGTCTGATTGGGTCAAATCCAGAAATAACCACTGTTTCCGGCGTCTCATCAATTACTACTTCTACTCCGGTTAACCTTTCTAAAGTTCTAATATTTCTTCCTTCTTTACCAATAATTCTTCCTTTAATTTCTTCCGATGGCAAAGAAAAGGTGGTGGTAGTAATCTCTTGAGTTTGGTTTATGGCGCATTTTTGGATTGCGGTAGTTAATATCTCTCGGGCTCTTTTCTCAAATTTTTCTCTTCCGTCAGTTTCCAGTTTTTTTATTTTTTCCAAAATTTCTCTTTGATATTCTCTATCAAGATTTTCCAAAAGTTCTTTTTTTGCTTCTTCTTTAGATAACCCGGAAACCCTTTCTAAATTATTTAAAGCTTCGATTCTTAAATCTTCTAAACTTTGTTTAATTTGTTTAAGTTTTTCTACTTTCTCTTGGAAATCTTTCTGTTGCAATTCAAAATCAGAAATCTTTTGGTCTAAAAGATTTTCCCTTTTTAGCAATATCCTTTCTGTCTTTAGAAACTCCTCGTGTCTTTCACTAACTCCCTTTTTTGCCGATTCTAAAACTTGCCGATATTTTTCTTTTGCCTCAAAAAGAATTTTTTCTGATTCCTCTTTGGCTTTTTGAATTTTCTTTTGAAGAATTTGCTCGATTGTCCCGGCTCTTTTTCTGGCAATTGACTGCCTGGTGTAATAACCCAAAATTGCACCTAAAGCCAGGGTAAATACGCCAACAATTAGTGGAATAAATTGATTCATAATTTTGGTCGAAAAATTGGTAGTTCAACATAATTCTATTGGAATTATTTGAATTAGTTCCAAAATTCGAAGTTTTTTCTATTATATTAATATCTTATTAAATTTTAAAAAATATGTCAAAACCCCACGCCAAACTTTGGCGTGGGGTTGATTTTTTTAATCTTAAATTCCCTATTATTTTACCTTTATCACCTCGTCAATGCCGCAAGTGAGCGTAGGAGAACGCAGCGGGGGTTCGCTGAACTACATTCATCTTACGCCCTTCGCTACGCTTGGGCAGATGAAGTGAAATTTCTATACCTTTGTTTTTATCACTTCATCGATGCCGCAAGTGAGCGTAGGCGAACGCAGCGGGGGAGATGAAGTAATATTTCTATACCTTTGTTTTTATCACTTCATCGATCAGTCCGTATTCTTTGGCTTCGTCAGCTGATAAATAGAAATCTCTGTCGGTATCCCTTTCAATCCTTTCTAAGGGTTGACCGGTGTGTTTGGCTAAAATTTTATTTAATTTGTCCTTGATTTTTACAATCTGTTTAGCGGTAATTTCCACCTCAACCGCCTCACCGGTAATTCCTCCCATTACCTGATGGAGCAAAATTTCCGAATTGGGCAGGGCAAATCTTTTTCCTTTAGTTCCGGCGGACAAAAGGGTAGCGGCCATGGAACCGGCCATTCCAACACAGACAGTTGAAACCGGGCATTTAACATATTGCATGGTATCATAAATGGCTAAACCCGCCGTCACCACTCCGCCTGGCGAATTAATATAAAACTGAATATCTTTCCCCGACTCTCTTGAAACCAAAAACAAAAGTTGAGCGACGATGGAATTGGCCACTGCATCATTAATTGGCCCTCCAAGAAAAATTATTCTATCTTTCAATAACCTTGAATAAATATCATAAGCTCTTTCCCCGTATTGAGTTTTTTCAATAACTGTGGGTATTAGGTTCATATTTTTCTTGCCCCGTAGTGAAAGCGAATCTTTCTACTACTGGGGTCAATAACTGTGGGTATTAGGTTCACCCCGTTAGAGGTCTGCTATTATATAGCGTTAGCTAATTTCCGACAGACCTTTATTTTTTATTATGCCCCGTTGTCCTGGAACAGAAAAAATTTCCACAATTTTTTCTGCCAAGGACCTCTAACGGGGTTCATAATTTTATTATACTAAAAATCCGATAATAAGTAATGCCACTATATTAAGAACCTTAATCATTGGGTTTATGGCCGGGCCGGCCGTGTCCTTATAAGGATCGCCAACAATATCTCCAGTCACTGCTGCCTGATGAGAAAAAGAACCCTTGCCGCCCAAATTTCCCTCCTCAATCCATTTTTTGGCATTATCCCAAGCCGCTCCGCCTGAAGTCATATTAATTGCTAAAAAAATCCCGACGATAATTGAACCAATCAACAATCCTCCCAAGGCCTCTACTCCTAAAATAAACCCAATTAAAATCGGAAAAATAATCGGCAAAAGAGCTGGCAATATCATTTCTTTTAAAGCGACTTTAGTCACGATATCAACGCATTTTGAGTAATCTGGTTTTTCCTCGCCCGTCATTAAACCCTTGATTTCTCTAAATTGCCTCCTGACTTCCTCAACCACCTTGTAAGCAGCACTACCAACAGCATTAATGGCTAAGGCGGAGAAATAATAGGCTAAAATTCCGCCCAAAAATAGGCCAACCAAAACCTTAGGGTCTCCTAAAAGAAACTGAGCTTTTACTCCCAAATTAGCCAATTCTTGAGTGAAAGTAGAAAATAAAACTAAAGCGGCCAAACCCGCCGAAGTAATAGCATAACCCTTGGTGGTGGCTTTGGTGGTATTGCCAACTGCATCTAAGGCATTAGTTCTTAATGTGACCTCTTCAGGAAAACCAGACATTTCGGCAATTCCCGAAGCATTGTCAGTAATTGGGCCATAAGAATCTAAGGCAATAATTAAACCGGTCAGAGATAACATTGAAACAGCGCAAATTGCTAAGCCATACATTCCTGTCAGAGAAAAACTAATTAAAATCCCCGCTGAAATTAAAATAACGGGCGGCACCGTTGATTTCATTCCTACAGCCAAACCCTGAATAATATTTGGTCCATGGCCCGATTGAGAAGCCAGAGCAATAGATTTTACTTGAGAATATTTTTTGGAAGTAAAAAAGTTGGTAATCAAAAAAATTCCGCCGGCAATGAGCAGGCCAATGACGGCTGACAAATAAAGATTGACTGAAGAAATTTTTAAAATGGTTGAAACTTGAGAAATTATTGCATAAAAACCGGCGGCAGACAAAACCCCGGCAATAATTAGACCTTTAAAAAGAGAGGAAATGATATTCTGATTTTTTCCTAATTTAACAAAATAAGTGGAAATAATTGAGGCCAAAATAGCTAAAGAAGCTAAAAATAAGGGCAAAAAAATTGCCATAGGAATATTAGGAAATAGTAATCCCCCCAAAACCATAGCAGCTATAATTGTCACCACGTAGGTTTCAAATAGGTCAGCCGCCATTCCGGCACAATCGCCAACATTATCTCCAACCAGGTCAGCAATAACTGCCGGATTCCTTGGATCATCTTCAGGAATTCCCTTTTCAATTTTACCAACCAAATCAGCTCCAACATCGGCAGCTTTGGTATAAATTCCGCCAGCCAGTCGGGCAAAAACTGAAATGAGAGAACCTCCAAAACCAAGAGCAATTAAAGCTTTTAGGTCGTTAGTTAAAAGATAAAAACCTGAAATAATTAAAACTCCTAACCCAACAACTAAAAATCCAGTCACCGAACCTCCTTTAAAAGATAAAGAGAAAGCCTCTCTTAGCCCGGTTTTAGCCGCCTCGGCCACTTTCAGGTTTGCCTGGGTAGAAATCATCATTCCAATGAAACCTGATATTGCTGAAGCGACAGCTCCAATTAAAAACCCAAAGGCAACTTTTAAACCAAGAGCTATCCAAAGAAGAATAAATAAAATTAGGGCGACAATAGCCACGGTTTTGTACTGCCTTCTCAAAAAAGCAATAGCTCCTTCCCTAATTGCCTTTTGAATTTCGCCCTGTTTTCCTTGACCAGAAGGAGCCTTTTTTATTTCTTGGATTAAAAAATAGGCAAAAATTAAACTAAATATCGCGACAATGATTGGGAGATAAAACATATTTTATTTTTTTGTTTTTTTCTCTTTTAAATCTTTGACCTTTTCCTCCTCGGCTTTCTCGGGACTTCTAACGTCAATTTTCCAGCCGGTAAGTTTAGCAGCCAACCTGACATTTTGGCCGTCTTTGCCAATTGCCAAAGACAATTGGTCATCGGGCACAATAGCAAGAGCTTTGTTTTTTGGTTGAATTTTTACTTCTAAAACCTTGGCTGGCGATAAAGCATTGGCAAGGTATTTTTCTGGTTCGGGAGAATATTCAATAATATCAATTTTTTCTCCGCCCAACTCATTAATTACCGCCTGAACCCGTGTTCCTCTTTGGCCAACAGCTGCTCCAATTGGATCAATTCCTTCAAATTTTGAGACAACAGCAATTTTTGTTCTTGAACCGGCCTCTCGGGCAATTGATTTTATCTCCACCTGGCCAGCCGAAATTTCTGGAACTTCCAATTCAAAAAGCTTTGAAACCAATTTTGGATAAGCTCTTGAAAGGAAAATTGTTGACCCCTTCGGACTTTCTTCAACTTTTAAAACAAAAACTTTTAACCTTTGTCCCGGCCGATAAAATTCTCCCGGCACCTGCTCTTCTTTAATTAAAACACCTAAGGCCTTGCCGATATCAAAAAAAATATTTCTGCCTTCAATTCTCTGAAGGATACCAGAAATAACTTCGCCTTCTTTTGATTTGTATTCTGTAAAAATACTTTCCCTCTCAGCTTCTCTGATTTTTTGTAAAACAACTTGTTTTGCTGTTTGAGCGGCGATTCGACCATAATCTTCTTTTGCCTCTAAGGGGATTTCCAAACCTTCAAGAACTTTGATTTTTGGATTTATCTTTTTGGCCTCTCCAAGCATAATGTGTTTTTCTGGATTAAATCGGACTTTTTTAGCACCCTCTTCAAATTCTTCGGCCAAAACTTTTTTTTCTTTTAATTTTTCCAATTCCTCTTCGGAATAAATCATTTTTTTATTGACCACTGTTTTTATCTGCCAAAACTCAACTTTCCCCGATTGAGGATTAAGTTTACATTTAATAACTTGGCCCTTCTTTCCATATTCTTTTTTGTAGGCAGCGGCGATTGCCGATTCAATACTTTCTAAAACCTTTTCATATGATATTCCTTTTTCTTCAGAAATCTGAGCAAGGGCCGAAGTAAAATTTTTTAAGTCAAATTCACTCATAATATTTTAATAAAAGTGTCCGCTTCAAACGGACTACTCCCATTTTATCAAAGGTTAATTTTTTGTCAACTTTTTAATTATTCTGACTATTCTTAAATCAAAACGAGGAATGTCATCATCAAAAATCAACCGATTTCTAATGGTCTCTCTTTTTTTAAGAGAAAGCTCTCCAATCGGACTTAATCTTTTAAGGAAAATCGGCAAAAAGGAAAGTAAAACAAAATTTAAGGCAATTTCCATTTGGCCAAAAAAGATTAATAAAATCAAAGCGGTTATTAAAAATAAAATTGTTCCAATTGAGGCGTTCCAGATTAAAGCCAGAACAAAAAGGGGAATAAGGGACCAACCAAGAATTTGAGGGTTAAGGGCTAAAAAGGCGCCAATAAAAGTTCCAATTCCCCGGCCGCCGGCTAATTTAAGAAAACAAGACCAATTATTGCCGGCAACAACCGCCACTCCACAAAGAGCCTGGGTTTGAGGAGATAAATTAAAATACTGAGCCAACCAAACAGCCAAAAATCCTTTACCTATATCACCCAATCCTGTTGCCACCCCCTGCCAGGCGCCAACGTTTCTAAAAACATTGGAACCAGAGGTTTTCCTCCAACCAATTTTTAAAATATCTTTTCCAGAAGTTTCAGAAAAAATATAACCAAAGGGTATTGAACCCAAAAGATAGGCAAAAATTATATAAAAGATATCCATAATGTTAGAGAGATAAAGAGCCGGTAATTAAAGTGCCTGGTCCCGAATTGGCGCCAACAATTGGCGGAACCAAAGAAGTAAAAGCAACCCCTGATTTTAATTCTTTCTCCACCCTTTCTCTTAATTTATAAGCCCTTAAATAATCTCCCGGAGAAGGAGCTGAGGTTTTAGGGTGGGCTTTGGTTTCGACCATCACCTGATACATATTTTTTTCCGGAAATTTTCCCAATTCGGAAAAATAAAGCTTTGTTTTAGCTATCTCAATCTGAAAATCATTAATGATTTTTTCAGGCACAGAACAAATATCGTCAATAATTAAACCAATTGATGACATAGAAATTAAAACTGCCAAAGGTTGGATGCCTTTTGCAGTTTTAGTCATTGGAGAGTTGGCCTCCGTTTTTTAAATATCCCTTAACTCTGGGAATATTTTTTATTAATAACAAAATTGTTCCAACGGCCGCTATTGGAAAAATCTGGGGATTATAAAAATAAATGAAAAGGGGAGCAAAAATTAAGCCCGCCATCCTTCCTATCATCTGTTTTCCCAAAAGCGAGATGACTTCGGAAATTTTTCTCCAGTGTATTTTTTGAGTAAGACCGATTTTTTCTAAAACAATTTGAGCAATGACGGAAGCAATTATCATTATCAATCCCCAAACCAAAAAGGATAACTTATCCAAATAAACTAAAATTCCAATTAAACAAGCCGCTCCTCTTCCGCCGGAAAATTTCAAAAAAATAGAGTAGTTGTGACCTAAAATGACAAAAAAGGCGGCTAAGATTAAAGCAATCAAACTCCCTAATAAAATTTTTGGGGCCAAAAAAACAGCCAAAGCCCCTTTCGCCATGTCAATTATTAGAACGGCTAAAAATCCAATTGCGGTCAATTTTTTTGATTTCTCTTTTAGGGCTCTGGCCACATTCATTGCCCCAACATTTCCCGAGCCAACTTCTCTAATATCTTTTGCGGTAAATTTTTTAACTAATAAATAAGCGGTTGGGAACGACCCAATTAAATAAGAAACAACGGAAATTAAAATTAATTTATAAAGGAATATTTCCATGTTTTCTGGCTACCTTTGGTTCTCTTTTATTTAAAAGAGATTCCAAACACTTAATCAAAATATTTCTGGTATCCTTGGGATGGATTATTAAATCAACCTGACCTAATTTTGCCGCCTGATAAGGATTCAAAAAAACCTCTCTTAGTTCTTCAATTTTTTCTTTTTCTAATTTTTTTGGATCTTTGCTTTCAACTAATTCTTTTCTATAAATAATTTTTACCGCCTGTTCTGGCCCCATAACGGCAATTTGGGAGGTTGGCCAGGCAATAACTCTATCATAACCCAATTGTTTTGAAGATAGGGCAATATAAGCTCCGCCAAAAGCCTTTCTTAAAATTAAACTAATTTTAGGAACGCTGGCTTCGGCATAGGCATATAAAACTTTTGCTCCATGGCGAATAATTCCACGGTGCTCTTGGTCAGCCCCCGGCAGATAGCCCGGGGTGTCAACTAAATTAATTAAGGGAATATTAAAACAATCGCAAAATCTGACAAATCGCGAAACTTTATCAGAAGAGTCAATATCGAGGGTGCCAGCCATAAACTTGGCCTGATTAGCAACAACACCAACGACATAACCCAAAAGTCGAGCAAAACCAACAATAACATTATTGGCAAAATTAGCCTGAACTTCAAAAAAAGAATTTTTGTCAAAAATTTCTTCAACCACCTCTCTCATGTCATAACCTTTTTTTTCATCTTCAGGCACTATTTCTAAAAGTTTTAAATTTTCCCTCTCAAAAAATTCAGCCAAAAGGCTTTTTTGTTTTGGCGGCTCTTCTAAATTATTTTGGGGCAAATAAGACAGGAGTTTTTTAACTCCCAAGAAACAATCTCTTTCTGACTTAAAAATGAAATGACTACATCCCGATTTCAAAGAATGAATTGAAGCACCTCCTAATTCTTCAAAAGAAACTTTTTCTCCGGAAATTGCTTTAATGACTTCCGGTCCGGTAATATACATTTGAGAAATTCCCTCAACCATAAAAACAAAATCTGATAATCCTGGGCCATAAGAAGCGCCACCGGCTGAAGGCCCGACAATAATTGAAATTTGAGGAATAACCCCCGAAGCCCTAACCATTGCGCGAAATATTGAAGCATAACCGTCTAAAGAAGAAATCCCTTCTTGGATTCTGGCTCCGCCAGAATCAATAACTCCAACACAGGGGCAACCGGTTTTTGTTGCTAATTCAATTATATTAGTAATTTTTTGACCGTGAAGCTCACCAAGAGAACCGCCAATTTTAGAAAAATCCTGGACAAAAACGCAAATTTGTCGGCCGTTTATTTTGCCGAAACCAGTAATGACGGCATCACCAGGAATTCTTTTTTCCTCCATTCCCAATTCCCTAAAACGACTCTCAACAAAAGGGTTTAATTCAATAAAGGTCTCTGGATCTAAGAGCAAATTTATTCTTTCTCTGGCCGTCAATTTTCCTTTTTGATGTTGTTTTTCAACCAATTCCGGACTCTCCAATTCTTGCCATTTTTTATTTAATTTTTCAATTTCTTTTTCAAATGCCATAGAATTACTGGCTGATGGTTTTTAGTTGTTCTTTTAAACCTTCAATAATTTGGTTTAAAATCTTTTTATCATCAACCTTCCTACCTAATTCTATTTTAATCGAAGTTGCAATATTTTCCAAATCCGATGGAAATTTATTAATATTGGTATTTAAACCAATCCCTATCACTGATGTTTTGATTTCTTTACCAATAATATTCTCAGTTAAAATCCCGCAAACTTTTTTCCCATTTATTAAAACATCGTTTGGCAATTTAATAAGTGGTTCCAGTTTGAAATTTTCTTTAATAACCTTTGCCACTATAAAAGCGGCTAAAATGGTCAAGGTTTGTAAATCTTCAATCTGGCTTTTCGGCAAAATAATTGAAAAATAAAGCCCACCCCTACGAGATAACCAGGGGGTTCCCTTTCTGCCATAGCCCGCCTTTTGCTCTTCAGCCACAATCACCGTCCAGGGCTCAACCTTGAGAGCTATTTCTTTCGCTTTTAAATTAGTGGATGGAAGAATTTTATAATGTTTGATAATCATTCTAAAATTATTAGAGCATCATTGATATTAACGCATTGATTTTCTTTGACCTTTATTTCTTTCACCTGGCCGAAAGATTCTGAAATTATTTCATTTTCCATTTTCATTGCAATCAGGGTAATGACTTTCTGGCCTGGTTTTATTTTTTCTCCTTTTTTAATATAGATAGCCGAGATTGTTCCTGAAATTGGGCTTTTAATTTCTTTTTCGGCTAAGCCCTCAAGAATAACTCCATTTTCCTTAAAAGAGGGTTTGAAATCTTCAAGAAAAACCAATTCTCCATATGCGCTCTTAGTTAAAAAATAATCTTTATCATTTACCCTGACTTTTAATAAATTTTCCGGAAGTTCGGAAATTTCAACCCGATAAGTTTTATTCCCAATTTTAATTTCAGTTTGCATGCCTTTATTGCTCCTCAAAAATTTTCATTCTTTCGGCCATTCTCCATTTGTTAATTTCTGGCGCTTCTGATTTCCCTTCTTTCATTTTTTGATAGATTTTGGCGATTAAAAGGGCAATCTCCTTCTCCTCAAGAATTTTTCCGGTTTCTAAGGGAGTAGTTTGAGTTATTAATTGAGGTTGAAGACGCTCTAAAATCATTTCTTTTTCAATAAAGTCGGTTGAAAGTTTGCCTTCTTTAAAATTCTGATTTTTGAGCAATTCTTTATAAAAGGGGATTAGGGTGGGCACCCCTTCAATAATAAATTCCTCAAAAGCTCTTTTTGCTCTTTGAATTACCCGACTTCTGTCTTTATTGAAAACAACTAATTTAGCAATTAAACTGTCAAAATAGGGAAAAATTTTCTGTCCAGACTGGCAAAAACTGTGAATTTCAATTCCTTTTCCGCCGGGCGGAAGATATTTTGTGATTTGACCTGACTGGGACTGAAAATTTTTTGCCGCATCTTCGGCGTAAATGCGGAATTCCATTGCCCAGCCAGATGGCCTAATATTTTTTTGCTTCAAATAAAGTTTTTCTCCCATGGCCACTCTGATTTGAAGTTCAACCAAATCAAAACCGGTAATCAATTCAGTCACCGGATGCTCTACTTGTAATCTGGGATTAATTTCAAGGAAATAAAAATTTTTATTTTCATCAACTAAAAATTCAATTGTCCCCAAACTTTCATATTTTAAATATTGACCAAGGCGTACTGCTAAATTAGACATTTTTTCTCTCATTTTATTATCCAAAAACGGGGAAGGCGCTTCTTCGGCCAGCTTTTGGTGTCTCCTCTGAATGGAGCATTCCCTTTCTCCAAAATGCAGAACCTTGCCCTGGCCATCTCCTAAAATCTGGAATTCAATATGGCGAGGAGAGGGTAACAATTTTTCAATAAAAATTTTATGACTATTAAAAGCGCTTTCGGTCGTCCTTCTTAATTTGCGAAGGTTTTCAATTATTTCTTCTTTTTTTATTCTGTGGATTTCGGCAATACCAATCCCTCCTCCGCCATCAATAGCTTTCAAAAGAAATGGTGGCTTAATTTTTTTTGCCATCTTAAAACACTCCTTTTCATCAATTGCCCGTTGAGGGCCGGGCAGCAAAGAAAGTCCAACCTTCCAGGCAATCTTTTTTGCCTCAACCTTATCGCCAATCCTTCTCAGGGTTTCAGCATTGGGACCAATAAATTTTATTCTATTTTTTTGGCAAAAATCAGCAAAATCTCCATTTTCAGCCAAAAATCCATAACCAGGATGAATGGCATCAACTTCAGCTCTCCTTCCAATTTCAATTATTTTCCCCTGATTAAGATAGCCCGTCACCCCTTCTTCTTCCAAATAATAAAATTCATCAGCCAGTTTTGTCTCTAAAAAATCATTTTCTTGGCCCCTCTGAGGGCAGAGAACAACCGTCTTTATCCCCATTTCTTTACAGGTTCTAATTATTCGGATGGCTATTTCTCCCCTATTGGCAATGAGAATTTTTTTAATTTCCATGGCCCTAAATTAAGTTAGAAATTTCTTCCATGATTTTATTAGTGATTTTTTGTAAAAGCTCTTGATATTCATCAGAATTTTCGTTTAAATTCTGGGATATTGCAAATTCCTCTTTTAAAAACAGCCGTCTTCCGATATTAATCTCAACAATTTTTTTTATTTTTAGTTTTCCGTGAGGTGGCATTAATTCAAATGTTCCTTTAATGCCGGCTGGGACAACGGGGATGCCGGTTTGTAAAAAAATTTTAGCTGTTCCCATTTTTCCTTCTTGAATCTCGCCATTTCTAGACCTCCCTCCTTCTGGATAAAGAACTAAAATATCTCCCTTCTTTAAAACTTTAATTGCTTCCTGAATGGCGTTTTTCTTTGATTGCCCGCTTGTTCTATCTAAGGGGATAACTCCGCAGAGAAAATAAACCGTCCGAACCAACCAACCCATTATCGTGCCTTTCCATTTATCAATTTGACCGATGAAATGAAATTTTCCTGGTACACACAAGTAACTATCTATTATTATATCAAGATAACTCTGGTGATTGGAGACCAAAATAAAATTTCCCCTTGGAATATTTTCCCATCCTTTTACTTCTTTTATCAAAATTCTATCAACAATTGGCTTCAAAAAAATTTTACAAAACCAGGAAGCAACTCTGTTCATATAAATTATTTATAAATTTCCTGCACAATCTCATCTATTATCTCCTGACAACTTTTAATTTCCGAAATTCCGGCTGCCGATAAACCAGCTAAAAGAGGAAGATTTTCAATGTTTTCAGAAACCGGATTTGCGCCGGCGATTTTTTCAGCTTTTATTTCTTCTGGAAAAGCTCCTCTTTCTCCCAGTTTTTTCATTTCCTCTGACCATTGATTTTTAATTACTCTCAAAGGGTGACCAGTGAATTCTAAAACTGTTTCAATGTCATCAGTCGTTGCTTCAATAATTTTTTTCTTATAAGCTTCAGAGATTATACATTCTTTTGAAGCTAAAAATCTTGTCCCCATTTGAACTCCATCTGCGCCGAGGGAAAAAGCGGCCTTAGCTGTTTTCCCATCATAAATCCCGCCAGCAGCAATTAAAGGTGAATTCTTAAGTATTTTTTTTGTCTGAGGAATTAAACAAAAAGTGGTATTTTCTCCAATGTGACCGCCCGACTCTAAACCCTCAACAACTATTGCATCGGCTCCGCTGTCTTCCATTTTTTTAGCTAAACGAGGAGAGGGAACAACCGGGATAACTTTAATTCCGCTTGCCTGAAAATAAGGGAAGAGGGGTAGGGGATTTCCGCCGCCGGTAAAAACCATTGGAATTTGATATTTTATTATTAATTTTATTAATTCTTCTAATTTTGGATTTTGAATAAATAAATTTACGGCAAAGGGATTTTTTGTTAATTCTTTTGTCTTTTTAATTTCTTCTTCTAACCAATGAGCCGGCATTAAACCTGATCCAATCACCCCTAAACCACCGGCATTAGAAACAGCCGAAACTAAACTATGCTCTGAAATCCCAGCCATCCCCCCTTGAATAATAGGATATTGAATCCCCAAAAGTTTTACTAAAGAATTATTCTCGAACATACTTCTCTATAAAAATTCTTCTATAAAACCACCGTAAAATATTGCCATGGCAATATTTTACGTATCTTTTAATTTATGTTATCGATTAAATTCATTTTTATCGACAATTGCCACTGAAAGTCGAGCTTCACACTTCAACTCTCCCCCGACTTGAGCCCGAGCTTTTACGTGGGCAATTTGAGTTCTTGATTCAGGAACGGGATAAATTCCTAAAACATCGGCAATTAATTTAATTTTATCACCAGGAAAAATTGGTTTTAAAAATTGGCAGCTTTTAACATCGTAAGCCAAGAAATGATAATTTTTATGGTCATTGCCGATTTTTTTTCTCAATAAAATGGTTGAAAGTTGGGCTAATGCCTCAACAACCAAAACTCCGGGCATAATTTTAAAATCAACAAAATGTCCTTTAAAATAGTAATCGTCATTTGAGGTTTGATAAAAACCGGAAATATTATTTTCTCCAATTTCTTCTACTCCGTCCACAAACAAAAAAGGTTCCGCATAGGGAATTGTTTCTTTAATCTGTTGTTTGTTTAAGGTCATAAATTATAATGGCAAGCCTCCATCGATATTGACCACAGTACCGGTAATAAAACTTGCTTCTTCGGAAGCCAAAAAGGCAACTAAATTTGCTACTTCTTCTGGCTTGCCAAAACGACCCAAAGGAGTGAATTTTTTAACTGTTTCTATTACTTGAGAAGGAAGATTTTCAGTTAATCTTGTCTCAATAAAACCGGGGGCTATCGCATTCACCGTTACCCCAAATCTGCCGACTTCTTTTGCCAGAGCCTTAGTAAAACCAATAATACCGGCTTTGGCAGCAGCATAATTTGTCTGACCAAAATTACCTCTCTGACCGACCAAAGAAGAAACACTAATAATCTTCCCTTGATTCTGAATAATTAAAGAAAGAGCGGCTTTTGCGCAATTGAAAACACCAGTCAGGTTAATATCAATTACTCTTTGCCATTCTTCTTTTGTCATTTTAGCTAAAGTTTTATCTTGAGTGATACCGGCATTATTAACTAAAACATCTAATTTCCCAAATTCCTTTTGAATGTCTTGGACCATCTTTTCAACTTCTTCCAGCTTTGAAATATCAGCCAGAAAATATTTACCACCCAGCTCCTGAGTGATTGTTTTTAAAGATTCTTCAGCTACGGCAATATCATTGAGGGCAAGTTTTGCTCCGGCTTGGGCAAATTTTTTAGCCATGGCTCTACCCAGTCCTCCCGAAGCTCCGGTTATTAAAACGACTTTATTTTCAAACATAGAGATATTACTATTTAAAATATTTTTAACCGAACCTCTTCAACTCTCCTTCCTACAATTGGAATACTCTCAATTTTAACCCCTTTTAGCCACTCCGGCAAGGGTTCGGTCTGGCAAATTTCAGCAAAAACTCTATCTAAATTAAGGGGGTTGAAACTGGCTAAAGTTATGCCTAAAAAGGAAATAAATCCCGATGTTGTTTGAATATAATTGCCCTCGGCAATTGTTAAGTAGCCAGGTAATATTTTTTGCAATTTTTTCACTTTTTCTTCTGTTCTGGGAAGGCGCTGAAGGGAAAAATAAGATGATTTTTTCAGAAATTTAAAAGTATTTTCAACCGCTCCTTTCACCCCTAAACTTGAATCTAATTTGAGAATTGGAAGGTTAATTATTAAATCCACATTAAAGACCTCGGCGGAGATTTCAAACTCGTCCTTTTTTATGAAATCGGCTTTGGCTAAATCTTGAGGTAAAATTTTGTAATTTTGGCAAACCCCCAAAAGCTGAGATTTTTGGGCTGATGCCTCAATAGGAATTTCGTCAAAACTTTGGCCGACAACTTTAATATTCTCGGATTTTACTCCTTTTTCAATTAAATATTTTATTGTCGCCTCTAAAAATTGAGGGGTGGTGTTTTCGGCAAAATGAGGATGGCTGGGAGAAACTAAGGTGGGCAAAATTAAAACTTTTGGTGATCGTTGAGGCTTTGCCTCATCTCTCGCCTCGCCCTGTTTGATAGGGCTCAGCTTTTCATTAATATCTATACCGCCAATCAAATCAACTATTTTTTCAATTGCCTCTAAAATATCGTATTTTATCCGCCAAATAGCAACAGCGTCTTCATCCTGAGTTAATTCAATTTTAAATTCGTCTCCAGCCCTATATTCCCTAATTGATTTTTGAACCCATTTATTTCCATTTTCATCCTCTAAAACTAAAACAAAATAGGGAACTTTTTGATGAAAAATTGTTGGGATATTAACCTTGGAAACGCCAATCACTTTAATTTCCTTTGAGGGGAGCTTTTCCAACTCCAAAAAACACTCCGGACATTTTTCAATCGGATATTGCCAATTTTTTTTACAACGATGGCATTGATAAAACATATTTTATTATGACGAATATTCTTCTGAAATTTTTCGAAAGTGAAATCCTTTAACGGCCATGTCAATTATCAGCGGAAAAAGTTTTGGTTTTTTGAATAAACACCAAAAGAAAAGTCTCCAATAATATAACCTTTCTTTCTCTCTTATTCCTAAAATCAAAATTGATTTCAGAAAAGCAAAAATTTGATTCAAATTAATCTTAACATCCCCTCTTTTTTTTGGCCTGTATTCTTTCAAAAAATTCATCAATCTTAAATAGTAATTTTTAGGAGAATAGATATAATTGAGTACTCTTTTATAACCAGAAATTAAAGAACGAGAGTCCATTTTAGGAATGAAATTAATGGTGCAATCTGTATTACTACCGGTTGGTTGAGAGATTAGTCTTTTTTCTTTCTTCATCCTTTCCCATAATCTTGTTTTCGGAGGGGCTTGTAATAAACCTACCATAGCTATCGCTATTCCGCTTTTTTGAATGAAAAGAATCATTCTGTCAAAAATTGAAAAGGTGTCCTGGTCAAAACCAATAATGAAACCCGCCTGAACCTGTAAACTATGATTTTGAATAATCTTGATTGATTCCAATAAATTTCGGTCTAAATTTTGAAATTTTCCACATTCTTTCAAGCTTTCTTCATTAGGACTCTCGATTCCAATAAAGACGGTATTAAAACCGGCTTTAACCATCAATTCCATTAATTTTTCATCATCGGCCAGATTTATTGAGAGTTGGGTGTTAAAAGTAAAGGGATATTTTTTCTTTTCCATCCATTGAATTATGGCTGGTAAAATTTCCTCTTTTAATTTTATTTTGTTACCAATGAAATTATCATCAACAAAGAAAACATTCCCCCGCCAACCCCTTTCATATAGGGCATTTAATTCGTTTAAAATTTGTTCTTTATCTTTCGTCCTGGGGAGTCTACCGTTTAAAAAGACAATATCGCAAAACTCACAATTGAAGGGACAACCTCTCGAAAATTGGATATTCATCGAGACATATTTTCTTAGACCAATAAGTCCCAAAAGGGGAACCGGTGTCTTGGTAATATCTGGATATTGACTAGAAGTATAAATCTTCTTTGGAAAACCAGCTTCTAGGTCTTTCAGAAAAAGAGGAAGGGTAGTCTCTGCTTCTCCAAGAACAAAATGATCAATCTCCTTCTCAAATTCTTCATAACCCGTGGTGAAAAGAGGACCGCCAGCAACAATTTTAGTACCGAATTTTTTGCATCTTTTAATAACATCTTCTACCGATTCTTTTTGAGCGATCATTGCCGAAATAAAGATAAAATCTGCCCATTGGAGGTCTTTATCGTTTAAATTTTCGATATTGAGGTCAACTAATTTTTTTCCCCAATCTTTAGGCAATAAAGCCGCTACCGTCAACAAACCTAAGGGCGGAAAGGATGCTTTTTTTCCAATAAAAGGAAGAGCATATTTAAAGCTCCAAAAGGTCTTAGGAAATTTTGGATACAAAAGCAAAATTTTCATATATCGAGCTTTAGCGAAGATGGAGAAGAAGGTAAACCTTCTTCGACCTTTTTAGTCTTTCTAACCAAGAGTTTATCAAAGACAAAAGAAAAAATTAGAGAAAAAAGTGGGGTGAAAATCAAAACCGATGCTAACTGATTTTTTAAAAAAGGAAGACCGGCGATATAAGAGGAAATCAGTCCCTGAAAATTCATTGGATACATCTTAAAGGTCAACCACCAGCCAAAATTTGTCCAGAGATAAAAGAATAGAACCGAAAGAATTCCTCCGCCGCTAATTTTCAAAAAATAATACTTTGAATTTCTCTTAAAGAATATGCCAAAAATGCCAATTAAAATAAAGGCACTCCAAGTGAAAAAATAAACCGAAACGTTGCCGAAATAAAGGTCAGAAAGAAAAATTATCAAAAGAGAAACAAAGGGGGCAAAAAAACCGCCCAAAAAAGAACCCGAAAGTAAAGAAATGGCGGTCACCGCTTCAAAATTGGGAATACCGACCGCCTTATTGAGAAATAACCGAAAAACCACTCCAAAAAGGATAACGAAAATTGCAAATAAAATCTTTTTTTTCGTCGGGACTTGAAAAATTTCCATAAAAATTCTAAATTAAAAATACAATGAAAACGTATTTTTTACCAGAAAAACTTCGGTTAGGGATGAGAAAGACCTGGGGGATATCTATTTTTGGTAGAAAATCAGAAGTGGCAAAAAAGTTTCGAAAAATTTTGGAAGAAAGGAAATTTAAAAAAGTAATTACGGTTGGCGATTATTGTTCTTTAAATCTTCCTTCCGATGTTAAAATTTTTGATGGGCAAATAAGAAGAAAAAAAATTAAAAAAATTCTAAAATTTTCTTTAAAGGACTCTAATCCGTCGGGAACAATTCAAAATAGTATCTGGCCAAAAATTGAAAAAGCAATAAAAAAAAAGAAAAATCTCTTTATTAATGGCGAAGAGGATCTCTTGGTTATCCCGACGGTCTTACTCTCTAAGACAAAATCGGCTGTTATTTATGGTATTTTTAATAAAGGAATTTGTTTAATTGAAGTGACTCCTCAGATTAAAAAAAATTTTAAAGAACTCCTAAAAAAATTTGCGACTTAACTAACTTTCCTCAAAATGTGGCAGGTTACGCTCCCGCCAGCTCCGCCAATGTTATGACAAAGGCCGATTTTAGCATTTTTAACCTGGCGCTCTCCGCATCTCCCTCTTAATTGATTGGTAATTTCATAAATCTGGGCCAATCCAGTAACCGAAATGGGATGTCCCTTAGCTTTCAGACCGCCAGATGGATTAATCGGCAGTTCTCCATCTAAATTTACTCTTCCAGAACGAATTAACTCTGCTCCCTTTCCAATTGGAGCAAATCCTAAATCTTCATAAGAGATTAATTCTACCGAGGTAAAAGCGTCGTGAATTTCGGCCACATCAATATCTTCTGGTTTAATTTTGGCCTCTTGAAAAGCCCTCCGAGCGGCTAATTGAGTTCCTTTAAAATGAGTGATATCCTCTCGGCCAAAAGTTAAAAGATAATCGGTGGCAAAGCCTGAACCTAAAATTTCAATATCTGACTTTTCTTGAGAAAGAATTACAGCTGCCCCGCCATTAACCGATAAAGAGCAATCCATTAAACGAAAAGGGGAGGCAACGATTGGAGAATTTTTAATATCTTCTAAAGAAACCGGTCTCTGATAATAATAGGCCTTGGGGTTTAAAGTTGCATTTTGATGATTTTTAAAAGCTATTAAGGCCAAATCATTCATTGTCGCTCCATAATTTCTCATATATTGCTGCCAGATTAAAACATTTTGAACTGGAAATAACATTCCTTCGGTTTGTTCAATTACTCTTTCGGCCGCTGATAATATCCAATGGGCGGTAACTTCGTTTTTATTGTCAACTAATTTTTCTCCCGAACAAACTAAAATATTTTTGAAATCTTTTATTAAATGTAAAGCGGTCCAAAAAGCTACTCCGCCGCCAGCACAAACTGAAGGGGTCTCAATAATTGGAATATTGGTTTTGAAAAGATCGGAAAGAAAAGAAATTTTATGCGTCTGGTGTTCGGCAAAACCGTCGCAGCTTTCCATGCCGGTAAAGACAATGGCCCCAATGTCAGAAATTTTCATTCTTCCGGCGTCTTCTAAGGCCTCCATTGTTGCTTCATAAACAAAAGACCACCAGGGTTTTTGAGAGTAATCAAATTTTGTCATTCCGACACCTTTTACAAACATATATCTAATAATTTTTCTTTAGAATCATTGGTAGGGAAAATATTACTGGAGAAAGAGACAAAACAAAAGAAAAACCAAAAATAAAACTAAAAATGGAAATTGAAAGATAGCCGAGGTGATTAAAAAAGCTGGTTTTGGGAATTCTGAAAATTGCTTTCTTTTTTATTAAGAGAAAGGGAATTAATAAATAAACAGAAGCTAAAAATGATATAGTTAAAAGATAAAAAATGGCACCCATAGAAACTAATCCTCCCTTTCCTCCTTGGAAATTCAAAAAGATTGACCAGTTATGCCCGATGATTACGGCTAAGCCTGCCAGAACAATTATCCAATCCTGACCAGAAATTTTTCTAGCTAAATAAATAGTCAAGGCTCCCTTACTAAAATCTCCGCTTCCTGCCAAAATTGCCGGAAATATTCCGCAATTTCTCTTCACCGCCGCTGCCCCAATTTGACCATTTTTTACCGTCTCTTTTAAATTCACTCCCTTTAATTTGGCGACAATAAAAGAAAAGGGGATTGAGCCAATAAAATAACTTAAAATGATTGAAAAAATGTGTTCCATATTTTTGCGCAAGATTCTTCTTGGTAAATTTTATTTATTCCAGTGGCTGCCAAGCGGCAATTAAAGTTCCTGGACCAGTATGACAACCCATTAGTGGCGAGGCTAAACTGATAAAGGGAACTTCGGCTTTAATTTCTTTTAAAAGTTGCCTTAATTTCTCTGCTCCCTCAAGATTATCAGCGTGTTGAATTATTACTCTGATTCTTTTTCCTTCATTTCTGACTCTTTTACTTTCTTTTGATATTTTCTTAAAAAGGGCTTCCGGCATATCTTTGGCAAAAACTATTCCTCCTTGAGTTACCGCCCCGTTTTTTATTGTAATTAAAGGATGGATATTTAATTTTTTCATTCTTCTTATCCATCCTACCTGAGATTTGCTTACTCTCCCCCCTGCCTCTATCCACTTCGGGTCTTCTAAAATAACATAAAAACGGGTTTGGGGAATTAATTTTTTTATCTCATCAATCACTTCATTAATTTCTCTTTGTTCCTGGATCAGTTCAATGGCTTTTAAAACCAAAAGGGTCTGGCCGGCCGCGGCATTTAAAGTATCTAAAATATAAACTCTTTCCTTTTCCTCCTCTTTTAACATCTCTTTTGCCTGGACTGCCGAATTATAACAGCCTGAAATCTGATGGCTTATAGTTAGGCACAAAACTTTCTTAAATTTTCCCAGTTGTTTTTGAAAAGCGTCAAAATAAAATTTTTGAGTTGCCTGAGAGGTTTTGGGAAATTCCTTAATTCCTCTCTTATCAGCTTTTCTCATTTTTTGAAAAATGTTTTCTCCGGGTAATTTTTCTCCTGCCGGCCAGTCAACAATGGCATTAACCGTCTCAACCTGATATCTTTCTAAGATTTTTTCAGATAAAAGGACGATATTTCCTTCGGTAATAACCCCAACTGAAACTTTTCTGACCGATGGCTCCCCGGTCACTTCTTTTGCCATGTCTTCAATTCTCAAGTCTTGGATTTCCCCCGATTTTATTATTATGTCCCTTACTTCTTCAGGATAATCGGTGTGAATGTGAATTTTCATTTTGTTGGCGACCTTAACAACATCAATAGAATTACCGAGTTTTTTTAATTTTTCTTGAATTTCTTTCTCGTCAAATTTCGGATTTTCAATTAAAGAGACAACTTCGTAGCGATTGGCTAAAATTTGGACAAATCTTCTAATCTTTTCTGAGGGTTTCTCTGCTTTTTTTTCTTCCTTTTTCTCGCCCTCTAGGGCCTCCAAATAACTTTCCAAAATCATTAAAAAGCCGAGTCCACCGGCATCAACCACGTTGGCTTTTCGAAAAACTTCCATTTTCTCTCTTGTTGCTAAAAGAGCTTCTTTTGCTTTTTCAATCGCCACTTTTAGAACGGCAATGATGTCTTTCTCTTTTTCAGATGATTCTTTAAAAGCTTCGGCGGTAGCATCAATAACGTCTAAAATTGTTCCTCTTTTGGGATTTAACATTGATTTCCAGGCCCTTTTTCTTCCTTCTTCAAGGGCAATAGTCAATTTTTTGGCGTCCACCGGATTTTTATCAAGTGAAAGCAAAAAACCAGCTAAAAAACCGACGTAAATTACGCCGGCATTTCCTTGAGCAGCACTTAGAGCTCCGTCTAAGGCTGCTTCAGAAATCTCATTTAAATCTTTAAACTCTTTTTTCTCAATCGCCTCCTTTATCCCGAGCAGGGTTTTTGCCATATTGCTCCCCGTATCTTGGTCAGGGACCGGGAAGACGTTAATTTTGTTAATCTGCTCTTTGTTTTCTTCTATTTTTTTGCAAGAAAGGAGCATCATCTTTTTGAGATCCTCTTGAGTCAGATATTGCATATAAAAATTATTTAAATTTTTCCTCAAGTTCTTTGAGAATTTTAGCTGCCAAATCCTTCCCACCCAAACCAAAGGCAATTCCCAAGGCAATGGAAATAGTCGCTACCATACCAATGAAAATGGCTAAAAATAGAGATGGAGCAATTTGAAGCTGATAAAGAATAGCTAAAATGGCGAATATCCAGATTGCCCAGCGAATGGTTCTTCCTAAAAATCGGGAATAAGTTATTTTTTCTTCTTCAAGGGTACCGACAACAATTTTTTGAGAGAGGTCCGATAAAAAAACAGCTACCAGAAAAATCAAACAGGCAATAAAAATATTTGGGAAAAAAGCTATGACCTTTTCTAAAAACTGGCTGAATTGAGTTAAGCCTAAAATCTCTGAAGAGGCCATTAAAAAAACAATAATCAAAAACCATTTAACTATTTCGCCAAAAAATTTTGGGGCATTGAGCCGAGTATCAATCTTTAACAAGGATTCTTCCAATCTCACACTTTTTAAAACCTGATTTAATCTAATTTTAATAAGAAAGGCATTAGAAAGAGATCCCGCCCACTTGGCAATTAAAATTCCCACCAGCAAAACTAAACCGGCCCAGAAAATTGGGGGTGAAACCTCGGTTAAATTTTGCCAGAATACTTCGGAAACTTCTTGCCACATAGTGGTTTACCATTTAGCTCGGTGAATTTTTAAGCAATAGCCGAACCGATTAAAAATTATATGCAAAAATAAGGTTAAAATAAAAAGAGTTGCCCAAACCATTATCCCAATTTTAAAAACTGGTGTCAAGAAAAAAGCTGCGCCAATAACATAATTTGTCTGGTCAAAAGGAATAAATCTGGCTCCGGGTTCCATTTTTAAACGCCGCTTAATAAAAGCAAAAAAAAGGTCACCGAAAACCGCTCCAAAAGAAATTAAAAAACCAAAAAAGAAAATATTAATCTCGGAATAATCCAAAAGAAGAGAGATTTTTTTAATTGCCGGGAATTGATAAAGATATTTTTGGATAAAGGCAACCAAAATTCCGACGATTATTCCCAAAATCACTCCTCGCCAAGATTTATGTTTACCGAAAATTGGTTGGCCTAAAAATTTTTTTCCAAAATCAACCTCTTTATCTAAAAAATTAAAAAGATTAACCCTTTTTACCAAGGGCGGGGTCATATTGGTAAAATAAGCCGGCAGAAAAAAGTAGAGGCAAGAAAGAATATATGTTAAAATGGTCATAGTTATATGAACCCCCGTTAGAAGTCTTTGGCAGAAAAAATTTAGCAAATTTTTTCTGCATTAAACCAAACGGAGGCATACCCACAATCATGTCTGTCTGAAATTAACTCTCAGTTATATAAAGACAGACTTCTAACGGGGTGAAATGCGATTTACATTGCCATACCTATTATTCTTACGATGGTTCTGATTCGCCCCAAAAAATGGTTGAAGCGGCAATTGAAAAGGGCATCAATTGCCTGGCTATTACCGACCATAATGAAGTCAAGGGAGCCTTAGAAGCGTTAGAATATACCAAAGGAAAACCTATCTTAATTATTCCAGGAATTGAGATAAAAAGCAAAGAAGGAGATATTTTGGCTTTAAATATTAAAGAAATTATTCCAAATAAGTTATCGGCAGAAGAAACAATTAAAGAAATTAAAGAAGCGGGTGGTTTAGCAATTATTCCTCACCCCTTTGGTTGGCTATGTTCTTTTAAGGGGGATTTAGAAAAGATTGTAAAAGAAATTGACGGGATTGAGGTTTTAAATGCCTCTTATTTTGGGGGAAATAAAAAAGCTCTGATTTTCGCCAAAAAATACGGACTTTCATTTACGGCCGGCTCTGACGCCCATTTCTCCAGCTTTGCTGGAAAATGTTATTTAGAAATTTCGGGAGATAATTTATCGTTCGAAGAAGCTACCGCTTCTTCTCTCACCTCAGCTAAAGCTTCGGCAATTGAAAAGGTTTTAAAAAAAATTAAAAACCGAGAGGGGAAAATAGGGGGGTCAGAAGCTAATTTTTTTGAAAAGATCCTTGGCTATATTAAAAGAAGCTTTGCCAAGATTAAACATTATGCTGGAAGAAAAAAGAGAAAAATTTAAAATAATTTCGGAAAAGGTTGGCCAGATTTTTTCTAAACTGGGCTTAAGCCCAAATCAATACACTTTAATTTCTTTGCTTTTTGCTTTTGGGGCTTTTTATTTTTTAATCAATGGAAAATTAATATTTGCTTTAATATCTTTTCTCTTGGCCTCAATTTTGGATTTTATTGATGGGGCAGTGGCTAGGACTTTGAAAAAAGAAACAAAAAAAGGCGCCTATTTAGACACTATTTGCGACCGATATGTTGAGGGAATTATTTTATTTGGGTTTTTATTTTTGCCTTTAAAAGAATTTTTCTTATTGCCGGCAAAAGCTTGGATTTTTCTGGCTTTTTTTGGTTCTCTGATGACGACTTACGCTAGGGCAGCGGCTAAAGGAAAAGAGTTAGTAGAAACCGAAATTAAAAAAGGCCTATTTGGCCGAGCTGAAAGAATAATTTCAATTATTTTGGCAATTCTTCTGGGAATTTTCAACCCCTCCTGGATGCTCTATCCGATAATCATTTTAGCGATTTTCTCAAATATTACCGCCCTTCAAAGAATTTTTTTAAGCATCGAAATAAATCAAAGATTTATTGAAGAGCGAAATGAGTCGAAAACTCATTAAGCATCGAAATAAATTGAAGATTTATCGAAGTCAAAGAAGATTTTCTTCTTTTCCACCTTCGCTAACGCTTGGTGATAGAAATGAGTCGAAAACTCATTAAGCCTCGCACCAACCCAGAAGCAAAGCATCAGGACCAGCCAGAACAGCAAGAACATCATCAATTAAATTAATAAAAGCGACTTCTACTTCCTTAAATTCGTTTTCAATCATTTCTTTGAGTTTTTGAGCTTCTTCTAAATTGTCTCCATGGGCAATGGTTACCCTAAATTTTTTGCCCTGTTTTTTTAATCTTTCGGTTTTTGTTTTTAATTTGGCAAAAAGAGTTGAAGAAATGTCTTTAACTCCAACTCTTATTCCAATGGCTTTTATTAATCCTTTTTTTATTCCAATTATTGGCCTAATCCCAATTTTTTGCATTTTTCTCGCCCAATTAGCTAAGGTGGAAGAAATTCTTCCCGAGGCCTCTAACCATTTTATGTCCTCAAGTATTCCATAAAAATAAATCTGGGGGGTAAATTTTTCCAGTTCTTTGACGATTTCCTCTATATTTTTGTCCTCGTTGATTAAGTCAACTGCCTTCAAAACCAATAACCCCGTGCCACAGGAAGCATTTAAAGAGTCAATAACAAAAACCCTCGCTTCTTTTTCTGTCCCCAAAAGATTTCTTGCCTGAAGGGCTGAATTATAAGTGCCGGAAAGTTTAGATGTGATGGTAATGCAAATAATTTTTTCAAATCTTTCAAGTTGTCTTTGAAAGGCGTCTAAAAAATCTTTTGGCGAGGGTTGGGAAGTTTTTCCAAAACCTTCAATCCCTCTCTTTTTGGCCTCCCGCATTTTCTGGAGAGTATTTTCGCCGGGCAAATTTTCAATATCCGGCCAATCCATTTTAACCGGCACAACGGCTATTTGATATTTTTCAATTATTTCTTGAGTTAAATCGGCCGCCGAGTCGTTGACTAAACCAATTTTAGGGTTCATAGTGTTTTCTTAAATTTAAATTTTGACTCTTCGCCTTTTTTAAGTCTTCGAATATTTTCTCGATGGGCCCAAGAAATCAAAACAAAGAGTGCTAAACTAAGGATAAAATAAGCCAACGGAAAAGAAGTAAACCAAAAAATCAAAGGCAAGGAGGCAACCAGTAAAAGATTAGTAAGGCTCATTATTTGTAAAATGGCCAGAATTAAAAGCCAAACTAAAATTAGGATTAAAGAATTCTGCCACCCTAAAAGAACAAACAAAACTCCGGCAGCAGTGGCTACTCCTTTGCCTCCTTTGAAATTAAGCCAGATCGGAAAAATATGGCCAAGCACCGGAAAAATAGCAACCAAGGCTATCTGCCAATCAAAAGGTAAAAACTTTACGGCCAAAAAAACCGGAATCACTCCCTTCAAAACATCTAAAATTCCGGTCAGCAGCCCCCATTTTTTTCCCAAAGCCCGAATTACGTTTGTTCCGCCAATGTTTCCTGAACCAACTTTTCTAATATCAACACCATTTAATTTGGAAATTAAATAACCAAAGGGTATAGATCCAAAAAGATAACCAAAAATAATTAGTAATAAAAAAAATGGATTCATTGATTATTGATAGGGGACAGCGTTTTCAAAATGGGAAATTTCTGCCTTGCCTTTGCTTATTCTAACAGAAATCACATCAATCTGCCATTTAGAATTCAAGGGAATTTTATTTTTCATTAACCAACCTTCAGCCGCCTGTCTTAATTTTCTTTGTTTTGAAAAATTGACTTTTTCTTCCGGAGAAAAGGAACCGCCCCGGACAGACGAAGCGAACCGAAGGGTTTTAACCTCAATAAAACTGATTATATCAGATTTTTTGACGACAATATCAATTTCTCCTTTTTGAGGATTACCCGGGATTCTAAAAGAATAATTCTTATCTAAAATTTGATACCCTTTTCCCCTTAAATAATTTTCGGCAATTCTCTCGCCAAGCTTACCAGTTTGTTTTGTGCTCATTTGGACCCGGCGAGAATCGAACTCGCATCCCAGCAATGCGAATGCTGTGTACTGCCATTATACTACAGGCCCAGTGGTAATACTAAGTTAGTCGCTCGCCCTTTTCCCCCTCCTCCAAAGGAGGGGGCGCTCGGCTTCGCCTCGCTTCGGGCTTGCTCTTTAGAAACCCACGGTTTCTAACGGTCGCTTCGCTCCCTGTTTTCCTACACGGGAGAACCGAAGGGTTCCCCCGACCCCCCTCCGATGTGAGATGTCAATAAATAATCCGAAGCTCTAAATTAAAAGGGACTCTAATTCTTTAAGTGAAGTAATCTTTTTAACTGGAGGGTTTTTGATTTTGTTTTCTCTGTCAATTAAAATCGCTTCAAGTCCAAGATTTTTGGCCGGGATTAAATCTCTTTCTAACTCATTGCCAACTATTATTGTTTCTTCTGGTTTAACTTTCAGTTTTTTAAGAGTGGTTAAAAATGCTCGGGGATCTGGTTTAAGAAATCTTGTCTCTCGGGGAGAGAAAATCTTGAAAAATTTTCCTAAACCAAGGCCTTCAATTATGAAGGAGGCATTGGCACTCAAAATTGCTTTTTGAAACGGCAAATCAA
>Ga0315275_10000161_pt1 | contig 53222 bp, 58 predicted proteins | sample YL17G03_0_MG_FD_205557 | JGI IMG/M metagenome (GOLD analysis project Ga0315275, IMG submission 205557) | Sediment microbial communities from Yellowstone Lake, YNP, Wyoming, USA - YL17G03_0 | ecosystem: Environmental > Aquatic > Freshwater > Lake > Sediment | place: USA: Wyoming | collected... | reverse complement strand
ATGTTGGCGTTATACTTGGCGTTTGCGTATTTGATACGGTTATTGTTGGCGTCAATGTTGGTGTTAATGTCGGTGTTAATGTCGGCGTTATACTCGGCGTTTGGGTATTTGATACGGTTATTGTTGGCGTCAATGTTGGTGTTAATGTCGGTGTTAATGTCGGCGTTATACTCGGCGTTTGGGTATTTGATACGGTTATGGTCGGTGTTACTGTTGGCGTATTAGATACGGTTAATGATGGTGTTAATGATGGCGTTTGCGTATTTGATACGGTTATGGTCGGTGTTACTGTTGGCGTATTAGATACGGTTAATGATGGTGTTAATGATGGCGTTTGGGTATTTGATACGGTTATTGTTGGCGTCAATGTTGGCGTTAATGTCGGTGTTAATGTCGGCGTTATACTTGGCGTTTGCGTATTTGATACGGTTATAGTCGGTGTTACACTTGGTGTCACATCCTGTATTGATGGTGTAACTGTTGGTGTAACTGTTGGTGTAACTGTTGGTGTAACTGTTGGTGTTAATGAAGGAGTTTGAGTATTTGACACCGTTAATGATGGTGTTTTACTTGGTGTTTGAGTATTTGACACTGTTAATGTTGGTGTTAATGAAGGAGTTTGAGTATTAGATACAGTTATTGTTGGCGTTATGCTTGGTGTTCTTGTTGGTGTTAATGAAGGTGTTTGTGTATTAGACACAGTCAATGTTGGTGTTAATGAAGGAGTTTGAGTATTAGATACGGTTATTGTTGGTGTTAAACTTGGCGTTTTTGTTGGTGTTAATGAAGGAGTTTGAGTATTTGAAATGGTTATAGTTGGCGTTAATGAAGGAGTTAATGAAGGTGTTTGCGTATTTGAAATGGTTATAGTTGGCGTTAATGAAGGAGTTTGAGTATTTGATACGGTTATTGTTGGTGTTATACTTGGCGTCAATGTCGGCGTTACACTCGGTGTTTGAGTATTTGAAACAGTTATAGTCGGTGTTACTGTTGGAGTTAATGTCGGTGTAACTGTTGGCGTTTGTGTATTTGATACAGTTAATGTAGGTGTTAATGTTGGCGTAACCGTTGGTGTTTGTGTATTTGATACGGTTAATATCGGTGTTGATGTTGGTGTCCATGTTGGTGTTGCAGTTGCTGGTATTGATTTTGATACTGATATACTTGGCGTTATCGGTGGCGTTGGATCGGTTACACATAATACATAATCAGTTGTTACTCCTGAGAATACTAAATAATTATTTTCATCAAAATATAATTCCATTTTATACTATATGTTCACTACTATATAAATATATATATTTTTAATCCAAAAATATTGAATAATAGCGTGGATGTCTAATAAGTACGCTTCTTGATGGCGTTAATGATGGACTTATAGTTGGTGTTAACGATGGACTTATAGTTGGTGTTATCGATGGAGTTATCGATGGTGTTGACGATGGTGTCGGAGTTTCACTTGGAGTTGGTGATGGCGTTACACTTGGAGTTTGCGTATTTGATACGGTTAATGTTGGCGTTACACTTGGAGTTTGTGTATTTGATACGGTTAATGTTGGCGTTACACTTGGCGTTTGAGTAATAGATACGGTTAATGTTGGTGTTAATGATGGTGTTACGCTTGGCGTTTGAGTAATAGATACGGTTAATGTTGGTGTTACTGTTGGCGTTAATGATGGCGTTACACTTGGTGTTATACTTGATGTTACACTTGGTGTTAATGTTGGCGTTTGAGTGATCGATACGGTTAATGTTGGTGTTACAGTTGGCGTTTGAGTAATAGATACTGTTTCTGATGGCGTCACGCTTGGCGTCACGCTTGGCGTCACGCTTGGTGTTAATGTTGGCGTTTGAGTGATCGATACGGTTTCTGATGGCGTCACGCTTGGTGTAACACTTGGTGTTGATGTTGGTGTTACAGTTGGCGTTACAGTTGGCGTTTCAGATGGTGCTTCTGGCGATAGCGTCGGTGTTATTGTTGGCGTCACGCTTGGAGTAACAGTTGGTGTTAATGTTGGTGTTACAGTTGGCGTTAATGACGGCGTTATACTTGGCGTGACGCTTGGCGTTGGGGCAACCTCATCGACAGAGATCCACATAATATTACAATCAGCTAAAGCACTCAATCCTATATTATATGTTTGTGTTGCAGTTCCAGTTGTAACTTTTGCTTGCGTAGTTATTTGTTGACCTGCAGTTGTTGTACCTTTTCCAAGATTTTGCGCCGATGACCACGATCCACTACTAACGTCGGAATCCGCTGTCATAGTTATACTTCCATGTTCGATACCGCAAGCGCCAAATATAACATCGCCACTTGTAATGGATGAGCTTGTAATAGTTGGGGCCGTTGTTGTTGATGTAATACCTGATACCGCTCCTGTTAGATATGTTGGAGAACCGCCAATATCTGATGAGATTTCAGTAAGTGTTATTACCTTTGCTGCTGGATTAGCGGTAGTCCATGTAATAGTAATTTTTGTTGATGTCTCTAATGTACCGACGTTTTGGTAAGTGGTCCAAATAGACGTAAATGTTCCAGCGTTTGCTGCACCTGGGTCAACCACATTAGTTTGTCTACGAGTCCAATCATTACCAAGAGCATCAGTAATAGTACTAAGAGGATCACTAGCGCCACCGCTTCTTGCGTTATCATACGTGAGAGCGATAATGCCCATGCTACCTGCGGCGAAATTACCAGTTGGAAATATATTAATAATCGCATCCGCTACCGTACTACCAGTTGTTCCCCTATTTGTAATCGCTAGTGCCATATGTTATGATGTTCTTGTATAAGCGAAAGCAATTGTTACTCTAGTTACGGATGATGGAGTGGATTCGACATTAAATCTCCATATGTCCCCTGATGCGACCGCAGTTATAAAACTTGTTAATGATGTATCTTGATTTGTTAATTGATTAGATAATGTTGGTTTTTCTGAACCTGTGATTGTTTTAGCAATCGTTGGTGGAAAATTACCAAATGTATCCGACCAAATGTCTATAACTATTGAACCTTGTTGATCAGCTAAAATATCCCAACTACTAATTGTTACGCCAAAATTCCATTTAATGTCCAATTTTATGCCTGGACTAATTACTCCCCCGTCAGCGTCTATAATAACATTTAATATTCCATTAACATTTCCAGATGTTCCAGATGTTCCAGATGTTCCAATGCCTGATGAGCCAGATGAACCAGATGTTCCGCTTGTTCCAGATGTTCCAGATGATCCAGAAGAACCACTTGTGCCCGAAGATCCAGAAGAACCACTTGTTCCAGATGTTCCTGAACTACCTGATGATCCACTTGTTCCAGATGTTCCTGAACTACCAGATGATCCGCTTGTTCCAGATGTTCCTGAACTACCTGATGAACCACTTGTTCCAGAAGAACCGCTTGAACCGCTTGAACCGCTTGTTCCAGATGTTCCTGAACTACCTGATGATCCACTTGTTCCAGATGTTCCTGAACTACCAGATGATCCGCTTGTTCCAGATGTTCCAGAACTACCTGATGAACCACTTGTACCAGATGTTCCAGAAGAACCGCTTGAACCGCTTGAACCGCTTGTTCCAGATGTTCCTGAACTACCTGATGATCCACTTGTTCCAGATGTTCCTGAACTACCAGATGATCCGCTTGTTCCAGATGTTCCAGAACTGCCAGAAGATCCACTTGTACCAGATGTTCCAGAAGAACCACTTGACCCGCTTGTTCCAGAAGAACCACTTGACCCGCTTGTTCCAGATGTTCCAGAACTACCTGATGATCCACTTGTTCCAGAAGAACCGCTTGATCCACTTGTTCCAGATGTTCCTGAACTACCTGATGATCCACTTGTTCCAGAAGAACCGCTTGATCCACTTGTTCCAGATGTTCCAGAACTACCTGATGATCCGCTTGTTCCAGATGTTCCAGAAGAACCACTTGATCCAGATGTACCAGACGATCCACCTGGACCACTTGTTCCACTAGAACCCGAACTTCCACTTGTTCCTGATGTTCCAGAACTACCAGAAGATCCACTTGTACCAGATGTTCCTGAACTACCAGATGATCCACTTGTACCAGATGTTCCACTTGAACCAGAACTCCCACTTGTGCCAGACGATCCACTTGTTCCGGATGTTCCACTTGAGCCTGATGAACCGCTTGTTCCAGATGTTCCAGAACTACCTGATGAACCGCTTGTTCCAGATGTTCCAGAACTACCTGATGATCCGCTTGTACCAGATGTTCCAGAAGAACCTGATGAACCACTTGTTCCAGATGTTCCAGAACTGCCAGAAGATCCACTTGTACCAGATGTACCAGATGATCCCGAACTTCCACTTGTTCCTGATGTTCCACTAGTGCCAGACGATCCACTTGTGCCTGAAGTTCCAGAACTACCAGACGATCCACTTGTTCCTGAAGTTCCAGAAGATCCACTTGTTCCAGAACTACCTGATGATCCACTTGTACCAGATGTGCCAGATGATCCTGAACTTCCACTTGTTCCTGATGTTCCAGAACTACCTGATGATCCACTTGTGCCAGATGTTCCATGCGATCCATCAGCGCCTTGTGCCCCACCTAAATTAACATCCCAAGTTGAGTATCCACCTGCTCCAGATGTTGAGGATATATCACCAATCATTACTCCTGTTCCAGGAATATATGATGTAACCGTGCCAGTCATATAATTTGATCCATCATGACCAATTACTAATGATTGTCCAGCAGTAAATGATAATCCTAATCCAATTGTTAATGTTTGAGTTCCACCGCTTATATTAAGATATGATGTTGATGTTGTTGCATATTTATCACCTGATGAACCACTTGTGCCAGATGTTCCAGAAGATCCGCTCGTTCCGGAACTTCCACTTGTACCGCTAGTTCCAGAAGATCCACTAGAACCTGATGTTCCGCTTGTACCAGAAGATCCACTAGAACCTGATGTTCCGCTTGTACCAGAAGATCCACTAGAACCTGATGTTCCGCTTGTACCAGAAGATCCACTAGAACCTGATGTTCCGCTGGTTCCACTTGTACCAGAAGACCCACTAGAACCTGATGTTCCTCTTGTTCCAGATGATCCAGAACTACCAGATGATCCAGATGTTCCAGAACTACCTGATGATCCACTTGTTCCAGATGTTCCTGAACTACCTGATGATCCGCTTGTTCCAGATGTTCCAGAACTACCTGATGAACCACTTGTTCCAGAAGAACCGCTTGTCCCAGATGTTCCTGATGAACCACTCGTACCCGAAGTGCCAGAACTACCTGATGAACCACTCGTACCAGATGATCCACTTGTACCAGAAGTTCCAGAAGATCCAGAACTACCAGATGTTCCAGAAGATCCGGAAGATCCAGAAGTTCCAGAAGATCCAGAAGTTCCAGAAGATCCAGAAGTTCCAGAAGTTCCAGAAGATCCGTCTATTCCAGATGTACCACTTGTTCCAGATGTGCCGCTTGTACCAAAGTTTGTTCCGTCAATTCCTGATGTCCCAGATGATCCATCTATCCCAGATGTTCCAGAACTACCAGATGATCCACTCGTACCAGAAGTGCCAGAACTACCAGACGATCCATCTATTCCAGATGTTCCACTTGTTCCAGATGTTCCAGACGATCCATCTATTCCAGATGTTCCACTTGTTCCTGAAGAACCAGAACTTCCGCTTGTACCAGATGTTCCAGATGTGCCACTTGTTCCTGAAGAACCGGAACTTCCACTTGTTCCAGATGTTCCTGATGTGCCACTTGTTCCTGATGTTCCAGTTTCACCAGATATTCCCCCAAAGGTTGCTTTTAATATCTCTAATGTTGTTCTATAAGTTGTTCCATCCTCATATATTGTATAACCGCTTAATTTTGGGAATGTTTGTATAGGTAACTCTAGTATTTTTTTCTTTTCATCTGCCATCTTAAACGTATTCTATCATATAATTATCATTTGTTGTAATAATGAAGTTATCATCAGTTATTAAAACTTTACCTGTTATTGTTGTAACAAAGATCTCAACATAAATATAATCCTTCGTATTATCTCCAAGTGTATAGTCATAGAATTCAGAATAATCCAATGTTACATCAAGTTTACCGAGTACGATTTCAAGAAGTTCATAATCATAATATTCGGAATAATCCAAAACGGCATCAACTTTATTAAGTATAATATCAATAAGTTCATAATCGTAGAGTTCGGAAACATCCAGCTTTGCGCTTAATTTTGTTCCATCTTTTCGTAAAATATCCTGAATATTCATATTTAAATAAATATCTTTTAGATCATTTGATATTTATATAAAAACTATAATAATGAATAATTTCATAAAACAAGTAATTGACGAGACATTTCGTTCTAAAAGACAACAGAGATATTTCTACGCAAAAGCTGGCGATGAAACATCAAGTGAATACAAACGCGACAAATGGAAAAAAATGGCCGATGAATTCTCAAGTAAGACTGATTTTGATAAACTACCTGAAAAAGCTGAAGAACAAGAAAAAGAAGTTGATGAAATGACCACAGAATTTCAAGAGATTCCAACAAATGTTTGCGAGAAAAAGGAGAAAATTCAGAAACCATCAAGTCATGATAAGGGTAATACAAAGGTTTATCCTAAGAGACCAACGCCATGGTCTAAGTCTGTAAAGAAACCAAAGGAGAAAGAAGTTGAAGAAATCGTTGATGCTGATGGTAATATAGCAACAGGAGATATGCCAGGTAATCCAAATGGATTTATTAGGTCAAAAAGAACATCTGATGAAGTAGCTAAAACAACAATGGGTATGATGGGATCATTTGGAGTTCTTGGGGGTAATACCAGTGGAAATAAAACTCTTAAATATTGGGCCGAAAGTGATATGAGTAAGGCACTTGGAGCAAAAGACACTATAATGGATCCTAAAGTAGATAATTATGAGGATGCTGAAGAATATTTTGAAGATGAATTAGATATACCTGAAGATGAGGCAAAAGATAGAGTTGAAAAATTAGGATATGATAAAGAATTGCCTGACGGTAAAATAAGATTGATCGAAAATCCAAAAAAATATATTGAGGAATATCTAGCAAAAAAGGCAAAACCCCGCGAATTTGTGAAAAAAAGTGAATTAGAATGTCCAAAAAAAAACATTAACCCAATTCTATTGAAACAATTAGCATCTATCAAACAATCATTAAAAAATAATGGATTAACAAGTAAAGATATTACCGAATATTTAGAAGATTACAATGAATAGTCAATTAAAAGATAGAATATTTGAGATCCCGCAGAATGTTATGGCGTTTCTAAAAAGTCAAAAGGATATTCCAGATTTAGATAGAAATGAACATCTTCGTGAAAAAGGCACGGTTACATATGGGCAATTGAAGAGGATTTTACATGATATGAAAGATATAAAAATGTCTGAGCCAGATAAATATAATTTTTATGGCGGCGATTTAATGTTTAATTGGGGAAAGAATAAATTAGCAATGGAACGAAATCAAATTAACAACAGAGAAGACGCAACAAGAATAGCTAATGATATTAGTGGATTATCGGGAGAAAGACCGAGCCCATCAATAAAAAAACATTCAAAAAACACTTTCTCACCTAAAATAGCTTTAAATATGGTTAGTAAACCAAATTCAGAAAAATACACAAACGCAGGAATGTTTTCTGCTAAGTCAACTAAATTATTCGAACAAATAAGCAGGATAAAAAAATTAATGACATAACATGGCAACAGAATTAGAAATAATCGCTAATAAATTAAGAACAGAACACCTTGCTCGTAATGAATATGATCCTAATGATTTATATTCTTCAGGTCATAAAAATGCATTATCAACTGGCGATGAAGAAGGAAAAGGGGAAAACGAAGGAAAAATTGGATCATTGACTGATATCAATACAAGAAAAGAATCTCTTGTAAGGAACGTATATAATGAAAACAATGAATATGGATCAACCAACCCCAATGCCATCTCAGACGGCGATGAAAAAGGAAAAGGACAGTTAAATGATGTAGGATCTGTTGGTGGTTTAACCGATATTAATACAAGAAAAGACAATATGGGTAGAAACCTATATACAGAAAACAATGGTTATGGCTCAACCAATCCTAACGCCATTTCCGATGGCGATGAAAAAGGAAAAGGACAATTAAATGATGGTGATTCTATTGGTGGTTTAACCGATATTAACGCTAGAAAAGATAATATGGGTAGAAACCCCTATAATGAAAATAATCCTTACGGATCAACTAATCCTAACGCCATTTCTGATGGCGATGAAAAGGGAAAGGGGCAATTAAATGAAGGAGGGACAATCGGCGGTTTAATTGATATTAACACTAGAAAAGATAATATGGGTAGAAATCTATATAATGAGAACAATGGATATGGATCAACTAATCCTAATGCAATCTCAGATGGTGACGAAAAGGGAAAGGGGCAATTAGATGAAGGAGGGACAATCGGCGGTTTAACCGATATCAATATGAGAATTGATAATACAGGAAGAAATAAATTTAGTGAAAATAAAACATATCCTGATTTCACAGTATAAATGGAAATACTATCTGAAATAATAGGTCAATTATTGCTTGAACAAGAAGATAAACTTGAAGTATTAAGAAAAGCAATTCTTGAAAGATTACCAATTTCAATATATTATAGTGGCCCTCCTGACGAAGTTAGAGAAGGTCAACGAAATGATATTGAGCCTATTGTTATGGGTGATAATAAAAAATCAGGAAATAAAGTTATATGGGCATATGTTTTTAAAGGAATATCTAAACGAGGTATACCAGGTTGGAAAATGTTTAGGATTGATAGAATCAAATCAGCAAGATATAATAATTTAGGAGCAAAAAACTTTGAACTTGAAAATTTACCAGGATATGAAAAAGGTAAAGCTCCTGATGCAATGAGATCTTTAAGTAGTGTAGATATATATTCACCGTATTGGTTTGAAGGTGAACCACAGCCGGCCGCTCCTCCAGTAGCCCCTCCATTAGCCCCTCCAGCAGCACCTCCAGTACCACAACCAATTCAGAAACCCGATATTTCGAGTAAAGCGGCATTAGGTAAAATATATAACGATTTAAGGCCGCTAATAAAAGATATTAACGGTCAAAAGGCGATTTCAAGACAAGATTATGATAATGCAGTAAATAATTTATATCATAGTAAAGAACAAGAATTTAAAGTATATCAAAGAGCAATTGGATCAAATGAAAGACCTGGTGAAGGTACGAGGGCTCGATTTACTAATACGTCAAGATCAGATATAGATAAATTATTAAAAAAAGATAATATACAGATAATAGATAACCCTGAACAATTAGCTGAAGGTTATAGAATACAATCTCGCATCAAAAGATTGATTAATTGGTAACTTAATAGTATATTTATAATAAAATAACAAATATGGCAGATAAACCAAGAATAACAGAAAGTGAGCTAATGAAAAATTTAGTAAGCGCGAGAAAAATAATGAACAAAGTTGATACAGGTGATTACGAAAAAGGTAATATTAATGAAGACTTATTAAGAAGTGATCCTGAAGAACTTGCAGGAGTAAATTCATCAGAACCTCAAATTAAAAAATCTCTTGGATTACCTGTTGGAGTGCCTTCGGTTGATAAAATACGTAATTCTAAATTACCAGATAGTATTAAAAAAGCAATGATTGAAAGTCCAATACCACAGATAACATTAAATGATAGTTTAGATATGGATTTTGTAAATAAGACAAAAAGATTAATGGAAGAGGATAATTCTTTGATTAGCATGGGAAAACAAGGGTCTAAACAACAATCCCGACAGGTTCAGAATGATATTGAACCTATTGTTAAAAGTAATTTGGAATCTATTATCGAAAACTGTATTCGTAAAATTCTTGATGAAAAACTAACTCAGATTTTAAACGCTCAGGAAGCGATAGCAATCAATGAGAATTTAGTTATAAAAGTAGGTGAATCACTCTTCAGTGGAAAAATTACTAAGGTAAAAACCTCAAAATAATTTGTTATTTCATTTTTTTTGTGTATATTTTGGTATAAAAATATTTTTATTATGCCAAAAATCCGAATTTTAGCCGTTCCACCCGATAATCATGGCGTTGGAAAATATCGAATCATAAATCCATATACATATCTTCAAGAGCATTATCCTGATGATTTCCATATTGATATAAAAGCCGAAGTGGAAGATGATGATAAAGAATTTGATGATTATGATATTGTTGTTCTTCATACTTTTATTCATAATAAGGTATCGCCAGAAAAAAATTTAGACAGAATTAAATGGTTAAAAAAGAAGGGTAAAATTGTAATCGTTGATTTTGATGATTATTGGGAACCCGATATGAGGCATCCAATGTATCTTCAGGTCAAATCCTCTGGAGTGGCCAAAATGAAAATGGATTTATTAAAATCAGGAGATTATGTTACAGTTACAACTCCAATTTATCAAAATACTATTCAAAAGAAATTTGGATTAAATAATGTATATGTTTTCCCAAATGCAATTGATGAAAATGAACGTCAATTTCGGCCAGATCTCATTCCATCAGATAAAATTAGATTTGCGTGGTTAGGAGGTAGTTCCCATATGTCTGATATTGAATTACTTAGGAACGGAATTTCTAATACTTATAACGTTTATAAAGATAAAGTTCAGTTCGTATTATGTGGATTTGATTTAAGAGGCACAATTACAGAGATTAATAAAGAGACCAAAGAAAAAAAATCACGAGATATAAAGCCAGAAGAAACCGTATGGTTTAAATATGAACAAATATTTACTAACAATTATAGCGAATTAGATAATGAGTATGTTAATTTTTTAAAAACTTTTAAAGAAATAGATTACGATGATAGTAATAAACCGTATAGAAGAAGATGGACAAAAGAAATTAGTACATATGCAACAAATTATAACTATTTCGATGTTTCTTTAGCCCCACTTTTCCCATCTATATTTTCATCAAATAAAAGTCAATTGAAGGCTATTGAGGCCGGATTTTTTAAAAAAGCCCTTATTGCTAGTAAAACAGAACCATACACCTTAGATTTAATTTCGGCAATAGATTTTGGAGGATCATTTAATCCTAAAGGAAATGCCCTACTAGTTGACCCAACTAAAAATCATAAACAATGGTTTCAACATATGAAACGTTTAATTGAAAATCCAAATATGATAGGGGATCTTGGAAATAAATTATATGAAACAGTTAAAGACACGTATTCATTAAAAAAAGTCACTAAAGATAGAGTAGAATTTTTCAAATCAATAATAAAATAAATTATTTAAAATAAAATTAAAAATTATGCATTATTTAGTAACAATCGGTTATGATACCGAAACAGAAAGCGGACGTTTACGCCAACAAAAAGTAAAATATGTTTTTGAAACAGAAAGCGTTGAAGAAGCCACTATTATCGCTGCAAAATATATGGCTGGCGATACAAGAACAAGTGAACTTTTGAGTGTGGTTAATATGCCAATTGAATGTGTGGTTAGTCCATTAACCCATCCAGAATATTACAAAGGAAAATAGTATTAACTTAAAATACATATAAAATGTTATCAATCGCTCAATTAGAAAGTAATAAGAAAAAATTTTTAGAAACAAATCTGAAGTATAATATTTTTACAAAAGAATTATTAGAGTTTATGGGTGATAATATTTACACATCGCCTGCATCTTCTAGTTTAAATATGATAGGTTGTTATCCTGGTGGATTATTACATCATATTATCAAAGCGTGCAGGTATACTCTTAAATTAAATGAGATTCTACCAGACAGCTTAAAACAACCCGTGGAATCAATTGTAAAAGTTGTTTTTCTTTGTCAAATTGGAAAGGTTTTTATGTTCAAAATGAATTCTGTACCATTGGGTAATAATAAAATGTATGAATTTAATGATGATATAGTAAGACTTCATATCGGAGAAAGATCAGCGTTCTATGCGTTCAAATATGGCGTGAAATTAACAGAATTAGAATGCCAGGCAATATTGAATATTGATAAAGATAATGATGACAAAATGGCTAGATATTTTTCATCTATTTTAACTCAAATAGTTAAAAACGGATTTGACCTAGCAATAATGGAGGAAAAAAATGGAAAAAAGCAATCTTGAAGAACAACTTAAACGATTAGAAGAATTGGATTCACAAATAAGTGAATCTACTGATCCCGACGAATTGATGAAAGAAGTTAATAAGGTTATCAATCATATATCAGAAGATGTTCAACTAGAACTAAAAGAGCATGCTCTAAACGCAACCTTAAAATTTATAAATAAATCTAATAATCCTGATCCTAAATTTGCTCATGAAGGCGATAGTGGATTTGATATAAGAGCATTTATCAATAAGGATGTTTTAATAAATGAAGGACAGGCGAAACTTATACCAACAGGCCTTTATTTTGAAGTAAACAAAGGATTAGAAGTACAAATAAGAACAAGAAGTGGAATGGCAGTAAATTCTAATATGTGGGTGCTAAATTCGCCTGGCACCGTAGATGCTCATTATCGTGGGGAAATAAAAATAATTTTAGGTAATTTTAGTGGAGAGCCTCGTATGATAAGAAACGGGGATAGAATAGCTCAGGGAGTTGTTTGTCCTGTTTATGGTGAAGGAAATTTGAACTTAATTAAGGTAGAAAAATTATCATAAACCATAAGAAATGATAGCAAGTTTGGATCAACAGGATTAAAATAATTTTTAAGATATATAAATAAATCTTGACATATAAAGAAAATAACATTATATTTCTTTTATGGAAGTATATGTTAGTATTAATGGAGTTCTAAGAAATCTTATTCAAAAATTTGATTTCCATTATCAAGATCATTTTTTAGACACAGATGTCATCATCGATATCGATGAGGCTCAACAAGAAAACCCACCGTTTGAATATAAAATAAATTATCCCATTCAAAATGATAATTTATTAAATCATTATCTTTTCGAATCTAAAGAGGAATATGAATATTTTTTATATATTGAATTTCCATTAGAAATTTTTGGTTATGCTGGCGTAAGTTATCCAACTGCTATTTCTGACTTAAATAAATTGATATATAGTCATTATGAAACAAACGAATCATTTAGCTCATCTGGGTCAGCCGGGTCGTATGGTTTTTCTGAAACAAAGAATATTAATTTTACAGTAATTGGACTTGATGAATTGGGTAAATCAAAATCATCTACTTTATTTTTTCTTTCAAAAAATGGATTTTTAGGAAATAATATTAAATTTATTTTGTCTAAAGATATTGATAATGAATGGAAAAAATGTGATATGTGGATTACCGATAATAAAGATATAATAGATCGGTGTCCTACCGATAAAAAAGTTATAAAATTTAATACCGAATATAATCAATATTTTACCCATAATATTGAAATAAATAATTTATCAAAAATTGATTTATGATGATTGAGATTAGGGGAAAGCGCTACTACATTGATGTAGATAATGCAATTGAACAATGTCGTCCAGTATATTTACCAAAAAAAGGTAGGCCCAAAAAAATAGAAGGAGAGGATAGAACACTAGAATTAAATGTTTTTAAATTTGAAATATTTAAATCTTGTATAGAAAGAATTCTTCTTTACGAATATACCGATGATAAGGATGATGATATTGCGATGTTTCAAGCAAAAACATTACCATTATCTTTCGTCATTGCATTTAACACATTATTAAAATATGAAATATTAATTGAAGAACTAGATGGATAATAAACAAATCAACATTGATCTTTTCGAATCTGCAATAGATAGATTGGAAAAAAAAGAAAGCGTCATTTATTTTTTGGTATATGACACCAAAGGTAACGCAAGAGCGGCAATAAAACACATATATGATATGGCATTAGTACTAAAAGAAAATGGATATAATCCCAAGATCCTGGTAGAAGAAAGAGTACTTCATATGCCAACAGCAGAAAACCACATAAAAGGATATATAGGCGTTAAAGATTGGTTAGGTGATATTTATGATAGTTTGCCAGTGGTATCAATTAAAGATGAAGCCGCGATAATTAATTTGGATGATATAATTATTGTCCCCGAACAATATTCAAATATTTTACCACAATTATCAAACATAAAATGCATAAAATTAATGTTAATACAACAAAAAGAATACATGTTTGAAACACTAGCAATAGGGAGCAGATGGAGCGATTTTGGATTCACCAAGTGTATAACCACAACAGAATCAGCAAAAAAATATATTTTAGAATATTTTCCAGAATCATTGGTATATCTTATTCCTCCGTATATTGGAGATAATTTTGCTCCAAGTGAAGATCCTATAAAACCATTTATTGCCATTAGTTGTAGAGATAGAGTACAACATCGTAAAATTATTTCTGAATTTTATATAAAATTTCCACAACTTCGATGGATAACATTCAGAGATATGATTCAAATGTCATATTTTGAATTTTCAGAAACATTAAGAGAATGTATGGCATCTGTATGGGTAGATGACGAATCAACATTTGGTACATTTCCATTAGAATCAATGAAATGCGGTGTTCCTATTGTTGGAAAAATACCTAATACGGAACCCGATTGGTTATCCGAAAATGGATTTTGGACATATGATGGAAATAAAATTGTTGAACTATTAGGAATGTATATTTTAGCATGGATTGACGGAGTGAAACTAACTGACGAAGTTAAAGAAAAAATGAAATCATCAACATTACGATACAGTAAGAAAATTCACAATGAAAACACATTAGCAATATTTTCTACCCTTATTTCTCAAAGAACTGAAACAATAAAAAGTAATTTAGAAAAACTTAAAACCGAATAATGAAGAAAATAACTATTATTCTTCCAATTTATAAACTGGAAGATGAAGATCTGATAATGTTAAATAATGCTGTATCTTCAATCGATGGCTTTCACAATGATATAAAATTAATGATTGTTTGCCCAGAAAAATTAAACGCTAAAATGAGCAGTATAAATTTTGGTAATAAATTGGAGATAAAAATATTCTACAATAAAACCCGTAAAACCGATTTTATCAATCAAATCAATATGGGTATTAATGATTGTGACACCGAATGGTTTTCAATTTTAGAAATTGATGACGAATATAAACCAATTTGGCTATCCTCTATGAATGAGTATATGAATAGATTTACAGAGGTTGGAGTATTCCTACCAATTGTTAAAGATGTAAATGTTGAAGGTAAATTCTTAAATTTTACCAATGAATCGGTGTGGGCATATGGATTTTCCAATAAACAGGGATATTTAGATAATGAAATTCTATTGGAATTCCAAAATTATCAAACAAGCGGTGGATTATTTAAAACAGAAGTAGTTAAAGAGAATGGATTGTTCAAAGATAATATTAAGCTTACATTTACATACGAATTTCTTTTGAGATTGACACAAAATAGCGTTATTATTATGTCAGTACCAAGAGCGGGTTATCAACATGTTAATTTTAGAGAAAATTCTCTATTTTGGCAATATAAAAATGATGAAAAAGAAAAAATGAGCGAAGATGAAGTTAAATTTTGGGTAGATGCAGCAAAAAAAGAATATTTTTTTAAAAATAAAAGAGATATCAAATATGTAAAAAAATAAATGCCAAGAAAGAGAACCCAAAAGATGTATTTTGGGGAGGAACAAGAAAAAGCGGTAATAAGATATTTAGAAGCTGAATCCGGAAAAGAAAAAAATAAGATATTCGACGAATATTTGAACGAACCTCTCACAATAATGGTTGAAAGTATCATAAGAAGATACAAATTATACAGAAAAGACTTCACGTTTCATGATTTACATACAGATACGATGTCTTTTCTAGCAACAAAAGTATATAAATTCGATCCTACCACAAAGAACAAGGCGTATTCTTATTTTGGAACAATTTGTAAGAATTATCTTATGGGCGCCATTCAAAAAGACGTAAAAGATTTTAATCGAACCGTATCATATGATGATATTTCAGCTTCAATTGAGGAAGACCCCGACTTATCGTATGTTATTGATGCTGTGCCATTAGATTATCGGGATATTATTACTAAATTAGGAATAAAACTCGAAGAATTTATGTTAACGGAGAAACTCAATCAAAACGAAGAAAAATTAGGATTTGCATTACTCGAAATATTTAATAATTTTGACGCAATTTTTCAAATTGGCGAAGGAAATAAATTTAATAAGAACTTAATATTACTTTCGGTACGAGAAATGACAGGATTATCAACTAAAGAAATACGAATAGCACTAAAAAAATATAAAAAACTATATGATGGCGTTCTGTCTGGGTTTCTAAATTGAGAAAAAAAGTATTTATAGTAATAAACATCACTTAGAATATGAGAGAGAGAAGAAAAATAATAGCGCTCGATACCGATTCGGCTTTGGCGCTGATGCAAGAAATCTACAATGATATTGTGGAACAGAAAAACACAGCATCTTTAATAACTAAGAAGATGTTAACATTTATGAAAGATGCTGAAGATATGAGTGTAATTGGCCCAGTTATTAAAGATCAACAAAAGATATTAAATGATTGCACTGAGAAGAAAATATCTTTAGTAAAATTACAAGGAGCATTATTAAAACAGTCTGGTGACCCCAGAGGTGGTAAACGAGAATTCAATAAAATCGAGCTATCAGAAGAAGATAGGGCATTACTTGAGAAAATGATTGAGGATAAAGACGATAAGAATGTTGACGACATCGAAAAATACCAAACATAATGGCCACTAGTGATAAAACAAGGCAAAAAATTAAGTCGAAATTATCTGCTATACGTAAAATTAAGGATAATCCCAAATCATTAGTTGATAGCACATATGACGTATATAAAGACGATATATCTTCGGTTACTGGAGTAGTAAATAAAAGAATTAATGATTTTACATCAAAAATAAAAGGCGGCACGCAAAATAAAAAGAATATTTTTGAGGAAGTTACCAATACAATTGAAGATGTTTTAGGCACTAATAAAAATAACAGTAAACCTTTTGATCCAAAAGAAAAACCCGTAATAAAAAAAAGATTAATTAAGTATTCGAAAGATGCTGCCCATAGAGCGTTACAGTCAAGTAAACAGATTATGGTTGATGAAACCAAAAAAGTATTTTTTGCCAGCGTAGGAAATTGTAATCCAAGCACTCCCCTTAACACTACGTCAATTAGTCTTTCACCGAAGAATTTTGATTTTGTAAATGTTCTGAAAGTTGATCCCGATTCGGTAACGGGTAAAATGATGTATGAAAATCCAAACGTTTCAAATGGAATAAAATTTAATACAGAATTATTTGATAATTTCGATTCTGGCGTTCCATATGATTTTATATCAAAAAATGGGAATACATTATTTTCAATACAATGGGACGAATCTATTCAAGAATATAGTATAAGCGGTTTAACTCCAACAATGAAAATTAGTGATTTTTTAAACGATTATTATAACTCAATAGAATATCCAAATGTGGAAGAGGTTATAAAAACCGCAATGCTTATGGTATTACAAGGCGACGATATAACTTCATCATCATTTAAAGATGGACAAGCATATTTAAATCGATTAACGACTAAGTTATTTTCTTTATGTGGAAAGTCAAAAACCGATCAACCATTACCAAATAACGCCACAGATGAATTAAGTGAAGATGAAATAGATCTACAGGATTATTTTGATTTTGATAATGTTGAAGGAATTGATCTAGATGACGAAGATGCTATGAAAAGACGAGTTCTTAAATTTAGAGATTGCAATAATTTTGAAATACCTCTAAATAGTAATCATATGGAAGATTTTGCATATCTATTAGATAAAAAAACTCTCGATGAAAATGTTAACAACACAATAAATAAAGCGGTAAGTGACGCTTATGAACAATCTGATAGTAATATACCATTCGATCTTTTTCAAATATCTTTGATGGGATCATATATATTAAAAATTCCTAAAGCGTTAATTGGAACTATTGTGTCTCCAAAAATGATTTTTCCGATTGCGGTTTCCTATAAGATTCTTAAAAATGAAAATATAACAGTTAAAGACCTATTCAAAAAATTATATAGATTATTTTATAACGTCATAGTTAAACATTTTTGGAATTTCATTAAGGAATTCTGGGGATTTGTTAAACACGATCTTTTAATATTTCTTCAAGAAACAGCTGCGGAAATTATTAAAAATAAAATAAAAAAAATAAAGGATATAATAACATCATTAATTAATATATTAAAAAAAGTTATAGAAGGAAATATTGGAAGTTGTACAGAAATATTTGGGGTCATTTTACAAACAATACAAGCGTCACTAAATAGATCAATAAAAGTACCTGTGCCTGGTCTATTACTTGTAATGTCAGAAAGACTACCTGGATTTAGCACGGATAGAGCATATATAGACGCTATTGAACGTCTAGAATCATCAGGCGTAAATATGGGGCCGATATATGGAAGTGAAAATAAATTTCTATCGGTTGTAAAGGGTATTATCGAATCATATTCAGGAGAAATGGACGCAAATTCATTTGTAAAGATCGGACTAAAGCCATTAATAATTCCTGCTGGCCCAGGCGGCGCCGTAATCTCGCCATTAATTGAAGGAATTGGAAAAATATTTTAACAATGGATAAAGATAAAATAATTGATATCGTTAAAAATGTGAAAAATAAATCAAATAAAGATTTGATTGAAAGTCGAGATATACTATTCATAGAATTTGAAAAAACAAAGGAGTTAATAATTAATCTAACCCGACATTTGGATTCTGTTCAGGCTGATTATGAAGTAATAAATAAAGAAATAGGAAATAGATTAATATAATATGCAAATCATTGATATTGGTATTTGTGTTAATAATACAGATCCTAAAGCAATAGGTAGAATTAGATATCGTCCATATTCATTATTTGTTAGTGAAATTGAAAATGGGATAAAGTATGATGAATGGGATGAAAGTGATCCTTTCGTTGCAATACCTTTTTTACCTCTGCATATTAATGTTATCCCGCAAGTTCAACAATCAATTAAGTTATTAAGGTATGACACCGATAAAGAAACGCAAAATGTTGAATATGTCGCTGGACCATTTACATCTCCTCATGATTTACAAAATCAAACATTTGCCGCCCAACATAAAGATACAACATATGGCGGAGTAATTATTAAAAATATCAAAGATATTCGTAATAAAAATGGTAAGTTTAATAGTCCTACGACGCCAGGTGCGATTATTAATGAAAGAGATAGTGGATTTAGAGGAAATTACGGATCTGATGTTATTTTTACGGAAAATGGAATACAGTTAAGAGGAGGAATGTTACTTAGTAAAGAAGGAAAAAATAAAAACAACATATTAGATTACCCACAATTATCAAAAAAAATGGGTAGATTTTCTTTGAAAAAATTTTCCAAAACTGTAAAAGCAGTTAAAGAGACCATTGATGCTTCAAAAATTGCCGTTAGTAAATTAAAATATATTATTGAATATGAGCTTGATAGTTTAACTACCCCTACTCTATTAAAATTATATGTGTATAAAATTGTGGGAGGTTATGGAAGAGAATTCAATACCGATGTATTTGGTCAAAATAGCGTTTTTACAACCACCGATACATCGATTGTAAAACTAATTAATACTGGCAATACTCTAAATGACCCCACATATATAAAATCATTAGACGGAACAATAAATTCAGGATATATAGAACTTAGAGAATTATTACATTTAATTGATATGAATAATATAACCGTCTTAGACGGAACATATCCAAATGAAGACGTTCATCCATTCTATTTTAGGCCAACTCCAAGTTTTAGATTAACAAAAGGGACAGGAATAGAAATAACAAATAAATCTCTTTTCCTAAGTAAAATACAAGTACGAAATAAAGTTGGAGGATCGAATTTAATATTTTCAAGACAAAGCGCCGATCCGCCAATTATTCCAAATATAAAAACAATCGACAATTCAAAAGAAATTAAAAATGCTGGAGAACAATCATTTTCAAATCTGAGCGCCGACAAAGTTTATATAACGAGCACCACCCCAAATAATGGAATTAATGTTAAAACAATCAATTTTAATGAATTAAATGAATATGAATTAACACAAGAAGATTATATTAATAAAATAGAGCCAAATACGTATGCAATGGTTAGAGGGGAAAATTTATACAACTTATTAATTGCAATAAAAAATCTACTTGATAGTCATATTCATAATATAAATGAACCACTAGTAAAAACGGATCCTAATTGGATTAAAATGAACACATTAATTGAAACACTAAGAAATGATCTTTTGAATGACTCAGTTAGAATAAACTAATTGATATTTATTAATAAAAAGTTATGTCATACTATCGCTCATATTTCAGTAAAAATAACACGATTATTAAGAATTCGCAAGTTAATACTGCGAAAAATCCCAATACAGAAATATTTTATGGATCAGGGTTTTCTAAATTTATTTTCCAATTAGATTTATACAGTTTACAAAACGCAATAAATAATGGAGATCTTGTTCTTAATGGGAATACTAGACATTTTTTACATCTGGCTAATACTATTTTTGGAGATGAAGGATTGAAGGGACAAAAACGAGGTACAGGTAGGCAAAGAACCTCCTCATTTGATCTAACAGTATTTAGAATACCAGAATTTTGGGACGAAGGTGTTGGTTATGATTATGAAGAAGTATATGACTACACAACAGGTAATGTTACTTTTGATGTAAGGCCATCCAATTGGGAAAGTAGAACCACATTAGATCAATGGAATGAAGCGGGTATATATGCAATTTCAGGAGATACAATAACTAAAATCCATTTTGATAACGGTGATGAAAACATAAATGTTGATATTACTGATTATATTAACGCCGTAATATCGGGTAGTATAGTAGATTATGGAATTGGATTAGCATTCGATACTCCGTATATGGATGTTACTAATGAAATAGATCAATCGGTTGCATTCTTTACGAAATATACCCAAACATTTTTTGAGCCATATTTGGAAACAATTTTTGATGATGTAATAGACGATAATAGAGAAAACTTTTTTATAGATGTAGATAGAAATCTTTATCTCTATGTAAATTATATGGATAATGCATATGATTTAGATGAACTACCGACAGTTGATATATTGGATTCTAATTTATCGTTAATTGGAAGCTTATCTGGACTAACAACCACTAAAATCAGAAAGGGTGTGTATAAAGTGACATTTGGCTTGTCAGGGCAGATTTGTGATGGTAAAAGATTTTATTATGATAAATGGTGTAATCTTAAAATAAGTGGAAAAAATCTCTCATGTGTTACACAAAAATTTATTCCAAAACCATTTACATCTTTTTTTGACATCGGAGCAAATCAAACTGAATTAAATAGATACGCAATACAATTTTTTGGTGTTAGTTTAAATGAAAAAATTAAACGAGGAACAAAAAGAAAAATCGTCACAACATTTAAATCAATAAACAGCACGAAATCAGAATTACTTAATGAAGCATATTACCGAATTTATGTTAAAGAAGGAAAAACTCAAGTAAATGTGTTTGATTGGACGAAAATGGATAGAACAAACGAAAATTCATTTATATTAGACACCAGTTTTATGATACCTCGTGAATATTGGATTGAAATTAAAGGAAGAGTATTTTCAGAAGATATTTTCTATAGAGATGAGATAAAATTTGAAATCATTTCAGAAAAAATTATTGGATGGCAAATACCATCCATTACTCCATCACCAAGTATTACTCCGACTATTACGCCATCTATAACAATTACGCCTACTATTACTACGTCTATAACAATTACACCTACTATTACTACGTCTATAACAATTACGCCAAGTATTTCGCCAAGTATTACGCCAACACCAACGCCGTCGGGATAAAATTAACAATAAAGAAAACTAAATAAAATTATTGATATATTTATATAAAAAGATAAAATTAAATATTTATAATAAAATCTATTACCATGCAAAATGCCAGCACCGCCAGATTACTCTCATATTCCACATTAACAGGATTAACATATATTGACGCGCTAGTTTCGGGAGCGACATTAATGGGATTGTATTCAATTACCATAGAAGATTTAAAGATAAATAGTGATTTGGTGGACCCATTAAGATCTTTGGGATATAATGTAACGAAATATGAAATACGAGATTATGCTGGACAATTATACCCAAGATATATTATCGACTGGACGCCAGTATCGCCAACGCCATCATTGACGCCAACATTAACACCAACAACAACACCAAGTGTAACGCCAGTTGTAACGCCAAGCGTAACTCGAAGTGTAACACCGAGTGTAACACCGAGTGTAACACCGAGTATAACTCCAAGCGTAACAATCACACCAAGTATAACACCAAGTATAACACCAAGTATAACAATCACACCAAGTATAACACCAAGTATAACACCAAGTATAACAATCACACCAAGTATAACACCAAGTATAACAATCACACCAAGTATAACACCAAGTATAACAATCACACCAAGTATAACACCAAGTATAACACCAAGTATAACAATCACACCGAGCATAACACCAAGTCTTACGCCAAGTATTACTCCAACGTCTAGTCTATTACCTAATGTATTTATCAATAACGTAACTGGGGCATACAGTATAACAGGAGTAACAGTAAGTGGTGTCACAGTATCGGGAGTGTCATTCCCAGTATTACCAGGTGAATCAAAATCCGGATTTACAGCTAAAGGACTTACAGGAATTACGATTATTGTCGATCTTAGCGCTAACAGTACAGGTGAATGTCTTAGTATAGATGGAGTGGCAAACACAACTACTGGCGTCAAAACATATAGTAATACCAACGGAAGTTCAAACGCAATAACCATCCAATACGAATCTGGTCCTTGTGCATAAAATAATAATTTAATATTTACATAATCGATAAATTATTGTATAATTTGTTTATGGAATCAGCGTTTTGTGTTTATCAAGTAAAATATGACGGTAAATTATTACCTAAATTTTATATTGGAAGCACATCAACTAAAAAAGCTAATTCAGGTAAATATTTCGGCAGCATTAGTTCTAAAAAATGGAAAGAAACATTTAAAAGTGAATTACTGAATAATTCACAATAAAAAATAACATATTTTGAAAAACCAAATGAATTATATATATTTAATGCAGTCATTAGAAAACAGTTATTATAAAATTGGAGTTTCTAAATCACCTAATTTGAGAATAAAACAGTTAAATACCGGTAATCCCGAACTGATTAAATTAATTGAGGTATATCAATCCAATATCGCATATGAGATAGAGAAGGTATTACATAGAAGATATTCTCATGCAAGAAAAAATAATGAATGGTTCGATCTGTCAATATCAGATGAAGTTAATTTTATTAAGAATTGTGAACGAATTGATGAATCAATTAAATATTTAAAGAAAAGTGGTAATGCTTTTATATAATGGATTCTGAAATAATTAGATTAGGATTAATGGGATTAGCTGGCGTATGTGTAACATGGATATACTGGTTTTTTCTTGGAATTTTTACTGAAAAGAAATGGTTGAAAATTCTATTATCAATATTAATGATGGGAATAACAATATATCTAGCTACATAACATTAACTTTGATCATTAAATCTTTTGTTTTTTGGAATTGATAACTTTCATTTAATTTTTTCTTTTCTCCTCTGAATTTTCTTTCGGCCGCATTTGATAAGTTATGAGCGTCATCGTAACTCATTTTATTGTATTTCATATTGTTTCTTTCTTTCCATTCATGTCCCACAATTCCTTTAAAATTATCGGGTGTTTCAAAAAATACCTCATCAATCCATATTTCATCTTCAGGAATGTATTTTTTATATTCTGGATAACTATCGACATAATGATGGCCGCCTTCAACGAATTCAATAAATCCTAAGCCAGGATTTGTTCCTTTTACAAACTCCCCATTCACTGTACAGATTTTAACATCATTTCCTTCTTCATCCTTGACAACCTCAACTACTTTTTTATTTAAGTGACTATCTGTTTTTTCTTCATATAAATCATCGTAATTATATGGATTATCATCTAGTAGAGGCGGTTTTTTATTATATTTATTATAAATAAAATCCTTAATACTTTTTTCAGTATATCCTAGTAATTTACCAATTTCCATTGCTTCGGTAGGAGTTTTGTCAGTGAGATATCCGTGTTTAATCTGTGCAATTTTATATAGTCTATGTGCGTGTTCACGCCCCGCATCATTATATACTATTGACCACCATGAAAATTTATCAATATCGTGCCTTCTTACTAGTATAATACGATATCCCCTTTTTTCCAATAATCTTCGGAGTTGCTCATTAACAGGAACAAAAGCCACATTTCTTTGACCACTTAATAATGTTCTAAGAGATCCTTTTTCTGTATTGGCCTCTCTTCCATCAATTTCTTCGTTGATGTTTTTTTCTAAGATATCGGTATTCATAAGGGGAAATAATTATATTAATAAATACTTTCATTTAAGCATAAAAAATGACCTCTACGCTACATTCTTTTAACATTTCTAAGGCGATGGACTGAGACTCCGCCCATTTCTCTTTATTTTTGGTTGTGCATACTGATTTACAGTAAACTTTTTTGATTCCAGAATTAATAATTGCTCTAGCACAATCAGCACATGGAGGGCCAGAAGTTAAATAAATTGTTGAGCCATCAAGAGGAATTCCAACTCTAGCCGCATTATAGATTGCGTTACGCTCCGCATGCTCGAAATAGAAGTACTTTACAGGTCTTTCCTGACGCTCGGGCCGATTATCATCTAATCCCCTCGGAAAAGAATTATAACCCGTAGAACGTATCTCTTTGTCCTTTCCAACGATAACTGCGCCTATCTGTGTAGACTGGTCTTTCGATTTTAACTTAATTTGCTCGGCAATTCCTAAAAAATAATCAATCCATTCCATTTTCTAAAATATTTTTATTTAAATTCTATCACAAAAGTACCCCGAAGAGATTTTATAACATACCAATCTTTTATAATATCTTTGTTTCTAACTAGAAAGTCATTAGTCGCAGAATGTACTTCGAGTATGTATTCATAATCATCAATAATAACCACTTTACACCTATGTTTTATAAGATCTAAATCCTGTAATTTTCCAAAATAGCCATGATCCCCATCAACATGAACAAGGTCAAATTGTCTGTCCAATGTTTTAACATCGTGACTATTAATACATTTAAAGGAATATTCATTTGTATATCCTAAAATATATGTTAAATTAATTCTTGCAAACTCGGTAGATTTGGAATTATATGAATTATCATCCCATCCTTCTACATATTCAACAGTATCTATACTTCCCGCAACCATTGAACATAAACTATATCCGTACCTGGTTCCAATTTCAAGAATAGATCTGGGTTTGTATTTTTTAGCTAGGTCATAATAATGTTCATAACAATTTCCCGATTTGATGTATTCATCGTGCTCGGGATTTCCAATGTCCTGAATAAAAATGTCTTCTGGAATTAAATCAAATATTCTCATATTAATTGTTTTTCTAAATATACGAAAAATTTTGGATATTATAAAATGTGATTTGATGGTATTAATTTATATTTAAATAATCCGCAATCCCAAATACGATCATATCCAAGTTCCGATGTTAATTCTTTTTCCGTCTTTGTAAAATCCAAATCAGGAAATTTTCGTTTTAATGAATTTTTACCAAATCCAAATTTATGAAAACGTCTATATCTATCAACTTTTGAATTATAATAAGAATATCCAGGTTTAATGATTTCAACTAACTTGAAACCAGTATTAGTATATAGATTATTAGTGCCATCAGGAGTCCATCGTCTATCTGCAAAGCTTATTATAGTTTCTGGGGAATAATCCATAATAAATCGTTTAATAAATTTTGATGCAAGACCAGCAATCATATAATCTTGTTTTACCACATATCGCGTTAATTCATATTCTCCTAATTTTGATTTGGTCATATTTCTCTTATTGTTAAAACACATAACGCCAACTAACATGTCATTAAAATAAGCTCCATAACATATTACAGAGGAATCATTACCTTGTATATGATTAATATTTAAAAATATAGATTTTTCTTCTGATCCAATTTTTTCTATTATAGTTTTTCTTGCACCGATTTTAATCCCATCATTCATTTTTAGAAGATGTTTCAACTTATTCTTAACCAAATCTTTTTTTAATATCCACTCATCTTCAAATATATGTATTAATTTATATCCGAGATTATGACATTCAATTGTTTTATTTAAATGATAAGTAGAATTTTTTCCCATTTTTTCAGTGTGGTAATACAATCCATTATATTCAATGGCAATTTTCATACTTGGAATAATCAAATCAATTTCCTTACCAACTAAAAGTTTTCTATTTTTACTTTTTTCAACCACATATCCCAAACCTTCAATGAAATTTTTAATTTCAATTTCACCAGCGGATGTCCAAGTTGGGGTCATATTAACATTACCAATAATACTGTTCTTTCTGAAAACCGATGTCGATGTTTCTGATGATAATTTTTCGTTGGGATATAGAAGTTTATATTCCCCACTTGATGTATTGTGTTTACTTTTTAAATGAGTATTTGAAATTACTTTCATTTTTCTATTACAAAGTTTACAAATAACAAAATTTTCATCATTTAAGAATTGTTCATCACGCTCATTATTCTTTATAAAATTTTTATGATATTTAATGTCTTCAGGAAATCTTTCCAGATATTGATATAATACCATATCATGACTTTTTGTTATATGAATTTCAAAACATCCCGTTTTATTTGAAATATCTTCGGTTTCCCATCCACACAATTTACATATTCTTACATTTTTAACATCCTTCTCAATAATATCAAAATATTCTTCATGCCATTTTTTTCCATTAATACTCTCATATTTTTTTCGTTGATAGTTGGTTGATGGTATATAAGCATTTTCAAATGTTTCCAATATGTGAGTGGTAAGAGCGCCAGATAAATTATTTACATCATTAAATTCTTTCTGAGTTTTTTTGCACACAGCAATTAATATTCTATTTTTATTATCTAAACCATAACGATTGGTTTTACTTTGTTCAATCTTCTTACTATTACCATCTTTCTCCTGAGCACCTTTTTTATTAATTAAAATTCCATTGGATTTTAATATCTGTGAAATTTTTTTATGCCCAACTTTGAAATGTTCTCCTAACCTATGAGTACTTTTTATTTCTGTATTATACATTTCAATGATTTTACTCACATCATCATCCGTCAAATTTGTTTTACTCATATTCTAATTTTTTACAAATATACACATAGATATTAAGAAAAACAAATTATAATCCGTTTAATTTTAACCCTATCTTAAATTGTCGCGAAAAACTTAAAAGATTATAAAATGTGATTTGATTTACTAAGATTTTCCAATTCCCACAATGGTTGTAGATTTTCTAATGACCAACATTTTTTAAATTCAGGATCATTCATATCTGTGAATGTAAATGACGATATTGGAAGTTTATGGTCGACATGCCATTCTCCATAATTTTCCCACGTCATTCCATCTTTTAGTTGGGCGTCTAAATGTTTCATAAGGTCATTAGGAGAATATCCTAATACTTCGAAATAATGCCCGAATTTGGTTATATTATTTTCTTTGAGAACGGTATAGATGGCGGTTCTGAAATTACAAATTAATTTATATAATGGATCTTTAGCCTTACGAGCTTTTTGATATTCGTTTTTAGTTTTTCTAATGCTGTTAATATTTTCTTCTCGATAATTTTTTATATATTCTTTGAGATGCATCTTATTTTTGGATGCCCAAGTTTTATGTTTTTTCGATGTGTATTCTTTATTATTATCCCTCCATTTTTTATCTGCAACTTTACGCCCGCCTAAATCGGTTCTTCCTGGTTTTCTCAATACAATATTATTTTTTAATAGTATTCGATTAATGACGCCACGATCAACACTAAACTTAGATGATATTGTTCGAGTATTCTGAATATCTATATTATACATTTTGATAATACAATTCAGTTCTTCTTCGGTAAATATAATTTTTTTCATATTAATAAATATAACCAAAAAATCTGTTATTATCAAGTATTAAAAATAAAAAAGGGACAATTTCTTGTCCCTTTCGAATATTTCTAAGATAATACTATCTCAATGTGTCCATGTTAAATACCTGAATACCTTTTACGTCAATGACCCCGAAGTAGCGATTGTTTACCATTTTTTTCGCGTATCTGGTCATAATACCTTTGATAGGTGTCATGTTAAATGGATTATACATAGTTGGGGTTAACTGTAGAGGTACATACGGTGCATATACATATCCAGCGTCCAATAATGATTTTCCTTTGTGTCCGATTAACACCTTGTTAGGCGGGAAGTACGGATCACGATAAACCTGGTAACGACCAGCCAAAGTACCGATTTTCTCAATACCCATATTATACTGATCTTGTTCCGGAGCGGCGTTTGATACGTGGAAATACTCAAGGTCGTCAAATACTGCTGATACTTCCGAAGAAATAACGATCCAGTTTGCACCACCTCTTAAAGTAGTTTTATGTATCTGAGCTGACAACTGGTTAATTTTCGTAACCAATGTCTGGTTCCAGTCTTTCTGAGTATAACCCAAATAAGGTGATGTTCCACCGACACCATATTTCCACTCATTATAGTCCCAACGTGATTTCCATGCTGCGCCTTTTCTAAGGTCACGAAGGATTTCACGGTCAACCTCAGCAGCGATTTGTTCTGAAAGAAGAGCGGTTAACTCAGCCTCAGCATCGATGTTGTGGAATGCGCTTACGTCCTGCGCTAATTCAGGTGACCAGCTAGCTCTCAATTTACGTTCAGTAACGGATACTGTAACACTTGACAAGTCAAATGATACTTCACCGATTTCTTCTTCGAATTCAAGAGTGTCATAAACTCTATATGTCAATTTGAAGTATGAAGGTGTTAAACCTGTAACTGCGTGTGTTGCATATCCAGCGAAACCACTTGTTGCGTTATAGGTGTCTAAATCTACGCTAATATAAATAGTTCCTGTTTCGTCACAAATGTCCTGCCATCTACCTGATGGGAAAGATCCAGTAGTTGCTCTTGAACCGTATTCAACGATACCCTTACCGTATTTCTGAGTTACGATGTTAAAGTTTCTTGATGTCATTGTAGCATTAGCCGTACCTACAGTAGTTGTATCAGTTGGATACGATACCCAAGCTGACGCCAAGAAATCTTCTGTATCCATTACTGCGCCGTTAGCTCCGATAAGTTTACCCTGTCCGTCTGTTGCGAATCCTGTGAAGGATACAATAACCTGACTAACAGTTTCACCTGAGTAATTACCTCCATTTCCGTCATGTATAGTCGTGCCATTAACGAATTTAATCGTGTGGCCAGCTGTAACGCCTGAACTAACATATTTACCTTTTGAGTAGTCAAAAAGTCCTGTGTCAGGTGAGTTTCCGGTTCCGCCATCATTTTCATAAAAACGGTCATAAAGATTAACAGCTGTATCAGGATAACCTGCAGTCTGTCCGTCGGTTGTGTTAGGATAACCATAAGGTGCGTAATGTTGACCAGGCTGTGATCCGTTTCTTTCCTGAATTTTAGGAATGAAGAAGAACAATTTACCGATAGGTAAGTTCATAGCCTGCACGCTTACGATGTCGTTAGCTAACAGTTTTGAGAATACACGGCGAATAATCGGAAATACAACAGTTTCAAAAGAACCTGATGAATCGGAAACAGCCGCTTCGTTTATTAAGAAACTCGCTTCGTTTTCATACAACTGTGCGATGTTATCTTTCTGGTGACCTACTAATCCTTCAAGGAATCCAAGGTCATCCCATTTTTTTATGGTATCTTCTTTGATAACACGAAGGTGTTTTAGACCGATGTTACCAACCATACCTGATTCTAATAATGCTCCCATTTAATATTGGTTTTTAATTTTTATTTTTTATTATTATTATTTTAGTTTTCTCATCAATTCTTTCATTCTCGCAAACTGAGGATTTTCATAAGCTTTTGACTCGGATAATACTTCAGTACTTGAAGATGTTTTCGTTGATGCGATTTTTTCCGCTACTGATTCGGTTACTGGTTTTTTATTTTCAAGTTCACCTTTGATTGCGGTATAAAGATTTTTAGATTCACTTATAAGTGAAATCGAATCAAATCTCTTCAAAATATTCAATTTCTCCTGTTTTGTTGTTGAATGCTCAGTAAATAGACGTGTAGCATAAGCTAAGTTTGCGTTGAAAACAGCGACCTCATTGATTTTATCTTTGAATAACACTAACGCTTTTTTGTATTCAGCGTTTTGTTTTCTAAGAATTTCAATTTCTTCCGCTACTACTCCCATATTCTGACCTCCGCCAGCTGCAAATACTTTTTTGCCTTTCAAACCGGCTCTATTAGCTCCACCTTTATCACCATGAATATTCCACTTAGTCCTTGCGGCTTCTGTAGCTTCCATTTCTTTACCACCACATTCAGCGCATTCTTCTTCTTTCGGCTCTTTAACAACAGGTTTACCTTCACCCTTAACTGGTGTTCCAGGATGGTTTTCAACTTGTTTTGCGTTTGTGCCACCTTTTCCAGGTTCTTTCGTTGCTGCAGGTTTTGTTCCCTTTGGAGGTGTTCCGTCATGTTTTTCAGACTGTGTTACTTTTGTGCCGCCTTTTCCTGGTTCTTTTGTTTCCGCACTACCCAATCCTTTTGGAGGGGTGCCAGGTCTTTTAATACCTTCTTGTTCTTTAACCTCTGTAGCACGGAGTTTTTTACCTTGGGATATTCCAGCTTTATCAAAAGGATCACTCTTGTTTGGGCTTTTCGTTGGAAGTGAAACGCTTTCTTTAGTTTCGGTTCTTTTGCCGCTTACTTTTTTATCGAAAGGCGAATTCGTTCCTTCAGTAGCTTCGGTTTCTTCTACTTCTTCGTCATCATCATCGAGTTCAATTTCGTAGATAACTTCGTCGCTATTTGTTTCACCTTCAGCAAGACCGTCTGGCATTTCGCTTGACATCTCGTCTGGCATTTCTGCTGGAAGTTCACTTTCTTCGGATTCTTCGTCATCATCAAGTTTGATAATGTAGTCATTTCCGTCATCTGAGAACTGAACTGTATTGCCGTCTTTCTTAACAACAATACCATCTTCAGGTTTCATAGCTTTGAAAACTTTCAAAACTTCTTCTTCTGAAGCTCCAGTCATGTCAAGAGTGTCGTCTGATTCGGGTTCCTCTACTTCGTCGTCGACAGCAGGGAATTCACCCTCTGGTTCGCCTTCAAGGTCAGGATCGGTATCATCAGCGTCATTATCTGGTTCCGCGTCACCACTTATCGAAGTTTCATCATCACCTGCTTCAGCGGGTACATCTTTTTCTTCTTCTTCAGGATCTTCATCCTCTTGTTCTTTGAGCAAATCATTTAGTTCTTGTTTCATAGTAGAAGCAAGTATACCTTTTGCGTTCGCTTTAACTGCCTCCTCAAGTGTTGCCACCTGAAGTAATGCTTGTTCTAAAATAGATTTGTTAGCCATTTTTCTTTTTTGTTTGTTTTTATAAATACATTGATTTTATTAAAAGTTTATTATTTTATATCGTTAATCTAAAAAAAATTCATTATTTGCTTAAAAAATTATCTAATCTACTCATCAAGGATGTTATTTTATTTAGTTCTGGAGCCTTTTCTTGAATAGTTTCTTCATACTTCATCCTATCATCCAAGTCACTAAATATATATGCGCCAGGTGTTGATGGAGATGATACTATATCAAAACATACAAGTTCAAAGTCATCTTGTACAACATTTTGTCCTTTGGCAGTTTTTAATGATCCCACGCCACGGGAAGATATACCCAATGTTGCACCATTTAATAATAGATTAGCAGTTTGGTCGCCCTTACAACTAATAATACCCATCTTCTTCCAACCTGGAGAAGTATACACTTTAATTTTACCGACTAAAACATTGCCTTCCCACCATGTTTCAAGGATGGAATGGGATACTCTATCTAAATCTATAAGAGATGATGTTGGATGGTTAAGCTCACTTAATGCTCCGCCATTTTTGATAATTGCCTGATATTTGTCGTTTTCTCGTCTTAAAACGGATTCAGGATAAATTCTTCCGTTTTTATTGGGAATGTCATATTTTTGTAAAACAGCATAAAGGATAAGGTCTTTAGAAAAGTCCATATCCTTCATTTCGGAAATTACTTGTTTGTTATCGTCAGGAGAAATGTGTCCAGCATCGAATTCTATGAGGATCCCCCTTTGGTTTGTATCTTTCGGACCTAATACCTTCATCTATAGTTTTACTATAAATACATCGGTATTGAAAGTTATTTTTTATTTTTGAAAAAATTAAATAAATTTTTATTATCTAAATCCAAATCGATTACATCTTTAATTAATTTTTTTATGATATTCTTTAGATCCTTAGTTCGTATATCAAAATGTTTTTGAGTAAACAATGTTATTTCCAAGTTAATAAAGGATTTCTTTCCTAACTTAATTCCCTTTGTTCTAACATCTAAATCGACTATTGATTCTTTCTTGAATAGATTGGATTTTAAATCGTATATTCGTAATTTTATTTTTCTTTTTGTTTTGGATAATAATTCATTAAACTCATCGTCCATATCTTCGGGTTCAATCCATGAATTTAATTTAATATAAATGGTTTTTAAATTTTTATAATCTACAGTACCATATCCAATTTTTACATTATCATAATAGCCTAATGTAATAAATTTTCCAGTTTTCATCAATTTTCATCATATATCTCTATTTTATGGTGTTTTCATAAAATATACGGAAAAGAAATTATAAAACAAAAAAAAACGGACTTAAAGTCCGCTTTTTAACATTTGTAATTTATAATAGTTTAATTTTGACGGTTTCATTCGTTCTGCCTCAGAATGAGCGGTGCTCAATTTTTCTAATAATTCGGTATTTTTTTCTTCTTTAAGTATATCGCTTATTTTCTCTGTTACTTCTTCTTGTAGTATATTAAAATTGATTTTTAAATCTTCATCTGATATTGAAAGTATTTCAGTCAATTGTTTTTTCTCTTTCTCATTCAGAGTATTATCATATAGTACATTAAAATTGTTCGCTAAGACAGCATGCAATAAATTTTCATTTGACGAAAACTTGGTTTCAACCAATTCAGGAATTTCTTTCTTTGTTGTTAAATGTTCAATAAGTTTTGTTTTCGCAAGAATTTTTTTATCAACATTTTTTAATTGAGTAGGATCTGAGAGAATATCTAAATTTGAATACAATTCATTTTCAACAATAGTTACATCTCCGAGTTTTTTATCTAATGATTTACAAAATTTATTAAGCTGATTAAGTGATGTTTTACTTTCTAACATCGGAGATATTTCTTCAAGAAATAATTTAGCATCTTCCTTGTTTTCGAAATATTTATTCTCCATATCTTCATAAAACATATACATTGATTTAAAATCGGCGTCTTTTGTGATGGATGTTAATATTTCTTTGATTTTAACTTTATCACCATTAGCATATGCTTCGGTTAATTTTTGTAAAATCTTACTTTTAATAGTTCCAAATTTATTCATCTTTTATTCGTTTAAAATGTCCGTTATTGTTTTTTCTATTTGATAAATATTATCTTGCGCCTTTTTCATATCAAATAAGTTTTCCATTTCTGTATCTTCATTTAACATAGATAAGATCTTATTTTTCCTTGATTCACTTAATGGAGCTTCTCCACCTGCGGGAGCTGCTCCAGCTGGAGCACCTGGCTCATTTCCAGTTGCTCCTGGCACACTTGATGTACCTAATGGTGACGCTGTCTCAGGCATGCTAGAGCTTCCTCCACCTCCTCCGCCTCCACCACCTCCCGGCGCTTCACCAGGCTGTGCTGGCGGTGCTGATTCAAGTTTCTTACGCTCATCTTCAGATATACCGTATTTTTTATCGACATCATCAAAAATATGGGTACGTTTAATTATCATTTGAGTATTAGTCAATTCAAATCCGATTGCTCTTTCCATTCTCTGCTGCTGTAAATCAAGTATAACCTCATTATCACTAAATCCAAGAATATTCTTTTTAGCCCATGTATGTGAAACAGGAAGAATGCCCATTTGCGATTGATCGGATGTCGCATCTTTATACATCGTGATTTTTTCTTTCCATTGTTCAATTTTCAATAAATCAGATTGACCCGATGGGTTAGTTAACATCAATGTAAAATTATTTAATTCATCTTCAAGGCCTAAAAGAAACAATTGAATTAACGCTATTTTATTTAATTCTTGAATTATTGATTGTTGTATTCTATTAATTGTTCTAGCAAAACGAATATCAAGTAACGCCAATCCTTTACCATTACCAATAACATCTTCAAATCCTAAAAACGCTTTTGGAATACGAAGAGCAGCCAACATTTTCTTTTGAATGTATTCAATATCGGCAATTTCCCCTAAATTCTGAGCTCCAGGTAATGTTTCAATTGGACTAGGTTGTGACGCATCACGAACAGGAATAAAATAATCCTGATCAACAGCCATTTGATTATATCTCATATCGACCTGGCCATTTTTCTGATCAACAACTTGATCTCTTTTAAATTTATTCGCTATCTTTTGTACATATGGCTCAATATCTTTATCATCCATATTACCCACAAATACTTTAAAAACTCTTCTTTCAGGAGCTCTAGATGTTCTATAAACTAACATAGCATCCTCGGCTAGAAGTAGTTGTTTCCAAATTCTTCTGATTTTATCTAACATGCTAGTCCCATAGGGTAATTTCCTGTCGTCGCCAAGAATTCTAAAGTGGGCAATTTCCCATGCTTGAAATTCCATATCTTTGTTCATCCATGTAAATCTTAATTCTCTCGATGGAAATTTACTACCAACCCTATCACTTTGGTTTGGGGTTGATTGTCTTGCTCCTTCAAGTCGTTGAACTTCAATATTAGGTAATTGTTGACATCCCACAATACCTTTTTCAGGATCTATTTTCAAATAAACAAAGTTATCTCCATATTTACACATACCTCTTGTCCACATCTGTATATTGGTGTTAATATCCAATACATTATAAAACAAGTCATCTAATATATGTTTAATTCTTTTCGAATCTGAATGTATTGTTAAAATTTGTCCCTTTTCTGATTTCGTGGAACTCTCTTCGCTGTAGATATCGAGTGCAGCCGAGACTTCGGGAGTGTTATGCGAAAAAATAGTATCGGTTGCGAAGTTTTTATATCCAGGAACCGTTAAATCGTAAACGGGAACCACTCCGTATGGCTCTATTGACCATATCTTATGATTTACGAGGACATCTTCTTCTTGCTTCACCGATTTGTTAGCGTCATATGAATTAATAAAAGTTTTCCAATCATTATATCCCGCACGCTTAATATCATCTATAATCTTATGCCACGTCACATTTAATTTTTTTGCAGTTTCTTGAGCTGTTTTACTTGATAATGCGGTATCCACCAATAAATCCCACGGAATGTGTTTATAAACAAAACTGCGAGTTCCAGGATTTGAATTTTTTATATTACAAGTTCTTTGTTCTTTTGTTTTTTCTATATTATTTTTTTCAAGTAAATCCATCCAATCAACATATCCATTAGCGTTAATTGTTCGTCTTATTTTAGGACGAGAAATCTTTAATTCATCGACCACGTTTTTAAATGTTATGTATTTTCTTGCGGCATCTATGATATTTTCAATGGGTAAATCAAAATATGCTGGGTTATTTTTTCCAGAACGAGCGCCATCCCAATGATACTTATCTACTTTTTTTGCAACTTCGCTCATTTTTTTACGATAATCCGGATCTGCCCATAATTTTTTATTATTATGGCTGGCATGAAATGATTGATGTTCTTTTGAATCCCATATTTTAAGATTTTTAACCAAATTATTCTTTCCATTAAAATCAATATGATGAACAACTTCATTTTCTTCTAGTGGCCCGATTAAATGTTCGGCAACTAATGTGTGCTCTGGAACCCATCCGTGGTTCCCCACTTTTGAGTTACAAGTATAAATCCAGTTATATCTTTGTTCAGGATAAAACGATTTTGTATAAAACGGCATCATACTATCACCAACTTTTAAATCCTCTACCTTACAATAAACCCCATTTCTTTTCAAAAACCTGTGTCCATATGTCGCAATAATAAATTTACCATCGTCAAATGTTATTTTGTATGTCATCTCGTCCCGTGTGTAATGAGCATTACGAGCCAACGCTGGAACTACTTGTTTTTTATTGTGATCATATGCATAAGTTATGAATTCATAATCTCTACCTTTATCAGCCAATGATTTTATTGTTTGAAACCCATCTAACGTGTAAATCATTGATTCTGAGTGAATTGAAAATTCCATGCTCTCATAATCATAGTACGCTGATATTCTGTTAGGTTCATAATAAACTGATTGGTTATAAAGGGACATATCCAACTTCGACCACTTGTCCGCAATATATTGAGTTTGTTGTGCCTGTAGCTTCGCTTTTTCGAAATCAGTTCTACTATCGGTTTTTAATAATTCTTCTTTATCAAATTCGAAAGATGGTGGTGGGGTTTGTTTTGACCCCATAAATCCAAATGTTTTTGTTAATTTTTGATAAATTGTTAACGGTTGTTTTTCCATAACTATAAATATTGACTATAATATAAACATTTTTTTTATAATTTTAAAGATTATCTGTACTTATCAATGTTTCCAAATAACCACGCATAATCTTTATATTGATTTTGTCTTTGTTTAATGTCGGGATTATCAAATAATGGATTTCGTACTTCTCTTCCAGTATTGGCATCTGTCACACCAAATGGGTCAAACGCCTTACCATATGAGTAAAATGATTTATTAGGCTCATATGTTCTTTCTGATAACGACCAAGCTTCCATCATTGCTTTATTTTGAGCATCGGCTTTATGTAATTGGGCAAAACAAATTTCAGCAATATACAATGCCATTGATATACTCATAATTGAATCGTCATGTGATCCTTTCATATGATCAGGTCGGCCATTAATGAAAACAAATGTATTAAATTCATTAGCTAATCTCATAGAACGAACTTTAAATTCGTGTCTTAATTTCTCTTCAAGAGCGGCGACAATTTGTGTTCGTTTATTATTAAAATTTATTCCTGGAATTTTTTCTTGTAATTTGGCGTCGAATGCCCATATATTTTGGGTATTAATTCCGTCAATATACACATCTTTATATCCATATTCTTGAAGTTTTCTAGATGTGGCAACGCCCATTCCGCCTGTTATATCAACCACAACAAAAGCTTTATATAGTGTACCCCATTTATACACAACTGCCGCTAAATCATCTGGCGGCATTTTTCCAACGAATTCAACAACCTGTTCTTGATCGTCAAAATCAATGATGTTAATAGACGAAAAATCTTCACTATCGCCACGACTGACATCACAATTATGTGTGGTTATGTGATGGCACATAAAAGTATGTGATTCGGTTTCAAAATTATATACATTTCCAGAATATTTTGTTTTATTTATTTTCTTAATTCTAAAATAAATAAAATTATTAGAATTACCGAAATGACATGAAGATATAATACGATCATTAATGTTTGAAAATTCTTTAATGTTAAATTTATTCAATTTAATATCATCTTTATCATATATTAATTCAATTAATTGTATGCTATCATAATTAGCTAAATTTAGACTATATGTAATTTTGGTTTTACATAATCTACCACATATATCGTGTTCGGATGCGTTCCGTAATTTGTTTAAATTTGAAATAATGCCTAAAGAAAATAAAATATCTTGTATTCCTTCTAAAAGTTCTAAATTTATAGATACAAATGAAATTTTTGAATTAGTTTTATTATTTTTAATTGTTTTTACCCAACATCCATCACTATCGAAGTATCCTTTAATGATTTCTTTCTTATATTCATCAGGTATAAATTTCACCCATTCATTTATTTTTTTCCCATATGAGTATTGTCCAAAATTTTCCAAAATAAAATTGTATAGTTCTTTTGAATTAAATGTAAGATCGAATGTCGTTTCTCTTTCAACAATTGATGGAAGTCTATCAAACAAATATTCTATAACTTCTTTACATTTTTCAAGATAATAATACTCTTTTTTATTAAAGCAAATTGTTACAGAATGTGAATATTTATTTTTTCCAATCCACCCGTCCCCAAGCCATAAACCCATAAACCACCAAAAATCTTTATCCGATAATGGGGAATTAATCAAAAAATCTTTTCTTACGTTTTCTCCATTATTCCATTTCTTATTTATATTAAACTCTAACCCTTTTTTATATAAATTAGGTACTTTTATCCAATCATTAATAGAAACTTCGCTAACTTTTTTATATGTGAAATTGAAATCCCAAAATCGTTTCTTGAATTTAATATTTGGATCGTGTCTTTTCCAATTACGTTTTAAAATTGGCGAGCTTATCAGAATCGGGTGTTCTTTTGTAAATTTCGTCGTTCTAAATGTATTATCGACGCCAATTTCATATATATCTTCATTAACAACATTATATGTTTGTTTATTTATAATATCATTATAATTACCTTTTTCGTCAACCAATTTATGATTTTCGTTTACATCTTCTATTGATAGAAGTCCATCGTCAGTTAATACTTTTTCGCCAGAGGGCAAACATCCCAAAATATACCGATGATCCATAATTGGCTCTTTCCATTGCCAAAGTGTTCCACTCATAAATTTTTCTTTCGGAACTCTAATATCATTTTTAATAATTTTTTGAATTATCTCCGTAGGAATAACATTATCGCCTGATCCAAGAAACGACGCATCAATTTCCTGGCTGATTTTTCGTTTATCATATTTCAATTTTTTAACCATATTCTCAAACCATGAAGAATATGGTTTATAACCTTGTTCTATTATTTCCTCATATTGATTTCTATTAACGTCAGTTAAAGTAATTTCTTCATCATTATATAATTCTCTATTTAGCATATAATGAATAATATCATCAACTTTTTTCCACACAACATCTTTTGCATATCGCGGATCATTATACCATTTTAATTCGCTAATATGGAAGTTATTCGTACCTCGAACAGCTTGATCATAAACACTATAATAAATTTGATCAAATCCATTGGGTGTACTAATCAGAATGATCTTACCACCTGTTGAAAGGGATGCCATAGAAGCTGCCCAAAAATCTTCTCCCGCTTCAATGTAGGCGGCTTCGTCAAAGATTAGGATTGTTGGTGTGTAACCACGAAGAGCATCCTTTGATGTTGCAACAGCTTTAACTTCACATCCGTTATTTAGCCTAAAACGGGTTTCGGAGTTTTTTGCTTGAGAGAATCCGACGTTGATCCAATCGGGCCATTGATCAAGAAACGCCCTGATTTTATTAGCCATTTCAATTGCAGTATCCCTTTTGTTAGCAACTATCAAAACCTTTTCGGGTTGTTCCTTTTTTGCTACTTGTAATTTTTTGGAGATCCACGCTGCAGTAACAGTAGTAACCCCAGCCTGACGATATTTTCTTGTTATATTTTCGTTGTAGTTCTCATAGTCTTTTATTAACTGAATTTGATCAGGAAATAAATCTAATGGGACAAAACGTGATTGTGTATTATCATAAGTTTGGAGATATGTTTTAAGAGCATATGGGGTATCTTTGATAATGTGTGCATATTCTTTAAGTTGTTCAATTCTGTCATTCATACCTATAAATATAGAAAAAGTGACCATTTCGATCACTTTCTATTTGATTATGTTATAATTTCACTTCAAATATTTTTTAAAATTTTTTACTGTAATTTCATGAAGTCCTTGTTTACGCTCAATTATTTTTTGAATTTTTGATGCTAATTCCCAATTTCCTGCGTCAATTGCATTATTTAATTCAAAGTTTAATGCGTTAACTCCCATCTCAGAAAGTTTCTTATCTATATTTTCTGCTGGCTTTTCGGGTTCTCTCTGTATTTCAGGTTTTTGAAGTTGTGTTTCTGGTTCTTGAGGTTCTACATTTTGTGGATTTCGTTTCTGATCATATCTTTGTTTCATAGCCATAGCCTGTGAAAATATTTCTTTAAACTTGTTCTTGGCGTTATTATTATCTCCTTCATTCTGAGAAACCACATCGCCAATAAGATTAAGAAATGGAACTGCTGGAATTTCATATAAAATTTTATAAAAAAATGGTTTTATTCCGTGATTTTCTTCATTAAACATCTCATTAGGTAAATATTTTCTAATACGATCAACAAGTTCGGGGCCAATTCTTAACGACATTGTTTCATTCGGTAATGTATCAGATTGCCCTATCACAGCTGTGGCGACATCTGGTTCGTTGGAGTATCCGAATTTGCCAAGAGCCTCTTCAATACCTTTTATTACTTCATGACATAATATTGGAAATAAAACGGCACGAGCTTTAATATTGTGCTCGCTAACTTCGTGTTTTTCAAGTTCGCCTCCGCCTTCTCCTTCTCCTCCGCCTTCTCCTTCTCCTCCGCCTTCTCCTTCTTCATTACCCGTAAGATCTTCTCTGCCTCCAATACCTTTGCCAGTTTCTGACATCATATCAATAAGATCATTCATTGTAAAATAAAAATAATCATTTATGGCCATTAATTTTAAATAATGCCCATAAAGATTAGGATCCATTTCATCCAATTTTGATTTTATCTCAGGATCTTGAAAAATATAGTGACCCTTTTTAGACGCTCCTTGTATGATGCCATTTATAATATTTCTTTTATGTACTTCTAATTGGAATCTTTCATCCTTTGTTAAAACATTTGCGTCAAATCTTTCTTCGTTATCTTCTTCGCCGCCTTCTTGGCCTTGTTCACCGCCCTTTTTATCAAATTGTGGATTTGGCTTTGGTTTAAATTGAAATTTTTCAGGATCAATTCCATTTATGTCTCCTGTTAATTTGGCATCTATATTATATCTTCCTTCAGGAGTTTCAGTCGCTTTAAGTGCAGCATTAACAGCTAATTCTTCTAATTCTTCAGTGAATCGAAGTTCTATTGATTTAGCTCTCATTGTTGATCTCGTAAATTCCATCATAATCATTTCTCGTACATATTCAGGAGTAAGATCAGGTACATTAATTGTGCCTCTTAATTTATCAACAACTTTTTTAAATCTATCCGATGCTAATCTTTCCACATCTTGAGTTCCGCCGCGCATTGCGGGGTTTGCGCCATATAGATTTTTTTCGGGGTCACCCAATGATCTTTCAGTGCCAGGATCCATTCTTTCTGGATAATCACCATAATCTATTTGTTCTTCAAGCTTTTTTGACATTTTATACTATTTGTTTCAATAACTCAATGATTTTATTTTTGGCTTCTTCGGGGGATATTCGTTTTGTTTTTCGAGCTTTAGGTCCTGGATCAATTCCTGGATGTGGATCTCTAAATGGATCATCGGGATCTACGCCCGGATTGGTTCTCGGTCTTCCTGGTATAACATCAGGTTCAACTTCCGTTTCTTTTGGCATTGGAGCTCCTTGGCCAGCGTCCATAAGATCAACATCATCGTCTTCCCATGGTTTAACTTGTTCAGTCAATTTAGTATTAATCAATTCCATAATTTCACCTTTCGATGTAAATGGGTGAATATTTTTTTCTACTGCTTTATTAACCCATTCATTAAGTTTTTTTGTGTCAATTATTTTTTGAGTGCTTTCAGGAAGTTTACCATTATTTACTTTTTTGATTGCTCTTGTATAATCATCATATTCTTTACCATCTTTAATAGCTGATTTAATTTTGGCATTAGATCTTTTAATAACAATTTCTTTTTCACTATATTCTTTCTTTTCTGCCCCTAATTTAGGGTCTTCCATTTCTTTTACTTCGCCTTCATATGTTGCAAAAGTTTTCTTTTGTTGTTTCGCTGAATTTATGCCAACTTGATCTGTTTTTGGTATATTAAGAATGGATGGCGAATTGGTAGTAGGCACTGTAGCAGCTATTGTTGTAGAGGAATATTGTTCTGAAAAAATTCTTTCGGACAATATTTTAAGTTGTTTATCGTTCATATTAACTAATGTTTTTTCGGTTAATCCTTCTTTCACTAGTTTTTTAATTATATCTTTTCTTTTCATGGAAGTTTGTATTTTATTTCGTCATTTATTAATCTAAGCCCTTTGGTCATTAACTTCTCCGTAACACTTTCTACTGGTTCTCCAAAATGAAAACAAATTCTATTTGTTTTTTCACTTTTTTCCATATCGTATTTTTCCCATCCCAACGCTACAACATCGTCAACAGCGTCAATCATTCCGAAATAATCGGAGTTCTGAACAAGTTCCAATTCCAAATCTGAGTTTTTTAACAACCCAACTAAATCTATTGCCCCAAGTTGAGGAGGAAAAGCCCTACCTGATGAGGGAATTATGAACCATTCATTTTCTATTTCCAATACGTCCTTTTCGCTATATGCTGATATTACTTCTTTACCAAAAATGAACTCATATTGTCTTTGTCCCTTATAATCTCTTCCGAGTTCGTTGATGTATATGAGATACATTGTTTAGTTAAAATATTTACTTAATGTTTCTTTAACGCTACCATTAACCATATTGGTTAGTTCTTCGATGTCGAGTTCTTTAACATCATCACCTCGTGTTGTTTCACCATTCTGAAAATTATTTGGATCCACCAAATCATCACCAGATCCCATTTCATCAACTTCTTTTTCAGAATCAGAATTAAATTCGTTCTCATCTTCAAGGCTAGAATCGAGAAGAGGATCGGTTAATATGTCATCTTCTTCGTCATCCATTCCTTCCATATCTTTTTCAATATCTTGTTTGGCTGCTTTTGTTGCTTTATAATCATCAGGGCCAATGTCATATAATTCATCTTCATCTTCATCAGGATCATATGGTATAAAATCATCATCACCAAACGGTTCATTAATTAATTCCTCCAATGAGTTTATAGGATCAATTCCGCCAGTTTCGCCTGAACCCATTCCACCGACTTCACCTCCTGCTTCAGGTACGGGGGATCCCATATCTGATGATTCTTCGCCAGATTCTTCATCATTTTCAAATTTAGAAGCAATATCATCTTTATCTGTTTCATCCAATTTATTAAGATCAACAGCGGCCAAAACCATATTTATCACATATTTGATATCATCACTTTTTAATTTGTCCTTATAAGTGCTTAATTTTTGGGTAAGTTTACCAGTTTTTGCTTGAATAATTTTTAAATAATCTTCAGGATTAGCATTTGGGTCTTCTCCGCCTAAATCATCTCCCGTAGCTGGTGGTGTTCCGTTATCTGGTACATCCATAGCTGTTGGATCTGGAGCGGCTGCTGGCGCAGGTGGTTCATTCGTCGGCATCGGTGCTGGCGCTTCCGCTTGTGGAGCTGGTGCTGGCCTTTTTAACACATATTTTGTGGCTTCCTGTAAATTCTCCTGTTCAGTTAAGAACTCAAGTTTTTTAAGCGCTTCTCCATACGATGTGAATCTATTTTTATTTTTCATATATAGACCGCCAATGTAATCCATTGAATTTTCATTAAGGCCTCTCTTAACATAGTATCCGTCTTTTTCTTTGACGATTCCATAAACGCCATTACTTGATTCCTTAATAACTTCGGATGATTTTTCAGAATTATCTGACGAGTTATAATATGTGAGTTCGAGAATCCTTTTTAATTTGGCATCCCCTTTTAATTTCTCACTTCCTATTGGTTTTAATTCTCCCATTTTGATATTGTTAAATATTAATTATTCTTATGCAATATAAATACAGCCATAACTTGAAAAATATTGTTTATCGTTATCTCATAGACATTTTATGATTGTAATTTTATTTTAAAAAAATTCTTCATCCTCAACATCGCTATATATTTTTGGTTTAATTCCTTCTCTATAATATGTTTTAATTCCGTCAATTATATAATCTTCAGGAGTATCAGGTTCATATTCAACATAAGCATCTTTATTCATTTCAACAATCATCTTCCCATTATATAGTTGAATCAGCTGGCGTATCCTTTCAAATTGTTCTTGTGTCGGCATTTCATGCATATCAATACCACGGGATTCTGGAAGATATCTAATAAATCCCATATCCATCGCAGCGTATAATCCCCACGATACTCCATTTTTCCATTTATCACCACCATATTCGCCAATATCAATATCAGGAAGTAAATCAAATATATATCCGATATTTCGATGATCCATACCACGTTGTCCAGATCCTTCGCCAAAATCTAATAAATAACCATTTGGGGATATAAATCCCACTGCTCGATTAAATGAATCTGAAGTTCCATAGAATTTTACCGCTTCTTTTTCAAATCTCAAAATATCTTTATAATTAAATTCAACATTTTCATTTAACTTTTTTTTTTCATTTACGGATAATTGTTTATCTGTTAATTCTTTTTTGAGATTAATTAACTTTTCTATATATCCGTTTCTTCTAAGTAATTTAAATGTTAAATTTTCGTATGAATATTCTCCCCCGTCTTCTAATCCAGTTTGCCTGAATCGTTTTATTTTCTTTTTCACATCTTCAACTTCATTTTTCACATCATCGTCTTTTTCCTTTTTCTTAATAAGTTCGTCAATTATCTTAGCATATTCCTCACCTTTCTCCAAAATTTTCCTATCATCAATTTCCTTTTTCTCTTTTTGTGGTTCAATAATCCATTTGTCATTCAATATAGAATATACCCCACTCGATATGTGTTTTTCTTTTATATCCTGAACATATAGTTCAACTTCATAATTTTTTATTTTAATATCATGGGCGATATTCCAAACAGCTCGTTTAGCATTAAAAAATTCTTTAAGTAAATCTTGCTTATGACCGCTTTCTTCGTAATCTATAATAACGTGTAAATCAATATCTGAGAATTCAGACCAATTATAATTTGCCAGTGATCCAGTTAAGACGACATCATATACAAAAAAATCCACCCCCAGAAAATCAATAAAATTATCGGAAACGGATATTAATTTATCTCTAACAGATTCGATCATCTTAGTTCCTCGAAATATATCTTGAGATAACGAATCCTTAGCGTAGAAAGATTTTATTATCTTTTCATCTTGTTCTTTATCTTCAGATAACTCGTCAACTAAGGATCTACCAATCATTTAATCTTTTTATATTTATAATTTTTAGTTATATTTGCATTAAAAAATTTACCTTGTGAATCTGTCATTCTGAATTTTGTAAAGATTTCCCAAGGAACTTCATAATACTCATAAATACTTTCATTATTGAAAGTAGTAGTTAACACCCTAGTTGATGTATCATAAGACGCATGTTTTAAATTGGACGAATTAATGATGACACTAATTGTATGTCCTGAGATTTGTTCCGAAATAATTCCCATAATATTAATTTTTAGTATAATATACGAAAATTAAACGAAAAAAGAAACCTCAGATTTTTGATCTGAGGCTTTTATTATTAATTTCCATGATTCCAACGCTGAAGATTTCCCTTACTGTATGATTTTTTATCAAAATTATCATATTGAGTATATATTTTTCTCTTCATATCTTTGATCCTTTTCTGGTTACCTGATCCTGTTCGGTTTATTTTTTCATTATTTACCTTCTTGCCAAATTTAGAATTTTTTCCAGGTTTCTTAATTCTATAATCATAATTATCACCGAACACCCCTATTCTTTCCAAAATGTCATCTGTAAACGTTATTCCCTCAATGTCGTAATATATACCTCGTAAATATGCTGTATGATCAAGACGTATTACATCTTCAACCGTATGCCCTCTATATTTACCAAAACTAAATTTAGTTTTGAGCGTCATTTTTCTAAAAAGGACAGTATCTTCATTTAATAAAAATGATTGTTCCTTAATAATGTTATCAATAATGTTATAAAGTTGGGATTCGTTAATTTTAACTACTTTCTTCATTTTATAAGATGTTTCTTAATTACATAATCCATCGCATCTTCAATTACCTCATCTTTAAGAGAATCTCGATATTTTTTTATTATCTCTAATAGTTCTTTGACCAAATCTTTTTTTAGTGAATATTCCTTAGCTTTATCAAATGGCGATTCTTTATCTGGTATCCATTTTCCAGTCCAATCAATACGTTCCTTAATAATGTTATGAAGTTGAGATTCGTTAATTTTAATTACTTTCTTCATTTTATAAATTTTTCATTATCTCGGTAATTCTTTTAAACTCTTTGACTACTTTAGATTCAGTTATAATATTTTTATTTTTAATAATATTTGTAATTTCTGCCACCATATTTTTATCAGTTAATTCATTATCAATATATTCTATTACAAATTCGAGTTGATTGGATAATATAATCGCATCTTCTTTTGTGTTTATATTTTTTAAACGATCCTGAATTGATCTAAGGAAATTTTGTATTTGTTCCTTTTCAGTTGGTTTTTCTGGTTCATCTTCAACTGGTAGATCTTTAGGCCTAGTGCCAATCATTGTTTGTTTATCAGGATTAACCCCTGCTTTTATAAGCGCTTCTCGTCTTGCTTTTGTGATCTCATCCCTTTTAGATCCTATTTCTTGACCCAATTTCTTATTTACCGCGGCTTCTTCAGGATTTTCTAATCTTTTTTGTATTATTTCTAAACACAATCTTTTGAATTCGGTTTTAGAAAGATCTTTATATTTCTCCCATACTGGGGATTGTAAAGAATGCGGTCTATCTAAACCGCCTTTTCCAGATAAAAAATCAAAATTTGATGATTGTTGATTAAAAGATGCAAGACTAGATCCGATAATGTTTTCGGCAATTTCTTGTTTATTTCCCATACCTAAATCTTCGATTCCGTATAAGGAATTATACATCGCAAGCATTTGATCTCCTTCGTTCCATTCAGATTTCCACAAACCCTTACGACCACGCTCATTCAAATCCGATTGTTCTTGAATGCGTTTTTTTACCAAATCTAATAGATATGATTCATTTTTCATTACTAAAAAAATTAAACTATCGTCTTCTTGATTCTGCCATTGGTGATGACGGAATTTCTGGCTCAGTCTCAGTATCTTGCTCTGGCTCAGCTTCTGGCTCGGGTTCTGGTTCGGTCTCATTAGCCTCGCAAAGTTTGTCAACTAAGTTGCCGATTGTAATTCCTTGTCCCATTAATTCTTGAGCTGCGCTCATAAATGCCGCATAATCAGGTTCGCCGCCTTCTTCGCCCGCTTCGTCTTCAGGTCCACCAGCCATTTTTTCTTGGTCAACACCCGTCATAAATTGGTCTTCTTCTTGTTCTTTAAGCGCCTTCTTAATAATAGTATTAAGTTGGGTTTCGGTAATTCTTACTTTTCTTTTCATATTTAATTCTTATTTATTGTTTTATGATTTATATCTTTTTAATAATTTTTGAATAGCGTGCCAGGGGATAAAAACGCGATTTTCCCCTAGAATTCCATCCTTGCCAACATAAATAGTTTCATTATCTATTTTTAACGGATTAAACTCATGTCCGTTAATTCTAAAATTTTCATTGATTGCATATTGATTATGTGTATTATTGGCGATTGACTCGATTTTTCTTTCTAAGTCATCAGTTGTGTATCCTATTTTTAGTAAAACTTCTGTGGATTTTTCAAACTTATGTTGCCAATGCTCGACATATGCTCGGGAAACATTTTCATCTTCATTAATAATTTTATCAATTAAATTATTAAGTTGAGATTCATTGATTTTTATTATTTTTTTCATTCTCTTCTATTTTAATTATATCTATTAGGCTTTCAGATTTAATTCCGTTTTGTAATAATATAGATACTGCCTTATCAAATTTCTTTTTCCAGTGTCGTATAGTAACATCTGACACTTTCTTCTCTCCCTCTTTATCCATATATTTTATAATATAAATATAAAGGAAGCAAAAAAAAACTCCCGATATCTTCGGGAGTTTCATTTAATTACTTAATTTCGATAAATCGTTGATTGATTTTTTTCTTGGATCTTGGAATAATAACTTCCAGAATTCCATTTTCCATCTTGCTTTCGATCTCTTTATCCTCGGCGTCATCAGGTAATCGATATTCTTTTTCAAAGGAAGTAGTAAAGAAAAATGTTTTATCATCTGTTTCTTTTTTCGTGTGAGAAATGTTAATGATAGAGTCATCAACATTAATCTTAATGTTTTCCTTTGAAGCTCCAGGAACAGCTATCTGAATACGATAGTCGTCTTCATTAGTAATAATGTTACTTCTCCTGAAACTTTTATCTATGAAACTCGGAGTCTCATTGAATAAATCGATCATATCCGAAAAGAACGGATCTTTCCATAGTTTAATTAATGTCATGGTTGTATAAATTTAATTAGTTTATTATATAGTATATTATACAAATACTTTACCAAATTATTTTTACTGACATATTGTCTATTTTCATTTATATTTGGATTTCTCGAAAATTTGTTCTATATTTGTACCATAAATAAAATAAACAATTTAAAATTTTAAAATTATGGAAAAATTTATTGAGAGTCTTATCATTGGATTAGGAGCTATAGTTATTTTGGCTCTTCTTGCGTTATTTGGTGGAACAATCGTATTTTGGATATGGCCAGTAGTAATACCAGCAGCATTCCCAGGTTTAGTCGCTTCGGGCGTAATTGCAGGTAAATTAGGTTGGTGGCAATCTGTATGTTTAACATGGTTATTTGGTATTCTGATAAAGAGAGTACAGACAAATACAAACAACAAGTAATTATTAATTAAAGAAAGAATATATGCCAATACCTACAGATTATTTTGAAGAACCCCCAAAGCAAGCCCAGAAGCCTAAAAAGGGTAATACAACAACTCCAATTCTAGATAATTTTTCGAGAGATCTCACTAAGTTAGCTGAAGAGGGTAAAATTGATCCTATTATTGGAAGAGATAAGGAAGTTAAGCGTATTGCTCAGATTTTATCTCGTAAGAAAAAGAACAATGCTGTTATTGTTGGCGAACCAGGGTGTGGAAAAACCGCATTAATTGAAAAATTAGCATTATTAATAAGCAAGGGTGAATGTCCAAGCAATCTACTGGACAAACGAATAGTATCTCTTGATTTAACTTCATTAGTCGCGGGAACAAAATATCGAGGGCAATTTGAAGAAAGAATTAAAGGTGTCTTAGTCGAATTACAAGGTAATCCAGATGTGATAATATTCATTGACGAATTACATATGATGGTCGGAGCTGGAAATGCAAGTGGATCTATGGACGCCTCGAACATCTTTAAACCCGCGTTGGCCCGTGGTGAATTACAATGTATCGGATCAACCACATTTGATGATTTTAAAAAATACATTGAAAAAGATGGAGCATTGGTACGAAGATTTCAGAAAATTATTTTAAAAGAGCCAACATACAATGAAACTATTGAAATTCTAGCTAATTTAAAATCCACATACGAAGATTTTCATAAAGTAACGTATGGTGATAATGTGATTGAAGCAATTGTTTTACTAGCGTCAAAATACATTACCGATAGACAATTTCCCGATAAGGCGATTGATATATTAGATGAACTAGGTTCAGAAAAGAAAATATCAGCGAGAATTCCGGAATCAATAGAAAAACTAAGAGCCGAAATTGAAGAAATAAAGGAGAAGAAACTTGAGGTAATAAAAAATCAAAATTACGAAATAGCCGCCAAATTACGAGATGAGGGGATAAAACTTACGAAAAAATTGGAAAATGAAAAAGAAAATTGGAATGCCAACAAACAAGATAATAGAGACCCAATAAATGTTGATGATGTATACAATATCGTAACTAATATGACCGGCGTCCCAATTGCCAAACTCGATACCCAAGAAACTGAAAGCCTATTAACTCTCGAAAAACAACTTGGATCCAAAGTTATCGGGCAGGATGAGGCGATTTCCACAATTTCACGAGCAATCAGAAGAAATCGGGTGGGAATTAAAGGAAACAATAAACCAATCGGATCATTTATGTTTTTAGGATCAACAGGTGTAGGAAAAACTTTTCTTGCAAAATGTATGTCAGAGCTTCTATTCGGATCGCCAGACAATGTAATAAGAATTGATATGAGTGAGTATATGGAAAAACATAATGTCTCACGATTGATCGGATCACCCCCAGGGTATGTGGGATATGACGAGGGTGGACAACTAACCGAAAAAGTAAAAAACAATCCATTTGCAGTTATTCTGTTTGATGAAATTGAGAAAGCCCATAGAGATGTTTATAATATTCTGCTTCAGATTATGGATGAAGGTCATTTAACCGATTCATTTGGAAGAAAAATAAATTTCACCAACACGCTTATTATTATGACATCTAATATTGGATCTCAAAAAGTGATGGAATATGGAAATGGAATAGGATTTGCAATGCCATCAAAAGACGATAAAATTAAAGCCAGAAATTCAATAATACAAAAGGAATTAAAAAAACACTTCAATCCGGAATTTTTAAATCGTCTTGATGGTTCTATTATGTTTAATCCGTTAGGTGAAGAACAACTTAAAAAAATCATTTCAATCGAAATAGTTAGTTTAGTCAGTAGATTAAATGAAAAAGAATATATAATTGAATTCGATCAATCAGTATCGGATAAGATTTTTGAATTAAATTCCGAAGAAGATTATGGAGCAAGGCCCGTCAAAAGAATTATCCAAAATCTTTGCGAAGATTTTTTAAGCGATGAAATATTAAGAGGAACGATTAAACAACATAATCGTGTTCTTGTCAAATGTAATGAAGATGGCGAATTAATACTTAATTAAAAAATTAAGTTTTTATGATGGACGATAACACAAAAAAAATTCTTTGTATGTTTTCAGGTGGAATTGATTCTACAGGAGCATTATATTTGCTTCTTAATGACGAAAAATACGCAAAATATGATATCCACGTGCACTTTATTAAAATAATAAATAGAGAAAATAGACATGAGGCAGAAACCAGGGCAGTAAGATCATGCATGGAATGGTTTGGAAAGCATTCAAGAGAATTTTTATATAGTGAAAATGTCGTAAGTTTTTCGTTTTTAAAACAATCATTTCCTTGGGATGTGGACATCATAAATTTTGTTAGTGCTGAGATTATAGGAAACATTCGTTTCAATTATGATTTTCGGGCGGTTGGTAAAAATAAAACAGATATGTCGACCCACTCTATAACTCCAGATTATGAAAGGTCAAATAAAATATTGGACATAATACTTGAAGGGTATAATAGAAAAATTGAAAGAATATATCCAGTTATAGATATGACAAAAAAAGAAATATGGGATATGCTGCCAGAAGAATTAAGAACAAAAACATGGTCGTGTAGAACTCCGAAATATAATAATAATCCTATATATAAAAATAATTGGATACCGTGTGGTCATTGTGGAACATGTATTACAATGAAAAAAGAGCAAATAATTTATTATGATCCTGAATATTGGAACACTTTAACTCCGCCAAGAAGCCCAAATGATTATGAATTGAGCATTTATAAAAAACATATAAAAGGTAAAGTTCTTTTACTTGGCGAAACGAGTAAATTAAGAGAAATTGCGGATGAAGGACTTGATTTATTTCCAACTGATTTTGCTAAAAAGGGAAACTGGAACAATATTGACGGATTTTACGATACCATTATAGGAGATGGCGTTTTAGGTTTTGAGCATGGATTATCTCTTATAGATAATGTGAAAAATCATTGTAATAGATTTATTTGTAGATCGTTTGGCCAGGAATTAAAAAACGAATATGTGTGGTATTATACAAAACACTTTTTTGATGAATTTCCAAATAGTTCGGAAGTAATCAAAACACAAAAAGGATGTTATATCGTAATTTGGGATTTTAATAAAAAAGATTAAATATAAAAGAGAATTTAAATTATTATAACTAAAACAATATTAAAATGAATGATTATTATGATGACGATGATGATGATGTTTTTATGAGTTTTCCAAGTGATAAATGGAAAGAATTTATTAGCAATATGGGTATAACGTATGAAGTACAAAACGATTATATTCCTGACATATATGAAGGACCTCTCTTAGTTATTGAAAAAGAATATGACGACTTCGATACGTTTTTTAATGAATCAAAAGAAATTATATATAGAAAAATGATCGATCTATATGAAACAATAAAAGATCCATCACTTGATGATATAACTTTAACCGTTTTAGCGACAATTGATGATAGTCCATTTAATAGTAATTTTAGTATTAGTAAAAATACATCTGAATTATTAATGGATGTTATTATTCCATTTTTTGAAAGTACAGAAGAATATGAAACTTGCGACAGGGCGCTTAAATTATACCATTATCTACAAGGTGACTAATCATTAAGAATTTTCTTTTTACCTAATAACTCATCGTTAGGCTTTTGAAGTTTTAATTTTTCAAATGCCCGAATTCCCAGTAAAACGGCAATGAACGATAATACCATATAAACATCCTTGTCGGTAAAAAGTATTAGATAAACCGATACCCCTGTGAAAATATATACAAGGAGTTTTTTTATGGAATAAATGCAGTCATCCCTAAGAAAGCATAAAAAGAAATTTCCGATCTGTTTGAATATATTCATTATATATAAAATTATCATTGTTATTTTATTTTTTTAGTTTTATTTTTAGGTAAGAGATACGGATACATTTGTATTATACTTGAATCTCCGTATATTTCTAGTATAAATCTAACAAAATCTTCTCTAGTTAACGCCTCGTCTTGACTGATATATCTCACAACAGATGTTTTCACGCCTTTAATGGCTTTACCTTGAACATCGGTTTTGGATTCAATGGTGACTAATCTCGTCTGTAGGTCATATTGTTCATCTATTAAAATTGAATCTAATTTTTTATGGTCTTTTTGTTGTTGTTTTAGTGTACTGATTTCATTACGCATTTGTATTTTATCATCTTTCCATTTATCATAGAAAACAAATATAGTCCATAACGATCCAATTAGCGCTACAATAGTAAAATAATGTCCCACATATAATTTAAGATGGCCCAATACCGACTTAAATGTTCTTCTCATATCTCATTTATTAATAAATATATAATAAATAAAAATATTTTTGAGGCAAATTTATCTTCTTCCTGACCCGCCACCCGAATTATTGGAAGATCCAGATGAACTTCT
>Ga0315275_10000160_pt1 | contig 53268 bp, 53 predicted proteins | sample YL17G03_0_MG_FD_205557 | JGI IMG/M metagenome (GOLD analysis project Ga0315275, IMG submission 205557) | Sediment microbial communities from Yellowstone Lake, YNP, Wyoming, USA - YL17G03_0 | ecosystem: Environmental > Aquatic > Freshwater > Lake > Sediment | place: USA: Wyoming | collected... | reverse complement strand
GGCAAGGTGTCTCTGACAATAATGCCCAATGCCGAGCCTGTAACTGGTGCTGGGGTTGTTTCACTTAACATAAAGCCTTTGGAAAAATGATGATTGGGGTAAAAATGGGAGATAAATGATATGACAGAAACAAGAAACAATACTTTAGTTGCGTTGCTTTTAGTGGTTGTGGTGGTTTTGGCAGCAGGCATGCTGAGCATAATAGTAAACCTACCGGTAATGAAAATTACAGGAGCAGCCTCTGGCGTGACGAACCTGACGATTTCATCGCTCGCGTCGATAAAGATGCTGAGAAACATTTCCGAATTCGGATCAGGCACTCCATCCGCATCCACGACAATTCACCTTTACAGCAATGCGACGAACACAAACGGCTTCAGCAACGGCACCGAGGGCAACGGGACGGTCTATGGACTTGGGACGTATATGTATCCGTTCGTGATCGAGAACGACGGCAACGACGACTCGACGTGCGTAAACGTGACGACACAGTATGCCGCAGGTACGAACTTCATAGGAGGGACCAGCCCGGTTTTCGAGCTTGCGAGTAGGGACAACGAGACCAGCTCGTGCGCATCCGGCCTTGCACCAGTGTGGGTAACGGCTAGCACGGCTGCGAAAACCGTATGCAGTTCGCTTCACACTGAAGCCGGCGGCACCGGAGCCAACACGATAAGGATACACTGGCACTTGGCCATTCCGCAAGACGCCGCACCAGCTACGTATAACAACGTAATAACAATAAGCGGATATGGAAGCTGTTAAACGGGTTGATGCAATGAGAAAATCTTTTTCTTTATTTTTATTTATACTTCTTGTTTTTCCCGCTTCAGCCTATGCGCTAGGTATAGGGCCAACTGACATGGAAGTGGAATTCCAGCCGAACCTGGTTTTCAAGCAGACGGTCTATGTCGTGAATTCCGAGAGCTTCGACCTGCCGATAAAGATGAGCGTCGAAGGCGACCTCAAGGAAAACATGACTTTGAGTGTATACGACTTCGTACTTGGGCCGAGAGGCACGGCGGCAGGCGTGGGTTATGTTGAAGTTACGCTAAACATGCCTGGAAAACTAGACAGGCCGGGCTCATACAAAACATACATATATGCCACGGAAAACACGCCTGCAACTACAAAAGGCATCGGCGCCAAGATAAGGATGGGCACGCCCGTGATAGTATATGTCCCCTATCCCGGCAAATATATAGAATTATCGATTAGGGTAGAGAACCCCAAGGTAAACGAGACCATAAGATTCACGGCAGATACGATAAATAGGGGCAACGAGACCATAACAAGCGCTCAAGCGATTTTTACGCTTTATGATTCACAGGATCAGGTTGTGACAACGCTACCGACGGATAGCATTCAGATATCTCCCAGTGAGAGGGTCGCTTTCGTGAAAGAATGGCTTGCAACCAACGTCAGGCCTGGCAAATACAAAGTCATGGCAAGAGTATCCTACGACGACTACAGGACGGAGAAGACGGAGGAATTTATGATAGGTTCGCCCACGGCCAGGATACTTGGCGTGAATGCGGCACCTATTCCGGAAGGAATCATAGGCAGGATAAGCGCGAACGTTTCCAGCGACTGGAACGACAGGATAACCGGAGCGTATATGGTGCTCGACATGAAAAAAGGCGATTTCTCAACAGGTGTGAGGAGCGAAACCTTCGATTTGGAACGCTGGAATCAGAGGAGCGTGGATATGTTCTGGGACACTGCCAAGTCAGACGGACCCGGAGAGTACGTTGGCAACGCCACGCTTTATTACTTCAACAGAACGGCGAGCGCTGATTTTACGGTAACGGTTGCCCCGAAGGGCTTCCAGCTCACACCTGAAACAATGCTGATAATAGCAGTGATTGTCCTGGTTGCAATGTTCGCGGTCATGGTCTTTTTCTTCAGGAGAAAAGACGGGGCAAAAAGCGTGCAAAAGAGGCTCATGTAAAGCATTTAACAATTAGTATGCAAAATTAAGCTATAAGTGGGATTATGGATTTTTCGGGCAAGTTGCTTAAAATAATTATCATTTTGTCGGTGGTCTTCATTCTCTCCGCGCTCGCGGCCAATATGCTGATAAGCTCGCTTCTCATCTTTGATGTGCAGGAAACGAAAATGGACATAAAGGTTATAGAGGAAAACGTGGTCGGCCTTAACATAGACACGGACGCGATTCACTTCGGCAAGGTGCAGAGGGGGGCGGAGGGCATCAGAAACATAACTGTAACGAATGACGACTCGAGGCCGCACCTCATACAGGCAAAGGCTTACGGCAACATTTCAGGCTTCGTTTACATGTCGGAAAACAACTTCGTGCTCGGGTCTCATGAGGCAAGAAACCTTTCCGTCATGGCGAGGCCGCCTATCGACGCCGCCTTGGGATATTACGACGGCACGCTGCAGATATTGTTCCTTAACATTTATGCGAGATGACTATGAAACAGGTATCGAACAATGTAGTGGCCATGCTTGCAGCTGTTTTAATCATAGTGCTTTTCTTCGAGGTATCCTCATTTGGCTCAAGATATCAGAAAGCGATAACCCACGAAGCTGTCGGATTCGTGGGGCTGTGCGTTGACAACAATCCAATAATAGTCCCTATAGGCAACCAGACGGCCTACATACACGAGCTTTTCTCTTATGACGTGAACACGACAGTCGCTAACGACGCGAACATCACATTCTACGACAGCACGCCTCTTTTCGATATAAACAATCGCACAGGCCTGATATCCTTCACTCCCGTTTACGAAAATGATGGTATTTACTCAATAAACATATCCGTGGTTTCCAACTGCAACGTTCTCAGGGACGTGGAACCCATGACGCTCATCGTGGAACATAGGAACAGGCCGCCTGTCTTGGATGAAATACCGGACCAGGCAATGAACCAGAGCGACCTGTTCATATACGACGTCAATGCGACCGACCCGGACAACGACACGCTGTTCTTCGGGGACAACACCACAATGTTCCAGATAAATTCGAACACGGGCTTAATATATTTCTCGCCGAATCAGCAGGACGTAGGCAACCAGTCGGTGATGATATGGGTGCTTGACGGGCGCGGCGGAATCGACTGGAAGATTGTGAACTTCGAAATAACAGACATCAACGATGCACCGGTGCTCAGCCACATAGGCGCCCAGACGGCGATAATAAACGAGACTTATGCATACGACGTCAACGCTACGGACGTCGACGTAAGGCCGGAATGGAACACCCTGAATTTTTACGACGACGCGACTTTCTTCACCATAAACAGGACGACGGGCATGATAGAGTTCTTCGTCAACCAGTCATATAACGGCACATACGCCATAAACATATCGGTAACGGACGGCGAGCTGTGGAACAACGAGGTGATAAGCTTCTCGGTTGTTGCTGTTAATCATCCTCCCAACATAACATCGTGGCACCCGGTTAACGAAACGATAGAGATGTACGAGGGCAGGAACCAGTATTTCAACATAACCGCTTACGACCCCGATGGCACCATACCTTCGGCGCAGTGGTATCTCAACGGCGTGCTGCTGACCGGCCAGACGAATTATGATTACACTTATTACGCGAGCTACACGTCCTCCGGAACGCACAACCTGACCGTCATCATTTCCGACGGCCAGCTGACAGATTCGCAGCAATGGACTATTATAGTAAGGGATGCCGAGCCGCCGCAGAGCAGTGCCATTCCCCCTTCGTCAGGCCAGGCAATACCGCCCCCGTGCAGCGAGAACTGGAGATGCTCCGAATGGTCCGTGTGCCCGGCTTACGAAATACAGACAAGGGTATGCAGCGACCTCAACAGCTGCGGCACTACGACGCAGAAGCCCGATGAGAAGAGGAGATGCATTTACACACCACAGCCCAACTGCACCGACGGCATAGCCAACTGCCATGACGGTGGATGCGAGATATGGATAGACTGCGGCGGACCGTGCAAGCCGTGCTCCACATGCAGCGACAAAATAAAGAACTGCCACACACTGCCCAACGGCAGAAGCGTGTGCGAGGAAGGCCCGGACTGCGGCGGACCGTGCCCGCCATGCGGCCCCGAACAGCCGCCTGTGTGCGGCGACGCCTTATGTGAGGAAGGAGAGATGCTGACATGTTTCCAGGACTGCGGCATATTCGTGGGGCAGTTCTTCCTGGTCGTGATAATTCTGGGAGGCTCATCGATATTCGCATACAGGGCCATGGCAATACTGTTGCTGTTTTACAGGAAGAAGATAAGTCCGCTGCCTTACACCAACATGGAAGTCCTCGGGGCGACGACGCTCAGGAAGATACATCTCATACAACTGGAGATGGGAAAGAAGCCTGAAAGGATAATCATATCCGAATTCTCCGCTGTGCTGAGGGAGTTCTTCGCCAAGGCGTTTGACATAAAGAAAAAGTTCACCTACATAGAGCTTGCGGAAGTCGCTAGGAAAAACAAGATAGACAAGATCATTGCAGTCAAGATAACCGATTTCTCCATAAAAATGACGGAGATAGAATACAGCGTGACCGAACCCTCGCTTTCCGAGCTTTCGAACGCCATAAAGAGCGCGATAAACATCGTCGAGAGGTTAACCGGCATCAGGATACACGAGTCGCTCGACAAGCGCGCCGAGGACGAGCTTAAGAAAGTCCAGCCGAAAGAGGTGGATGTCAAGCTGCCGGAGATAAAAACGGAAACCAGGGATAAGAAATACGTGAAAACCGAAAAAGACATGGAAACGATAAGGAACATCGTAAAGCTCATAGAAGACGGGGAAAAGGCGCTGGCCTCCCGCAAGACCGATGAAGCCGAGAAAGCGTATTCTAAGATAAGGGAACTTTACGACGAGCTGAACCCGGAGGTAAAGAAGGAGCTTTACAACGAGACCATACGCATAATCAAGCTGTACAATGCCATAATGGGCCAGATGAAGTGACGCAGCGCCTTTTAAATCATTAAGCAGATCGCTCAGGGTAGCCGCGGTCTCATGGAAGCGTCCTGTATTTGGTGTTCAGAAGGCCCCACTCCACGAAAAGAAGTATCACACCGGTTGCCAGGAAAATGAGCGAAATGTTCAGCGGAATTTTTTTCACGTTGGACGTGGCGATTTCCTTGTAAGCTGCCGCAAGCGCGCTCTCGTTTTTAGCCTCATAGTATCTGCCTTGCGTGTCGCTTGCTATTTTACTGAGCGTTTCGGAGTCGATTACTGAAACAAAAGAGAGGTTCATCTCAGGGAAGCGGCCTCCCGACTCCGTGCCTATGCCTATGGTATAAACGGTCACGTGGTTATCGTTCGCGTAGGCTATCGCCTCCTCCACCGAAGGACCAACGTTGTTCTGGCCGTCGGTAAGAAGCACTATGATTTTAGACTTCTGCGACCCGGAAAGCATGTTAACGGAAGAAATGATGGCCGTACCTATAGCCGTCCCGCCCGCGAGTTCGATGGAAATGTTGCTTATGACGGTCCTGACCCTTGCGAAATCGGTCGTCGGCACCTGCTTTATGAAGCCCACGCCGGCGAAGGACAGCACGCTTATCTCAGTCTGCTCCGGTACGGAGTCCGCGAAAAGCATCGCCGAGGTTTTGGCGGCGTCAATCCTGCTTGGCATAAAATCGGTTGCCATCATGCTGCCAGATGAATCGATAGCAAGAGCGAAGCTTGAGTCGCCCGCCTGAGCCTCGTACCACAGCACCGCGCCTGAAACGCCGAGTATCAGAAACAAAAGTGTGATAAGACGCACAACGAGCAGCGTGTAGTTGTTCGAGAGGATGCGCTGGCCAGTCACGTATTCGATAGCCGGGAAGTTGGCGAATTTCAGCGCCTTCTTCCTGACGAACCTCAGGCTTATGAAGTGCGCGAGAACCATCAGAGGTATGGCTACGAGGAACCAGAGGTAAAGAGGGTTGACGAATGTTATCTCCATGACCATTTTCTCCTTATTAAAAAGAATTCTATGAGCGGCTTGATAAATGGATCGGCTGTAGACAGTTTGACCATGTCAATCCTGCTTTTCTCAAACGCTTTCTCCATCCGCTGCTCCTCGGACTGGACGTATTTTTTGTATTCGGTCGCTATTTTCTTAGGGTCTATCAGGGCGTTTTTGGCGGTGAAAGGGCTTTGCAGCACGATCTGGCCCGTGTCTTCTTCCGGCATCATCTCATCCCTTGGGTCGCGAACCCGCATAGCTATGACGTCGAACTTGACTGATGCCAGCCTCAGCGTCTTCTCCCAGTCGCCCTTCATGTTAAGGAAATCTGATATTATTATCATCAGGCCGCGCTCCTTGGACGTTTTCATCACGAAATTTATCGCCTTTTCGATGTCGAAGCCGCCGCCATACATTTCTGCGTTCACGAGCGAATTCATTATTATGTAGAAATGCCTTTTTCCGTTGCCGGGCGGTATCATCTTGGCAATCTTGTCATTGAACATGATAAGCCCGACTTTGTCGTTAGCATCGAGAATGAAATACGACACTGCGGCGGCGAGCTCGGCTGCGTATTCCATTTTCAGCTTATTGGTGGAACCGAAAATCATTGATGACGAAGTGTCCAGAAGGATGTGGACGTTCAGGTTTCTTTCCTCCCTGAAAACTTTTATCAGCGTGTCGTTCGTGCGCATGCTGGCTTTCCAGTCTATCCTGCTTGCATCGTCTTCAGGCGTGTACACCCTGTAATCCTCGAACTCCAGGCCCTTGCCCTTGTAGACGCTCCTGTACTTGCTGGTCACCCTGGTGTTTATGAGCATCTTTATGACAATCTCGAGCTCTTTCACCAGAGAAACAACGTCTATTCTCAGCCTCTTCATAAATTATTATTGTCTAATCTTAATTAAAAATTCCAAAACAAGCTTTCGTTTTTTGATTAAGCCTTTTCCCGAAAAGCTTACGGTATCGGGACCTTCTCAAGAATCTCTTTCACGATATCATCCGTCTTTATCCCTTCTGCCATTCCCTCATAGTTTAGGATAATTCTGTGACGCATGATGGGGTGCGCGATTTCTTTCACGAAATCGGGTATGACGAAATTCTTACCGTGCATCAGGGCATTCGCCTTCGAGGTTATGAAGAGCCCTATCGACGCTCTAGGGGACGAGCCGATTTCTATGTACTTGCCGAGCTTTATGCCGTATTTCTTGGGCCGTCTTGTAGCGTCGACGAGGTTGACGCAGTACTGCTCGACCTTCTGGCCCATGTAAATCTTTTTCGTGTCCTCCTGCATCTTTATGATGTCCTGCGGGGAGATGGCGGATTTTATGCTGAACTCTTCGAACTTGTACAGGTTTATGTTCTTCTTGAGAATCTTTATCTCCTCGTCGCTGGTGGGGTAATCCATGTAAAGCTTGAGCAGGAACCTGTCTATCTGCGCTTCGGGCAGCGAGTATGTTCCTGCGGATTCTATCGGGTTCATCGTGGCCATGACAAAGAACGGTATTGGAAGCATGAAAGTTTCCTTGCCTATTGTGACCTGCTTCTCTCCCATGGCCTCGAGAAGGGCGGACTGAGTCTTGGGCGGTGCACGGTTTATCTCGTCCGCAAGGATGAAATTGGTGAAAACGGGTCCTTTGACAACGTAGAAACCCTTGTCCTTGTTGTAGGCGGTTATGCCGGTTATGTCCGTGGGAAGCAGGTCGACCGTGAACTGTATCCTGTTGAATTCGCAGCCTGTGACCTTGGCGAGCGTGCGGATAAGGAGAGTTTTCGCGATGCCCGGAACGCCTTCGACCAGCACGTGGCCGTTCGAGAGAAGTCCCAAGAACAGACCGCTCACCACATCCTGCTGGCCGACTATGAGTTTAGCTATCTCGCGTTTGACGCCTTCGAGCTTTTCCCTGTGACTGTCTATCGTTCGCTCGTCTATGCCCTCGTTCTCGACCATATTAAATTATTGTCGCCTCCAATATAAATTTTGAAAGAGCACATGCATGCGCACAATAGCATCGCATCTGCATGATTTCGCGTCTTTTCTTATTTAATTGTTGATTAACAATTATTAGTTATAGAGGGCTCGCTCTATGAAGGGTAACGCGGGTTTATGGGTAGCTTTGATTATAGTGTTTTCTGCAGCCCTCTTTATTTTCAGCCCCCTGAATTTCACGGGCTTCTTCGTCGCCACGACCGGTGAGAACGCGAGCCTCTCCCTGTGGGATTTCACGGAACAGACCGGAGGCCCTTATTATGTGTATGCCAGCGGCAGCCCGCTCGGAAGCAGGGAGAATTCTACGACCACGCCTGCGTTCTATGCCAACTACACGAACCTGACGTCAGGCGAATCTATAAACGGGACAGACATCGAATGCAACATAAGCTTCTACATCTCAGACGCATGGACAGCAAAAGCAGGCATGGCATTCAACGCGACTTCTGGGCTTTACGAATACAGCAGGTCGTTCGCTTCCCGTGGCCTGTACCTGTGGAATGTAACATGCTACGGCTCTGCGCAGGGATACGATGTCCTCAACGCGACCGACAACATAACGGTCACCAACACGCCTGCTGCCATATACGTCCCGCTGCTGCCTACTACCTGTTATGAAGATACGCTTTGCACTTACAAATTCAGTGAAGACTGCTATGACATAGACGATGTTGACGAAAACAACCTGACATACGGCTATAAGGCAGGAACCCAGTTCACCGGCTTCGGTATGAACACCGCGGGCAACGTGACTGTAAACATTACGAACGACATCGACTGTGGCGATTTCCTCGTCACCCTTGTAGACAAGGATTCGACCGGCTGGGGAGCGACCGCCGACAAGGAATTCGTCATTAACGCGGTCAACGACAGGCCGGTTCTGGGAAGCATGCAAAACAGCTCTTTCCAGAATTCATCATTATTTTACGATGTCAACGCCAATGACGAGGAGAATGAAACCGGCCCGTTCACCTTCAACGTCACCTTCCTCGCATGCTACAGGCCATTCAACTTCCAGCACACGAATGCAACCAATTGTTCCGGCCTTCTGACAATTAACAGCTCCACGGGCGTGATAAACAGGAGCATCATTTTCGCGAACAGTGAAGTGGGCAATTACACTTTAAACCTGACGGTCACGGACAGCGGAGACAATGCCACCGCAAAAAACATCCCTCCGTATACATGGCTCGCGAACGAAACCGACTGGTACGTGTTCAACTTCACAATAACCGACATAAATGACCAGCCCCTCATAGCAGCAGTACCTAACCAGATATGGGCGCAGGGCCAGAGCGTGACGCTGGTCATAAACGCGAGCGACATCGATAACGGCACGCTCGTTTTCAGCGCAACGACGCTATACAGGAACCTGACATCTTACGTGAACGCAAGCCTGTTCCCGATAAGCGTCAACCAGACGACGTATCTCGACAACGGGACGAGCCTCGGCAATGCCACCATGAGCTTCTCACCGCTGTCAAACAGCCAGGTAGGCAATTACACAGTAAATATATCTGTCTACGACGGACGGGCTAACGGCACGTATTCGCTGCTAGTCAATTTCACGGTGACCAACATAAACGACCCGCCGGTCCTGAATTTCACATGCGGCAATTATTCGGTCCAGGGCCTTACTTATTACTGCAACGTAAGCCAGAACACAACCGACCCGGACAACTTCGCATCATACGTTCCATACACCGACAGTGTAAACGGCACGCTGTCATACAGCATAAACTTCACCTACTGCAATAAGACATTCAATGCCAGCGACACTAATTGCACGATTTTCGGAATCAACACTGCGACCGGAGCAATAAACTACACGGACCCGCAGAGGCATGACGCCGGCAACTACACCGTAAATGTCTCGGTAACGGACGGCGGCAGTTTAACGACTTTTTCGCTTTTCAATTTCACTGTGATACCTGACTATGCCCCGGACATTTCATCCGTCCCGGCGCAAACGACCATGCAAGGCCAGCCATTTAATCTCTCCATAAACGCGACCGATGAGGACAACGCAACAGATACTCTGGACTTCCGCACAGAAACCTACTACATGAACGGAACGCCGCTGAGTGCTACGAAATTCCCGATACAAACGTATCTCGGCTACTGGCCCCCGGGGCCTGCGACTGGCGTGCTCAACTACACCAGCGTCAATAATTCCCAAGTCGGTAATTACACGATAAAAGTCATTGTGAATGACTCATACGGCAGGGAAGACTCTGCCGTTTTCAACATCACGGTTTACAACCTTAACGACCCGCCGGTCCTGAACTTTTCATGCCTGAATTACACGAACGAATCGACATACTACACAGCAAACAGTTATTTATGCAGCGCCGGCCAGAATACGACCGACCCGGATTTAGACACGCCTTACGGAGAGAATCTCACTTACAACATGACCTTCATAACAGGCCTGCTGTTCTTCTCGATAAATTCCTCAACCGGTCTGATAAATTTCACCGCGACGAACGACACGTGGGCGAACAACACGCTAAATTATACTTATGTGGTTAACATAACGGTCAGAGACATAGGAAACCTGACAGACTCGCGCCTTCTTAACATAACAGTTATCGCAGTCAACGACCCGCCCGTCATAAACATCACCAACACAAGCATAAGCGCGAACTCGACATATTTCGAGAACGTGAGCAGCGACACGACGGACGAGGAGAACAACCTCCCGTTCGTTTTCAACCTGACAATCGTGAACTGCACCAAGGAGAATGTGAGCGACACGAACTGCTCCGTATTGACCATAAACCAGACGACTGGAATAATAACTTTTTACGCTCCTGAAAAGGACGTCGGTAATTATACGCTCAACATCACCGCGAGTGACAGCGGCAACACCACCCAGCCTTACAATGCGACGGGCCGGGAGCTCGCCAGCTTCAGGATACTATCCCTCAATCATCCGCCCGCCGTGAACATAGCGGGCGTAATCCCGAGCAGCACCTTCAGCGAGAACGACAACGTCATTTTCGCAATAAACACTTCCGACCCCGACAGCGACGTGCTGTATTGCTCGTGGTACAGGGGAGGAACACATGTCGCTTCAGTGAGCAGCTGCCAAAACGCCAACAGCTGGACTTACACGCCGGGCTTTGATGAGTCAGGCTCATGGACAATGAGGCTCGAGGCTACGGATACGCATGCGACTTCGTTTGATGAGTGGAGCGTCACCATAAACAACAGGAACAGGCCGCCTGAACTCATTTACCCCATCCAGAACCAGTCTTGGAACATGAACACAGTCAACATGAACATCGTTCTTTCATACAATTTCCGCGATCTTGACAACGATAACAGCGTAACGAACGACGACAACAATCTCACGATATCGTACACAAATCCAGGCCACATAGCGGTCCTTATAGACGGCCAGATCGGCAACATCACCGTGCCAGCGGCCAACTGGACGGGAAAAGCCATCGTATCCCTTACGCCGCAAACAGACTGGCACGGCATTGAATATATAACGTTCACCATAAACGACTCACAGTATGCAGTCAGCAGCAACAACGTATCGCTTAACGTGAGCTACACCGAGACCCAAACGCAGACCATTATCCAGCAGTCGGGCGGCGGGGGCGGCGCGACGGGCACGAAAATTGCTTCGCTTACTATAACAGTCTCGCCCATGGACAAGATACAATCTTATAACAGAACATCGGCACTTGTCGCATTCAAAAACACCGGTCAGGTCGCCCTGAACGGCATAAGCATAAAGGCCTTGTCAAACGAAACGAATGAAATACAAACAAGCCTGACCACGAGCTCTATAAGCAGCTTAGCTGTGGACCAGAGCGCGACCACGACGCTGAACATAATGACATTCGAGCTGACGAAGGAGAACTACGAAATAAAGATAACGGGCAGCGTAAACGACCCGAGGTTCAATCAGTCAACGACCATATACATAAGGCCCATATTCAACGAGACGAGGGTCGAGGAAAAGCTCAAGTTTGTCAAAGATCTTTTCCAGGACAACCCGGAATGCCTTGACCTGATGGAACTGATAGTCCAGGCCGAGAAGGAAATAAGCCAGAACAACGTAGAGAGGGCGAAAGACCTTACACAAGCTGCGCTCGATAACTGCAGGGATATAATAAGCTACTCGAACGCGACCAAGCGAAAGGTCACACCTGAAATCGAAAACATACCGCTCAACGAGATAATAATAGCCCTGCTTACGATAGCGCTCTTCTCGATACTGGCGTACCTTCTGATAGAAAGGAGAGCGGAATCGAAAAAGGTGACCAATGCATGATAACAGGACTTTGTTCGGTATGTGGCAAGGCAACGAAGAACCCACATTCCTGCCTCTCGTGCGGGGCCATAGTATGCACTGACCACTACGACTTCAATTCCGGCTTCTGCCCCAGATGCAGGCACAGGCTGAAACAGGTTGAAAAGACCGTGCCGGTAAAGCGACCGGATTTCAAGCAAATTTAAAAACAAGGCGTTAGAATATTATATCACGCCGGGATGGCGGAACGGTAACGCGCTAGCCTGGAAAAAGCCTTTTAGAAAAAGGCTTTATCGAAAAAACGGGGCATGAGCAACGTTTTTGGATTTTCCAGTCAGCTAGTCTCCTTACGGGGTCCTGGGTTCGAATCCCAGTCCCGGCGTATTAAGCGAAGGATGCAGGCAATGCCTGCAGCAGACTTATCAATCAACCTTTTAATTTTGGGTTTCATAGGATTGTTATGAACACTGCCGACAAGACAGGCTGCGAAAAACTATCGCTTCCGGAGCCTTTCAATTCGCTCACCGGCGGAATCGAGCGCGGTACGATAACGAACTTCTACGGCCCGCCTGGCGTGGGCAAGACGAACGTCTGCATACTGGCCGCGCTTGAATGCATAAAAAACGGCGGGCGTGTGTTATACATCGATTCCGAGGGCGGCCTGTCGCCTGAACGCATAATGCAGATAAGCGGCGACGAGGATGCGCTGGAAAAAATAGCAGTTCTCGAACCGAAGACCTTCGAGGAACAGGGCGTTGTGATTAAAAACCTAGAACACCGGAACCAGGGTTTCGACATGGTCATACTCGACTCCGCAGTCGCTTTGTACCGCCTAAAATGCTCCGATCAGGACAGCGAAACACTCGAGGCGAACAAAGAGCTTTCGGTCCAGCTTTCCGTGCTTTCAAACATAGCGAGGAAAATGAAAATTCCGGTCATAATAACAGCGCATGCCTTCAGGAACTGGGACACTGGCGAAAACAGGATAATCGGCGGCGACGCCATAAAATACTGGTCAAAATCAATCGTCTTCATCGAGCACACCGGCAAGATGAGCGAACGAAAAGCGACGATAATCAAGCACCGGTCGATGCCTGAAGGCAAAACCGTGAAATTCGACATCGTCCAGGATGGCGTAAAACCTGCCGGCTTCAGGATATTCTGAGCCCGGAAACGCTTAAAATGCTTATTTTATGACTTTACCATATGATAGTAAATCCTGGTGTAGATTCATATCCGGTGAGTGAAAAAGAACTTGAAAATTTTGATAAGCTTCTTAGCGGGATTTTTAACGGCCCAGACGTCCATTGTTTGATTAGATATAAATCCGGAATTCTAAAATCATTCGAATCCAGTTACGTTGAGGGCGTTTCTGATACTGATCTTTTGTGCGTGACCAATGGAACGATAACGGGTAAAAGGGAAATGTTACGAAGGGGGAAAGAAATAGGAGAGGCATTTAAATCCCTTGGCGAACATAACGTGAGGTTCAAATATGATCAATCCAGACGCGTTTATGTACCGGAAGAAGGGTTGTATGAACCGGTTGCCAAAAGATATGTTTCAGTCAAAGGCCGACCAAGCAAAAGTATTTACGTGCCAATACCAAAAGGTTTTGAAGTGGATTTGTCAGTAGAGGACTTGCCGACACTTTCCAAATATGCCTTTACGGCATTTCGCACAGGTTTCGCCGAGGTTTTCAAAAACGCAAAATCACTGGTGGGAGAATACCCAAAAGACATTAAAATTCCAAGTCACGCCGACAGGGAACTGGTTCATGCCGCGAGAAATCTTTCCCAGCTCAGGGCATTTCCATTACTGAGAGACGTTATTCTCAGGTTCGGCGGAAATGAAGAGCTTGCAAACATAAAATATAATTATCTCATAAAAATAGTCGATCTTCCGTACATTGTTTCTGCCTGGTTAAACGATTACAAAACACCGGAAAGCAGAGCTCAAGCTATTGCAGACATGAAAGCAGCGATAAAAATTCCTTACGAACCATTGGAAGCCTTGCTAAATGGGAAGAAATCTTTCGAGGGTAAAGTGAATTTTATGCGCCCGACCGAGCATGATGATGATTTACTGGACGGTATAACGTGGTATGAGATGGTTGTTGAAAAGCTTCTTCCAATGGTTTATAACAAACCAAAACCATTGGGCGTGAGCCCAAAACGTGAATTACAACATCGCATAGGTGGAAATTATCATCCGATTCCAGTAGTAAGAGACTGAATAAAGGAGTTATAAAATCAGCGGTAAAAGAACAAAGTTCACGACATTTTGTTGATAGTTAGCTGCTTTTCTATTTGGCGCGTGTTGTCTGCATCGTTTTTGATGCTGCCGGTGCTGTGACTGCCTTGATTTTGCTCACGACAGGCTTTTCCTCTTTGTTCGTCACCATCACTTTTGCAGCATCCTTTGCCTTCCCGGCGTCTAGGGCGTCTTTCTTGTTCTTGCCGAACTTCGCCCCGACAAAACCGTCCTTGACGCACAATTTCCATGGTCTCCGCTTGAACTGCCTTATAAGAATGATGTTAAGACCGCATTTTTCGCACTTCTCGTCGCTGGCTGTGACCATGCCCTTCTGTGGTAATGGGTAACTCTGCCTGCACTTCGGGTAGCCCGAGCAGCCGACGAAGTGCTTCTTCGTCATGTGCGAGCGGATTATGCGCAGCTCGCCTTTGCATACAGGGCACACGCCGACATAGTGGGCCATCTCCTGAAATTCCTTGACCCCTTCCTTGAGTTCGTTGCCTATGTGCAGCTCGTGCTCCTTGAACTTCGCGAGAATTTTTTCCAGGTCATTCTTGGAATGTTCGACTATATCCTCGCGTTTCATCTTGCCCTTCTGTATCAGCTCTATTTCCTCATCCAGTGTTTTGGTCAAATCCTCGGAGATTATTTCCGGGCAGTGCTTCTCAAGCGACTCCACAACCGCCGAACCGAGAGGCGTGACTCTTATCGACTTGTCCTTTATGTATTCCCTGTCGTAAAGCGTCTGGAGTATTTGCGCTCGCGTCGCCTTTGTCCCGAGGTTCCTGTCCTCCATTATCTTGAGAATCGAAGCTTGCGAGAAGCGGTCGGGTGGCGTGGTTTCTTTCTCGTTCATCCTGACATCAGGCTTTTCGATGACGTCGCCTTTTTCCATTGCGGGCAGAAGCTGTTCCTTGAATTTGGCATACCTGCCGTAAAACTCCATCCATTCCGACTTCACCGTTCTCACACCGAATGATTTGAACTTCTCGCCGTTCGCGTCTATGACGGCGGTGATGCGCTCCCTTATGGCCGGGCTGCCGAACGTCGCTAGGAATCGCCTTACGACGATATCATAAATGTTGCGCTGGTAGCCGTTTAGTTTCGATGGTGCCTGGCCTGTGGGGAATATGGCCGGATGCGCCATATCCTCTTTTTCGCCTTCCCTCGGAACCAGTGCTGGCTTTTTCAGCAGCTTAGCGCAAAGCGCCGAATAATCTTTCTGGTAAGCGAGCTTTTCCATTATGCCCTTGAGGCCGAGCTTCTGCGTCAGTTTCTGGCTCGACGTTCGCGGGTACGATATAAGCGCCTGCTCGTAAAGCGTTTGAGCCACGTCGAGAGTCATTTTAGGCGAGTAGCCGAAAATGTTGAAGGCCTCGCGCTGCAGCGTTGTCAGATCAAAAGGCGTGGGCGGAAGCTGCTTCACCATCTTTTTATCTACGGATTCCACATGTGCTTTCCTGCCTTCGCATTTCTTGAAAATCGCATTGGCCTGCTCCTTTTCCCAAAACCTGTCCGTGGAGTGGAAGGCCGTTATCTTGTTGCCCTTCACGGCGCCGTGCATTTCAAGTGTCCAGAATAGTTCAGATACAAAGCTCTCGATTTCGCGTTCCCTGTCCTCAAGGATTTTGAGCGTCGGGCCTTGTACCCGTCCGACGGACAAAGTCCAGTAGCCATTCGCCTTCTCGAGCGCGAGCGTCAATGCGCGCGAGAGGTTTATGCCCCACATGAAATCCAGAGTATGCCTGGTCAGGCCGGCCTCTATCTGGGGGAAATCGAGATGCGGAGAAGCCTGATTATACGCTTCGATGATGTCACTATCGGTGAGAGTCGAAAACTTCATGCGCCTGCCGTCCTTCGCGCCGCATATGAAGCGGATGATATTGAAGGCGATGGTCGAACCCTCGATGTCGTAGTCGCATGCCGACACGTATTCACCGGCGCCTTTTGCCAGTTTCGCAATCGCTGAATAATATTTTTCAGCCCACAGATTGTTCTTGTCCGCGTAAGTTGGCCGCCATTCCACGTCAAAGACGGGGTAAGTCCACTTAGCCTTTTTGTCCTTTTCATCCAGAACGAACAAATGCCCTACGGCCGGCACGACGATAATGTCCTTGCCGCCGCGCTTGAACTTGAAATAATAAGTCACTTTGCCGACTTTTTCGACCTTGCCCTCGGCAAGCGCGTATGCTATTCTCTGCGCTGCGCTAGGTTTTTCGGAGATTATCAGGGTATAAGACATAATAGTTATTAAACTAGGAGGAGGTTTTAAAGGTTTCGCCGCCGGAGCCGCAGATGCAGCGTGGCTAAACTTTGAAGACCACGTCGCCTTCCCTGACCCTGTCAGCGACCTTCATGCCGACGGACTGGCCCTTCTTCGCCTCAACCACGTTTTTGTGCTCTATCTGCATAGAGTCGACTTTCTGCGTCACGTTTGTAGTCGCGCCCTCTATCGATATTTCGTCACCGACCTTGAGCGTCGAGCTTAGGTCGATAACAGCGACGTTTATATTGGTGAAGTAATGCCTTACCTTTCCCACGAGCTTCTTTTCGCTCATGTTTTATCCTTGAAAAACTGCCTTAAAAATCTACAAAGAGCCCTTTTGGAAAAAGCGCTCGCGGAAAACCATGTCTTTTTGTATTTTTCAGTAAACGCTTTTGCACGTTTTTCGCTAAAGTCTTTTCTCAAAAGGCTTTAATGCGGGGGCAGGGATTCGAACCCTGGAACACACTAAGTGAATAGGTCTTGAGCGTCGACATCATCTTGAATCAAAGTTCAAGACCGTTCTATCGCCTTTAACCACTTGGCTACCCCCGCATATAGAATTTAGAACAAGTATTATTTATTTAAATGCCGCACCTTATTGTATCGCTCTCAGCTGTGCACGCAATTTCTCAAGCTGACCGTAGACGTCTTTCATGGAGCTGCGCATCTCTGTGGGCTCTTCTTCATCGTCCTCGATGTCCTCCTGAGTGTATTCCTGTATCTTGCCGCCCATGCTGCTCTGCGGCTTCATGAAAAAGGAGTCGAGATTAGAAACTATCGTATTCAGCTCATCCAGCGACTTGTGGGCTATCTGTATGCCGTTAGTCACCTCGCGCTGCATGTCATTCAGGACATCAAGCGTATCGCGAAGGTTAAGGATGTATGACCTCAGCTCGCGTATGCCCTTGACTATGTCCCTGTATTTGTCAACCTTTATGAAAAGTGGCGGCGATTGCGCCGAAGAAGATGGTGCAAACCTTGGTGCCGGTCTTGGAACAGCCTTCTTTATTTCCGGCAGCTTTGACGGCGGCCCGTATTTCTCCCCGCCTTCTTCGTTTTCGATTTCAGAATCTTCGTTATCCTCAGGTTTTTCACTGGTCTCGGGCTGCAGTTCCTTGATGTCTTTTGACCTTATTTTGAGAAACTTCATGTTTATAATATCCCCTTTTGATAATAAATAGGTTTTTAGCTCTTCTGCTTCCTGTTTTATGTCACGCTTTTTGATGAAGCTTTTTCCTGAAAAGCTTCCATGCGTCGGCCGGGATTTGAACCCGGGTTACAGGCTTTTTGCAACAGTGGCTGCCGGATGCATGGAAACCCGCCGGGGTTTCCATTTGGCAAGCCTGTGTCCTACCAGGCTAGACTACCGACGCGTGATCAGTGAAAGACGCAGATAAATCTGCATCAGACAATGGTTGTAATATCTCTTTGCCTAACTTAAATTTAAATGCTATTACAGCTATCCGAACAGGCTGCCAAACCCTTCGGCCGCCTTGTCCTCTTCTTCCTTTATCTTGTGGAGAACCTCTTCTTTCTCCTTGCCTTCGACTTCATGGGCTATGTCTTTCAGCAGTGCCTTGGCCTTGTGTATCGCTTCGTGCGGGCCATCGATTTCGAGATAGTAGCCGTCCTTGCTGAGGCCGAGCGCCCTCGCTTCCCTGAAATTGACGGTCTGCCTAGCGACCATGTCGTCGGCGAAAACCAGATTCTTGGCTTTCGAATAATTCTCCATGTTCATGAAAAATACCGCTTTCATAGTATCTCCCTCCTAATCATAACGCATCCGAACCGCTATCTGAATTATTTCGCGCGAGAATTAATATTTATTCCCGATCTTAAATGGCTCTAATACCTTTCGTCCCTGCCGCCAGGATAGCCCTGATAGCTATCGTATTCTCCGCCCGAGCCGCCGGAATCGGATTTCGCTTTCTTGAAGGCTATGAAAAGCAGCAAAACCGCGACTACTATTACTACAGGTATTACAATGAACATAAAGTTGAAGCCGCCATCAACTGGTTTTGGCGGCGTAGTGTTGTTGCCATTGCCGCCGTTCTCCGTGCTCATTTTCGCATCGTCAAGCGTCTTCTGGAAATCCTCGTAGTCTTTAAGGTCATCACCATAGGATGTCTGATTGTATTTGTTTTCATAGTCATTTCTTGCTTTGATTATCTCTTCCTTCAGGTCGGGCGAAGCGATGCTCTCGACCTCATCAGAGTACCTGAGTGCATCTGTTAAAAGTTCGCCTATTGAAACGTAGGCGGTTTCGATTCTCTCCTCGCTGGCGGTCGTTATCTTGAAGCTGACAGTATACAATTTATCATTGCCGGTGGTGACCGTGAAAAGCGCCGTCTTCTCGTCGTCTTTGTCCACGTTGATAGTTTTGTTTACGGGTTCTATTGCAGTCGATGGTTCAGATGTCACTTCAATGGTGAAGTCCTTGGCATCCTCGTGATTTGAAATCACAAACCTGAACACGACATCTCCCGGCTGCTTCAGATTTATGTTTCTCGGAATAACGGAAATGGCAAAGCCTTCTTTATTGCTCTGGTTGACCGATATGAAGCTCTCTTTCTGCTTCTTGCAGGCCTGTATGTTGCAACCGTCGGCCTGCGCCAGCACTGTCATATCAAAATTACCTTCGTGGTCAGGTGCCTTTATTTTGAAAGTTTTGCTGATCATTGGCTTCGATGGCGAGGTCGTAACGACCGGCTCGCCGAAATCGTTCTGCAGGTTCGTCGCTATCGACAAGCGTATTCTTAGATTCGCATATGATGTGATGTAAAGCGTCTTGCTTACGACCTCGCCGGGTTTCGCTTGTGCCATGTCCTCACCGAAGCTAAGGTCTATGATGTCCGCATTTTCGTTGAGCAGCCTGCATATGTCTGTTCCGTTTGCAACAGCGACGCCTGTGTCGACATCGCTGTATTTCGAAATACACAATCCGCCGGAAATCGAGTTGGAAACACCAAGACCGAGCGACGAGAGCTTGATGCTGTAAAAAGAGAATTCTCCTTCATCCCTGCCCGAATAATAGAAGCATACCGGGTTTTTGTTCTGCACGCCGGGCTCTATGACGACCTTGCTGTATGTAGTGTCGACCCACGGGCTGTTGTCCTTGTTCGATTCTATTATCGTCTCTGATTTCTGGTTAACCGCGCCCATGCCCAAGTCCTGCGGCAGGTTGATGTAAACGCACTTGTAACCAGCGCCGGGCTGGACCGAGAAGACGGTGCCGCTCTCAAGCGCACCCGCAAAAGGAACTGCAAAAGAAACCAGCAGTAAAAAAGCTATTGCTGACACCAAAAACCCTTTCATATAATTTAATTTGTGCGGGCAGAATAAATACTATTTGCTTTTCTTCTTGAAGAAAAGTATCGCTGCTATAAGGATAATGACAATCACGGTCACGACCGCTAAAATCGCAATAAACTGGAACTCAACCGGCGCATTTCTAGGAAGGTTCGCTGCGCTTCCGCAGGATATGCAAATCTTCTCACGAATTCCAGCATTCTTGCCGCATTATACGTCGAGAAAGGCTATCTCTCCCTCCCTCATGTGCTTGAAAATTTCTTTGCGCAGGGTTTGACAACCGGCGGCTTCGTAAGCCAGATAGTCTACCAGCTATCTGAAGGGTATGTGAGCGGCCAGATATTCGAGAACCTTAAGAGCGACGTCGACGCCAGCTACCAGAAGATGGGAAATAATTTCGAACAGCTCTTGAACCCCCAACTTCCTAGCCGTGAAAAAAATAAAGCTTATAAACTGTCTCGAAAAACGCGACTTCAAGAACTGCTGGAAAAAAGTGGATGAAATGAAGGATTACACAAATCCTTCCAGTTCTCCTGACAGGTCTGAACTCAGGTTTTATGTAAACGAGCGCCTTCTGGTCGACGGGTCAAATGTTTGCGGCAACCAGGAAATAAAAATATATCATAAAGGCCTTGAAAGGTTTGGTGTTGACCACATGACTGTAAAGGGTCCCGGCATGCAGAATGTATGCGAAAACAACATCAGCGCCGCTGGCGAGGAAATAAAAACGTATTCTCTTGCCGGGTTCCTTTGCGGGGGAAAAAAGCCGCCTGAAGGGAGATATTCGGTTTAAATAAATCCCGGGGCTTTAGGCGAAAAGTTAGCTTACACGTTAAACTACTACGAAAATCCGGACAAATGCAAGGCCAAAGAAGACGTCATCCCAGTCTAAAAACCCTGTCGGCTTTTACCAGTTCAAGCTTTTAAATTTTATTTATATAATTCAATAATGCCTGAAACGCTCGAGGGATTCGCTACGCCTAGAAGGCTGCCCGCACATGAAAAAAGAATAAACAACATAAGCAAGGACGACGTGCGAGTGCGCTTGTTCGGTACGGTTATTGACAGCAACGACAATATTGTCGTTATCGACGATGGAACCGGTAAAATAAACGTGACGTTCAACGATCCGGTGCAGGTCAAGGCAGGCAGGACTGTCCGGGTATTCGGCAAAGTTATGCCGGCCGAGAACGGCTTCGAGATTGAAGGCGAAATAATCCAGGACATGAGCGGCGTTGATGTCAGCCTGTACAGGAAGGCGACAGAGCTTGAGAAAAGCGCCTAAAGCATATTTAAAACTATAAAGCAATTGAAGTTTGGAAGTTTGCGCGGAGGTGTGTGAGATGTTCAAGATAACTTTGGATAATACGGATTTGCTTAAGAATTCTATACCGATAATAGCGGAGATAATAGACGAGGGCGTTTTCAAGGTGGACGCGAAAGGATTATCGCTGGTTTCGCCTGACAGGAGCATGATAGCGCTCGTCGAGTTCCAGCTGCTGTCATCGGCTTTCGAGGATTTCAAGGTGACCGGTGAGAACCAGCTCGGCCTGAACCTTGCGAATCTTGTCGCGATCATAAAAAGGATAAAAACGGGTGACAAAGTCGTTCTCTCTAAAAACGACGATTCCAACGTGCTCGAGGTCGTCATGAAGGGCAAGGGAACGAGGAAATTCGAAATTCCGCTGCTCAACATAACGACCGAGAAACCGCCTCTTGACCAGCTGAAGTTCAAGGGCAGGATAGAGATCGATTCCAGCATTCTCGAAGAGGGCATTACGGATGCGGACATAGTCGACGATTCCATCGTCTTCGAGAGCGAACCGCATTTCTTCAAGATATGGGCCAAGGGCGACATAAACTCCTCGCAAATGGAACTGAAGAAAGGCGAAGAGGGTTTGGACAAGATAGAAGTCCACGAACCCATGAAGTCGCGCTACCCGCTTGAATACCTGAAAAAAATGATGAAGGCGTCTAAGTTCGCGGACAAAGTTTTGCTCGAGTTCTCTAACGACTATCCGCTGAAACTTGTGTTCAAGGACATCGACAAGATACATTTATCGTTCGTCCTGGCGCCGCGCGTCGAAGAGTAAGTTCTGAAATCGGCTTGCATCAAGGAAGAACGGCAGTTATGAATATCATTACTATTCCTATTATTGCCAGCACCACACCCGCCCAGAAGCCTATAGAAACAGCAAAAAAAGTGATTGCTATATAGGCGCCTATAACGAGAAGTATGAATCCCAGAATCGCGGTTGCCCAGAGTGGCATTATACCCTTTCTGCTCATATTTTATTTTATGACGGCGAACCAATAAAAATACGAAAAACATAATTATTGCATGGATTTCTCAAGGATACTGAAGACAGGCATTGTATCCGGAATAATTTACGGCATCATGCAGGGCATAGTCAGCATGCTTTCCTTTGTTTTCTACAGGGAGCAGATAATAGATATACTGAGGGCGTCGATACCATCGAACGTAAACATGCCGATGACCATGGACCAGCTAGCCGACATAAGCATGATTTCTGCAATACCCAGCTCCATCATTGGCGGAATAATAACGGGAATAATAATGTGCGTAATCTTCGCGTTAATGTACGATACCCTGTTGGGCAAGAATTCTAAGAAGAAAGGCCTATTAATGTGCCTTCTTCTGTTGACGGGCATAGTGCTTGGCGAGCTTGCATATCCGGGCGTTGTGGGTGGGCTGTTCATGGTGCAGACGCGCTTCATCCTGTTAGCACCCATCAGCGCGGCATTCTTCATAGCTTATGGCTACATACTCGGCCTTTTCTACGACAGGTTCGCAAGTCACAAGCACAAGGCTGCGGAATGCAAAAAAGAGGATAAGGAAAAAGAAAAGCCTGCCAGAAAAAAGTAAACCGACAATCATAAAAGCTATTTATAAACACTCCTTATCATAAATTATAACACAGCGGGGTGGAGCAAAGCATATCGAATGTTTCGGTTGCTCTCAACGCCTGGAGTGCTCGCTGGGCCAATCCTTTGTGAAAACAATGGATTCCAGTACCATAGCGGCTCTAGGATCACCGGATTCGTTTCCGGTGGGACACCCAGAGAATCGTGCTGAAAAACACGATTCGGTTAAAGGCCGGTGGTTCAAAACCTCGAAAAAGGTGAAATTCCACCCCCCGCTATTTTAATTTCATATGAGAATTAAACTTTTTCAGATTTTTTGGATGTTCAAACCCGATTTCAGACATCCATAACGCTAGTTGTTTTTCCCCGTTGAGATAAATTTTTGAAGTGAAAATGTTTTTGTTTACCCTTTTATCAAATTCTCTACGATTCTCGAAACAAACAGAAAAACCTAAATCTTTTAAGTGGTTCATTATTTCCTTCATAAATGGCTCACTTTTAGATACCCCAACTATGACAGGATAATAAGGATTTGATTTGCGATTTTTCTTGAAAGTTAAACAAAAATCGGTATCAGCTAAACCCCTTATAAAGGCCGCCGATAATTTTTTATCAGACTTAAAAACAGAAGGGATTTTTAATTTATCATACTTTGAACCAACCGGCAAACCTATCCCTTCAGTCAAAAACCTGACTAATGATGTTGACCAGAAACTGAATCCATAGGTAGTTCCTTTATCATGAAGTTTTGGCTTTATCTCAGCTCCAAAGACTTTATAGAATTTTTCTTTAATAACATAATCGTAGAATTCAATTTCATCTTTCGGGTTCCCCACGCACTTAATGGCAAAATCGTATTTTTCTTTTCTTACATTAATATTTCCATCACCCGCCAAGACACCACACAAATAAGCCAAATCCTCTGACATTTCCTCGGGCAAAATTAAGCCTTTTTCTTTATCCCTTTTGCTTAATTCAATTTTTGAAGGAAAATTTAATTTCATATTTTATACTTTAATGAGGGCGGCTTATATCATTTTAGCGAAGCGGCATCGAAGATGAAAAATGATAATAAGTCGACCGAATAAATATAAACTTCAGAAATTAATTTTGCAATGGGGAAATCATGAAGTGGTTGCTTCTGCTGATTGTGATTGGAATCGCAGTCGTCTCTGGCTGCATCCAGCAACCTGCCCAAGATGCTTCCGTGCTGGCAACAGAGAAATGCGCCGCTCTCTGCAAGGCCATGAATTTTGACCTATCGAACGGACCCTGCCTATCCGATTCCAGCCCTGCATGGAACATAAGCGACTGGGTCTGCGACGTAGCGCATTCGCCGAGAATCGCTATTGACAATCTACCGGAAAACCAGTGCTCCGAATTTCGCAAAGGAAAGGCGCACCATTTCGTTGAAGTGAGTCCGGGCTGCGAATTCATACGGGTAGTTTGAACCAGCATTAGAAATTTTTCGTGTACCCGGCAGCCAGCTGGAAATAAAGCCTTGCCGTATCGGCTGCTTCCCGCTTCTCCTTTTTCGGTGTGTGGGGGTCGTTTATGCGGAAGCCGATTACCTTGCCGCGCACGTATGCCCTGTAACACTTGTAGAAATCGATGAATCTCATTATCTCATTGTCGCCGGTTTTCTCTATGTATTTCTTTACGAAATAATCCGACAGGTAAGCTCTGTGACGGAAATCGAGGTCCATTGAAAGGAAGGCTATATCGCTGGCTACGTCCGAGCACGCGAAGCGTTCGTTGAACTCGATAGCGTCGAAGATGAAGACGCGTCCGTCGACGACGAATATGTTTCCCGAATGCAAATCGCCATGGCACCATTTGATCTTCCCTTCCTCAAGCCGCTTGCGGAAGAGCTCTCTGTTCTTGTCCATGAAACCTTCCACTTTCGTTTTTATCCCGTCGAACGTGTTCTGGTCGATCGTCTTCCCTACGAACGGAAGCGTTTGCCTGAAGTTCTCGTTCCAGTTGAACTTGACCGTATCGAGGGAACCGGTCGAGCCGGGAAGGCGATACGTCTGAGTCTTGGAATAAAAATCGATCATCTTGTCAACTATCTTGCCGATCACGTCCGTGCCGACCTCGTTCCTGCCGAGCAGTCTGTCCATCAGCTTTTCCTGGGGCAGCTGCCTCATTTTGATCGCGTATTCGATGGTTTCGCCGGGGCCGTTGATCTTCGCCTTCCCCTTCGAGAGGTTGAGCGGCAGCACGCCAAGGTAGATTTCGGGTGAGAACATGCGGTTTATCTCGACCTCCCTCTTGCAGAGCCTCTTCCTCTTTTCGAGGCTGGTGAAGTCGAGGAAGCCGAAATCCACGGGCTTCTTCACCTTGTACGCGAACGCGCCGGTCAGGAAAACCCACGATATGTGCGTCTGTACCATCGCAATTTCGCTGGTTGTCTCGTCGTAGGTCTCGGGCTTTTTCATGGCATCGAGCAGCTCTTCGGAAGCGAATGTCATAGTTATATATTTATTGCCGAATATAAAATCAAGATTCATGCTTTATTTTGGAGGTTGAACGTCATGAGCAAAGTCAAGGATTTGGGATTGGCCGAAGAGGGCAGGATGAAAATCCGTTTGGCAGAGGATCAGATGCCAGCATTAATGGAAATTAGAAAGGAGTTTTCCAAGACCAAGCCATTCAAAAACATTGTTATAGGCTGTACATTGCACATAACAAAAGAAACTGCTGTTCTGGTTGAAACTTTAAAGGCCGGTGGAGCGAGAGTGGTGCTAAGCCCATCCAACCCTTTATCCACGCAGGATGATGTGACTGCTGCTCTGGCTAAAGAAGGAATTGACGTATTCGGCTGGAGAGGTGTCAATGATAAAGAATACTATGAATGCTTGCACGAGGTTATCAAATCCAAACCAAATATTTTGATAGACGACGGAGCAGACCTGATATCCTCAATTCTAAAAGAAGGACGGGAATATACTGAAAATATACTCGGATCGATGGAAGAAACAACAACCGGGGTAATAAGATTGAAAGCCATGGAGAAAGACGGTGTTCTAAAATTTCCCGTAATCGCCGTCAATAACGCCCAGACAAAAATGTTTCTGGATAATGTTTTCGGTACAGGACAAAGCACAATAGACGGGATTTTGAGATCCACAAACATTTTGCTCGCGGGTAAGACGTTCGTTGTCTGCGGTTTTGGAAACTGCGGGAGAGGTGTAGCAAAAAGAGCCGAAGGTATGGGATGCAGTGTTGTTGTGACTGAAACTGACGCCAGAAAGGCAATACAGGCCTTTTACGAAGGATACCGCGTGATGCCGCTTGCAGAAGCTGCAAAAATAGGGGATATCTTTGTGACAGTTACCGGTGACGAAAATGTGATTAGAAAAGAGCACATTGAAAAGATGAAATCCGGAGTGATACTTGCTAATTCTGGTCATTTCAATGTTGAGATAGACGTAAAATCACTGGAGAGAATGGCAAAGAACAAAAAGACTGTAAGGCCGAACCTTGATGAATATGTACTGCACGATGGAAGAAAAATTTATCTAATTGGTGAGGGGAGGCTGGCTAATTTGGCGGCAGCGGAGGGTCATCCGTCATCTGTCATGCAGACGTCATTTTCAGTGCAAGCCCTATGTGCCGAATATATCTTAAAAAATAAAGGGCTGCCCAACAAGGTTCATGAGGTCCCTGAAGAAATCGATATAAGGGTTGCTGAACTGGCTCTTTCGGGTTACGGGATAAAAATAGACAAGCTCACACCCGAGCAGGAGAAATATTTAAGCAGCTGGAAATTTGGAACGTAATTCAGCTATCTCTTTATTTATCTCCTTCCTTTTATCATACAAAACAGGCTTTCCTCCTTTAATCCAGTATTCGACCGTTTTGTAGCTGATGCCAAGTCTTCTCGATATCTGTCTCGTATTAAGGTTTTTGCTCAAACCAATGGATTGCTCGTATTTTTCGTGTCTTTCGTTAAATTCGTTAAATTTTTCTGAAAACAAGATTGCAAAATCATTTGTTTTAGTTGTCCTTGATCTACAGCATAAAATTTCAATGCCATTCAAAAACTTCAATATGCTCAAAAAATCCCCGATTGTGAAATGACATGCTTGCGTTTTAACGCCGTCCTTTCTATTGTTGACTTTCTTATCCCAAACAAGGTTAGAGGTTCTTATGCCAAATTCCGAGAACATCGATTTAATGTCTTTCATGAACTTTTCATGTTCCCTCTTGTACTCTATGTTCTTTGAAAATTTTATTCCCAGGATCATTCCTCCTTTGGCGAATTTTGGCGTTTTGCCTTCGCATCCATATAAAACTCCTAAAAATCTCTTCTTAATGGTTAGATCGCTTTTCTTCAGCCATGGAGGAATGTGAATTGGTTTTATAGTTTTATCTCCGACCGGAGCTCCCATGCATGCTAGAAGTTTTGCAAGTGGAGCAGAGTTTATTATCAGATCATTTGTAGTTCCATTCAGTATCCTTCCGCCCAATATTATGTAATTTTCAGTTTTGATCGTTCTTATTTTCCCACAGAAACCTACTTCGCTCAATCTTCGTTTGATTTCCTCTAAATCTTCAACTCTTCCGCTAAACATGACTCTGTTTTCTGTAAGCGTTCCGTCTCCATAAACGAACGAAAAACAATCCATGATAAGTTGAAAATGCCTGTTTTCCTCAGAGAATGGAAGCAGGCCTTTGCTCTTCAATGACCTGATTACTTTTACTGGCATAGGTTCGGTTCCATCATAGATCCAGTGCTTTACACGCTCTTCACTTACGTTCAAGTAATCCGATATCTTGTATTTGCTCCATCCAGTTTTTCTTCTGAGGTCTGTTACCTTTTCATGTTGGAAATATAACTCCCACCACTTTTTCGGATAGGTTTTTACGATGCATTTTTCATTTATAAGAAGCGCGCCATTATTTTTCATATTTATTACTTTTTTTACTTTATATAGTATATTTATTATTAAAAGTATATAAAGCTTTCGGTCAATAATCTCTTCATGACTACAACAAAGTTTTTAGGATCCGGCAAAGTGACAAGAAGCGATCAGGTAACAATTCCCAAAGAGGCCAGAGAGAAATTCGAAATCAAAAAAGGTGATTTCCTCTTATTTTACGAAGAAGACGGTAAGTTGACGGTTAAAAAAGGTTAGATGACAAACTATTTCCCGTAAAGTTCCTTCCCGACGGTGTTAAGCATTTCCATGCCCTTAACCTCGTTCTTGTAAAGCGGCACCTGAAGGATCTCGAGGCCCTTGAATTTCGAGCGTATCTCCTTGAGGCGCTCCTGCTGGAGCCTGCGGCGCTCGCTGCAGAACCGGCATTTGTGATTCTCCGGAATGAGCTGGTTCACATAAACCGAATTAACAGGTATGCCGTATTCTGCAAGTATTTTTACGGAGCGTTCCGATTCATAGATGCTCATGGCCTCGGGTATCATGACAAGGTTGAAGTGCGTTCTTTTCCTGTCACCAAGGATTTTCCTCGCATCCGCTATGCGCTTTTTAATCAGTTCGAGTTCCTCGGTTCCCAGCTTCGCATCTTTGCCTTCCTCGCCGAATGGCACGAACTTCTTGAACATGTTTATCATGCCCGAAAGCTTCAGCCGGATGTTTATCATCTTGCCCACCCAGGAGTCGAGCAGGTCGGGAAGCGATAGGAAGCGTAGCGTGTGGCCGAATGGCGCGGTATCGAAAACTATTATGTCGTATTCTTTCGACTGCATGTACTGCATGAACTTGTCGAAGGCAGCGAGCTCGTCTATGCCGGGCGTGTTGCCTGCGAAATCGAACGCGTCGCCGAGCTCCAGCCCCTTGAGGAAATCGATCTTGTCCATCTTAGGCGTTATCTTCTGCTTGTACTCTTCCATCGCCAGTTTCGGGTCGATTTCCACGGCGAACAGGTTTTTGTTTATCTGGACGATATCGCCGCCTATTTTCTTTTCAAAGGAGTCGGAGAGCGAGTGCGCAGGATCGGTGGAAATTAAGAGTGTTTTCCTGCCCTTGCCGGCAAAATGCAGCGCAGTCGCTGCCGCCATGCTCGTTTTGCCCACGCCGCCCTTGCCTGCGAAAAGATAGAACTGAGTTTCCTTCTTCCCCAGATGCACCATAATACCCTCCTTCCAGTTCATCCAAACGAATTAAATATTGAAAAGGAAAATCCAGCTTATAAGCCAGACCAGTATATACAACGCCCCGCCGTTAGAGAGCCACCACTTGACGCTTTTTTTCTTTAGGGCGAACTCGGTCCCGTAACCTGTAATGATGAGTATGACTATCATCGTGCCGAAGGCATAGAGGTTGTCTGCAAGCATATACGAGATGTATCCCGCCACTATGCCAGCGATTGTGTGTATGCTGAGGGAAACCCTGGAAACGTTTAAGTCGTTCATCTTATAGAATTATGCTCAGGGGGTTTTAAATGTTTCATAAAACTGTAAAAATTTCTGACTGTTTCTGCCGGTATCAGACCTACTCCATCTCAAACCCCTTGTTACATAATCTTCAGTATGCGCTGGCAACTCTTCCTCAGGGACTTGAAGTAAGCGCGTTACTATCCTGTTTGCTGCATATCTGTTTATCAGTTTTTTCTCATGGGATACCCTTCCCATATCTATTTCGCTGCTTATAGGATTATCGATTAAATAAACCATTATTTTTCTCAGTTTTGCGTAAAGTTCTTTTTTGTTCAGGTTCCAGTCTGGTTTTTCGGGATGGTATTTATGAAACTGATGAGGTAACATGAAGCTTATGTCCATAACCTGTATTCTCTGATCATTTCTTTTTCTGTGAATTTCAGCCTGCTCATCTTTGCATGGATCGCAGCAAAACAAGCTTAATTCTGGATATGTTTGATTTACCCACGCTGGGCCTCCTCTCCTTACTTTTTCTTCAAAATTATGTTCGAGGCCATACGGCAAAACCCACGTAGTTGCCTCGTCTTTGCAGTAATTACCTTTACCCTCACATTTGAGATGAACTCTCAACCTTCCACCTAGTGCAGTGGCAACTTCTTGTATGCTTGCCAAATCCGTATCCTCGATGACAATAGGCGCTGTTTTTTCAGGAACGGCCAAATAACCATGAACATACGAGAAGCCATTAAAGCCCTTAAGCAAAGGTAATTGTGCTAAAGAGTGAAATTTTGTGGCAGGTAAGTAATTGCCTTTTTTATCCTTGGCATATGTGCCGAAATTTATCAAAACTATAGTTCTTGGATCGAATACCATGCTTAAATCTTCTCAGGGGGTATTTAAATGCTTTTTACCCTTAAAAAGTAGTGATTTCTGAGCTATTTAGAAACCCGCCTTCACTTCTTTCTATGGCGCATCTTCTTGCGTCTCTTCTTGAGCTTGTGCTTCTTTATCTTCTTCCTTTTCCTTTTACGCCCACATGGAGCCATTTAGACACCCCTCTTCAGATCCAATCTATGCCTTTTATTATATTCAATTTGCTTCCTAATTATTTCCGCTCGGTTCTTGAAATAATATACTTTTTGCCGTTCCTTGATTTTATCTTTATATCTGCTATAATATATTTGTTTTTGCAACTTAACTTTGTATTTGCATTTTTTTCGATAAGTTTTGCATCTTTCAAGAATTTTTTCTTTGTTTTGAATGTTTTAAACCGTACTCCAACTCTGTTTAGGTTATACTTAAGATTGTAAGCCCCGGGCGGGAGAAAACCTTAGAGTTCAAAGCCCCATACCATAAGGGTCTTGAATTTATGCTTATTATTAATAATTCGATATATAAATGTTGATGCTGGACTTCGTGGGAGTATGTCAAAGGGAAACATATCAAAGATAAGCGAGCAAAACAACGGCCAATTCAGGTTAACCATTCCCAAGGCTCTGGCGCTTGCTATAGGCCTCAAAAAAGGCGATTCCATAGAGTTCACGATTAACAAGAAGGGAAACCTAGAATTAATAAAATTAATGGAGGTAGTTAAATGAAAGAAATTACTGAAAGATTACGAGATAATATAGGGTTCTCATCGGCTGAATATATAAAAGCGTTAATTGATTTTGTAAATCAAAAAAAATTATTACGTTCAAATCTTGATTCCATGACGCAATTATCAGAAAAAGAAAGGGCGTATATTAATTTACAAACAGTGGATAAAGAGAGAGCTATTAATCACATTCTTGAACTTCGAAAAATTATTTCAGTTGATAAAAGTATTGTTCTTGACCAGCATTTTTTGAAATTAACAAACAACACAACTGACATGATGAAAAGGATTTTTGATTATGTTACTTTTTTAGAAAGTCTGTTAGTTTCCGGCAAAAAGATTGAAAAGTTGGATATAGAGAATATGAAAGAGATTAAAAAAGAGGTAAAGGAAATCATAGATAAATCATCATTTAAATTAAAAATACCCGGATTTGCAGAATGGAGTCATGAACAGACAAAGAAGAAGTGAATTTTTATGGAAAATTCCATAGAGTTCACGATCAACAAGAAGATAAATTTTGAACTTGTTAAAACGGCAAAAACAGCGAATTAGGCATGTAAAATGTTTAAACATTGTTTTTAAGTTAAATATCGAAATTTGAAGTATGTGCTATCAATCCTTTAAAAAAATTCTATCTAAAAATAAGAGATTTTTTACAACAATTTCATTAGAAATTTTTTTTGGATTGTTAATATTATTATATTTTCCTTCATTCCTAAATAGTCTAGGGCCCGAAGCTACGGTAGCATCTACTTGGATAGTTATTATTTCAGAAATACTAATTATTTTTCTCTTTATAACTTTTTTAATAATTAAATTTATTGAAAAAATTAAACACAAAAGAATTGATAATTGGATTAAGGCAACTCTTTTGTTGATGATTATTTTTCTTATTATAGGATGGGGATTAATCGCCTTTAATTACGGTGAAACTGAAATCAATCTCGTTTTAAGAAATTCAGAAAATATTGGCCAGGTTATTGGAAACATAACATGCTCTGATAATGCAAAAAAGGTTATCGTAGATCATGAGATAAAATGCATAATTTATCCGAATATATCGATAATTTCTGCTAACGTTACTTTTACATTATACAACGATTCAAAAATATCGAAAGATTTCATTAACCTGAATTTTACTGCTCCTCGCGATTGCAAATATGTTTATTTCAAAATATCGGGTATAAATCAAAATATCAAAACCGTAAAATTGGAAGTCGGTTACCCCATGACTTTCTACACCGAGCAAGAAAATCAAAGTAGAAATGAGAAGTATATTGGATTCGTAATCCTTCTTTTCGGAGCCGTTTTGTTCTCTGTTCCGAGCATGATGAATAATTTTAAAGATTTGAATGAATGCAATAAAGAACAAAAAACAAAGATAAAAAGAAGCGCTAAAAAAAACTTTCGGTCAAAGTATGAATAAAAAATACACTACGCTAGCTTTTGTAATTATAATTTTTTCTGTAACCATAGGAGTGCTCATTAATTATGTTTTTCTTCCAAATCTCGCTTTCCTAAACAGTAATCAGGGGGCTTTATCAGCTCTTTTTTCCTGTCTATTGTGTGTTTTGACCTTTTTCTACGTATGGCTAACATACACATTAGTTCTTGAGAACAGAAAAACAAGGCAACTATTATCTGCACCAAAAATATTAGTTTATGCAAGACCAAGGACCGAGTGGATTAATTTTGTAGATTTAACAATAGAAAATATCGGACAAGGCATGGCGTTAAATGTTCACTTTAAACTCGATCCAGATTTTGAATTTATGCAAGGATGTTTCCTTCGTGCAACTGGATTCATAAAAAATGGGCTCGATCATTTTGGACCCAATGAAAAAATACAAATATTTTTAACAAATCTTGTTGAAGACTATCAAAAAAAGCTTGAAAACCCATTTAAAATTGAAGTTAGTTATGAAGACGAAGAAAAGCGCAAATACAAAGATACTTTTAAAATAGATTTTTCTGTTTTCGATAATATCAAACAAGTGGGAGAGCCTCCGATATATAGAATAGCTGAAAGTATAGAAGAAATTAATAAAATGCTGAAAAGTGTTGAAAAGGATAAAAAATCATCTAAGAATTAGTAGAGCCGGTTAACTCCAAATATTTTCTCCATCCAAATGAACATACGCTACCTATACCGTCCAATTCGAAAGGTTTTTCATTTTGTAAGTATGGGTCATAGGTTTGCATTTTAAGAGGCTTCATAACCAAGAATTTTAATGTTTGTTTTGGCTCGATATCGATTGAAATACACTCTTTAGTTGGGTCATCTTTACAAGTCCGTGTGTTTAGCTGGATACCATCGAAACATATCGTTTCAAAGCTATCTGTATCGGTGTTTACAAGATATCCCCTCACTTCCAAATTGTTTAGATTTTTAATTGTTCGCTCGTAAAGAGCATAGGTCGTATTACCTCCAGAAGTGTAAGTAACGTAACCGTAGCCAAGAAGCCTATCATAAGGAGACGTTATCGCATAAGTTTCAGTGGGGTCTATGCATTGATCATTCCACCAATAATAATTCGAAAGTCCGAGTCCTTGTTCTCTAAGATCAGTCTTTTCAGATAAATATAGATCAAATTCAACGTTTTTGGACATAAATGGTTCTGTGGCTAATTTTATTGTCAATTTACCTTTTAGTTCGTCTATATTTTTTCTTGCTGACAATAAATCATCTGTTATTTCGATGTATGGATTAAATGGGAAATAGCTGCTTTCTATGAAAATGTCATTGCAAGGTTTTAATGGGACGTAGTCTTCATGATATCCGGGAATACTTAATGTTATATTTTTATTGAGAGGGATGAGTGGTGCATCAATAAGATAGGATACTTTGAAAACAGTGAAATAGCCATCGTTTTCACGAAATTGAATATATTCTGGTGTTACTTTAAATGAATTTAATCTTGGCTCAAATAATGGTTGAACTAATTGATTAGATAATATTCCCGTGAACATAAGACCCAAAAAGAATGTTGATACGGAAATTTTCGTTTTAAAATTTCTTATTAGAATTAATGATAAAATCCAATTCAGAACTAAGAGGCTTAATAGTTTTACAATAATGCTAACTCCAATTGGATATAGGCATAAAAAAACTATAATGTTAAACAAAACACAAAATTTATATCTTTTAGTTTTATTCGTAATCATTTCATTATAAGACGCACAAATCTTATTCTTAAGGGTAGGTTTTTTGGTTTTTTGTTTAATTTTTCTATTCGACATACTATTCCATTAAAAAATTAGTTACCATGATTATAAACTAATTCAACGCAACAATTCCAGTAATTGTCCCTACATCTGTATGATTTAATCCGCCCGCGTTGTAAAGCATTGTCAATCTAATCGAATAAGTCAATCCTGTTGTTAATGTTGAAGTTGTTGCAAACGTTACGCTATTAGATTCACTTTGGTCGAGCACTAAATTTGTTGGATTATATTTTGTATCCGTTCCGCTTATCGTGGCAGTTATTTCATATACAGTTAAAGTTGTTGCCAGCTTATTGTTAGTTATATTCAAAATCAGATTACCATCGCTTTTCAAATCCCAATTTGTTGGTGATCCTATAGTCTGAAATCCCGTAGCATATCTTTCATTGATATTTTGATTTGTTTTTTCTATCTTTAGATAATCAAAAATGCAGACAACCTTTTTCGTGTCTTCTTCTATGATAAAATTCGTATGAAGATTTACCGAAGGGTCACCAATAGAAATCATCCAATAGTTTTTGTTTTCGATGCGATTTCCGCATGGATCTAGGCTTCCTAATTGTTCTTTTGATATAGAACTGGCATAGACACTCGCGTTGGGATTAGAAGCGAGAAAGTTTTCGATTAAACTTTTATACGATGATATGTCGCCAGAATTTGAAACGCATCCAGAAATAAATAATGTGGATATAAGTCCCATCACTATGGGAAAATATAACATTCTCATAAATTAATTTTATGTTCCTCGTTATAAATATGTTATACCCATCTTATAACTCAAATTATGGCAATCGAATAGCTTACCAATAACCAATTTTAATGTATGACATGGGCCGATGTTAGTTTTGTTCTTGGTAGTCCTCTGAGCAAAAGAATACTTGAATGCCTGAATAAAAAATCGCCTATGACGCCGCTGCAGATTTCAAAGGAGACCAACATCGCCCGCTCCAATATCAGTACAAAGCTATCCGAATTGAGAACCAGAAAGCTTGCCGAGTGCATCAATTCAGAGTCAAGAAAATGGAGATTTTACAAAATAACAGATAAAGGTAAGCAAGTTTTATCTGAAGTTGAAAGGGTAAAGTGAATGTAAACCCTAAAAGCGCCGCTGTCATACAAAAAGAGGATGAATAATATAATAGTAGTTTTTAGAGAGATTTAGCGGTTTTTTGATGGTTTCGATTCCTTATCGAATAATACTAGATTGCTCATCAAGGCAGGGTTCTTGATCACAATCAGCTTCTCATTCCCAACTTCTTTCAACTCAATTAGGCCTCTGGATAAAAAAACCTTCACGACTTTATGAGCAGTCTTTCTAAACAATCTTGTTTCAATCTCTATCTTGGCTATGAGCCTAGGCATTTCACAAGGCACAACTTCTCTTAAGATCTGCTCACATTCCAACAATAACAATTTCGTTTTCTTTAATCAATTCATTTCTTGTTGAGTTTCTGATTCGATCATATTTATCTCATGTATCTATTCCTAAAACTTCATTATAGGGGCGTGGGATATGCCTCACATACATATACACTATATATATGGGATAGTAGGTATACCCTATTTTTACATATAGAAAGTTTTTGTTTCAAGCCCCATAGTCCTTTGTTATATAGATGACATTGCCATTCTCTTTACCGAGACAACCAGCATTAATACAGGTTTGTATATATTCTTTGGCTGTTTCTGTTGAAGCACCGAAGTTCATTTCTATGATTGCAATCAATTTTATATATTCCATTTTATTGGTTCTTTCCATAATTGTTAATACCCATTTTATCCTTTGTGCCTTAGCTTTCATGTTAATATTTTCAGACACAATTGATCTCCTGTGTATGTGTATATGGCATGTACGTTGAACTCAAAAATTTGTTTTCATGTATATGTGGAATTTCACATACATACATAAACTTAGTTTCATTAAACTGAAAATTATAATTCTGCACACATATACATACACACATGGACATAATTTTCATAACATCAACAACTTTTCTTCTTTTTCTTTTCCTTCTCTAATTCTATAATTAACCAATGCAAACGACAATAATTATCTATCCCGGGTCTTTTTACTCTCTCTTTGCAATCAAGAAAGCAACAATATAGATCTCTCACATTAATGGAATCCTTTATCATGATTTCACCTCGGATCCCTTTTTAGTGGACCAAAAAACAACATTTTTAGCGGTCAATGGCATAACCATGCCCCATTTTTTTAGGCGAGTCATTTCTTGACATATCCTATAAGAAGGAATATCAAGCAAAACGGAAATCGTATCTACGCTCATGGGTTTTTGTGCCAATAGAAACAAAACCTTATCTTCAAGGCTTTCGGTCACGTTTTGAATAAATTGCCGATTAGTTAATGATTTCATAGGTATCACCATTTAGAAGCGGCCTTGAGCAAGCCGCTCTTTACTTTTTCTTTTCAGCCGCGATCTCGGCCTTAGATTCCTCCCATAATTGCATGATATACGATTCAAGACTTTGTGGTTTTTCTTTCACGTTTCAACACCTCGAATCGCCTATCTATAAGACGCCTTACAAGTTCGGATCGGCTTGGGATTTGCTCGGCTTCTCGGATCGCGTCAAGCTTTTCTAGATCGCGGTCGCTCAAAGCTATCCCGTGTCCCTTGACAACTCTGTCCACATTCGCCATGCTATTTTATTGAAGCCAAGTTTTTTCATGTCGCCAGAAATGACATTTTGATTATAAACCGCTAAAGAGAAAGGGCATCAAATTCAATGAACAAATTTTCAGTTATAAAATATGTCATTTTAAAATTATCTGCCATTATTAACAACATGTCGATAGAGTTGTCAAGGACAAAAAAGAGAATAATCATATACATATATGATGTTGATAGGTTCGGCAATTCATTTTTTACGTATAAAATACTGCGCGAATCTGGAATTTTCAGAGGGAGAAAATGCCCCAGAGTAATCAAAGAAATTAAGGAACTTGAAGATTTAGGGCTTGTGGAAATAGTGCCGCATAGGGGCAGTATGAGGATAACCAAAACAGAAGAACGTGATTTTGAACGTATTTGGAGCTGTAAAACAAAGAAAGAAAAAAAGGAAAGGGAACGGCTTTATGAAATTTATGGCTTCAGGCCCGGGCAAAGAAAATATGGAAAACTCTGCGAAAATGAACGAAAATATTTGTACTGGCGGGATAAAAAACGGAATAAAGAATCTGATAGAATTTATCTTGGGATCAGTAAAAATTCCGTCCTCATAAAACTTACGAAAAATGGGATAATTGATGCAAAAAAATTAAAGCTTTTAGAACTATTTTAATCGGTTTTAATTGGAACTATTAGTTGAATAATTACTTCTCAATGTTATTAAGTTCCGAGAGCTTCATGCACTCGCAAAACGCTTCATGAGTAGAAGAACATATTTCTCCATTTTTCATTACTTCGTCATTCGACATGCCCGCGGCAGTCATTCCCTTTGGGATTGTCATAGAAATCACATAATCTCTTCCGTTATATACAGCCGTGAACATGGAAACGACTTGTCTGTTCGTAGTCGTCTCGATTATCCCCTTTAAATTATCATCGCTGTAAGCATTTTGCATATTGATTACATTTGTTCCTTTCTGAACCAACATAGAGTTTAATGAATCATAACAATTTGCTTTGTTCGCTGCGACGATTTGGGGCACATTTCTGCATTCGGTTAGGTTCATGATGCACGGAGAAGCGCAAACGTCATGCATTTCACTGCTAGATAATTTATCACATCCATGAGCCAATATGCATTCCTGATATGCACTTTCACAAGGGTCTGTGATTTGTTGAAAAGATGTGCAACCAGAAATCGCTATTATAGCTGAAACGCCAAGAAGAAGAATCAGGCGATTCATGAATATTTTTTATTACCTTGACTTAAAACCGTTTTTTGGCGGATTTACGGGCTTTCTTTCTCTTCTGTTGGACTTGTCCAACTGACTCTTTTTGGTTGAACTATAGACATTTCGGACGTTTCATTATCCAGCCCGTCCTTTTAATTTGATGTAATCCTTCATGGCTTCCTTGGTCTGCCGCGCGATTTCTGTCTTCATGAGTGAAACCGTATCACTTTCTGATGCTAATCTTTATCACCAATATTATGTGCAAATTTCATATAGTCAAAGAATTCGTTTATATGCACCACAATAACTATCGCTAGTACTGCACCCAATATGGAATTGAATTCAGGATCGAAGTTTAAAAATTGTCCAACAAACAAAACAACGCCGAGTGCAAGGGATAAAAAACCGACCCTTAAACATTGTTTTTGAATCAACCAAAAAATTCTTCTAACTTGGCTATATGATGCTATTGAGTAGGAAACAAAAAACAACATCAAACTAAAAATGAGTATTTGGGAAAAATTTGAGCTTATCGTGGTAGCATTAAAGGCTAACAAAACAGATAAGGACGCTAGCACAAAACCACCGAGGGTTAAACTATCATTTTTAATTTCTCTAATTTTGTTGCTTAATTCAGTTTGTTTTGTTGATGGAAATTTTCGAAAATATTTAAATAAAATTCCGATAGCAATTTCTATGATTATTAAAACTATGATGAACCATAAAAGTGGATTTGCCATTGTACTTCACCTATCGCAGAAAGGGCATGAATTATAAGTTGAATCAAAACGTCTATGGCATTTGGGACATGCCCTCATTTCCTTTATTTCAAATGGTCTTTTATCGGGATTATTTTCGTCATACATGACTAAAATTTTATTACAAGACTTATATTTCTATGTTTAAACCTTTTCCCGAACTATTTCGCAAAAATTTTATCATTTCTTCCTTGATTTGGCGCGCGATCTCGGCCTTCATGACGGACGCGGTGAACGCTTCTCTTGCTTGGGCAAATTCCATAGCCGCTTGTGTGTCTAACGGTCTTCCACAGCGATCACAAGCTGGCGCAGTAGCCTCATTGACGAAATGACAGATTCCGCACTTCTTGGGCATAAGCTTGCTCGTTTCGGATTCCTCGGGCCTTCGCTTTCCATGTATCTCTAGGATCGCATTGTCTATATCCCGGCCTGATAGATGAACGTAAATGCTGGCCATGTCCGATGCCTGAACCCATCCGAAATACTGCTTAAGCTGGCTTTCAGTAAGCTTGTTGGCCAAACAGGACGCGCGGCTATGCCTGAACATATGAGGATTTACCTTCTTGTCAAGGCTAGCGGCCTTGGCCGTCAAGTTAATCATTTTTCTCACGGCGGCATACCCTATCTTTCCCCTTCGATTGCTCGATTCCCTGCACACCCACACGTAAGCGTCAGGGTTCTTTTCAGGGTGGTTGTTGAGCCAATTGGCAAGATACGGGACGCTGGTTATGAGCGGAATCCTGCGATCGCCTGTTTTTCCCGAGATTGTGATGTGAGCCATGTCCTCACTCAAAACCACATGCTTTCTTTTCATGCCTAGGATTTCGGCTATGCGCGCGCCTGATTCCCATAAGACTGCAATTATGGCTTTCGTTTCTATGTGTCTAGCCGCTTCTATCAGCCTGATCACATCGTCTTCGCTCAACAGTTCCTCGGGCAGTTTCTTATTGTGGTTTTTCATCGTGGCCCTGATCCAGCGAACCTTTTTGGGGAATTCCTCGCCGTTCCCTTCGAGCCATTTGTAAAATTTCTTTATCGTCACCTTGTAATCGCGCTTAGTCCATTCCGCATATTCGGATTTCTCTATCTCGGCGACGACCCTTTTGATGTCCTCTATTTCAGTCTGATCGAAGCATTTGCCCAAAATGCCCGCTATTTTAGGCACCATGTGCATGTATTTGGTTACCCGGCAGGCGCTTAAACCCTCAGAAAAACAGTTGTTTTTGAACTTTTCAATGAGTTCCTTGTTATGTTGGGTTATTGATTCACGGTCCATGCTAATCACCTAAGGTTTTGACATTTATTCAAGACCCTAGGCCATGAACCGTGAACCCTAAGCCCCGGGCGAGGATTGAACTCGCGACCTTTCGCTTACCAAGCGAACGCTCTACCACTGAGCTACCGAGGCTTGATGTGTTAATAATAATAGTGATTCTTTTTATTTGTTAGAAAGGCTAAAGCAGGAAGACTCTTTCCGTCTTTATCTTGTCGGCCGCGTTTTTTCCGAGCGCTATTATCGAGCCAGCTTTGTCGAAAATGCCGACAGGTTCATCCATCCCGGCGTTTTCCCGCTTTATTATGAAATCCGCAAAAACCGGGCTGCCGTTCCTTATTTTTGCAATCGCATCATCTTTCACAAAGACTTTTTTAAGGCCGATTCTCGCGAGCGCATCCTCAACCGGGAAAACGTTTTTCTCGGAGAGTTCGGAAAGCGGCGTCGCTTCAGCAATAGAGAAGGGACCGATTTTGGTTCTACGCAGCCAGGTCATGTGCGCGCCGGAAGCGATTGACTGGCCGATGTCATGGACGAGTTTGCGGATGTACGTGCCGGCCTCGCACAAGACTTCGAATTCGACTTCACGCCCGTCGATTTTCAGAATTTTTAGCGAGTGAACCGTCCGCTTCCGCTCGACGCGGGCGACGCGTGATTTGACCGGCGGCTTTTGTGTGATTTCGCCGGTGAATTTTTTGAATGCGGCCTCGAGCGTCTTTTTGTCGACGTCGCTGTGCAGCAGCATTCTGCCTACGTACTCCTTGTCCATGCCGAAAAGGATTGGCATCGCCTTCCTCGCTTCTTCCAGCGCTATGAGCATGAGTCCCGTCACGTTAGGATCGAGCGTGCCTGTATGGCCGCCCTTGCTCGCGCCAAGAATCCTGCAAGCTTTGAACACGACGTCAAAGCTCGTCATGCCGCTGGGTTTGTCAACAAGCACGATGCCTTTTTTAAGAACAGAACTCGAATCCGCATTTGCCATAGTATTTATTCGGATTCCTGCTTTTTGTTGCTTTCCTTCTCTTCGGGCTTCTCACTTTTTTCTTTCTTGGCAGTTTTCTTCTTTTCTTTCTTGACCGGCGCCTTTTCTATCGCCTCTTCGGCCTTCGCTTCTTCATTCGCCTCTGCCTCGGGCTTTGCCGCGTGGAATTCAGGCGATTTCAGAATCTTTATCCTCGCGACCTCAGAGAACCTTATCGGGTAAATCTTGCTGCCCGATTTCTTTAGCATCATCTGCATTTCGGTCGTAAGTACTTTCCTCAGCATCTCGCTCATGCTGCTCTTGGAGGCGAAATCGTTTAAGAAGTCCGTGACGAAATGCCGTATCTTCGTCTCAACCTTCGACGGCGGCTTGCCGTTGAGTATGGTCCACGGCTTCATCCTCAGAATCCAGCCGTCATTCGTGGAAACGTCGACGACTGTTTCGACTTTCTGGTTCCTTTTCCTGACCATCCTAAGCAGGTGGTCTCTCGTGCATTCGTAACCATTAAAAGAAGTGAGGCATGTCTTGCCCTCGATGTTAGTGATTTTGACTATGACCTTCATGTAATATTTGGAGTTGTCGCCTGTCAGCTCTGGTGCGCCGACTTCCATAGTTCTTCCGATAAGTGATTTCGGGTCAGTTGCCGGCGACTGTCCAAGAAGCTTCGCTCCAAGTTCCCTAGGAGCTAATATATTGAACCAGTCCTTTCCCTTCCACTTTTTGACCAGTATCTTCTCTTCGACTACATCGTCCGGAGTCGCTTCCTTCTCGAGCTTCGCCTCTTTCTTCGCGTCTTGCGCTTCCTTCTCCAGCTTTGGTTTGTTTTTCATGCCCATGTTTTGCACCAATAATAGATGTTAGTATTAGTTCAGTCATATTTATAAATTCCTCCTGTTTTCCCAGGGGAATTACAGCCGCAGCGGCTGCCATATGACCTCCGCCCTCGCCTCCGAGTTTCTGCGACACTTCGTTCATTATCTCGTTCAGCTTCAGGCCATTGCATACGAGTGCAGCGCTCGCCCTTGCGGATATTTTTATACCGTCTTCAGCGTTTGCTATGCCGAACAGCGGCTTCTCCGGCAGCATGCCGGAATGGTTTATGACCGAAATCACGTTTGAAATCATGTGCTCCGATATGTTCGGACCGGCGAAAACATACACGCCGTTCATGTCTTTTACGATGTCAGGGTTTTTAAGGTTTGCCTCCACCCAGTTGACGCCTTTGCCTATCTCCCTCCTGTAGTCGTCGAGTATCTCCCTCGCCTTAGGGAACGCGCTTTTCACGTTGAGACAGAGCGCAACGCCGAGGTCGGCGCTTTCCATCTTGCCGCAAGCGTTTAATATGGTAGCGAACTCGTTAGCGTCGCGGAACTCGCCGTCCTTGTCCAGCAGCTCGTAAACGTCGCCAAACACGAATTCAGGGTTCTCGTGATTCGCGCGAACACGCTCTTTTATTATGCTGCCGGCGAGCGTTTTCTGCTCTTCAAGCGTCAAATCAGCGATGGTTCTCCATGCATCGCCGTTCTTGGAAGGGATGCCAATGTCGTGCAGGAACTGTATGCTAGATGATTCGGATCCGCTGATGCCCGGTATGTGAGGGTCAATCGAGTATGCCAGTGCCTTGTGCAGCGGCCGAGTGTAACGCCCCCATAAGCGCAGACCTTTTGAAACGCTTATTTTTTTCTGGGCCTCCGCACTCCTGAGGATTTCCTTGTTCGGCCCGCTCAGGCCCCAGTTCATGCCTATCGCGTCTATCTGCGAATCGCCTATCGCGCCTATGACAGCAAGATGGCTGAGGTCCTCGTTTATAGGGTTGAGAGTTTTGCAGAAAAGGTACGTCACACCAGAACCAGAAATGCTGTTCTCTATGCCGGCGAGAGTAGAGTTTATGTGGACTATGCTTTCGTTCGCCTCTCCGCCGGGCTGGTGGTGGTCGCATATTATGACCTTAGAACCGGCGAGCGTCTTCTTTATGCCTTCAATCTGGCCCGAGCCCATGTCGAGAAAAATGAAAAGTGAGTGCTCGCCCGCGAGCGAGTCAAGAATGCGACCGCTGAGCTGTTTCACAAGCGAAAGGTGGAAGTCCTTGCCCATGCGCGACAGCGTCTTGACCATTATTGAAGCGGACGTTATGCCGTCGGCGTCATAATGAGAAATGACGCGTATGTGGCTCGCTTCTTTAAGCCAGTCCTTAGCCTTTTCCGCTTCCTTAACGATTTTTTGCATTTCCTCTGACATTTTAACCACACAAACGCTTCGGCAGATTTTATAATAATTATTTAGTTATTTATTCTTGAGAAACGCTTTTGCTCACATTTCGTCCGGTAAATTATTTTTTAAGTCAATCATGAAAACTATTTGTTATGACTGAAAAGACGCTCATAACCGCGGCCCTGATATACGCCAACGGCCCGGTTCACCTGGGGCATCTCGTGGAATACGTGGAGACGGACATATACACGCGCTTCCTCAAGCTCAGGGGTGTCGACGCGATTTACTGCTGCGCCGACGACACGCACGGCACGCCCATTGAGATTTCCGCACTGAAAGCGGGTGTGAAGCCGGAAGAGTTCATAAAGACGTGGTATGACCAGCACACGAAGGACTTCTCGGACTTTCTGATACATTTTGACAGTTATTATACGACGCATTCGAAGGAGAACGAAGCGTTCACGCGCACGATTTTCAAGGCACTCAAGGACAACGGCCACATATACCAGAAGACGTTGAAACAGCTTTACTGTGAGAAGTGCAAGCGCTTCCTGCCGGACAGGTTCGTTAAAGGCACGTGCCCCAAATGCGGCGCGGAAGACCAGTATGGCGACGTATGCGAGGCATGCGGCTCGACTTACAAACCCATCGACCTGAAAGCGCCGTTCTGCGGCATATGCAGGAGCAAGCCCGTGCTCAAAGACTCGGAGCATTATTTCTTCAAGCTCAGCAACTTCGCTGATCGCCTGCGCGACTGGCTTAAGGCGAACGATGCGCTTCAGAGCGACATAAAGAACTACGTTCTTTCATGGATAGACAAAGGCCTCGAGGACTGGTGCGTATCCAGGGACGCGCCTTATTTCGGCTTCAAAATCCCAGGCGAAGAAGACAAATACTTTTACGTCTGGCTTGACGCGCCCATAGGCTATATCGCGTCGACGGAGAATTACTGCAAAGACCATAAATGTTCCGCAGAGGGCGCGTACTGGAAGTCTAAGCATTCTCGCATCGTACATTTCATAGGCAAGGACATCGCCTATTTCCATCTCATATTCTGGCCTGCCGTGCTGATGGGCTCAGGCTTCAAGACTCCGGACAACGTGGTCGTGCACGGCTTCCTCACTGTCAACGGCGAAAAGATGTCGAAATCGCGCGGCACGTTCATAACCGCGCGCGAATATCTGCAGGCTCTGGACCCGGAATTCCTGCGTTACCATTACGCGAGCAACCTGACGCACACGACAAGCGACATTGACCTGAGTTTCGAGGATTTCAAAAGCAGGGTTAACAACGAGCTCATAGGCAACATAGCCAACTTTTGTTATCGAACGCTCAGCTTCATCGAGAACTACTCGGAAGGTAAGGTTGGCAAAATAGGCGCGAGGAATGCGGACCACATGACGCTCGAGAGGGTGAACGACCTCACCAAGAAAGCGGAGAAACATTACAGCGAATTCGCGCTGCGGGAAGTTGTGAAAAACGCGGTTGAGATGAGCAACATAGGAAATCGTTATTTTCAAGACAACGAACCATGGAAACTCGCAAAAGAAGAGGGCGGCAAAGAGCGGATGGAGGAAGTTCTTGCAATCGCCGCGAACATAGTCAGGAAGCTGGCTATCGTGCTCAATCCCGTGCTTCCCGTGTTTTCCGAAAAATTATACAGGAGCCTGAACCTTAAGAACCCGCACTGGAACGATGTTAAGGAGACGCTTGAAAACCACAAGATTTCCAAGCCGGAAATGCTTTTCCAGAAAATCGAGAGGGTCGAATTTTCAGACGCGTTCGCGACGCTCGACCTGCGCGTGGCGAAAATCGAGAGGGTCGAAGACCACCCGAATGCCGAGAAGCTTTACGTCCTCGACATCGACCTTGGCGGCGAAAAGCGCAAGCTGGTCGCCGGCCTCAAGGACAAATATTCAAAGAGCGACCTGAAAGGCAAACATATCGTCGTCGTGTGCAACATGAAGAAGGCGAACCTGAAAGGCGTCGAGTCCGAAGGGATGCTTCTCGCGGCCGATGACGGGAAGGACGTCGGCATCCTTTTCTCGAAGGATAAGCCGGGCGCGCATGTGACCATCGAAGGCGTGGAGAAGCGGCCTGCTAAAGAACTGACCATCAAGGACTTCGAGAAGTTCGAAATCGCCAGCAAGAACGGCAAGGCTTATTACAAGGGCAAGGTCCTGAAGACGAAAGAAGGCGACGTGCAAGTCGACAAGAAGGTAGAGGGCAAGGTCAAATGACTATAAACTGCATCTTGCCCCCACTACGAATGCCCTGTAACCGCCTGTTCCAAATCTTCCTTGAGCAACCGCTTCTATGCCTTTCGTCACAGTGGCGCCGCATCCTATTTCACAAAAATATTTCTCCAATGAAAAATCATCAAAAGTTCCTTTATAAGTTATGTCCATGGAAAACTTGCCATTTGCCAGTTTTTTCATGCCATAAACATAAAGTGTTTGTTTTCCATCGTTCTCTATCGGATAAAATTCCACGGTGAGCACGTCACCATTTTTCATTTTTGGCAAGTATTTTAAACCAAGTCTCACGACATCCTTCATGCCGCTTGCAACAGTTGATCTCTCCGATAACTTCAAGTTTTTGTAAATGTTCTTCGTCAGCCTCAAATCGCCGTAAAATTTTTCAAATTCCGGTTTCTTGCTTTCGCTTTCTAGGTCAAGCAAACCATAAGCTTCCAGACCCAGAGGCAAGTTTTTGGAGCCTACTTCTAATCTGAAAAATGAATTGCCCAAAAGAGCCTGATAATATGTTCCTGCCAGAAAATCAATTGATCTTTTTTCTTCTTTCACTTTCTCGACTATTGGCGGCGGGTTGTTGGCCAGTGCCACCGAAGGTATAAGCGATAATGCAGTCGTTGTTCCTATAACAGCGGCTTTTCTGTGTTTTTGTGCCTCATTCCCACTATAAATAAATTTATATAACTTGCTGAATTCCCGTCTGCCCATGCCAAAGTTTCTGCAAATTTTTCTCAATTCACGCTTATTTAATAGTTCCATTAAAGCACCCTCATTAGTGTATCTACTATAAAGTGGTATTTCATATATATAAAAATTGTTTTATTTATTTTTGACAAATAGAAATATTTATAAGTATAATTACAAAATATTAAAAATGGAAGTGAAATTAGACGATTGGAACAGGAAAATACTTTACGAACTTGACAAGGATGCGAGCATAAGCCTCAGCAATCTTTCCAGAATCATAGGACGTTCTAAAGAATTCGTTGCTTACAGAATAAAGAATCTCGAGAAAGAGAAAGTCATAAACGGCTATACCGCGATAGTTGACATGTCAAGGCTCGGCTTTTTCACTTTCAGGATATATCTCAGATTCCAGAACACCGACGATGAGAAAATAATGGAAATGGTGGAATACCTGAAAAAAGAGGACAGGGTCTGGACTATAGCAAAACTGCACGGCAAATGGGATTATGCCTTCTTCGTCGGTGTCAAGAAAATACCGGAATTTCACAAGATATGGAAAGGCTTCCTTCTGAACTTCAAGAAAAATATCAAAGAGAGCAAGATAGCCCTTTACTCGCCGATACACAACTTCAACAAAAGATTTTTCATGCAAAGGGGAGCGAAAATCATCGAAAGAATGACAGGCGTAAGTATCGAGGAGAAAGCGGACGAACTCGACCTGGCGATAATAAACATATGGGGCGCCGATGTACGGCAATCGCTGAAAGATGTCGCCAAGAAACTTAAAACGACCCCCAACACAGTGGCGAACCGCATAAAGATTTTGAGGAAGAAAAAAATAATAGTCGGATGCAAAGTGGACATGGACCAGAGCAGAATAGGTTATCAGGGATACAGGGTGGACCTTTATCTTAATTCCAACGAACGGAGGGAAGAGCTATTCAATTATTGCAAGAACCTTCACAGCATATACCAGATAAACGATTCCATCGGAGGCGCTGACCTTGAGCTGGAAGTTATAGTCAAAGACATGGACGAACTGCTTAAAATGATGAACGATATGATGGTGGCTTTCAAAGACGTTATAAATTCATACGAGTATTTCAGTTTCTTCGTCTTCCCGAAGCTCACAATGGTGCCGGATTAGATAATCTAATATGTCTGGCATCTGAAAACCATTTTAAACCCGAATCCGATTATTCACTTTTTCATCAAACAAAGACCAGATTATAGAAGGATGTGTCCTATGAATTTCTTTGCCTTTTCTCTCAATAATACCTATTTTTTCCAAATTATATAGAAAGTGCAGAACCGTAGCTCGTGTTATCTCAGTTTTTTCGGCAATTTCTGTAGTTGTCATATTTTTGTTTTTCAGCATTTCTATTATAAAATTCTGCGTCGCACCGTTTTGTCTACTAATGCCTTTCTTTCTTACGGCAAATTTAGTATATTTTTTTAATTTGTATATGCGACCGCCGGCATATCCAACCCCCGCAATATCAACTATTCCTTTTTTTCTAAGAAATGATAAATGATATTTCACGCCCTGCCGTGATATTCTCAATATCTTCGATATTTCAATGACTGTTCTTGATTTTTCATTCAAAAGTTCAATGATTAAATTCTTATTTTCACCAGATCCTTTTGAGCGCCACAGTTTCTCTTTTCTAATTATGAAATCGTGTATCAAATCCTCTTTATATCCCATTTTTATTTCTGGATATTTTTTCTTCAGCATGAGATAGTCATGCCATAATTTTTTGACACCATCAGACAAAATGTAAAGAAAACTTCTTTTACCATCGCTTGTTATTTTGTTGTCATAATTAAGATTTCTGCAAATTTTCTGCAAATCCTCAAGTAGACCAATGTTATACATTCCAATCACGATGCTAGAAGAATCAACATGCCCTTCATCTATTATAAAGGCTATCAAAATTCCAAGTAAATTATCTTTACAGTTTTCTAGCATTTTTGTTGTTAATCTGGCATTTTTTTCAAGAAAATGTTCAGGTTTAAAATTGTAATAATTCATCATTATGCAACTGATTGCCGAAGGTAGATGTATAGTTTTTGATATGGGAAAATATTCATTTTCATATTTAATTTTTCCAAAAACACTTTCCGTCTTTTCTAGAAAATTCATCAACAGTTCACTGTTAAATTGTTTATATCCAAAATATGGGTCTCTTCCTTCTATATTAAAACAGTGACCATCACCCATAATATGCGCCACTATCATATCAAACGCAGGCGTTATTCTTATAGGGAATTTTGGTTCAACGACTATATTTCTGCTCTTTTTTGTCCTATAAGAAATTATGTTTTTTTCAAGTTCATTTGGGTTTATTTTTATTCTTTCACACACATCAAGAATAAGCCATAAAGGTCTGAAATTTTTATAAGATGGTTTCAAAATTGCTTTGAATGTACAAAATGGCATTTCTGGTCTGAGTTCTTTGTAGAGTTTTGGTAATTTGATTTTGCTTTCTTTTATTTTTCTAAAAAATTCAATTGCAAATTTTTCGCTTAAGAGAATGTTTATATTTACTCCTTTCAAATCATTTACATGAATCTCTTCCATAAAAATATATGAATTAAGATAAATAAATACTTTACAAGGAGTGTTTTCCGAATGGTCCTAATTGCCTTGGTAGGAAAGACGAATGTAGGAAAAAGTTGCATGCTCAAAGCACTTACGCTGGTCGACGTCGAAATATCGAACCGCGTTTTCACGACGATCGAACCTAATCACGCCATGGGCTACGTCAAGGTCAAATGCCCGGATGTGAAAATAGCGACGCAGTGCAAGCCCAAGGTCGGCTATTGCAAACAGGGTATGCGCTTCGTGCCCACCGAACTGCTTGACGTGGCGGGACTCGTCCCGGGCGCGCACGCCGGCAAAGGCCTCGGCCTGAAGTTTCTCGATGACCTGAGGCAGGCGGACGCATTCATTCATGTTATCGATGCGTCAGGCTCGACAAACGAGAACGGCGAGTCCGTCGCCTGCGGCAGCTATGACCCCGCTAACGACGTTCGCTTTCTTGAAGAGGAGATTGGCTACTGGTTTTACGGCATGCTGAAAAAGAACTGGTCGAAATTCTCGAAAGACGTGGAGATGAACAAGAAGAACATACTCGAATCGCTTTTTCAGCAGTTTTCCGGACTGAAGATAACCGAGGACCAGATACTGAAGGTGCTTGAAAAATTCACTCTCTATGAAACTTCTCCTACCAGATGGAGCGACGACGACCTCCGCAAATTCGCTTTCGAGCTGCGCAAGCTCTCGAAGCGCATGATAATCGCGGCGAATAAGATTGACATGCCGGGCGCGGACAAGAACATAGAGCGATTGAAAGAGGAATTCCCTAATTACACTATCATCCCATGCTCGGCTGAAAGCGAACTCGCCCTCAGGGAGGCGGACAAGCACGGCCTGATAAAATATCTTCCGGGCTGCAATAGCTTTGAAATACTGGAACCGGAAAAGCTCAGCGATAGGCAGAAGAAGGCGCTGGAATTCGTGAATCACAACATACTGGAAAAGTTCGGCTCTACCGGCGTGCAGGAATGCGTGGACAAAGCGGTATTCGAGCTGCTCGACTACATCGTCGTCTATCCGGTAGCGAATGTGAATAAAATGACGGATAAAAAAGGCACCGTCCTTCCCGATGCGCTGCTCGTGCCGAGAGGGACGAAGCTCAAGGACTTCGCGGCGAAAGTCCACAGCGAGATGGCGGACAAATTCATCGGCGGCATAGATTTCGCGACGAAACGCAAGCTCGGCGCGGAGCACGCAGTGAATGACGGCGACGTGATAGAAATTCTTTTCAGTAAGTGATCAAACATACTCGCTTTTCGACTGGTATTCCGATTTGAAAGAATACTCGCTTTTGAATGTGTAATTGTGGTCCACTGATACTTCAGTTTTTACCGCGTACCTCTCTTCTTTATCTTCAGTTGTCTCCTCGACCACTGGCGCTTTGAACTCGAACACAGTTTCCAGCTCAACATCGAAAGGCGTCTGGTTTTTTGTCGACGTTTCGAATCTCCACAATTCCTTGCCGTCGAGGCTCAGGCAGTAAAAATAGCAGTCCCAAGAACCGAAATATATCCTGCTTTGGTAAACAAGCGGTCTGCTCCATACCCTGCCGCTGGTTTTGAAACGCCATAGCTCTTTACCTGTTTTCTTTTTAAGGCAGTAAACATTGCCATCCGTGCATCCGAAAACAAGCTTGTCACCGATGATTGTGACTTCGCTTCCACCCTCGTTGTGGCCAGTCTGGAATTTCCACGTGAGCTTTCCTGTCAACAAATCAACAGCGTAAAGATTTCTGTCCTGGGCATGTATGTAAATCGTTTCCTCATCCAAAACAGGAACTGCATTTACGACGCCGGAAGTTCTGTATCTGAACTTCTCCTTGCCATCTGATATTCCGATGCCATAAACATTCCAGTCATCGCAGCCTATGTAAATGACACCGTCCCTAGAATTGAATGCGTGCTGTGAGAATATGTTGCCGCCAGTTTTGAATCTCCATATTTCTTTTCCGGTATCTGGTTCAAGACAATAAATGTATCCGTCTGAAGAACCCACGAAAATATTGTTTTCCACGAGCGTAGGTGTACAGCCGGTCCATCCGCCGGTCCTGAAGGCCCATTTCATCCTGCCGGTTTTGCATTCAACGCAGTATACGTAGAAATCTTTAGACGTGAACATGACAGTATCATTTACAACCAATGGGGATGAACCGAATATTTTGTCTCCGGCTCTGAAACGCCATATTTCTTCGCCAGTTTTAATGTCGAGACAATACAAGTTCTGGTCATAACTGCCCAAAAACATCTGGTCCTTCCAAAAACCAGGATGGCCGTCAACAAAAGGGCCGTTTGATTTGAACTTCCATACCATTTTGCCGCTTTCCGGGTCGATTGCATAGAGATAGCTATCCATTGACGCTATGAAAATTTTATCGTCATGCATCACAGGAGATGAGTCTATGCTTCCGCCGCCATTTTTTATGTGCCACAACCTGTAAGCCTTTTTGTCGGTTTTTTTCAGGAAATCTCCCAGCTCGAAGCCCATCTCAGAGCCAATGGTGACCATGAAGATGTCATTTCTTTCGGAAGTCATAGTAAGAAATTGTTTTGGAAATTAAAAACTAATTATATTCGCTTTTTGTCTGGTAATCTGATTTGAACGAATATTCGCTCTTGAATGTGTAATTGTGATCCACAGATACTTCCGTTTTTACCGCGTATCTGTCTTCTTTATTCTCGGTTGTCTCCTCGACCACCGGCGCTTTGAACTCGAAGACCTTGCGCTCCTCGATCTCGAAATAATTCTGACTCGCCGTGGAGGTCCTGAACTTCCATATGAGTTTGCCGTCAAGGCCTAGGCAATAAAGGTAGCAGTCATATGAGCCGAAGTATATGCGTTCTTCCTCAATTACGGGAGTGCTCCATATTCCTCCATGCGTTCTAAATCGCCATATCTCCTTTCCCGTATGTTTGTCTAGGCAGTAGAGGTTCGTGTCGGCAGAGCCAAAAATTACCATGTTGCCGGCTATCGCGGCCGGGCCTCCTGAGTTGTCGTCCCCTGTCGTAAATCTCCATTTCTCCTTGCATTTTGCAATGTCAATCGCGTAGAAATGCCTGTCGGCAGAAATTATGTACATCACCCCTTCACTAATCAGCATGTTGGTGTTCACGAAACCTCCTGTCTTGAACCTCCACACTTCCTTGCCGTCTTCCGTCCTCACGCCGTATATATTGTAATCATCGCTTCCAAAATATATCACATCGTCCACTATCTGCCATTCCTTTTTGTTGATTATGTTGCCGTCTGTCTTGAACCTCCAGACTTCCTTCCCTGTCTTGTAATCCAAGCAGTAAAGGTTGCCGTCGGAAGAGCCCACATAAACGCGCCCTTTGTGATATGTGGGGCTTGATGCCGTCCATCCTCCCGTCCTGAATGTCCATATCATCTTACCGCTCTCGCAGTCAAGGCAGTAGACGTAGAAATCCTTTGAGGTAAATATTACTCTGTCCCTAGCGACAAGCGGCCTTGCATCGAACATTTTGTCGCCTGTCCTGAACCTCCATATCTCTTCGCCCATTTTCCAATTTAGAGCGTAGAGATTATGGTCATAGCAATTGATGAAAAGCCTGTCCTTCCAGATGGCTGCGCAGGAGTCGCAGAACAATCCGCTTGCCTTGAATCTCCAGATTTGTTTCCCCGTGTTTTTATCGATGGTGTAAAAATAGTGATCTCCTGCCCCTATGAAAATCATGTTATCTTTTATGAGCGGTGAACCGTCTATACTGCCTCCACCGTCGGATACGTGCCATATCCTGTATCTTTTGCCCTCGGTTTTAGTGGCGAAGTCACCCAGTTCGAACCCTGTATCCGAGCCTATAGTCGCCATGAACAGGTCGTTGCGTTCAGCCATATTCAGATTTCGCTCAAAGATTTAAAAACCGCGAATGAAATTCTATTCATGTTTTCGCTTATAGGACTGGGCATATGGGATGAGAAGGACGTATCGCTCCGCGGGCTCGAAACCTGCAAACGCGCAGACAAGATATACTGCGAGCTTTATACGGCCGTCTGGGGCGGCGACGTGGCGAAGCTCGAAAAGCTGGTAGGCAAGAAGATTGAAGTCGTTGAGCGCTCCGACATCGAAGACAATTCGGACAAGCTGATCGAAGAAGCGAAGTCGAAGAATATCGCGCTGCTCGCGCCAGGCGACCCGCTGACGGCGACGACACACGTCCACCTGATCATGGAATGCAAACAAAAGAAAGTCGATTACGAAATCGTTCACTCTTCGTCGATTTATACGGCCATCACGAAATCCGGCCTCCAGCTCTACAAGTTCGGACGGACGGCGACTGTCATAACCCCGTCGAAGGGTTACGAGAGCACGGGCTTCTACGACGCGCTTGCGGAAAACCACAAACTCGGCCTGCACACGCTGCTGCTTCTGGACGTGAACATGGGAACCAAGCAGGCGCTGGAAATCCTGAAAAACATAGAAGCGAAAAGAAAAAACAAGATTTTGAAGGAAGCTATAATCTGCTCAGCGCTCGGGTCGGAGAACGAGCACCTGATATACGGGAAGATTGGAGACATATCCGACATCGAGCTGCCTGCGCCGGCGGTCGTGATAGTGCCCGGCG
>Ga0315275_10000159_pt1 | contig 53483 bp, 46 predicted proteins | sample YL17G03_0_MG_FD_205557 | JGI IMG/M metagenome (GOLD analysis project Ga0315275, IMG submission 205557) | Sediment microbial communities from Yellowstone Lake, YNP, Wyoming, USA - YL17G03_0 | ecosystem: Environmental > Aquatic > Freshwater > Lake > Sediment | place: USA: Wyoming | collected... | reverse complement strand
GCCGCGAGATCGCGGCCAAGGCGGCGGATTGGTCGTCCGGCCGCAGCCGTCTGACGGTCTTCCCCCGCGTCGTTGCCGACAAGGATGTCCGCCCCAGCGATTTCCAGAGCGCGAATCTCATCCTGTTCGGGACCAAAGAGACCAACGGCCTGATCGCCAAATTCGTCGACCGCCTCCCCCTCGAACTCAAAATGCCGGCCGAGGGATACGGCTTGGTCTATATTTTTCCCATCGACGGGCATTACGTCGTCGTCGCCTCGGGCCTGCCCTTGTGGACGCCGCCGCCCGCGCCTCCGGCCGGAGCGCCCGCAACTGTCCCGGCTCCCGCCAATCCGCCTGTCCGGCGCCTGTATTTCGCTTCGGGCGCGGCGCTGGCCCTCAATAATTTTGGAGATTTTCTATTGTTCAAGAACTCGGCGGCGACGCCGGTCGCCGAGGGGCGTTTCGACGCGGATTGGAAGCTCGCCGCCGCCGACGCGGACAAGTTGGCCGCCTCCGGGGTGGTGGTGATCAAGCCGGACGCCGTCGTCAAATAAGCGAACGATCGAAGCATGAAAAACCCCGCCCCGGGAAACCGGGAGCGGGGGTGGAATTCCTGCGCCTTCAAGCGGCCGTTACTTCACTTCGGCGACGGCGGCGTTGAGGACCTTTTTGGTGTCCTTGGCTTGGGCGAAGACGACGACCAGGAGCCCCTGCCGATCGATCTTGGCGTGGCGTTCGGGGAACTTGAAGCCCTGAAACCGGGTGTTGGTCTTTTCGAAATTCGTCAGGTATTCGTCGGCGGCCTTTTCCGAGGCGGTCAGGTCGAACGACGCCGTTATAGCCCCCGCCGCCGGCGTCGCCAGTTCGCGCACAACCATCTTGTGATAGATGAGGCCGTTGCTGCCCTTGTATTTTTCCACGCCCTGGACCAGGACGACGAATATCTCGGCGCCGGGGACGGCCTTGTCAAATTTGTATTCGACCTTGATCGTGTCGCCGGCCCGTGACGCCTTGGCCTTGAGAGTCAGCGCCGGTACTGCGGCGAGGCGGGGATCGATCTCGGCCTTAAAAGCCTTGAACTTGCCCCCGGCCATGCCGCGGCTGCCGCCTCCGCCCAGCTTGGCCTCGCCGTCGAAAAATGTCGAGGGCGTGCTGTTCACGCCGTAGTATTCCTGGCGTTTCTGGGTTGCCGCGTTGATCATCGGGTCGGGGCGAGGGATGGGCAGATGGTATTCGAGGACGGCCAAATATTTGGCCGGGTAGGCCTCGATCAGGCCGTCGAAACCGAGGTCGGCCGCGACGCAGGGCGGGCATTCCGACCCGGTGAAGACCTCGGCCAAAACGGCCTTGCCTTTCCAATCGGTGGGAGCCTTGTAGGCTTCAGGATGATAGGGCAATTCCTTGAGCTTGGCTTCCAGGACGGCCTCGAAACCATCGGCCTTGCCGTTGAGCTTGGCGTAGAGCACCTTGGCCTTGGCCGCCGCGTCTTCGTAATTCTCCGTGGCGGCGTTGAGATAGGCCTCGTAGGCCTCCTTGGGTTTGTTCGTCTTTTCGCAAACGCCGGCCAGCGTGTACGAGTACACGGCGTCCGGAGCGCCGCCGTCTTTCTTATAGGTCTCGAGCGCGGCCATGGCCTTAGCCGCATCGCCGGCCGTAAGCTGAGCTCCGGCGATCAAAATCTGGAAACCATTGAGGAAGTAGGCCTTGAAGTCCTTCTGCTGGTCGACGGGGACGCCCTGGTACGTCTCCGTTTCTCCGGCGGCCTTGACCGCTTCCTCGCGGTACTTAAGAACGGCCGCCACCACCTTGGCCTTGTCGAATGTCTTGACCTTGGGATGGCTGAGGACCTGGTCCGCGGCCATGAAGGGGTTCTGCAGGCGGTCCGGCCCCTTGCCCTTGGCCAGCAGGTCTTTCTGCAGGGCCAGGACGGCGTCCAGCGAATCGGCCATCTCGATTTTCGCGCCCAGGATGTTCTGGTCGATCATGGCCAGGTACTGGCTGTTCGGGAAAGCCGCCTTGATCCGCTCGAGCTCTTTGAGCCGGGCGGCCGGGTCCTGGAGGCGGAAAGCCGCCGAGAGATCTTTGACCTCAGGCGGTTGTTGGCGGAGCTGGTTCTGTGCCGAGGCGGCGACCGCCAGGTTCAGGATCAAGACAAACGCGCATCCGAAAATGCGCCGGACGGATGTCGAAGTCATGAATATTCTCCTTCTTCTTTTCTGCGGGCGCCGGTCACTTCACTTCGGCGACTACGGCGTTGAGGATTTTCTTGGTGTTCTTTTCCTGGGCGAACACCACCGCCTTCAGGCCTTGCCGGGCGATCTTGGCGTGTCGTTCGGGAAACTTGAAGCCCTGGAAGCGGGTGCTGGTGTTCTCGAACTCGGTCAGGTACTGATCGGCGCTCTGCTCGGACTTGGCCAAGTCGAAGGTGGCTCCCCGGACGCCCTGAGGGAAGACGGCGATATCGCGGACGACCATTTTATGGAAGGCCAGGCCGTTCGATCCCTTGTACTTTTCTTCGCTTTGGACGAGAGCGACGTAGACCTCGACGGCCGGCCCCGGGTTGTCGAATTCGCCATCGACCTTGACCGCGTCGCCGCTGCGCGCGGCCTTGGCTTTGAGGATGATCGCGGGCGCCGCGTTGACGCGGGCGTCGACTTCGGATTTGTACTGTTTGAACTTGCTTTCGGCCGATCCGCGTCCGCCGCCGCCGACGATCTTCTTGTCCCCGTCGATGACGACCGTCGGGGTGCTGTTGACGCCGTAATACTCTTGGCGCGTCTGTGTTGCGGGATTCATGATCGGGTCGGGGCGAGGGATGGGCAGATGGTATTCGAGGACGGCCAGATATTGAGACGGGTACGATTCGAGGAGGCCGTCGAAGCCGAGGTCGGCGCCGACGCAGGGCGGACATTCCGAGCCGGTGAAGATTTCGGCCAGAACGGCCTTCCCTTTCCAATCGGCCGCCGGCTTGTACGGCTCAACGTGATAAGGCAGGGTCTTGAGCTTGGCTTCGAGCGCGGCGTCGAAACCGTCTTCGCGGCCGTTGATCTTGGCGTAGAGGATCTTGGCCTTGGCCGCGGAGTCTTCGTAATTCTCAACCGCCGCCGAAAGATAGGCGTCATAGGCTTCGGGGAGCTTGTTCAACAGGGCCAGGGAGGCGCCTCGCGTATACCAATAGAGGGCGTCGGGGGCGCCGCCGTCCTTGAGGTAGGCGTCCAGGACGGCCATGGCTTTGTCCTCGTCCCCGGCGTTGAGATAGGCCTGGGCGGTGCGGATGCTGAACATGTTCAGGACGTAGGTTTTGAAGTCGTTTCTCTGGTCTTCCGGAACGCCCTGGAACGCGGCCGGGTCGGCGGCGGTCTTGAGCGAGAGCTCTCGGTACTGCAGGATCGCGGCGAGGACCTTGTTCTTGTCGAAGGACGCGATCTTGGGGTGGGTCAGGATCTGGGCCGAAGCCATCAGGGGGCCTTGCAGGCGGGCCGGGCCCCGGCCCTTGGCCAGGAAGTCCTTCTGCAGGGCCAGGACGGCGTCGAGGGTGTCGGCCAGCTCGACCTTGCTCGTCTGGATGTACACGTCGATCGTGGACGTCATCACCGAACTCGGATAGGCGGCCTTGATCCGCTCGAATTCCTTGAGCCGGGCGGAGGCGTCCTGGATCCGGGTCGCGGCTACGACTTCCTTGTACTCGGGGGGCTGTTGGCGCTGGCCGAGAATACCGGACGCCAATCCCATAATCAGGACGAGGCCGCAGGCGGCGGCCCGGTGGAGGGACGTTGTCTTGCGCATGGCGGGTCTCCTTTTTTAAACACCTATATTATCAGAATTGTCGGGATTGGACACGCGGGAATTGAAAAACCGCCGCCCCGGAATGAAAAAGCCCGCCCTCCCGCGCAGCGAGAGGACGGGCGCGCGTCTCAAATGGAGACGGGATCCGTCTCCGCGGTTACTTGATCTCCAGCCCCGTCAGCGGGTCGATGAGATTGACCCGGTGAACCTTGCCCAGCTTGTCCAGCGGGCCGGGCCACTTGTCCCCGCCCTTGTTGCTGGGCTCCCAGTCGCCGACGATCATGATGACCGCCTGGCCTGGCTGGATGTACTTCCGGGCGACTTCCTGGACCTTGGCCTTGGTCACGGCCTTGATCTTGTCGCGATACGTCTTGTAGTAGTCCATCGGCCTGCCCTGCATCTCCAGGTTGGCGAAGGCGGCCATCGTGGCCTGGGGCATCTCGAATTGGCTGGCGAAGCTGTCGATGAAGTAGTTGATCGCCGTGTCCATCTCGGCGTCGGCGACCGGATCCTTGCGGATGCGGTCGAACTCGGCCAGGATCAGCGAAATGGCGTAGCCGACCGTGGACGACTTGGTCTGGACGTAGCCCGAGAACGTCCCCGGGAAGCCCCAGCGGGTCGTGAAGCGGCTGCCCTGGTTGTAGGACAGGCCTTCGTTCGAACGCACCTTGGTGGTGATGCGGGAGGTGAAGCTGCCGCCGCCGAGGATGAAGTTCATAACCTGGACGGCCGCGAAGTCGGGGTTGGTGTCCTCGATGCCGAGATGGCCCAGGCTGATGTATCCCTGGTTGATGGCTTTCTGGACGAAATAGACGCCGGGCTCGGGGGCGGGGAAGGACTTGGAGAACGAGGGGATCTTGACGTCGTGGTTGGCCCACGCGCCGACGATCTTGTTGATCTTGGCCGTCAGGTCGGCCTTGGCGAAATCGCCGGAGGCGGACAGGATGACGTTCCTGGGGGCGAAGTATTGGGCGTGGACGGCCTTGAGATCGGCCGGCGTGACGCCCTCGTACGTTTTCTTCATCGGCTGCCAGGTCAGGGGGCCGTCTCCATAGAGGACTTTCTCATACTCGCGGCTCAGCACGGCGCCGGGCGAGTCATTGGCCTGGCGGAGCTGTTCGATGGCCCGGGCCTTGGCCAGATTGAACGGGGCCTCGCGGAATTCCGGATTCATCAGGACGTCGAAGAACATGGCCAGCCCTTCGTCCAAGTCCTTGCTCAGGACGGACAGGGTCAGGGTCGAGGTCCGTTCACCGACGTTGAAGGCCAGGGAGCCGCCCAGGAAATCGATGCGTTCCTCGATGGCCGTCCCTTCCCTGGTTTTCGTGCCGCCCCGGATCAGCGTGCTGCTCAGGAGCGATTCCAGGCCCTGCTTGTCCTTGGGGACGTACAAGCCGCCGAAATTGACCAGCGCCGAGACGTTGACGATGGGCAGGGCGCGGTCTTCCTTGATGTAGGCGCGCAGCCCGTTGGCCAGGACCGTGCGGAAGGCCTTGGGATCGGGCGGTTCATATTTGAGAACGGGGTATTTCAGGTCGGCCGGTTTCTGGACCTGGGCCAGGCCGGAGGCGAGGAAAAGAGCACCGACGGCGAACAGGAGGCAAAGCGTTTTTTTCATCGTCGTTCTCCTTGCTTACCGGGCCATTTTCCGCTTGTAGATGGCCGTCAAGCTGTTGTCCTTGACGAAATACTTGGCGGCGACGCGCTTGATGTCGTCGTTGGTGACCTTCTTGAGATCTTCCAGGTCGGAGAGGATCGCTTTCCAGCCCCGATGGAGTTCGGCCCGCCCGACGCTTCCCGCCAGGCCGGACGTCGAGCCCAGGCTGCGGATGAAATTGGCCTCGCTGCGGTTTTTCGTTTTCTGGATCTCGTCCGCGGTCACTCCGTCTTTCTTGATCTTCTCGATCTCGGCCCAGATTTCCTTCTCCAGGTCCTCGGGTGTGACGCCTTTGTCCAGGCGCGGGGAGGCGCTGAACTGGAAAGCGCCGACGTACCACTGGGCCCGGCTGGAGGCCGAGGCGTTGACGGCCAGCTGTTTTTCCTGGACCAGGATCTTGTTCAGCCGGCCGGTTCCGCCGCCGCCGCCCCCGCGCATGCCGCCGCCCCCGCCGCCGAAGCCGGAGCCGAGGATTCCGGCCAGGACGGACAGAGGCGCCGCGTCGGGCTGGCCGCCCCACGGCGTATGGAACATGATCTGGACGTTGGTAGGAGCCGGGCCCTCGCCGTTCATCCGCTTTTCGCCGTACTGGGGCGGCTCATAAGTCCGGATGGGCTCGAGATCGGGGCCCTTGGGAATGCGGCCGAAATATTTCTCGGCCAGGGCGAGGATCTGCGCGGGATCGAAATCGCCGACGTAGATGGCCACGGCGTTGTTCGGGACATAGTACTTGTTGTGGAACTCGACGAGGTCGGCCTTGGTCATTTTCTTCAGGTCATCCATCCAGCCGACGACTTCCCAATGGTAGGGTGAGGCGGCATAGAAGGCGGCGTTGACCTGCTCGTTGAAAAAGAACCCGGGGCCGTTCTCGCTCAGCCGCCGCTCTTCCATGATGACGTCCTTCTCGGAATAAAATTCCCGGAAATAGGCGCCCATCATGCGGTCGGACTCGAGGAGCATCTGGAGCTCGACCTTGTTCGAAGGCAGGGTCACATAATAGCCCGTGTTCTCGTTGCCCGTGGAGGCGTTGAGGCCGGTGCCGCCGTTCTTCATGTACAGTCCCCAGAGGTCGTCCTTGATGATGTACTGTTTCTCCGTGGCGATCAGCTCGTCGGCCTTTTTCTGCAGCGAGGCCAGCTTGGCCTTGTCGCCGCCGTCGGCCTTCCAGTACTTCTCCCGGTAGATCTGGTCCACGACTTCGTCGATCTGCCGGTCGATGGCCGTATCCTTGTCGAAATCCGTCACGCCCATCATTTTCGTGCCCTTGAACATCATGTGCTCATGGACGTGGGCGATGCCGGTGATGCCGGGCTTCTCGTTGATCGACCCGACTTGGAAATAGATGTGGCAGACGACGCGGGGCACGCCCGGCTTGGGGATCATCAGGATCTTCATCCCGTTGGCCAGGGTGTGCTCCTTGACGTCCAGGGTAATCGCTCCGGCCGAGGCGAAAGCGGCCAGGACGAGCACCGCGAGGGACAGGGTCAGGGTGCGCTTCATGCGGTTCCTCCTCCTTAAATGATAAGGGGCCAGTCCTAATTCTTCCGGAATTAGGGCGAAACCTCTTCACTACTTTGACGCCGGACGTAGGGCGATTCTTCCCGAAATCACCAAAAAATTATGCCGCGAGCTGGGCGCGCGGTTCTTGTCGGGGTTTGGGGGCTGAAGCGGAAGTCTTGATCACAGGAGATCAACGGCATGACCCGAAAAAGAAAGAGGGGCCGCGAACGTCAGCCGAAACGGCCGGTGATGTAGTCTTCCGTGCGCTTGTCGCGCGGACGGGTGAAGATGTCCGTCGTCTTGCCGAATTCGACCAGCTCCCCCAGCAGCATGAAGCCCGTCTCGTCCGAAACGCGGGCCGCCTGCTGCATATTGTGGGTGACGATGACGATGGTGTAGCGGTCCTTCAGTTGGTGCATCAGCTCCTCGACCTTCATGGTGGACATCGGGTCGAGCGCCGAACAGGGCTCGTCCATCAGCAGGACCTCGGAATCGACGGCCACCAGGCGGGCGATGCACAGGCGCTGTTTCTGTTCGAGCGACAAATCGAGGGCGCGCTTGTTGAGCCGGTCTTTGAGCTCGTCCCAGAGGTTGACGGCCCGCAGGCTCTGTTCGACGATCCCCTCCAAGGCGTTGCCCCGCGACTGGTGGTGGACCCGGGGCCCGAAGGCGATATTCTCATAGATGCTCAGGGGAAACGGGTTCGGCCGCTGGAAGACCATCCCGACTTTCTTGCGCAGATCGGTCAGGCGGGCTTTCTTCCGGTAGATGTCATCGCCGGCGAAATGGACCGATCCGGTGATCCGGACGTCCTCGATCAGGTCGTTCATCCGGTTGAGGCAGCGCAGGAGGGTTGACTTTCCACAGCCGGACGAGCCGATCAGAGAGGTGATCGACTTTTCGCGGATGGACATGTTCACGTCGATCAGGGCCTGGAACTTGCCATACCAGAGGTTCAGCCCTTTAACCGCGATCTTCGGCGCGGGAGTCGTCATCCGAATCTCCCCACGATATAGTCCTCCGTGCGCGGATTCTCGGGCGCGGTGAAGATCGCTTCCGTGGGCCCGATCTCGACCATGTCGCCCATCAGGAAGAAAGCCGTCCGCGTGCCGACGCGCGCCGCCTGCTTGGTGTTGTTGGTGACCAGCACGATGGTGTGGTCCTTCTTCAACTCGGTCATCGACTCCTCGACCTTGGCCGTGGAGATGGGGTCGAGGCCCGAGCAGGGCTCGTCGAAGAGGATGACGCCGGGCTCAAGGGCCAGGGTCCGGGCGATGCACAGCCGCTGCTGCTGCCCGCCCGAGAGCTTCTGCCCCGAGCTGCGGAGGCGGTCCTTGACTTCGTCCCATAGATAGGCGGCCCGGAGGCTCGACTCCACCAAGGCGCCGATCTCCTCTTTGTTCCGCAGGCCGCTCATCCGCGGTCCGTAGGCCACATTGTCGTAAATCGATAAGGGCAGGGGGATGGGCAGGGCGAAGATCATGCCGACCCGCTGACGCAAGGACTCGGCGCTCATGTCCTTGAAAATATCCCGGCCGTCCAGCTTGACCGTGCCTGTCGTGCGGGCCTGGGGCTCGAGATCGTTCAGCCGGTTGAGCGTGCGCAGAAACGAGGTTTTGCCGCTGTTGGACGGTCCGATAATGCTCAGAATCTCGTTTTCATAGATATCGAGGGTCAACGCCTTCAGCCCCTGGACTTTGCCGTAGGCGACGGCCAGGTCCCGGATTTCGAACCTGGCCTTCACTTCCTCCTCCGGAACCGGGAGCGGATGATGACCGCCGAGATGTTCATGATGAGGACGAGCCCGACCAGGACGAAGGCGGTGCCGTAGCGGTAGTTCTCCGGAACGTTGGGAATCTGGGTGGAGACGATGTAGAGGTGGTAGGGCAGAGCCATGGCCTGGTCGAGGGGCGAGTGGGGCAGCCTCGGCAGGTAGAAGGCGGCCACGGTGAACAGAATGGGCGCCGTCTCACCGGCCACCCGGCCGATGCTCAGGATGGCCCCGGTCAGGATGCCCGGGATGGCCGAGGGCAGGACGGAATGGCGGATGGTCTGCCAGCGCGTGGCGCCCAGGGAAAAGCTGACCTCGCGATAGGATTTGGGCACGGCCCGCAGGGCTTCCCGGGTCGTGGTGATGATGACCGGCAGGGTCATGATGCCCAAGGTCAGGGCGCCGGAGATGATCGAGACCCCAAACTTGAGGAAGACGACAAACAGGCTCAGCCCGAACAATCCGTAGACGACCGACGAGACGCCGGCCAGGTTGACGATGGCCAGATTGATCGTCCGGGTCAGGACGTTGTCCTTGGCGTACTCGCTGAGATAAATGGCGGCCATGACGCCGATGGGCAGGGCGAAGGCGATGGACACAATCACCAGATAGAGCGTGCCGACGATGGCCGGAAAGATTCCCCCCTCGCGCATGCCCTGGCGGGGCATGGTGAAGAGGAAATTCCAGCTCAGCGCGCTCCAGCCCTTGCTGATGATCAACCAGATGATGAAGAGGACCGGGATGACCACGACCAGGGTGGCGACCAGAAGGACGCCGAAACCGAATCTCTCCTTGATCCGCTCCGGGATCATCGCTTCCTCCCCCGGTTCAGAAAGAGGTCGGCCGTGAAGTTGATGGCGAAGGAGATGATGAAGAGGACGATGCCGATGGCGAACAGGGCGTAGTAGTGCTCGCTGCCCCGGACGGCCTCGCCCATCTCTGCGGCGATGGTCGCGGTCAGGGTCCGGACCGGCTGCATCAGCCCCTTGGGGATGACCGCCGCGTTGCCGGTGACCATCATGACGGCCATGGTCTCGCCGAAGACGCGGCCGATGCCGAGCATGGCCGCGGCGATGACGCCCGGCAGAGCGCCGTGGATGACGACCCGATAGAGCGTCTGCCAATGGGTGGAGCCCAGGGCGATGGCCCCTTCCTTGTATTCGCGCGGGACGGCGTTGATGGCGTCCTCGGAAATGCTGATGATCGTGGGCAGGGCCATGAAGGCCAGCATGATCGCGCCGGACAGGGCCGTCAGGCCGGTCGGCAGGTTGAAGAATTTCTTGATGAAGGGGACGAGGGTGATCATGCCGATGAAGCCGAGGACGACCGAGGGGATGGCGGACAGGATTTCGATGAGCGATTTGAGGATGTCGCGCAGGCGGCGGGGGGCGATTTCGGCGATATAAAAGGCCGAGGCGATTCCCAACGGAACGGCCAGAACGATGGCCCCGGCCGTGACCAGAAGCGAACCCAGAATGAGGGGCAGGATGCCGAGCTTGGGCGGATCGGAGATCGGGTACCATAATCGGCCGCTCAGAAAATCGCCGGGCGCGATGGTCTTGAACAGGGAGATGCCTTCCTTGAGCAGAAAAATGAAGATCAAAGCGACAAAGACGATGGAGGCGATGCCGCTCAGAAAGATGAGCTTCTCGATGACGAATTCCTTGGCCGCCCTCAGCCGCATCGCGCCTCGCTTTCTCGGAGAAGCCGGAAGTCTACGGCCTCATTTGATGGGGACGAAGTCGATCTTCTTGACCAGATCCTGGCCTTCCGGGGAGAAGACGAAGTCGACGAAATCCTTGATCACGCCCTTGGGCTCGCCGTTGGTGTAGAGGAACAGGGGCCGGGAGATCGGGTAAGCCTTGGACTTGACATTGGGCATGGTCGGCTCGATGAAGGGCGACTTGGCATCCTTGGATACGGCGATGACCTTCTGCTTGGCGCTGATGTAGCCCATGCCGTAATAGCCGACGGCGTTCTCGTTGCCGGCGACCTCGTCGGCGATGGCCTGGGAGGAGGGCATGAGCAGGGCCCCCGGGGAGAATTCCTCGGGCCCCTTGGCGTTGCCGCGGCGCAGGACATGTTCCTTGAAGAAGATGTGCGTGCCGGAGTTGAATTCGCGCGACAGCAGGACGATGGGCTTGTTGGCTCCGCCGATCGTCTTCCAGTTGGCGATGTTGCCCAGGAAGATCTCGCGAAGCTGGTCGATGGTCAGGTTCTTGATGGGGTTCTTGGGATGGACGACGATGGCGATGCCGTCCATGGCCACCAGGAATTCCTTGGGCGCGATCCCCTTGGAATTGGCCTTCTCGATCTCCTTGGGCTCGATCGACCGGGACGACTCGGCGATGTCGCAGGTGCCGCCGATCAGGGCGGTCAGGCCGGTCCCCGATCCGCCGCCGGTGACGGCGATGTTGACGCCGGGATGTTTTCTGTTGAACGCTTCCGCCCAGGATTGTCCCAGGTTGACCATCGTATCCGATCCCTTGATCTGGATCGATTTCGACTGGGCCTCCGCCGGAGCGGCGATCCCGATCGTCAGAACCGCCGCCGCCAGGGCAGACCCCCAAACGATTTTGCGCAGCCTCATGTGACGACTCCTCTCCCGGCCGCCGGACGGGCCGGGGTATTTTGCAGCCCGGATTCCATCATAAAAAGGCCAGGCGGGACTGTCAAGGCATCGGCGCCGTTTTCACGCGATCTTCATGGAATCTTCATCGAACGTTAACATTCGGAGGGTAACGTGGTGCTCGTGGGGCGGGTTTGTCCTGTTGGCGCTCCCCCCCGGAATGGCGCCGGCCCGCGGTTTGTGCTAATAATGGAGACCGGGAAAAAGGGCGGGACCGACCGGACCGCCCGCGAGGAGGCCGCATGGAACGGCTGTTCGACGAAGAACTGAAGAACCTGAAAGAGAAGTTGTTACGCATGGCCGGACTGGTCGAGGAATCGGTCGAGCTGGCCGTCGAGGCGATCAAGGATCGGAAGGACGAGCTGTCTCAGGGCGTCCTGAAGAACGAGGAACAGATCAACCTGCTCGACGTGGAAGTGGACGAGACGTGCCTGCGCCTGATGGCCCTCCGCCAGCCCATGGCCGGCGACCTGCGCTTTATAACCTCGGCCATGAAGATCGACAGCGAGCTCGAGCGCATGGGCGACCTGGCCGTGAACGTATCGGAACAGGCCTTCATCCTCAACAAGCTGCCCCCGCTCAAGCCCCTCCTGGACATCCCGCGCATGGCCCGTTTGGCCCAAGCCATGATCCGCGATTCGATCAACGCTTTCATCAACCGCGACGAGGCCCTGGCCCGCAGCGTCTGCGAGCGGGACGACGAGGTCGACGCCCTGGATGAGCAGATCTTCCGTGAGCTGCTTACCTACATGATGGAAGACGCGGCTAATATCAGCCGGGCTGTGGCCCTCATCCTGGTCAGCCGCAACCTGGAACGGATGGCCGACCACGCCACCAATATAGGCGAGGACGTCATCTACCTGGCCAAGGGCAAGACGATCAAGCACCACATCGACCGCAAGCGCGAATCGGACTCCGTCCGTCCGGCCGATTGAGCCGCCCAGAATCAATCAAAATAAAGCTTGCACCGGCGTAATATTTTATTATAATAGAAAGTAAGTTTTCTTGCGCCGGCTGGAGAAAACTTCATCTTACCTAATGAACATCATTTTTCCCTTTTCTGCTGTTAACAACAGCCGGCTTTCTTCCCCCCGATGAACCCGGTCCTCCTTCTCCGGCCCGGAGGACTGGGCGATTTGATGGTCGCTCTTCCTTCCCTGCGGCTCCTGCGCCGTCTTTATCCGGATTCGCCCTTGCACCTCGTTGCCCGCCGGGAATTCGCCCTGCTGCTCAGGGATGCCGCCGTCGTCGACGAGTTCCATTCGCTCGACGACCGGACCTGGACGCCGTTTTTTTCGGATGACCCCGCGCACGACGCCGTCCCGCGTCTTCACGGCAAAACGCCGGCCGCGCTGTGGTCCTGGTTTTTCCGCCCGCCTTCCGGCTCGTTTCTGCGGGCCGCCTCCGCGCTGGTTCCGGGCGCCGCTCGCGTCATCGTTTATGATTCCTCCGCGGGGCGCCCCGTGAGCCGCGATTGGTTCGAGCGGACGGCGGCCGCGGCCGGGCGGCCCGTTTCCGACGAGGATTTCCAAGCCTGCGCCCGACTGCCGCGAAACGAATCCCCGCGCCCGGACCCGTTCAATCGCCCGTTTGCCGTCGTTCATCCGGGCAGCGGAGGGCGGAATAAACGCTGGCCCGCGGAGCGTTTTCTCGCCCTCGTCGACGTCCTGGCCGGCCGCGGCGTCGCGGGCCTCTTGGTGACCGGGCCGGCCGAGGAGGACGGGGACTGGGAAGGCCGCCTTCTCCCGCCGGGTTGGCGCCTGTTAAAAACGCCGTCTCTTCCGGAATTGGCCGGCCGGCTCTCCTCCTGTCTTCTTTATCTGGGCAATGATTCCGGGGTGACCCATTTGGCGGCGGCGGCCGGGGCCCCGACGCTGGCCCTCTACCTGGACGCGAATCTCCCCGCCTGGAGGCCGTTCGGCCGGGCCGCGGTCCTTCACGCGCCCGACGCGGCGTCCATTTCCTATGAAGAGGCGCGGGCGGCGGTCATCGGTTTGCTGCCGGGTTGAGGCCCGACCCCGCCCTCTGATAAAATACTAAGCCGGGCGGAATATAGTTGACCCCGGATGTCTTTGCCGCCCGGCTAGTACTCGGGGAGCAGTAAGGATTATGTAACATATTTACTGCTCCCCGTAGTAAATCCTTGCCGGAAAGAGCGACACGCATGGCCAAGCCGGATTGGAAAAACGAAATCGGTTCGTGTTTCGACGATCTGCGCATCCTGGAAAAATGCCGGGCCGAGGTCGACGCCCAGTTCGCCCATTTTTATGAGTCTGTCGCCGCGCCCGCTTTCCAGGGCCTGGCCGATGAATTCAAACACCATAAAGTCCGCTGTTCGTTCGAGCGGGCCAAGGAAAACCGTTTCCGCTTTGAGGCCTCCTTCCCCGGTCGCCGCGAACCGCAGTTCGAATACAGCTTATGGGTCCCTTACAGGGCGGTTGAATTATCCCTCATGCTGACGGTCCAGGGGAGGCTTTCGCCCGGAGGTCCGATCAAGGAGAAGACGTTCCCCTTCCCCAAAAACGTCACGTCGGCGGACATCCTAAAGCTGGACCGCGACGATTTGGCCCACGACATGGTCAAGGGACGAGCCTTCGGCTCGCCACTCGCCCGTGGCTTGTATCCACGGGCGAGAACGGCGGAAGTTGACCCCCGGGCTAAGCCCGGGGCCCCGGCCGCCGTGGCCCGTTACAAGAGATTCGTCACCGAAGCCGCCCTCGCTCCGGAGGGCGCGACGGAAACCCCATGAAAAAAGCCGCGACCGGCCGGGACGATCCTCCCCCGGGCGGGAGTGGGCGCAGGACGCTCACTCTCCGGGCGGAACTGTCCGAATTGGACCGGGCCCGCCTCTTCCTCCGGGAATCCCTCCGCCCCGTCCGCTTGGAGGAGGAGGATTTCTTCAAGCTCGAACTGGCCCTGGTCGAGATCTGCGTCAACATCATCCGTTACGCCTATCCCGCGGGCGGGGGGCCGATCACCATCGCCGTGGACGTCGTTCCCGGAGTCTGCCTCGAGATCCGCGATTCGGGCCGGCCCTTCGATCCGCGGAGGGTTCCTCCCCCCGATTGGGTCGATCACGTGAAGGAAGGCCGGAAGAGCGGGCTGGGCGTGTACCTGGCCCGTTCCCTGGTGGACGATTTCGACTACCGGCGCGAGGGCGGCGAGAACATCGTCAGGCTGTCCCAATGCCTGCCCGCCGCGCCTTGCGCCTGATCAATAGATCGTATTCTCTTCGCCGTTCTTTTTGATCAGCCGGTCGATCTCCGCCAGGATTAGATCGCGGCGCAGGAGAACGGCCTTGATCTCGTCTTCGTCCAGGAATTCTCCGACCGCTCCCCGGATGGCCTCCCCGGTCAGCCCTTTCAGCTTTTCGACGAAGGCCCGGGGAAGCTCCTTCATCAGCTTGGGCCCCTCCGGGTGCTTTTCCGTCCAGATGAGCTTTTCGGTGAACTTTTTGGACGTGCGGAAGGAGCGCGAATGGTCGATCAGGATCATGCGCCAGTCCTGGGTGATGAGAATATTGTTGGCGTGGCGGTCGTCGTTGGCGATGAGGTTGTCGAAGGCCCGCTGGAGGAACGTGGCCCGGTTCCAGCCGAAGGTGTAGCGGGGCGGGACCCCGATCTTCTTGTCGTTCTTTGTCTGCAGGCTGAACTGGCTTTCTTCCCACAGCTGGATCGAGCCGCGGTCCCCGTTATAGCGGCGCTCGATCGTCAGCGGGACCATGTTCAGGCCCAACAGGCGGTCCAACCGGTAGGCGGCGATCTCGTAACGCCAGCGGTCGGGCTTGCCCCCTTCCACCTTGTCGACGTTCTTCCACAGGCCGAAATGCTTCACCCCGTCTTTTTCCAGGGTCAGCTGGTAAGGATTAGTCACGGCTTCCGAGCCGGTGCGCTGCTCCGCAGCGGTGATCGCCGCCGTCTTCAAAAATTCAATCCACTTGGCTTCCTCACCCAGCTCGCCGGGGAGAAGTTGGGCCCGGGCCAAACCCGGGACCATTAAGAGTCCCGCCGCCAAAACCATTCCCTTCATTTTTTTCATGGCTCCCCTCCTTGTCTTCGCCGCGACGTCATTGATAGACGGCGAGGCTTTCTCCGCCTTCCCTGGCCGCCTTCTCGACCGCCCGGACGATCAGGGCGGCGCGCTCGAGGGCGGTCCGGATTTCCCGGTCATTGAGATAGGGCTTGACGGCCTCTTTGGCCGTTTTGAAATCGATAGCTTTCAGCCGCTCGACGAATGGACGAGGCAGAGGGAGAAACGGAAAAGGGCTTCCGTCCGCGGCGCGGCTCAGCCCTTCGGGGCCGAACATCAGTTTTTCCGCGTAGGGCTTGTCCGTCCGAAACGACCGCGAATGGTCGATGAGAACTATCTTCCAGTCGGCCGTGACCAGGATGTTGTTGGCGTTGCGGTCGGAATCGGCGATAAGGCTGTCAAAGGCCCGTTCCAGGTAGGCCGTCCGGTTCCATTCGGGTTTTCGTTCCAGGGGGACCGTTTCCCCGGCCCGGGTCTTTTTTTTCAGGCTGTCCGTGTCGTCGATCCACAATTGGAGCGATCCTTTTTCGCCGTTGAACCGCCGCTCGACCGTGGGCGGGATGAGGCCCAGTCCCGTCAGGCGGTCGAAGCGGTAAGCGGCGATCTCGCAGCGCCAGCGGTCGGGCGTCCCGAATTCGTCGGTATCGATGTTCTTCCACAGCCCGAAGCGCCGGACCCCGTCTTTTTCCAAGGTCAGCTTCCACGGCCGGCTGGTAGCGTCAGGTCCACTGAGCTGGACGGAATCGACGATCTCGGCCGATTTAAGGAAGGACTCCCAGGCCAGGCCTTTCTCGGCCGTCCCGGCCGGAATTTGGGCCCTCACGGCGCCGGCCGTTCCGGCCTGCGCCGTGAGGACGATGGCCAGGGCGAGGGCGACGAAGAGGGTTCCGCGGGCCGCTTTCATAGTCCTTCTTCGGTCATGGCTCATAGAGGACGGCGCTTTCTCCGTCGCGCCGGATCATCTCGTCGATTTCGGCCAGGAGAATCGGCTTGCGGGCCATCAAGGCGTCGATCTCGGCTCCGGTCAAGTACGGCCCGACCGCGGCCTGGACGGCGGCCTTTTCCAGGGAGCGGATTTTCTCCACGATGGCCCGGGGCAGGCGGCGGAAAAGGACAGGGCGCCGCCCCCCCTTGCCGTCGTCCATGGTCTTGATTCCCTTGGACCCGTAGATCAGTCGCTCCCGATGGGCCTTGTCCGAACGGAAGGCCCGGGTATGGTCGATCAGGATCGTCCTCCAGTCCTCGGTGTAAAGGACGTTTTGCTGGGTTCGGTCGTCATTGGCGATCAGGCAGTCCCACGCCCGAGTGAGATATTTCATGTCGTTCCAATGGGCCAGCACCGACTCCGGCTTAGAGATGTTCTCTTCTTCGACTTTCAGTTCGCTGTATTTATTATCCGCCCAAAGCGACAGGTCACCTTTCTTGCCGCGGAATTCCCGCTCCACGACGGGCGGGATCATGTTCAGGCCGAGGAGCTTGTCCAGGCGGTAAGCCGCGATCTCGAAACGCCAGCGATCAGGGATCTCGCCGTCCATGATGTCGATGTTCTTCCAGACGGCCTTGTGCTCGACGTCGCCCTGGCGCAGAATTAGCTTCCAAGGATGGGTCACGCCTTCGCGTTCGGGCTCGGACTTGATGATCTCCGCCGTGCGCAGGAATTCTTCCCAGCTCTCCCGCTGGGCGATCTCCGCCGGCCGGAATTGGGCGGACAGAGGCAGCGCCGCGGCTGCGCAAAGGACCATTTCCCAGAGGCCGAACGATTTGAGATTTTTTAACATTGGCGAATCCCTTGGGTTCCATTATATCCGCGGCGCCAAGCCGGTTTCAATCGGCTGCCGGGCCCGGCGCGGGGACGGCCTCTCCGGCGGCCTTCCTTTTCTTGTATTCACGGATAATCAGGACGCCCAGGATGATCAAAATCAGGATCCCGACGACGTTGACCAGGGCAAAACGCTCGATCGAGAGATAGAAAAACGTTGTTCCCAGCCAGACGACAAGGGCGCACAGCGCGTCCCCGCCCCGGACGAAGAACGTTTCGATTGCCGCTTGGGCCTTGTATTTTTCCTCCCGGCTTGTGATCAGGAACAGGGCGGAGCGCGCGGTTTTCATGAGCGAATAGTCCGTTCCGTTTTCCACGGACTTGATCCACTTCATCAATAAAAGGGAGGCGCCGAACGCCGCAAACCCATAGCCGCTCAGGGAGATCAAGGGCAGGAAGAGCAGCGCTCCGCCGATCCCGACCCAGCGGAAGATCCGGGAGACCAGGAAAAGCTGGATGATCAGGCCGATGATGTTGGCCAGCGATTGATAACCGGCGAAGGCCGAGCTGATGTAGTTCTGCAAACTCACGCCGCCCGTAGCCGCCGTTCCCAGGACCCCCAGGGCCATTTTCTGTTGGAGGATGGCGTACATCTGTTCGCCCAGGGCGTTGATGAAATTGTAGAGGCCGAGGAACAAGGCGATGAGCAGGAGATACCGGCTGGCGAAGATCAGGCGGAAACCGCCGCTCTTGGACAAAGGCTGTTCTTGGACCTTCGCCGAGCGCGTGGCTGTTTCGCGGACCTGGACTTCCGTGATATCCCGGCGATGGATGATCCAGGTCAGCCCGATGCACGGGACCAGGATTATTGACGTGAGCATCATCATCCCGTACGATCCGAGAAGAGGGATGATCCGCTGGGCCACGACCGGACCCACGACGGCGCCCAGAGACGCTCCGAAGGCGATAAAAGGGAAGAGCCGCTTGCCTTCCTCCTCGCTGTAGATGTCGTTGGCGAAACCCCAGAACTGGGCGGGGATGAGTAAGTTGTACATCCCGATCCAGATGAAGAAGACAAGGCCCATGATTGACACGGAAACGCCCGCCCAATTGAGGATGTTGAAGAGGATCAGGTTGGAAATGCAGAAGAGCGTGACGTACGTGATCAGGATGTGCCGGGGATACCGGGACGCGATCCGGGCGAAGACCTTGACCACGAAAATGAGGAGCACGGCTTGGGGAATGGCCAGGTAGCTTTGGATTTCGGGGGGGTGGGCAGCGAGCAGGAGGCCGTTTCGGATGGCCTTGATCTGGTAGTAGCCGAACATGATCAGGAAGCTGTTCAGCCAGAGCAACAGGGCTTTGGCTGTCTCCTCTGGATGGATTTTAGTGAAGAGGCCGAGGAAACGGTGAAACGCGCTGGTTCGCGTCCGTCCGGCGGCGCGCTCGACGTCAGGCATCGGGGCTCTCCTTCCTCGGGCTTCGGCCGTTAGAACAGGACGGCCCGCTCGCCTTTTTCTTTCATCAGTTGCTGGAGGCGGGTGACGATCCGCTTTTTCCGCTCGCAGAGCGAGTTGATTTCCGAATCGCTGAGATAGCCCTTGAGCCTGGTTTCGATCATGGAGCGGGCCGTGCGCAGGAAGCGCTCATAAAGGCGGCGCGGACACCGCTCCAGCGGGCAGGCTTCATCCAGCGCCGGATCGGCCGGGAAGGCTTCCGAGAAATCGACCCGGCAGACCTTCCAGGTCGGCTTGTGGATCAGGGTGTCGTCCTTGTCGCCGCAGGAGGCCCCGGTCAGGATTTCGAAGACGCGGATCTCGTCCAAGGCCTGGCGGAAGGCCGGGGTATCGGGCGGGGCCGTGTTCCCTCGCTCCCGGTCGTGTTCGCTGAAGCCGCCTTCGACGAAGAGCTGCAGCATTCCCGGTGTGCCGTCGATGGTGCGTTCAACGGTGGGAGGGATGAAGTCCAGGCCGAGAAGATCGGCCAGCTTGTAGGCGGCGATTTCGTAGCGCCAGCTGGCTGCCTGGGGGCTGGGCCGGCGGCGGTCCATGTGCTTGAAAATGGCCCGGACCCGGAGACCTCCGGCGTCCAGGGTGACGAGCCAGGGCGCCGTCCGGCCGGCCTCGGACGTCTTCGACACGGCGGCGACGGGCGCCGTGCGGAGAAGCTTTTCCGAGGCCCCCCGGTCCCAGGCGGCCGGTTCAGCGAACGCCGGCGCCGCCGAAAGACAGAGCGCGGCCGCGGCCGCGGCGATCCGTTTCTTGGCGTTCATTCTCTCTCCCCCAAGGCTTGATTTGGCCGCCCTCGATGATGAGCGCCCCGAGCAGGCCGGAGAATGGGTCCCAGATCCCCGTATCGATCGTCCAGACGCGGCCCCCCATCCGGGACAGTTCCAGGGTCCGCGAACCGATCGTAGCGGTATGGCCCACGACCAGGGCCCGGGCGTTCAGGTTGCGCAGAACGCGGTCGATTTCTCCGGACATGACCGCATCGTCTTTTCCGGCGTCGTCGCGGTACCACAGCGGGCCGTGGGGGTCGAAGATGATCTGCGTCGGTGCCTGGGGGTTCGCCATCACTCTGAGGAGTTCCAGGGAGGCGGCCCGATTGAGCCGCTCCAGCGGCCAGCGGCTGTACTCCTCGTTGAATCCCCCATGGACGAAGACGACGCCGTCGATCTTGACGGCCGTGTCGTGATCGGCGATCCAGCGCCCGTAGTGTTCGTACAGGAATTCGAAATAGGCCGATTGGGCGCCCAGATCCGTCCGCTCCAATTTCTCCCAAAGGGAGGTGAGGTCCGCGCCCGGCCCGGCTTGGCGGCGGAACTCGGCTTCCTTTCCCTGACGGTAGCGGTCGGGCAAAAAGGCCAGAAATTGTTCGACACCGACGGCGCCCTCGTAATCGAAGGACAGGCCATTGAGGGCGATGGCCTCGTGGTTGCCGATGAGCATGTGGACCCGGCCGCCGGCCGCCTCGGCTTCCCCCTCCAGCCGCCGGATGAGGTCGAAAATTTTCCGGGCGCCCGTCCCGCGATCGAGGATGTCGCCGATCTGGACAAGGTGGGTTTTTCCGCCGATCCAGCGCAGGTCGTCGTCCAGGACTTTGATTTTAGCGTCCTGCAGGATGGCGACGAAGTTGTCATAAGCGCCGTGCAGATCGCCGATGGCTACGACGCGTTCGACCCCCGTTAAGATCGGGCCGCGCTGTTCCGCGGATAGGGGGGAAGCGGCGGCGGCGGCGAGTAGGACGATCAGGGCGCCGGCCGCCCGGCGGCCGAACCCCGTGGCCGGTTCCGTTTGTTTCATATCCCCTCCTAACTATGGAGATAAAGCGGAATCGTGTCAAGGGCCTGTACTGGGTCAGGACATGGCGGACACCTCGTATTTGATTCAGCACAGGTAAATTGAATTCCCGGGAAATTGTTGCTATGCTCTCGAACAGGGAGGGCCCGCCGCGGCGAGCCGCTCCCGCCGTCCGGTTTCGGGCGGAAAGGAGGGAACTATGTTCGCCCGCATGACCACCATCAGGATCAAGCCCGGGGAGATCGATCGGGCCATCACGACTTTTCGAAAGAGCGTCCTGCCCGCGGCCAAAACCCAGAGAGGGTTCCGGGGGGCCTGCCTGTTGGTCGATCGGCAGGGCGGAATAGGCATCGCGGTCACGTTCTGGCCGACCGAAAAGACGGCCTCGGTCAACGAGAACAATCTGTATTATCAGGCCCAACTCATCAAATTCCTGGACCTGTTCGCCGCGCCGCCCATCCGCCAGGGTTTTGAAGTCCGCGTCCACGAATGGGAGCCGTTCCCGAGCCGGCCCGGCCGGCGCGCGTCCCGGGCCAAGCGCCGCGTTCATTGACTTGACCGCCCGGTTTTTGATAATAATTCAGCAGGGAAGGCGCCATGACCATTACCAAACGGCAGAAGAACGACGTCGTCATCTTCGATGTCGACGGCGAGATTAAGCGCTCGGACATCACCGACATCACGCTCCACGATCTGGTCAAATCCGCCCTCGAGGAAGGCCGCCGCTTCATCCTGCTCAATTTCGAGAAGGTCGGCTTCATCGACAGTTTCGGCGTCGGCGAGATTCTGGCCAGCTACATCTCCACCCACAACCTCGGCGGCAAGCTCAAGCTGGCCCGCATCTCCAAGAAGCTTTTTCTCATTTTTCAGGTCACCATGCTGACCAAGGTCCTGGACATCTTCGAGGACGAAGACGCGGCCCTGCAAAGCTTCCGCGACTGACACGGGCCGCCCGGATTGAGTCCGGTCATGGCCGAGCGCAGAATCCCCGCGAAAATCGCCGCCGCCTTGGGCGTGCGGGCCGGGGAAGGGGCCACGGCGGTCCTTTTCTTCCTGTATTTCTTCCTCATCACCGCCCCTTTTTCCATCGTCAAGTCCGTCCGTGACGCCAGCTATTTGGACGACATCGGCGTCCGTCATCTCCCCTGGGCCTACGCCACGGCCGCGCTGGTGGCCGGGGCGGTCGCCGTCCACGCCCGTCTCCAGGCCCGCCTGGAGCGGCGGCGTCTGCTGGTCGGAAGTCTGGTCTTTTTCGCCGCGACCGCCCTCCTCTTCCGCGCCCTTTTTGCCCTCGATTGGCCCGGGATCACGCTCCTGTACTGGCTCTGGGCCAATATTTTCGTCGTTGTCCTGACGACCCAATTTTGGTTTCTGGTCAACGACCGCTTCGATCCGCGCGAGGCCAAGCGGCTGGTTGGATTTCTCGGCAGCGGCGGGATCCTGGGCGGGATCGCCGGCGGGTTGTTGACGGGATTTTTGGCCGAGCCGGGCCGTCCCGAAAACCTGCTCTTTGCGGCGGCCGCCCTTCTGGCCGTCGGCGCGGCGGCGTTGACGGCGCTCTTCCGCCGATTGGAAAACGCCTCCCCGGGAGTCCCCCTCCGCCCGGCAGCGGCGCCCGCTGCGGCTGGTTTCGTCGATTCGTACCGGACCGTCCGCGGCGATCCCTATCTGCGGGCGCTGGCCGGGCTGGTGATCCTGGCCGGCATCGTCTCCACCTTCATCGATTGGCAGTCCAAGGCGATCATCGACACCGTGCCATCGGCCAAGGTCAACCTGGCCGCGTTCTTCGGCCAGTTCAACGCCGGGCTGCTTCTCCTGACCTTCGTTTTCCAGCTCGTTCTGACCAGCCGTTTCCTCGGCCGTTTCGGCCTCCGTCGGGCCCTGATGGTCTATCCCCTGGCCCTGCTGCTTTGTTCGGGCGGCGTGGCCGCCTGGCCGCTTCTGGGTTGGGCCCTGGCCGTCAAAGGAGCGGACAAGGCTTTTTCCTACTCCATCCATCAGTCCTCGCGCGAGCTCCTCTACATCCCCGTTCCCGCCGACCGCAAGTACCGGGCCAAGATTTTCATCGACATGTTCCTGAACCGCTTCTCCAAGACGATCGGAGCCGGATTGCTCCTCTTCCTTTTTCTTCTTCCCGGCGGCCACAACATCCGCGTCGTCAGCGCCGCCTCGGCCGTGTTCCTCGTCCTATGGCTGGCGCTGAACGTGCGGATCGGCCGGGCCTACGGCCGCGCGGTCAACGACCGCCTGGGGGAGAAGTGGGAGCCGGGAGAGGGACTGCTCACAGAGCTGGCCGACCCCGACACGGCCAAGACGATCCTCGACGCCCTCGAAAGCCGGCGCCGCAGCCCGTCGCTCTATGCGCTTCACCTCTATGAAATGGCCCGGGAGGGACGGTTGACCCCGGACATCCTGCGTTTCCTGGACGAGGAGAACGCCGCCCTCGGCCCGGCCGCCTCGCATCCTCTGCTCGACGAAGCCGGGCCGGTCTGGATCCCGGGACCGGAGACCGAGATCGTTTCCGCCGGCGCCGAGATCCGGGAGATCCTGGCTCTGCCCCAATACCAGAACCTCATGAATGATTACGCCTCCCGCGTTCTGCGGGACGGCGTAGGCGACGAGACCGCCCGCATGGAACTGGCCAAGGCCGTCGGGCTGATGGACCCGCGATCGCCGCTGGCCGCCCGGGTTGATGATCTTCTGACCGACGCGTCGCCGGAGGTGGTCCATATCGCCGTCGCCTCGGCCGGCAAGCTGCGGCGGCGCGAGTCCGTGCCCCTTCTCCTGGCCAAGCTGTCCGATCCCCGCGTTCGGGCGGACGCGGCGGAAGCGCTGATCGGTTACGGCGCCGCCGTCGCCGGCACGCTGGGCGACGGCCTGCTCGACCCGGCCGAGTCACCCGACGCGCGCCGCCGGATGGCCGCCATCCTGTCCGAGACGCCTGGCCAGGATGCCGTCGACGCCCTTCTGGACGCCCTGGCCGAGGGCAACGCGGACATCGACCGCGACGTCATCGACGCCCTCGACCGTCTGCGGGCCCGCGATCCCGAACTCCGCTTCGCCCCGGAGATCGTGCGGGCTGCGGCCGGCCGCGAATTGGCCCGCCTGTCCGCGTCGCGGACGCGGGCGGACGGATGGTGGCTGTTCAAGCTCCTCGGCCTGCTCGACCGCCATGAGGAGTTTGTGCGGGCCGGCCAGAATTTCGCCGGCGGCACGGAGCGCGAGGCGGCCTACGCCCTCGAGCTCGTCGATCATGTCCTGCCCCTTGAGTGGAAGGAGAAAGTTCTTCCCGTCCTGGAGCGTCTGGCGCGCGCGGAGAAGGGGCGATGAAGCGGCCCGTTCGTCTGTGGCGCGACCTCCGGGAAAACGCTGCCGAGCAGACCGACGCGGCCGTGCGGCTGTCCGCCTACTTCTTCCTCGTCACCGCCGCCGCATCCATCGTGAAGGTCACCAAGACCTCGCTCTTCCTGAACGGGCCGGCGGACCGCCTGCCTTTCGCTTATCTCATCTCAGCCCTGGCCATGGGCTTCATCGTCGTCTTCAACGCCCGCTTCCTGCAGCGCCTGCCCCTGCGCGCGTCCATCCCAGGCAGCCTGGGCTTCTTCATCGCCGGGCTGGTGCTCCTGCGCCTCTTCCTTCCGGGCCATCTGAAGAGCGGCGCGCTGATGATCCTGTTCTGGCTGTGGGGGGAAGTCTTCCTGGTCATGTCCTTGGCCCAGTTCTGGATTCTGGCCTATGACGTCTTTCCCCCGCGGCGGATCAAGGCTCTGATCGGCTCGTTCGTCAAGGCCGGCCTCCTGGGCGGCATCGCCGGCTCGCTGGCCGCGTCCCGCCTGGCCCGGCCCTTGGGCTCGGTGAATCTCCTTCTGGTAGCCGCCGGGGCGCTTGTCGCCGCGGGCGCCATCGTGCTTCCGGTCCTGGTCCGCCCGGCCCCGTTCGCCCGGGATGAGGGCTCCGAAAAACCGGCCCCCCGTGAAGCGTCCGGCTATTTGAAGGGATTCCGTGTCGTGGCCGGAAACCGCTATCTGCTTCTCCTCAGCGGGACCATGTTCGCGGCCATGACCGTGACGACGCTCATCGATATCCGCTTCAATACCATCCTGAAAACGGTCAAGGACGTCGAGGCCGAGCGCACAGCTTTTCTGGGCGCCTTCTCCACCATCCTGTTCATTGCCTCCTATCTGCTTCAAGCGGGCTTGACCCACCGCGTCCTCCGCCGCTACGGCCTGCGCACGGCCCTCATGGTCACTCCCGTCACGATCGCCCTGGGAACGGCCGCCGTCGTCTTCGTGCCCTCCGCGGCGGCCCTCTGGTGGGGCGCGGCCCTGCGCGGGGCGGACAAGAGCCTGACCCACACCTTCAGCCAGTCGACCCGGGAGATCCTCTATGTGCCCGTCCCCCCGCGCCTGCGGGCCCAGGCCAAAGTCGTCATCGACATGTTCGTCAACAAGCTCGGCGACGGGGCGGCCTCGGTCCTTTTGATCGCGGCCAATGCCCTCGTTCATCCCGGCTGGCGGGGCTACAGCGTCATCACCGCTGTCTTCCTTGTGGGCTGGATGGCCATGAATTGGAGGCTCATGAAGGAGTATGGAGGCGTGGTCAAGGAGAACCTCCGCGTTTCCTGGCCCGACGCCGACAAGCTCGTCCTCGATCGGGTCGATGTGGGCGCGGCCAAGCTCGTCTTCGACACGCTGGAAAGCCGCAACCAGAGCACGGCCCTTTATGCCATGAACCTTCTGGACCTCGTCCGCAAGGAGGGGCTGAGCCCGGAACTCAAGGATCTCCTCAATGCCGGGACGTCGCGGGTCCAGGCCGGCGCCCTCGACGCCCTGCTCGACGCCGGCAGCGGGCCGCTGTTCCAGGACTGGGACGAGGCCATCGAGGACGAGGCCCTCGACGCAGAGGTCCGGGAAATCCTGGCCCTGGACGTCTACCGGGACGTCATGAAAACCCGTTTCGAGGCCTGGGCCGAACGTCCCGCCGGGGGGGTGGACACGGCTTCGCTGGAAGCGGCCAAGGCCCTGGGCCGCGTTCCGGCCGGCTCGCCCCTGGCCGCGAACCTCCGGCCGCTGCTGCGCAGCGATTCGCCCGAGGTCGTCCGCTACGCCCTGGAGAGCGCCGGCAAGCTCGGCCGCCGCGAATTCGTGCCGCTCATCCTCCCGCGCCTCCAAAGCCCCTTGCTCGCCGACGCCGCGGTCGCGGCCTTGCTGGCCTACGGCGAGAGGATCGCCGGGACTCTGGGGGACGCCCTGGTCGATCCCGATGAAGACGCGGCCGTGCGCGCGGCCCTCCCCGGCGTGCTGGCGCGGATCGGCACGCGGCGGGCCTCGGCCGCCCTCCTGCGCGCCCTCCGCGGCCGCGACGCCGAGGTCCGGGCCGAGGTCATCGAGGCGCTGGTCCGGGTGCGGGCGGACCATCCCGAGACGGCTCTGCCCGGGGACATTGTTTCCGCCGAGGTCCGCGAATCGGTTGCCGCGGCCTGCGGCTTGATCGAACGGCTGGCCCGCGGCGGGCCGAAAAACGAAACGGCCGCCGCCGAAGCGTCCCTGGGCCGGATCTTCAAACAGGTCTTCGACCTGCTCAGCCTGACCTATCCCCACGGCGACATCGTCCGGGCCTGGCAGAACTATACGCGGGGGGAACGGCGGGCGGTCGATTATTCGCTCGATCTCCTGGAGCACCTCCTGCGGCGCGAGGACAAGGACCTCGTCCTGCCGCTTCTCGAGGAGGCCCCGGCCGAGGAAAAAGCCCGCCGTTGCCGCGAACTCCGCCGCCGGTCGGGGGTACCCGCGGATTGACGGCGGGAAGCCGGGCCCGGATTCTGGTATAATCGGACCACCGTCCATGCCGATTTTGTACGTCTACCCGAAACGCGGTGCAGCCTTCTCCGTGGAGCTGGCCGAGGCGCCGGTGACCATCGGCCGGGCCGCCGACAATGTCATTCCCCTGAGCGATCCGTTCTGTTCGGGCCGGCACGCGGTCGTCCGGCGAGGCGAGTCCGGCTACGTGATCGAGGACAGCGGGAGCAAAAACGGCACCTTCCTCAACGGCCGGAGAATCGAAGCGTCCGAGCCCCTGGCGACGGGCGATGAAGTCCGCATCGGCGGCATCCGCATCCTCTTCGACCGGCCGCCCGCGGCCCGCGTCGAGATGACCGATGACGCCGTCGGGACGACCCACGTCAACACCGTCGTCCCCCTCCAGGACCTCCTGCGGCGGACGGGCGACGGCAGTTCGTCGGCCGACGATTATCCCGATGACCGCGAGATCGCCACGGTCATCGGCGAAGTCAGCCAGGCCCTCCTCCTGCACCGGCCTCTGCCCGAGCTCCTCGAGCACATCATGGGCCTTATCGGCGCCCATGTCTCCATGGACCGCGGCGTGCTGATGCTCCGGGAGGGCCGGCCCCCGCGCCTGGAGACCAAGGCCGTCCGCGTCAACAACGCCGCCCTGCAGAGCGAGAAGATCCAGGTCAGCCGGAGCATCGTGGCCATGGCTTTCGAGGAAAAACTGTCCGTGATCATCACCGATGCTTCGGCCGATCCCCGGTTCATGGCCCGGGAGAGCATCGTCCAGGCAGGCATCCGCTCCGCGCTGTGCGTCCCGCTCTGGGACAACAAGGAAGTCATCGGCGTCCTTTACGCCGACCGCCTCTCGCTGATGCGCCCGTTCACGGGACGGGACCTCCGCCTGCTGACCCTGTTGGCCAACCTGGCGGCGGTCAAGATCGAGAATTCCCTGCTCATCGAGGACAGCCTGAAGAAGGAGCAGATGGAGCGGGAGCTGGCCCTGGCGGCGAAGATCCAGCGCGATCTCCTGCCCAAGGAAATTCCCGCCTGCGCCCAGCTCGATATGGCCGGGCGGAATGATCCCTGCCAGCAGGTCGGCGGCGACTATTATGATTTCATCACCATCGCCCCCTGCCGCATCGGCATCGCCCTGGCCGACGTCTCGGGGAAAGGCGTCAGTGCCTCGCTCCTCATGGCGTCGCTGCGCGCCGCCCTCCATTCCGAGCTCCGGCCGGATTACGACCTGGCCCGCATGGCGGCCAAGCTCAACGACTTCGTCCATAAAAGCACGGCCATCAGCGGCTTCATCACCTTCTTTTTCGGCGAATTGGACACCGAAGCGGGGACCATCCACTACATCAACGCCGGCCATCCGCCGCCGTTTATTCTGGGCGGAGGGGCCGAGGTCCGCTTGCTGTCCGGGACGGGCCTGGCCCTGGGGATGCTTCCCCACGCCGCCTTCGACGTCGGCCGGGCGGAGATCAGCCCCGGCGAAATGTGCGTCCTGTACACGGACGGCATCACCGAGAGCCGCGATGCGTCCGGCGAGGAATTCGGGCCCGAGCGCCTGGCCGCCGTCGGCCGCGGCGCCGCCGGCTCGGCGGCCGCGGCCATCGACCGCGTCTTCGAGGAATTGAAGGCTTTCACCGGCGACCGGGATCCCGCCGACGACCGGACCCTGGTCGTGGTTCGGCGGCTCGCCTGACTTGCCGGCCAAAGTGGAATTCCCCCTCCCGTTTTGTTTATGATAGACGATCCGCATCGCTTTGGAGACAGGTTCACGAAAGGTCCGAGGATGAAGAATTTTGCCCCCGCGACGATGGTCCTTCTGCTGGCCCTCGTTTTCGCCGCCCCCACCCCGGCCCAGCGTGCCGATCGACCGGTGCCTCCGGCCAAGCCCGCCCAGGTTCAAGCCCCCGCTCCAGCGACGCCCGAAGCCGACCATGCCGCTTTCGAGGACGCGGCCAAGTTCATCAGCGGGCTGCCCTGCGCATCCGAACCGCTGCGTAAACTCCAAGAGACCAAGGAATGGAAGGACTATGCCGCGGCCCTGGACAAAGCCTGGGGCGATCTGGAAATGAAACGGCTGAAACCGATGCGCGAATGGGCGGCCGCCGAACTGACCGATTCGCAGTCGGCGACCCGGACGCTTTTTTATCCTTTCGGGGGCCCCGATTTTCTGACCGCCTTCGAGCTCTACCCCGCCGCTGAAACGTATGTCCTGCTGGGGCTGGAGTTCGTCGGAAAACTCCCCGATTTCCGCGACGCGGAGCCCGGCCGGGCATCGGGCTACCTCCGGACGCTGAGCGGGGCGCTGTGGGATTTTTTTAATAAAAGCTACTTCATCACCAAGAACATGAACGCCGCCCTGGCCGGGGACAAGGTCGACGGCGTCCTCCCGGTCTTGAGCCTGTTCTTGAAACGGACGGGCAACGCCATCGTCTCCATCAAGCGCTGCGAATTCCTGGATACCGGCGAGATCATGGAGATGGATTTTTTCGCCCGCCCGCACCGGATCGGGCGCCCCGACGGTGTCAAAATCGAATTCCTGACCGCCGGCGGGACCAAGCCGCGGACGCTCTATTACTTCTCCGTCGACCTGTCCGACGGCGCCTTTCCGACCACCTCCAAATTCTATCGTTTCGCCCGGGCGCTGTCCTTTGAAACGACCTTCATCAAATCGGCGTCCTATCTCATGCATTACACGTTCTTCTCCGTCATCCGCGGATTGCTGCTGGAGAAAAACCAGTGGATCCTGGAAGACGACACCGGAATCCCCTATAAATATTTCACGCCGGAGACATGGGACAGCCGGTTGTACGGCGAGTACGTCAAGCCGATCGAGCTCTTCAAGGGCGTTGAACAGGACGACTTGAAGAAAGCCTACGCCGAGACGGGCCGGGTCAAGATCCTGCCTTATCATCTCGGCTATCATTGGAGCACGAACAAGGACTCCCTCCTGTACTTTCATAAGAAGACGGCTGCCGCTCCGGAGATCCGCTGATGCGGGCCAGATTCAGCCTTTTCACCGCCACCTCCCTCGTCATCGCCAACATGGTCGGGACCGGCGTCTTCACCAGCCTGGGCTACCAGGTCCTCGGCTTGTCCTCGGGGCTGTCCGTCCTCCTGCTCTGGATCCTGGGCGGGATGATCGCCCTATTCGGCGCCTTGACCTATTCGGAGGCCGGTATTCTCTTTCCCCGCTGCGGCGGCGAATATCACTTCCTGACCCGGATGTTCCATCCGGCGATGGGCTTCCTGGCCGGCTGGATCTCCTTCCTGGTCGGTTTCGCTGCCCCGGTGGCCGCCTCTTCTATCGCCCTCGGGCGCTATCTCTCGACCGCCCTAGGATTGCCCGAGCGCCTGTCCGGACTGCCCTGGCTCTCCACGGGATCGTGGATCGCTTTGGCCGTCATCCTCGTCGTCACCGCCGTCCACGGCGTGGACCGGGTCGTGGGGGCCCGTTTCCAGAACATCGTCACCGTGTTTGAAATCGTGTTCATCCTGACCGTCATCGCCGCGGGCCTTCTCCTAGGCCGCTCGACCGGGCTGTCCTTCGCCCCCGGCGCAGGGGCCCTGCGCGAGATCCTGACCCCGGCCTTCGTCATCTCCATGTATTTCGTCACCTTCGCCTATTCGGGCTGGAACGCCGCGGCCTACGTCGCCGGCGAAATCGACCGCCCCCAGCGTAATCTGCCCCGGGCCTTGATCGGCGGGACCCTTTTCGTCGCCGCCATCTATATCCTGCTCAATTTCGTCTTCCTCTACACCGTGCCCATCCCCGAAATGTCCGGGAAGATCGAGATCGGCGCCATTTTCGCCGGCCGGTTGTTCGGACCGGCGGGCGGCCGGATCATGGGCGGCATCATCGCCTTCCTCCTCCTGTCCAACATCAGCGCCATGACCCTGGCCGGGCCCAGGCTGTCCAAGGTTTTGGGCGAGGATTATTATCTCTTCCGCGGCCTGGCCCGGCATTCCAAGAAAGACGTCCCCGCCCTGGCCGTCCTGATCCAGGGCCTTCTCTCCATCGTCTACATCCTGACCTCCACCTTCGAACAGGTCATCGTCTTCGTCGGTTTCACCTTGAACCTGTTCACCTTCCTGACCGTGCTGGGGGTGATGGTCACGCGGAAGAAGCGGCCCGAACTGCCGAGGCCCTATAAAACGCTCGGCTACCCCGTTGTGCCGGTTGTTTTCTTGGCCTTCCAAATCTGGATCATGATTTACGGCTTGCTCTACCGGCCCCGGGAATCGCTGTCCGGCCTGGCGATTACCATTCTCGGTTTCCTGGTCTACGCCATCGATCAAAAGGTCCGTCCGGCGAACTTCAAGCCCGTGGACGTTGGTTCCCGTTGACCGGACGGCAATTTCGGTAAAAAACCCTCAGGCCCTATCCTATCCCGTCCCAACGGGATAGGATTGGACTTGAGGGGGAGCGCCGCGGGGCCGGAATCTTATCCGAAGAACTCGGCCGGGGCGGCCTGGAGGCGGGCGATGTTCGTAGCCCGGTCTTTCACGTCGAAACCCATGGTGCATTTCACCGTGCAGCGTGAGCAATCCGAGCACGGTGTCTGCGGCACGTTGAGCGAGGCCAGCAGGTCGTAGGCCGCGCCCAGGTTCTTGTAGGAATAGGCGTACATGTAACTGCGCATGAGCGAGGGGATGGGCAGAGCTTTGGGGCACTGGGCCAGGCATTCATTGCAGCCCTGGCAGTAGAATCCGCCCTGGGCCTGCGGCCCGACCAGCTTGAGGTCGGCCTTTTCCTGGGCCGTCAGCGTGATGTCCTTCATCACCTGCATGTTCAGCTCGAGCTGGTCGAACGAGGTCATGCCGGGGATGGCGGTCGTGATGTGGGGATTGCTCAAGGCCCACTTCAGGGCGGCCTTGACGTTGATGGGCTGGGTCCTCTCCCGGTCCCACCAGCCCCCGGCCAGGGTCTTCATGGCCACGATGCCGATGCCGGCCTTGGCCGCGTCGGCGATGGCCGCGTCGAGCTCGACCAGGTTGGTCTTGCGGAAATTGTAGCCGCTCAGGACGACATCGTGGAGTTTCCCTTCCAGCACGGCTCGGATGACCTCGTGCTCGTTGCTGTGGGTGGTGACGCCGATGAAACGGGCCTTGCCGCTCTTCTTGGCCTGTTCCAGGGCCTTCATCAGAGGTTCGAAGAGGACGGCTTCTTTGGTCTGGACGTTGTGGAGATAGATGATGTCGACAAAGTCCAACCCGAGCCGCTGGAGGCTGATGTCGAGATTCTTGGTCCAGGCTTCGGCCGTGGTCCCGGCCGAGAAGTTCCCCTCCCGGTCGCGGGGCTCGCCGGGGACCTTGGTGGCGATGAAGAAGGAATCGCGAGGGCGCCCTTTCAGGACCTTGCCGATGACTCCTTCGTTGGTGCCGCGCTGGTAGCCATGGGCGGTGTCCAGGTGGACGATGCCGGCGTCCAGGGAGGCCTGGATGAGGTTTTCATTGTTGGAGTTCATGACGCCCATGGACACGACCGGAAGTACTATGCCCGTCTTCCCCAGCTTGCGCAGGATGAACCCGCCGTCCTTGGCTTTGGCCGCGGGCGCCGTGAAGACTTGTTGACCGCCGCGCAGGGCGGAGGGGAGCGCGGAAAGCGCGCCCAAGCCGGCCGCTCCGGCCAGGCTGTTTTTTAGGAACGATCGCCGATCGATGTTTTTCGAACTCATTTTTCCTCCTACGAATTCGGCATTATACCATATCCCGGCCGGGATCAGGTCTCGACATTCAACATTTCCGGGGCCTGTTACTAAGCCGGGCGGAATATAGTTGACCCCGGATGTCTTTGTCGCCCGGCTAGTACTCGGGGAGCAGTAAGGATTATGTAACATATTTACTGCTCCCCGTAGTAACGGCCGCCGTTTTTTGAAATGCCGTCCGACCACGCTGTGGGAAAAATCAATGAAATCAGCTCATGATGCGCTGTTTGTTGAATGTTGAGGCCTGACCCACTATCCTAAAACTTTTCTCAACAGCCCCGGAACTCGTATAATAAGGGCACTCCCGGATAAGGACGAAACTATGATGCCCGACAGCGCCGTTCCCCCGACCCTGAAGAAATGGCTTGTCGCCGCCCGGCCCTGGTCGTTCCCGGCCTCGACCATGCCGGTCGTCTTCGGCACTTCGCTGGCCGTGGTCATTGGCGGGGCGCGCCTGGACGGGCTGGGCTTCGTCCTGGCCCTGCTGGCCATGGTCATCCTCCATGCGGCGGCCAACATGCTCAGCGACGTGTTCGATTTCAAGCGCGGGCTGGATACCCAGGTCACTCCGGTGAGCGGGGCCCTCGTCCGCGGCTGGCTTTCAACCAAAGCCGTCACTGCCGGTTCCTTCGTCCTGTTCGCCGTGGGCATCGGGCTGGGCCTTCTCCTCGTCGCCTTGACCGGGACGGTGCTTCTGGTCATCGGCGCCGTCGGCGTGGCCATCGGCGCGGGCTACACGCTCCTCAAATACAACACGCTGGGGGACCTGGCCGTCTTCTTGAATTTCGGCATCCTCGGCGGATTGGGGTCCTGGGTCGTCCAGACGAAGTCGTTTTCCTGGATCCCGGCCGTCTGGACCGTACCCATGGCCATGCTGGTCATCGCCATCCTCCACGCCAACAACTGGCGCGACACGATCTCGGACGGCGAACGGCGGGTCCGGACGTTCGCTGCGGTCCTGGGCGACAAGGGATCGTTTGCCTATTACGGCCTGCTCCTCTTCGGTTCGATGGGCCTGATTTTCGCCTTCATCCTCGTCCCCCGCGTCCTCTTTAAGACCCTGCCGGCGATGCCTTGGACTTTCGTTCTGGTCCTGCTGGCCCTGCCCAAGGCGCTCCAACTCTGGGGCCGGGCGGTGAGGAGGCGCGAGCCCCGACAGCCCATGGATTTTGTCATCCTGGACGGGGCCACAGCCCAGTACAATCTCCTGTTCGGCCTGCTTTGTACGGCCTCGGTCTGGGCCTGGTTTGTCCTCGGGCTCCTCAAAACATAGCGTCCTCCGAAGCGGATTTCCATGGCCGGTTCTCCCTTGTTCAGATCGCTTCTCGTCGCCGCGCTGGCCGCCGCCCTGTTCGTCCCCCTCTTCGTCCTGCGCGGGATCGGGCCGTTCGATTTCTGGTGGTGGATGAGTGCCGCGATCGTCCTTCTCGTCGGTCTGGGCGCCGGACTCGATGCCGACGGCTTGGCCGCGCTGCGCCGGGACCTCGGCGAAGGCGTTTTGCGGAAAATCGGGCTCGGCCTCCTGGCGGCCGCGGCCCTCTACGCCGTCTTCTTCATCGGCAATTGGGCCTCGCGCCTCCTCCTGCCGTTCGCCGGCGCGGACATAGGGCAGGTCTACGGTTTCAAGGCCGGGGCGCCCGTCCTGCGCATCGTCCTGTCGATGGCCCTGATCATCGGGCCCGGGGAGGAATTGTTCTGGCGGGCGTATCTCCAGCGCCGCTGGCAAAAATGCTTCGGCCCGCTCGCCGGCTGGCTGGCCGCGACCGCGCTCTACGCCCTCGTCCATGCCGGAAGCGGCAACCCCATGCTTGTCCTGGCCGCCGCCGTGTGCGGGCTTTTCTGGGGTTTTCTTTATATGAAAACGGGCTCGGCGCTCCTCGTCGCGGTCAGCCACACGGTCTGGGACGTCGCCGTTTTTCTGATTGTTCCGTTCGGAGGCTGAACGAACTTAGATGGTGTCGGGTGACGCGATCAACGTGAATTCGGAAAGCTCGTTCCAAGCCTCCGTCCAACATGAACGCCTCTACTCCTCCTCCAAGAGGAGGGGATCGCCGGTACTCATCTTCGGGGCTGGCGCGAAGGATACATCATCCGCGCGCATCTGAAAGGATCTCTTGGGGCTCGTCGGTTCCGTTAACTCAGGGCGAAGGGGGATTTGGGGGGAAACCCGTGCGACGACTGAGCGGGCACGGTTCGTACTCATCGGGTAGAGATTGTACCCGATGAGTACGAGAGCGAAGGAGTTGCGTCGGAGCGGATTTTCCTCGCCGGGGAAAATCCGCGCGTTTTCACCCAAACCCCCTGAGCCCCTCTCAGCGCGATTTGAAGCGCACGACGTTGTCGGCCGTGGCGTCGATATACTGGTAGCCGTATTGCTTGGCCGGTTCGATGATCGATGATTCGCCCCATTCGTTCCAGGACGTGACGAAGATCCCGTCGGGCTTGGCCGCCAGGGCCTTATCCCAGGTCATTTGGTAGTATTCGCCCGCTCCGCGCGGGATGAACATCGGGCTGGGGCCCCAATACCGGGTCGAATCGAAACCCGGGCTGACCGTGGCATAGAATTTCTTGTCCGGCCCATAGGATTTGACGGCCGAGGCCATCCAAGCATAGGCCCCGTAGAGCGAAGGGAAGTCCGCCCCGCCGAAATCGTAGAGCCCGTCGAAGGCCGTCAGGTAGGCCAGATTATAGGTCCCGGCGTAAAAAAGGGCGGTCGGGTACTTGGTCCGTGTCTCGTCGATGACGAGCTTCCAGTCCGCGGGGCCGAGGCCGACATACTCCGCCAGATAGACGAAGATGGCCGGACTGTCCTCGATGGGCGCGATGATGTTTAGGAGATAGTCGAAATCCGCCGCCGCCTGGACCCGGGCCTGGCCCCGTTCGGCGGCCGTGGCCAGAGGGGTGAAGTTGCCGTCGGGTACGAGCAGGTTCATATGCGATTCGTAATGGATATAGATCTTGAATTTCATCCGCGGCCCCAGGCGGGCGAAATTCTCCAGCGTCGGCGGGAACAGCATGTTGTAATCGAAATCGAACTTTACTCGGTTGGTGAACCAGGAGATAACAAAGGCGTCGATTCCCGCGTCCTGGGCCATGCGGATATGCTGTTCGTTGACTTCCTGGGATTGGGGATCGTAGGGTTTGACGGTGGGCGTGAAAATCGACCAGAGCTCCGAATCGCGCGGGCGCGGCGGCGGGGGCGTGTAACGTTCGGAGAACCAGGGGAAATACGCGGACACGACTTCTTTGTCGGCCGCCGCTGGAAAAGTCTTGGCCGGGGAGATGTGGACGTCCACGTATTTGCGCAGGCGGGAGCGGGCCGGCATGGAGGAGTCGGGCTCGATGAAGATCCGCGTCGTGCCCGCGCGCAGGGCCGTGAATTCGCCCTTGGCCTTGAAGACGCCCAGCGGCTCCGCCGCGTCCTCTTCCCAGCGGAACATCGCGGCCGGCAGATAGGTGAAATTGAAGGGGATGGGCAGGGACACGGCCAGGTTCATAGTGCTTCCCTCCCGCAGATAAACGGGATCGGGAGAGAGGCGGACCCGCAATTCAAGGGGGGGCTGGCCGGCCCGGACGCCCATCCAGACGGTCAAGGGAACGAGGACCAGGACGAGAACGGCCGCAGGCCTTTTCTTCATGGATTTTATCTTAGCGGTCCCGGGCCCCGTTATCAACCGCCCACGCGCGAGCGCCGGCGGCGGGGGCCCCGGACCTTGCCGGGGGTCATGTTCCGCAGTGCACAGCTGTGGCTAAGATCCACAGCTGTGCGCTTGTCCGCCGGACGGCGATGGGTTATAGTCCCCGACCGGGGCCCCGTCCCTAGAACTTCAGGCGCGCGGAGACAGGACCGCATGACCGGACCCAAGATCGGCACGTACCGCTGGCGCATCCTGGCCCTCCTCTTCATGGCCACAACCATCAATTACATGGACCGCAGCATCCTCGGGGTTCTCGGCCCGACCCTCCGCGACCACGTCTTCGGCTGGACCAATCGGCAGTATGCCGCCATCAACATCTCCTTCAAGATCGCCTATGCCGTCGGCCTTCTGACCATGGGAGCCGTCATCGACCGGAAAGGGACGAAAAAAGGGTACCTCTACTCCATCGGCACGTGGAGCCTGTTCAGCCTGGCCCATGCCCTGGTCACCCGCGGCATGGGCTGGATCGGTTTCGCCGCCGCCCGCTTCGGGCTGGGCTTCGGCGAGTCGGGTAATTTCCCGGCCTGCATCAAGACCGTCGCCGAATGGTTCCCCAAGCGGGAGCGGGCCCTGGCCACGGGGATCTTCAACGCCGGAACGAACGTCGGGGCCGTCCTGACGCCCCTCTTCATCCCCCTCATCGTCAGCGCCAACGGCCGGCATTGGCAGTACGCTTTTTTTATCACCGCGTTTTTCAGCGCGACCTGGATCGTCCTCTGGATCCGCTTCTACCGCAAGCCCGAGCTCCATCCGAAGCTGTCGTCCGGCGAGCTGACCTATATCCAAAGCGATTCGGCGGTCGAAACAACGGAACGGCTTCCCTGGTCCCGGCTCCTGCCGGTCCGCGAAACGTGGGCCTTCGCGGTGGCCAAGCTGCCGGACGCGGTCTGGTGGTTCTACCTGTTCTGGGGCGGGTTCTTCCTCAATGCCCAGTTCGGGCTGGCCTTGAAAGGCCTGGCCCTGCCGCTCATCGTCATTTACCTGGTTGCGGATATCGGAAGCGTCGGCGGCGGCTGGTTGTCCTCGGCTTTCATCAAACGGGGCTGGCCGGTCAACAAGGCGCGCAAAACCACCCTCCTCATCTGCGCGGCGGCCGTTCTGCCGGTCATTTTCGCCACCCAGACGTCCAGCCAGTGGGTTGCCGTCGGATTGATCGCCCTGGCCGCGGCCGGCCACCAAGCCTGGTCGGCCAACGCCTTCACCCTCGTCTCGGACGTCTTCCCCAAGAAGGCGACGGCCTCGGTCGTCGGCATCGGCGGCATGGTCGGGGCTCTGGCCGGACTGGCCGCCGACTTCGGGCTGGGAACAATCCTGGACCAGAGCGGGCGGAAGGGCTATTTCTTTGCTTTCCTCGTCGCCGGGCTGCTCTATCCCACCGCCCTTCTCCTCATCCACCTGATCATGCCCCGCATGACCCCGCTGGGCGAGGATCTCAAGCCCGTTCCCAATCCATGAACATCGTCGCCGACCGGAACCTTCCCTTCGTCGCCGAGGCCTTCGGACCGCTCGGAGAGCTGTCGCTGATCGAGACGGGCGATTTCCGCCCGGAGACGATCCGGGGCGCGGACGCCCTCGTCGTCCGCTCGGAGACGAAAATCGGGCCGGCGCTTCTCGACGACAGCCGCGTCCGGTTCGTCGGCACGGCCTCGATCGGTACCGACCATCTCGATCTCGAGTACTTGGCGGCGCATTCGATCGCCTTCGCTAACGCGCCGGGGTGCAACGCGCACGCGGTCAAGGAATACGTCGTGGCCGCCCTGCTCGAGGCCGGGCGGCGTCTCGGGTTATCGCTTCGGGGAAAGATGATCGGTATCGTCGGCGCCGGCGCCGTCGGCAGCAAAGTCGCCCGGGCCGCCGCGGCCCTCGGGATGAACGTCCGTCTCAACGATCCGCCGCTTCTCCGCGCGACCGGCGAAGCGAAATACCTCCCCCTGGACGCGCTCCTGGACGCCGACATCCTGACGCTCCACGTCCCCTTGACGAAAAACGGCCCCGACCCGACCTTCCGTCTTTTCGATGCGGCCCGGTTCGCCCGGATGAAGCGCGGGTCGCTGTTCATCAATTCTTCGCGCGGCGCCGTGGCCGAGACGGACGCCCTCAAAAACGCCCTGGCCGAAGGCCGCCTCCGGGCCGCCGTCCTGGATGTCTGGGAAGGCGAGCCGGCCGTCGATGCAGTACTCCTCGACCGCGCCTTGATCGGGACGGCCCACGTGGCGGGCTATTCGATGGAGGGAAAGGTCCGGGCCGTGTTCATGGTCCGCGACGCCATGGCCCGCCATTTCGGCCTCGCTGCCGCCCGGAAGTCTGAGCCGGACCTGGGCCCCGCCGGTTTTCCGGCCGCCGACATCGCTCCGGACCTTTCCTCGGACGAGAGCATTCTACGGACCGCGGTGCGGGCCGCTTACGATATCGCCTTCGATGATCGCCTTCTTCGGGCCGTGCGCGCCTTGTCCGATGCGGAGCGGCCGGCGGCCTTCGCCCGACTGCGCGCCGGGTATCGCCTCCGCCGGGAGTTTACGGCTTGGTCCGTGCGGCTGCCGGTTGAGCGGACGGCCGCGGCCGAGGTCTTGACGGCTCTCGGCTTCAAAGTCGTTTTCAAGCCCTGACCGGTTTTGTTATCATTCCGGCATCGATACAAGGAGCGGCCATGAGCCTGATGATCAAACCCGCGCGCGAAACGGAATTCGACCTCCTGACCCTGGGAGAGTGCATGGTCCGGCTGAGCCCGCCCGGCCATCAGCGCATCGAGCTGACCCCCGTCTTCGAAGCGTACGCCGGGGGCGGCGAATACAACGTCTCCTATGCCCTGGCCCGCTACGGGCTTCGCAGCGGCTGGATCTCGCGGCTGGTGGACAATCCCCTGGGCGCCTTCATCCGCAACCATGCCCGGGCCAGCGGCATGGACTTGAGCGAGGTCAAGTGGGTCCCCTTTGACGGCTTGGGCCGGGCCGACCGGATCGGACTGAATTTCACCGAGGTCGGCATCGGCATCCGCCCCAGCCTGACGATGTACGACCGGGGCCATTCCGCGGTCTCGCACATGACGCCCGGCGACGTGGACTGGGACCGCGTCTTCCGCGTCCGCAAGACGCGCTGGTTCCACACCGGGGGCATCTTCGCCGCGCTGAGCGATTCGTGCGCGGAGACGGCGCGGACAGCCATGGCCGCCGCCAAAGCGGCGGGGACGGTCGTCAGCTATGATCTGAACTTTCGGAGCAAGCTGTGGTCGAGCGAGCGGGCCGTCGCTATAACGCGGAGCCTCGCGCCCTTCATGGACGTCCTGATCGGCAACGAGGAGGATTTTCAGAAATCCCTAGGCCTGGAGGTCGAAGGGACGGACGAACGCCTGACGGCCCTGCCGATCGAAAGCTATAAAAAAATGGCCATCCGCCTCCTCGAAACCTATCCCCATCTGAGGGCCGTCGGGACGACCCTGCGCGAAGTCGTTTCCGGGTGCGTCAATAACTGGTCGGCGATCCTGGCCTTGGACGGGACATTCTACGAGTCCCGCCGCTACGACGGGCTGGAAGTCGAGGACCGCGTCGGCGGCGGGGACGGGTTCTGCAGCGGGCTCATCTACGGGTTGCTCGACGGAAGGCCGCCCCAGGAATGCGTCGACCTCGGTGCGGCCCACGGGGCCCTGCTCCAGAGCACGCGCGGCGACACGAGCATGGTGACGCTGGATGAGGTCCGCCGGGCCATGGCCGGCCGCGGCGCCCGCATTCAGCGCTGATCGCGGCCCGGCGCATCCGTTTCCGTTGAGGAACGGGGGCGCATTTAACCTATTGATTCTAAAGACCGTTTTCGGTTCCTGCGTTGACTAAATCCGGGAAGGCGTTTATAGTATCGCCTGCCGATTTCAAGGAGTGGCCATGAAAAAATCCGTCTTCCTCATAACCTTTTTGCTCGTCCTGGGCCTGACATCCTTCGGGCAGAAGGACGAGCCGATCGTCAAGGTCAACCTGGTCCCGCCCGCGGGCGGTCTCAAGGCCGGGCAAACCGCCGTCCTGACCCTGGAATTGAGCATCCGGGCGCCTTACCACATCAACGCCGACCAACCGTCGGAGGATTATCTCATCGGGACCACCGTCGATTTCAAGGCCCATCCGGGCGCGACGTTCGGCCGCCAGGTCTTTCCCCCTCCGATCATGAAACGGATGAGTTTCGCGGACAAACCGCTGGCCATCTTCGAGGGCCTGGCCCGCATCACCGCGGAGTTGACCTTGGCGCCCGATTTCAAGGGCCGGGAGCTTGTTGTTGAGGGATCGGTCGGTTATCAGGCCTGCGACGACCAGTCCTGCCAGCCGCCCACCGACGTCGCTTTCAAGGGGACTTTCCCGGTGGCCGGCGGCGCTCCGGTCGACGCCGCGGCGACGGCCGACAAGCCGGCCGCCAAACTCGAATTCAAGGCCGGCGAGAAGGTCAAAGACGCCGCGCCCAAGGACGATTTGAAGGCTGTCGAGCCGCTCCCGTCCGCCTCCGTTCCAGAGCCGAACAAGGACGCCGCGGTCTCCGGCGAGGTCAAGCGGGTCGCCGTCTCCGCGGCGGGCATCGACTTTGGGAACAAAGGCCTGCCGTTGATTTTCCTGCTCGTCTTTCTGGGCGGTCTGGCCCTCAACCTGACGCCCTGCATCTATCCGCTCATTCCCATCACTATCAGCTACTTCGGCGGGCAGGCCGAGGGCAAGAGGGGCGGCGCCGTCCTTCATTCCATCATCTATGTCGTCGGCATGGCCACCACGTATTCGATCCTCGGCGTCATCGCCGCGTTCACCGGGAGCCTGTTCGGGGCGGCCCTGACCTACCCGCCGGTCCTGGTCGGCATCGCCCTGATCATGATCGCGCTGTCGCTCTCCATGTTCGACGTGTATGAGTTCCGCATGCCGGCCTTTCTGAACAAAGCCGCCGGGACCTCGAAGAAAGGCTTCTTCGGCACGTTTTTCATGGGCCTGACGGTCGGCATCATCGCCGCGCCCTGCATCGGCCCGTTCGTGCTGGGGCTTTTGACCTATGTCGGGAACAAGGGCAATGTCGTCCTGGGCTTTTCGCTTTTTTTCGTCCTGGCCCTCGGCCTGGGCGTGCCCTTCCTAATCCTGGGGATCTTCTCCGGCAGTATCAGCAAAATTCCCCGTTCTGGCGCCTGGATGGTCTGGGTCCGGAAGATTTTCGGTTTCATTCTCGTGGCCATGGCCGTCTATTTCCTCAAGACCCTTTTTCCGAGCCCGTTGGCTTATGACCTGACCCTGGCCGCGACCCTCCTTCTGGCCGGGATCTACATGGCCTGGATCGAGGAGACCAAGTCGGCGGGCAAGGTTTTTCCCTTCATCCGCAACGTGATCGGGGTCGTCTTTTTCATCCTGGCCGTTTATACGGCCGTCACCGGCGTTCAAGCTTATGTCGAGAGCCGGACGACGGACATGCTCAAGTCGATCTCCGCGGCCGGCGGCAAGGTGACGCTCAACGCCGTCGACTGGCAGCCCTATTCGGAGGACGCGCTTGCCGCCGCGCTCAAGACGGGCAAGCCCGTCTTCATCGATTCGACCGCCGATTGGTGCATCGCCTGCCACGAAATGGACGCCAAGACCTATGCCCGGGCCGAGGTCATCGAGTCCTCGCGCCGGTTCGTCATGCTGCGGGCCGACCTGACCCGCAACGGCGACGAGAAGGTCAAGGCCTTCTACAAGAGGTTCGCGGCCAAGGGCGCCCCGACTCTGATCTTCCTCAAGCCCAATGGGGAGGAAATCGCCGAGCTGCGCGGCGTGGGCTTCGAAGACAAGGATGCTTTTCTGGGAAAGATGAAAAAAGCGCTGGCGGCGAGCGGATTGTAAGGCCCTATTTTCCGGACCGGGCGGCCAATTCGGGCAGGCAAAAGGCGATTTCGTGGGCTTCGCCGCACCGGGCGCAGGTGATGCGGGCTTCGAGCAGCCGGCATTTTTTTCCCGGGCCGACGACGTGGGTGATGATCCAATTTTTCCCGCAGGACGGACAAGCGGAAGGAAGGACCAGCCGGACCTCGATCCCGATCCGGGCCCGACGGGGGTCGGGCACGCGGATGGTTTCGATGCGGAAGTCCAGGTCATGGACGTCCCGCAATTCGTCCAGCAGGCCGGCATAGAACTTCAATGTATCGCCGGCCTTACTCGAGGCCAGTGACCGCCCTGCCCGCGTCCGCATGTTAAGCGGCAGGCAGGCGGCGTACGTCAGCTCCTTGCTCAGCGAGTTCATGACCGCCGTCCGGAGCGTTTTTCTGCGCAGGGTTGATTTGATGAAAAACTGGGCCACGCCCAGATAGCCGAACTTGGAGAGAAAATCGGCGTCGTGGACGATGTCGGCCAGCGGGGACGCGCGGCGACCCTCCCGATAGAGGGCGCGAACGGCTTCGACGACCGTCCGGCGGTCGGCCGGGGCGACGCGCGATTTCTTGAGCAGCGTTTCGGCGCGCCAGGCGGCTTCCTCCTCCTCCGGCGTATCGCCTTCATGGTAGCGGCCGCCGGCGAATTTGCCGGCGTCGTGGAAGAGCGCGACGAGCGCCGCCAGAAGCGCGTCGCGTTTTTCCTCCTGGGCCAGCTTGAAGGCCAGCGAGGCGACGTGGACGGTGTGCTCCCAGAGGAAGCTTCCGTCCGTCTCGGGCGCGTTTCCGGCGTAGGATCTTTCCGATTCCGCGATCAGGGTCTGGATTTTTTCGACCAACCCGGGATAGCGGGCAGAGAGCTGGGCGTAGAACGTTTTCGGCTTGTCGCCCCGGATTTCTGCGGGCATGGACCTATTATAGCCCGGCCGGCAGCGAATAGAAGACGAACCGGCCCAGGACTTCGGAAACAAAGGCGACGGCCAGGGATGCCGCGATCCATGGATCGGACGAGGGGGTGGAGACCGCCGGAATGGCGAGCCCGAGGGCCGCGGCCAGGAGAATAAGCCGAAAAGCGTGGACGACGGCCAATCCGCGCGCGGGCGCAACGACGGGAAAACTCTCTCTCTTGGCCCAGATCCCGAAACGCGGCGCGTAGAGGACGGCGATCATGAAGGCGGCGCCCAGCGCGATGAGCGCGGCTGTCGTCAAGCCGGCGTGGAAACGGGCCTGGTCCGGTTCGAGCGGCGCTCCCGCCATCCCCGAAAGGACGGCGCCGACGAGCGAGCCGAGGACGAGGGACGTGGAAACGAAGGCCACGGGTGTGGCCGGCGAAAACCAGAGAGGGACCGCGGCGATCGTGTAGATCCGGGCCATGCTGTAGACGAAGGCGCCGGCCTCGGCGACGACGAGGACGGACAGGGTCAATCCGGCCGCCGAGCGCGGCATTTTCCAGGCCAGGACGGCCAGCGCGGCGGCGGCCGCCCCGAAAATCAGCTCGGCCAGGATCTCGCGGCTCAGCCAGGACGAGCCCGATTTGGCCAGGGCACGGTAAGCCCGCCCGGGGTTCCCCAGATGGAGGAGCGAAAAGAGGACCGCCGCCCCGAGCAAAACGATGATGGCCAGGGGAGCCGTGAGGCGAAGCCCGTCCATGCTCCGGATGTAGGTCCAATTGGGAAAAATATAGAGGGGAAGTATGAGGAACATGGCCGTTCCCACAGCCGCCTGCCCCAGGACGGTGAAGAGGACGAGCGGCCATTCGCGGAGCTTCATCTCAAATCTCCTCGCGGTTTTTGATCAGGGATGCCTTCTCCCGGGCCTTGGCCGCGTCGCGGTGCGGCTTGATCGTCAGGGCGGGCTTGGTCAGGTCCGCAGGCGGCAGAGGGTGAATGTCGGCCGTGCCCCCGTATTTTTGGCGCAGTTCCCCGATATCGCCGAAGTCTTGGGCGCGCATGGGGCAGGCCCGGACGCAGGCCGGGCTGCCGCCGGCGTCGACGAGGTCGGCGCACAGGTCGCACTTGGTCATGACCCGCGCCTCTTCGTCGTATTGCGGCGCGCCGTAGGGGCAGGCCCATTCGCAGTAGCGGCAGCCGAGGCATTTGGCCCGGTCGATGACGACGATCCCGTCGCTTCGCTTGGCGATGGCGCCCGAGGGGCAGCCGTCCAGGCACTCGGGCGTCTCGCAGTGATTGCAGGCGATCGAGAGATTGTAGGCGACGAGGTCGGGGACCCAGGCTTCGCCCTCGCGCCTCCAGCTCCCTCCGGCGATCTCGTAAACGCGCCTCCAGCGCACGCCCGCCGGCAGATCGTTCTTGTCCTTGCAGGCCATGGCGCAGGCCTTGCAGCCCGAACAGGAGGACGCGTCGAAGAAAAATCCGAGCTGGCGGGACACGGTCAGCGCCTCTTCGCCTTGGCCGCCTGGGCCATGATCGTGTGCTGGGCATTGCCGAAGGCGAACGGCGTCCAGCGCTCCGAGCTCAGGACATTGACGTTGCCGCGGCGGTCGAGGCCGTTTTTGTCCGGGGCCCACCAGGCGCCTTGGGGGATGGCGATCACACCCGGCAGGATTCTTCCGGTCAGGCGGCAGGCGATGGCCAGCGCGCCGCGGGCGTTCCAGACCCTGACGAGGTCGCCGTCCCGGATGCCCCGGGGGCGGGCGTCGAGAGGATTCATGAACACCCGCTGGGGAAAGGCCTCGGCCAGCTCGGGCACGTTGTCGTGGATCGAATGGACGCGCGACAGGGCATGATGGCCGATGACCTGCAGGGGATACTCCGCAGCCTCCGGTCCGAAGGGGCTTTCCCATTCCTGGATATACTTGGGAACGGCCGGGATCTCGTCCGGTCTTTTGAGATCATGCAAGCGCTTGGAGAAGATCTCGATTTTGCCCGAAGGCGTGGGCAGCGGATGGGCGGCCGGGTCGCGGCGGAAGTCGGCGAAAGCCACGGCCGGAATTTCGACCGGCCGCGCGTAGAGTCCGGCGTTTCGGGCCTCGAGTTCGCCGTATGAAGGCATCCCCGGGAATCGCGTCCGGCGGTAATATTCGACGGCCCAATCCGCCCAGCCGCGCTCGTCGCGTCCCTCGGTGTAGGCCTCAGCCACGCCGAGGCGGGCGGCGATCCCCGCGGCAATGGCGTAATCGCTTCTGGCTTCGCCCGGAGGATCGACGATTTTGGGCGCGAGGATGACCTCCTCGCCGTATTTCCAGCCGTCCTGAAGGCCCCAGGTCTCGAACTGGGTGCAGGCGGGCAGGACCAGATCGGCATAACGGGCCGTCGGCGTCAGGAAATTGTCCTGGACGGCCAGGAACTCGACGCGGCTCTCGTCGGCCAGGATGGCGGCGGACCGGTTGACGTTGCCGTGTTGGTTGATGAGGATGTTGGAGGCCACCGACCAGATGAGCTTGATATCCGTGCCCAGCCGGTCGGCGCCGACGACGCCGTCCGCGGGACCCATCGAGCTCCCGCGGAGGACGGCCTCGGACCACAGGAACGACGGGATTTTGGCTTTGACGGGATTATGGCCCACCGGCAAGATGGCCCAGCGCGCTCCGCCGTCGGGCGCCTGCAGGGCGATGCCGCCGGCCCAGCCGCCCGGGACGCCCACATTGCCGGTGATCGCCGCCAGGACGCAGCCGGCCCGCACGGCCTGTTCGCCGTAAGCCCGCCGCTGCATCCCGTAACCCTGGTAAAAGATGGCCGGCTTGAGGGAGGCGTACTCGCGGGCCAGCCGGGCGATCGTCGCCCGCGGCACGGCGGTGATCCGCTCCGCCCAGGCGGGCGTCTTGGGGACGCCGTCGCGCGTTCCCAGGATGTAATCCTTGTAACTTTCCGCGTCCCCGGCCCCCGCAGGCATCTGCGTCTCGTCGAAGCCGAGGCAGTGGGTGCGGACGAAGTCGCGGTCGTAAAGGTTTTCCGCGATCATGACGTGGGCCATGGCGCTCATCAGGGCGACGTCGGTCCCGGGGCGGACCGGGATCCATTCATCGGCCAGGGCCACGGCGCTGAGGGTCTGGCGGGGGTCAAGGCAGACCACCCGCGCGCCCCTCTCCCGGGCCTTCTTGATGAAATATTCGGAGTTCGTCCCGTCGCGCATCTCGGCGGGATTCCAGCTCCACATCATGATATAGCGCGCGTTCAGCCAGTCCTGGCGCTGGTTTCCGGTGACGTTCGTCCCGTAAACCGTCGGCGTGGCCGCCGAGATGCAGGCCCAGGAATAGCTGTTATAGTAGCCGAGCGAGCCGCCGGCGAGATTGAGCAGGCGCTCGGCTGTCCAGCGGCCGTTGGTCAGGTTATAGCTCCCGGTGCCGTAAGGGACGAAGAGGCTCTGATTTCCGTGCGCATCCCGGATGCGGACGATCTGCTCGGCCATCGTTTCGAAGGCCTCGTCCCAGGAGATCCGGACGAATTTCGCCTCCCCCCTCCGGCCGACCCGTTTCAACGGATGGAGCAGGCGATCCTTGCGGTTCTGGCGGAACCGGTAGGCGCGGCCGCGGACGCAGGCGCGGAGCTGGGGATCGGAGGGCTCGTCCGTAGGGCGGTCGTCGGTGTCGATGCGGATGATCTTTCCGTCGCGGATCCAGACGCAGAGCAGGCAGCGGCCTCCGCAATTGTGGGCGGGACAGCCCGCGCGGACCATCCGTTCGGCGCCGGGGACGGGCTCGTTCATGCGGGGCTGCGCCCCTCCTGGCGCGCGGCCGCGGCGTACAAGGCGGCGACGAGGAGCCCTTCGATCAGGATGGCCAGGGCCGGGCGGAGGGCCATGACCGGCCCGCGGCCGGGCAGTCCCAGGTCGGCCAGCTTGACGGCTGCGGCGACGCAGGCGACGAAGGGAATCAAGGCCGGCCGGCCGGTCGCGGCGAAGACGCGGCTCATGGCGAAAAGGCCGATGGGGACCATGACCAACCCGGCCAAACCGGGGACCGGGACGGCGTGAAGGATGTGACCGAGGCCGGCCTCGGCCGTGCCCCAGAGAAGGCCCCAGGAAAGCATAAGCCGGAGATCCTGATACCGGGACCCGTTTCCGCGCATGCGATCATTGTACGCGCTCCGACGGAGGCGTCAAGCCGGGCGGAACCCGCCCGGCCGGGATAAAAGTTATGACGCGGAAAAAACGCGGCCCGGCCGCGGAACGTCACCGGCGGGGAGCGAGTTCGCCCACGATCTGTTCGAGCACGCGGTTGAACTCCCCGGGCTCCTCCAAAAAGAGGAAATGCCCCCGCCCGGTCATGATCCTGGCGCCGAACGAGGCGGCGATCTTGCGGTTGCCTTCGATATTGGTGGGGTTCTTGTCCGAGTTGATGACGCGGATGGGCAGGCGGACCTCCCTCAAGGCCCGGGCCGCCCGGTACGAGAAGAGGGCCTCGAACGCAGCGACCGCGATCTCGGGCTTGGCCGCCGACATTCCGCGGACGACGCGCTCGACCAAGTTCGGGTCAACCCCCCAGGGGAACATGGCCCGGACGAAAAAATCGGTGGCCGCCTTGAAATCGGCCTTAAACGGCGCGACAAACTCGTCGATCTGCGCGCGGGTCATCACCTCGGAAAAATCCTGGAAGGTGTCCACACCGATGATCCCGATGACCCGGCCGGGCAGGGCCCGGGCCGCTTCCAGGCAGACTTCGCCGCCCATGGAATGGCCGACGAGAATGACTTTGCGGAGCCCCTCCTCCTTGATGACGGCGGCGACGTCCGCTCCGAAGGCGCGTATGCTCCAATTCCTGCGCTCCGCGCCGGACTCGCCGTGGCCGGCCAGATCGACCGCGACGACGGTGTAAGTTCGAGCGAAGACGCCGATCTGGTCCCGCCAGTAGGTGCGGTCGCAGCTCCATCCGTGGACGAAAACAAGGGTGGGCGATCCTTTTCCCTCGATATGGTAGGCGATGGTTACGCCGTCGGGTGCGGTCGCGGCCCGGTCCGGTCCGCGCCGGCCGCAGGACGCGCCCAGGATGAGCGCCGCGGCCAGCGCGATCATCGCGCCGAGGCGGGACGCGGCGCGGGATCCCTTGTTTGTCGAAAACAACACATGCATGGCCCTGGTCCGTTTTTCAAGTTCTCGAGGGGGGCGCGAAGACACGCCCCCGTTTGATCATGCCGAAGACGAAAAGTTACTTGATGAAGCCCCTCCGTTTGAGCAGGGGCTCGACCTTGGGCTCGCGCCCGCGGAAAGCCTTGTACAAAGCCATAGGCTCCTCGGTGTTGCCCTTGGCCAGGATGTTGTCGCGGTAGCTCTTGGCCGTCTTGGCGTCGTAGAGGCTCGTCTCCTTGAAGGCCTGGAAGGCGTCGGCGTCCAGGACCTCGCTCCAGATGTAGCTGTAATATCCGGCCGAATAGCCGCTGGAGAAGATGTGCTGGAAATACGGGCTGCGGTAGCGGACGACGATCTCGGGGATCAGGCCGATTTTCTTCAGCGAGGCGTTTTCGAAAGCGGCCGCGTCCTGCTCCTTGGCCACGGTCAGGGTGTGCCAGTCCATGTCCAGGTAGCAGGCGGACATGTATTCGACCGTGACGAAACCCTGATTGAACAGCCCGGCCTTCTTGATTTTGTCCACCAGGGCCTGGGGAATGGGTTGGCCCGTCTTGTAGTGCTTGGCATAGACCTTGATGACGTCCGAATCGCCGGCCCAATTCTCCATGATCTGGGAAGGCAGCTCGACGAAGTCGCGCGGCACGTTGGTCCCGGATAGGGACTCGTACGTGACGTTGGACAGGAGATCGTGCAGGGCGTGCCCGAATTCGTGGAAGAGAGTCGTCGCTTCCTCGAAGGTGATGAGCGAGGGCTTGTCCGCGGTCGGCTTGGTGAAGTTGCCGACGTTGTAGACGATGGGTGTCGTCTTCACCCCGTTCTTGACGCTCTGCTCGCGGATGGCGCTCGACCAGGCCCCGCCGCGCTTGGAGGGGCGGGGGAAATAATCCGAATAGAGGATCCCGACGTGCCTGCCGTCGGCTTCCTTGACCTCGAACGTTTCGACGTCGGGATGGTAGACGGGGATGTCCGTCCGTTTCTCGAACTTCAAGCCCCAGAGCTTGCCGGCCACGTCGAAGGCGCCCTGGCGGACGGCCTTCAGCTCGAAATAGGGCCGCAGGGCCTCGTCGTCGAGATCGTACTTGGCCTTTTTCAATTGGTCGGCGTAATACCACCAGTCCCAGGGCTGGAGTTTGCCGGCGATACCGTCCTTGTTCATCAGGGCCTCAAGCTCCCGGGCCTCGGTCTTGGCCGTGGCCAGGGCCGGCTTCCAGACCTGGTCGAGGAGCTTGTAGACACCGGCCGGCGTCTTGGCCATGTTCTCTTCCAGGACGTAATCGGCATGGGTCTTGTAGCCGAGCAGGTTGGCCCGGGTAACGCGCAGAGCGGCGATCTTGCTCAGGATGGCCTTGTTGTCGGCGGCGTTGCCGTTATCGCCGCGCTTGATGAAGGCCTTGAACAGCTTCTCGCGCAGGTCCCGGCGGGAGGAATACTGGAAGAACGGGATGCAGCTGGGCTTGTGCAGGGTGAAGACCCACTTGCCCTCCCGGCCGGCGGCCTTGGCCGCCTCGGCCGCGGACGTGATCATGTCCTCGGGCAGGCCGGCCAAGTCGTTTTTCTTATCCAAAACGAGAGTGAACGCATTGTCTTCGGCCAGGACGTTCTGGCCGAATTTCTGGGTCAGCACGGCCAGCTCCTCGTTGACCTTGCGGAGTTCGACCTTCTTGGCCTCGTCCAGGGCGGCCCCGCTGCGGACAAAGTCCTTGTAGGTCTTTTCCAGCAGGCGCGTCTGTTCCGGGCCGAGGCCGAGGCCCGCCCGCTTGTCGTAGACCGCCTTGACTCGCTCGAAGAGTTTGGCGTTGAGCACGATGTCGTCGGCGTGCTTGGCCAGAACGGGAGCCAGGTCGGCCTGGATCTTCTGCAGGGTCTCGTTGGTATTGTTCTCGGTCAGGGCGCCGAAGACGTTGGCGACTTTGGTCAGGAGCGCCCCGCTCCATTCCATCGCTTCGATGGTGTTGGCGAACGTCGGCGCCTCGGCCGACGAGGCGATGGCCTCGATTTCCTTTTTCTGCCCGGCCATGCTTTCGTCGAAGGCCGGCCGGAAATGGGCGTCCTTGATCTGATCGAAGGGGGGCGTCGCGAAGGGCGTCGCCCATTCGGCCAGGAGGGGATTCTTTTTTTGGGCCACGGGTGCGGGGGTCTCCTTTTTGGCGCAGGCGAAAGCTAAGACCGCCAGGACGGCGATCAGAATCAGCGATTTTTTCATGATGCCGAATCTCCTTGGGAAGTATTCGATTCCGGAAAATAGTATTTTACTACGGGGAGCAGTAAATATGTTACATAATCCTTACTGCTCCCCGAGTACTAGCCGGGCGACAAAGACATCCGGGGTCAACTATATTCCGCCCGGCTTAGTAATATGTTTTGCTCTGGAAAAACAAAGAAAACGCCGTCAACTGGGATCTTGGGAGGGCTCCGCTCGGTCCTGGAAAGCCTGCCCCTGCCTTTACTCGTCAGCTATTTTTGGATTCAATCCGGGGTTTGACAATCTCGAGTTGACGATCTCTCTCAAAGAATGTACAGTGTACATATGAATGAGATCAGGTTCGCGTGGGACGGGCCAAAAAGCCGGGTCAACAAGCGTAAGCACGGCGTTTCCTTCGAGGAAGCCCAAACGGTCTTCTTGGATGAAAACGCCATCCGGTTCTTCGACCCCGATCATTCCGAGGACGAGGACAGGTTTCTGATGCTGGGCATCAGTTTCCAGTTGAAAACGCTGGTCGTTTGCCGTTGTTATCGCGAAGGCGACGCCGTAATTCGAATAATATCGGCGCGGAAGGCAAACCGTGCGGAGGAGATAGAGTACTGGAAGCGGAGGTGATATCATGAGAAAGCATTATGATTTCGAAAAAATGAAGGGTGAGGCGAACCCGTACCTGAAGCATCTAAAGCAACCCATCACCATTCGTCTGGATAAGGCGACAGTAGCCTACTTTAAGTCACTTGCCGGAGAACTGGGCATGCCGTACCAGAATCTGATTAATCTTTATCTTCGGGATTGCGCTTTGCACGCGAAGAGGCTTCATCTCAAGTGGGTGTCATAAGCCGGCCGAACGGAGAAGGGTCAGGAATTCGGCCAGGACCATGGCCGTCGCGCCCCAGATCTTGTGCCGGCCGAAGGCGTAGAACGGCACGGAGACTTCGCCCCGCTCCAGGATCCACGTCTCCCGCCGGACCGTGGCCGGGTCGAGCAAATGGGCCAGCGGCACTTCCAGGATCTCCTCGACCTCCGCGAGAAATGGGACGAAAACCGGAGTCTCCGCGGCCAAGCCGACGACGGGCGTGACACAGTACCGGCTGGGCGGGATATAGAGCGGCGTCAAGCTCCCGGCGACGCGGACTTGGGATGGCCGGACGCCGACCTCTTCCTCCGCTTCGCGCAGGGCCGCCTCGACGGGCGTTTCGGAGCCCTCGGTCTGTCCGCCCGGAAAGGCGATCTGGTCCTTGTGGTGGACGGACGCGCTCGGCCGGCGGATGAAGACGAGGTGCGGCGCGCCGTCCCGCGGATAAATGAGGATCAAGACCGCGGCCGGGACGGAATCCGGCGGCGTATCGGGGTAGGCGACCGTGCCCGGCCGCGGGACGATCGCCATTTCGAGCTGGGCGGGCAAGCCGGGTTTAGGGCGGCGGAGAACCGCTTCCATTGCTTCCGGTGAGATCACGTTCATGGGGGGAGAAGAACGTATTATACACCGGCTTCCCCGCCAATGCCGCGGCTTCAGGAAATGTTCAGGACTTTGGCCCCGCGGATCCGGCGCATCTTCAGCTCGACCAGGGCCCGGTTGGCGTCTTCCAGCGTGTAGGTCTCGACTTCAGGCCGCAGCCCGATCCGTCCGGCCAGGTCCAGGAACTCGCGCACGTCCATCCGGGTGACGTTGGCCACGCTCTTGATTTCCTTTTCCTGCCACAGGTCGCGGGCGTAGTCGAGGTCCAGAAGGGCCGACTTGTCCGCCTCCTCCTTGCGGATGGCGTTGATCACGAGGCGCCCGCCCGGGGCCAGGTTCCGCAGCGCGTTCGCGGGCGAAGCCCAAACGGGCGTCGTATCGATGATCGCGTCGAGCTTCTCGGGGGGTGTCTCGTCGGGGGGGCCCGCCCAATCCGCGTCAAGCTCGCGGGCGAAGTCGCGCTCCCGGGAACTGCGGGCGAAAACGAAGACGGCGCTCGAGGGATATTCGCTCCGGACCATTTTCAGGACCAGGTGGCCGGACGCGCCGAAGCCGGTCAGGCCGAGGCGGCCCCCATCGACGAGCCCGGTCAGGCGGAGCGAGCGATAGCCCACCGCGCCGGCGCAGAGGAGAGGCGCTGTTTCGACGTCCGACAGCGCCGCGGGGAGATGATGGGCGAAGGATTCTCGAACGACCATGAATTCGGCGTAGCCGCCGTCGGTGTCGCGCCCGGTCGCCCGGAAATCGGGACACAGATTCTCCCGCCCGGAGCGGCAATATCCGCACGTCCCGCAGGCCGAAAAAATCCAGGCCACCCCGGCCCGGTCGCCGGGCTTGAACGCGCGCGCGGCGCGGCCGCGCCTCTCCACCCGCCCCACCACCTGGTGGCCGGGGATGACCGGCAGGCCGGGCGGCGGGGTGCGGCCTTCGATCTCGTCGAGCTCGGTATGGCAAACGCCGCAGGCCGTCACGCGGATCAGGATTTCATCGTCTCCGGGTTCGGGAATCCGCTTCTCCATGAATTCGAGGGGCGCGGAATTTTCTTCGACGAGGCTCGTCTTGGCCAGCACCATCGCCTTCATGGGGGAACGACCTCTCTCCCTATTTTACTAAGCCGGGCGGAATATAATTGACCCTCGGATATCTTTATCGCCCGGCTAGTACTCGGGGAGCAGTAAGGATAATGTAACATATTTAATGCTCCCCGTAGTAACATATGGGAATTCTCAGAGGTGGTCCGAATTCACGTTGGCCGGGACTCGGGATAAAAGTCGACATACCGGTTTTCCCCCGCGCGCCCGTGCCCTGGCCCCCCCCGGCCGGATTCAATTGACTCGGATATCACGCGGTCTATGTCTGAGAACCGCATTCGGGAGGACGGAAGTAGTCTTTGAGTTTGTGGGTCGAACGGAACAGATGGGCGCGGATGTTGCCTTCACTGCAGTCCAGACGCAAAGCGATCTGGCGGATGTCCAGATGATCGCGGTAACGCATGGTGAAGATGATCTGTTGGCGGGGGGATAGCCGGTCCACGGCGTCGTGAACGCGCGCGGAGGTGCGGCGGTCGATGACGATCTGCTCGGGGGAAGGTATTGCCGACGCCGGTTCCTGGGGAAGGGCGTCGAGGGAAACCTGGCCGATGCCCGTGCGCCTCTTTTTGGAGCGCAGGAAATCGATGGCGCAATGGACGCAGATGCAGTTGATCCAGGCCTGAAAACCCGAGCCCAGGCCGGGATCATACGTGCCCATGGCGTCGAACGCCTTGATGAAAGCGTTCTGGACCACGTCCTCGGCATCCTCGAGCGAACGGACATAGCGGCGGGCCAGCCGCAGGACGCGGCCGTAATTCTGTTCGTAGAGAAACCCATAGGCGTCCGGGCGCCCGGCCCGGGCCAATTCGAGGGCTATTCCTTCGGTCATAGCGTCTCGCTCCGCTGGAATGAAAGCATTCTTTGTGCCAATTTCCCGCCCTTATCTGGCCAGAATAGGACTGAACGGGCGTGTAAATAAACTGACAGGTATGGAAAGTTTCTTTCCAGGGCCGTTCCCTGGGCCCTTGTGACAAGGCCGCCGGGATGTGCTAATTTAGCGGCGAGGAGATACGCTCATGAAGCTCCGTTACCATCAGATCGACGCCTTCACGGATAAGCTCTTTCACGGCAACCCGGCCGGCGTCTGCCCGCTGGCCGAATGGCTGCCCGCGGAAACCATGCAGAAGATGGCCATGGAGAACAACCAGGCCGAGACCGCGTTCTACGTTCGCGGACCGGAGCGCTTTCACATCCGCTGGTTCACCCCGGCGGTCGAAGTCGACCTCTGCGGCCACGCCA
>Ga0315275_10000158_pt1 | contig 53891 bp, 57 predicted proteins | sample YL17G03_0_MG_FD_205557 | JGI IMG/M metagenome (GOLD analysis project Ga0315275, IMG submission 205557) | Sediment microbial communities from Yellowstone Lake, YNP, Wyoming, USA - YL17G03_0 | ecosystem: Environmental > Aquatic > Freshwater > Lake > Sediment | place: USA: Wyoming | collected... | reverse complement strand
CTCGTACGCCCTCTACAGCCTGCTGTGTTTAGTTCTAAACAGAGAAGCAGCAGAAAACCTCAGAAGACCAGACAAAGCAGTCTCACCAACATACTTCAACACCTAATAAAGGGACAAGGCAGCGCGCGTTCGACATGCGGCTCATGGGAGAAGACATCGTGGTCAAAATGACAAGAGAGGACCTTTACCACTTAAAGAAAAAAGACCTCAGAGAATCACTAAACGAACAAATCGAAAAGCGGCTACTGAACTCCAGTCCAGGCCTTTTCAGAAATACTTTGATGCTGGTCGGGCCTGCGTTCATGAACTGGGCTGAAAAACACCTTGAGGAACCCATATCCGATTTCGGTTCATTTCTCGAAGATGTCAGAATCGCTACAGGATCAGGAGAACTCCCAAAGGAACCCAAAGAATTTGTGAAAAGTATCCTGTCGGCCTTCATTAACATGAATTGGTTCAAACAAACAAAGATATTGCAGGAAACTGACAACGCCCTAGAGATATCATTTCAATCGACCACCTCCTCTGTAACGAGAATCTCCGTCGTGATGCTCTCGGTGCTCTTGGCAACCCGAGGCTGGAAACTGGTCAGGTTCTCAGCAGAACAAGCCACGGCCAATGTGGCAATCCAGTACGTGGGTTCAGGAGACTCAAGTCTAGTGGACCAGATAGTTGAGGTCAGCCTGTATCAAACAATCGGCAAGCAGTTCCTTGACACTATTCCAGTGCCGCGCGAACTCTTCAATTCATTCGCATCCAAAGTTTACGAAAGTAACAAGGAGAAATTCAACGAGATTTATCACACCATGGGTGTCCGCGTTGCAAATGCCATACGGATGATGGCAAGGGACGACGCGGAAAAAATGGGAAAATTGGCACAAGCCTACATTTCCAAAAACACAGCGTTTGTCCAACCCGAGGCAGAAATGCGATTTGTTGACGGCGAACACTTCACGATCATCTTCAAAAAGATCGACCTTCTAGCAATGAACAGCCAACGTTCACTCATTGAATCTATGTTCAAGGAGCTCGGCTACGACATTTCCACGACGGTCTTCCAGAATTTGCTGGACTTCAGGCTCAGGCAACTGCAAAAACCGGTTCTTGAATCCATTCCTCGCAAGAAAATGATGAAGGCGTTGATAGATGAAATGTCAGCAAGCTGTGCAGATGAAGCTTTCGAAATGACAAAGGAACTCATTGACGAAACATTTCCAGAAGACTATCCATGGACAATAAGAGAAGTGGGCGACAGAATCATCGAGATGTACAGGGAACTTGATGTTAAGGTCGAGGTTGAGTATTTTGAAGGAGGCTTCACACTAAAGTACAAAACATGTCCCTACTACACACTCGTAAAGTCGGGACAGAAAACATGGCTTTGCAGTCTCCGAAAGAAGACGTTGAATTACATTATTTCCAGAGTCTCACACGGAAAGAAAGCCAGAATAAAAATCATCAAGACTTTGCTGAAGAACGAACACCCCTGCAAATATGCAATCTTCCTAACAGGGTTCTTGGAAGAGAACTAAAACTCTCATGCCAGTTCCCAGTATGCACGCTAACTTTCGCCCACAGTGCGCGTTATTACGTCCCTTGGACATTACTGAATGAACCTAAAGAAAACACTACCAGCAATCATGGCTATTCTGGCTGTGATTGCAATTGGATTCTTGGCAGTCAGGGCAGCAATCGATAACGTCAGCCTTAACGCGCGGGCTCGCGCCTGCTTGCCACGTACGTTGCGAGTGCTGATAAAGTATAAGTTGTCAATTTAAAGTATAGGTTATTGTGAAAAAAGTTGCCTCAGACTTACGCGTGTCGCAGCTGTGGTAAGATCCATACCTTAGAAGACTATGAGAATAGTCGATTTTGCACTGAATGTGGAAGATACTTGATATCCGCCAGCAAAGTCACTGGACTTTTCAAAGGGAGTCGACAGGGAGGTGTGAAGGGCAGGGTTCCGAAAAGCTCCATGCTCCCAGAAAACTATCAAATCCGAAAGGAACAAATGGAGTTTATTCAGGAGGCAGCAAAGGCACTTAGAAACAAAGAGGTTTTCGTGGGAAGTGCTCCATGTGGAATAGGCAAGTCTCTTGCGTCGTTGCTTGCAGTTTTGCCTCAGCTCAAGGAAAACAGATTGATGATTTGCTTCAGAACCAGAAGCCAGCTGAACATATACCTCAAAGAGTTAAAGGCGCTCTCAAGAGGCATTAACGGTGTCTCTTTCTTTAGCAAACAAGACATGTGTCCATTGAAGTCAAAAAGCGATTTCTCCTACGTTGACTTTTTTGAAGAGTGCAGAAGACTGAAGGACAACTGCGAGTCTTCCACCAAACCCTTCTGTAAATTCTACATGAATATTTCTAGAGGGAAAAAGGAGGCAGAGGAGTTGGCTTTGGGCTGCGCCAAAAGGATTCTTGCGCCAGAGGAATCGGTTGAGTTCATGTCTAGACGAGGATTCTGTGCTCACGAAGCCTTGAAGAGGATTCTCCCCCAGACGAATGTCTTTCTTGGAACATATCACTACGTCTTCGATCCGAGGATTAGGGAATCAATACTAAAGAGTTTCGGAGTTGGTCTTTCGAAGGTCTTTCTAATCGTGGACGAGGCTCACAATGTTCCAACCTTCGCTAGAGAATTACTTTCTGATCAGTTGACTGAGACTGCAGTGGAAGGAGCCCTAAGGGAGACTGGAATTTTCGGACACGAGTCAATTGGATCTATTAGAGAATATCTAAACGTTCTGTTGGAGAAGGTGTTTCAGCATGCTCGGCAGATATTAAGAATCGAAGATCTTAGACAGCTTAACCCCCAGGAACTCAGTGACTTGTTTCTGGCTCACAACGGCGTATCTGGTCTTGAAGCTGCCGCAACACTTCAAGAATATGGCGAATTTGTGAAAGAGAAGCGACTTGAATCTGGTTCCGAAAGAATTTCAAGTTACAACTATCGAATTGGCATGTTTATGGAAAGATTCTTCAAGAACGTTCAGCCGAAGTATATGCATTTGATCGAAAGAGATCAGAAGAAGAGGGTTGCTTTGGAAGTCAGAAGCTTCGATGGAAGAGAGATCGTTGATCCAGTTCTGAGAGAAGCAAGAGGAACCATCCTCATGAGCGGTTTTCTATCTCCTCCAACCGTTTACAGGGATTTGATGCTCTATGAGTCGAGCAACGTTTGTCTGAAAGAGTTTGACACTCCCTTTCCACCTGAGAACAGAGTTATCCTAGCTGCTGAGGATGTGTCGTCAGAGTTCAAGAAAAGAACCGATTTGATGCTTGAAAAGTGGAAAAGCTACGTTGAAGCCATAGCCAGCGCCAGTCAAGGCAATATGGCTGTCTTCTTCACGAGCTACGGACTAATGCACAAGGTCGCACCATTGACAAAAACAAACAGAAAGATAATCATGGAAGAGCCGAACACGAAGAGAAAGGACGTGATTGAGAAGCTAACAAGTTCGTCCAACTGCGTTCTGTATGGAGTAATGGGAGCCAAACTGAGCGAGGGAATGGACTACCCTGACAACATCCTCAAATGCATTGTAACCATAGGATTGCCATATGCAACGTGGGACACTTACCAGAAATCACTCATAGATTATCTTGAACAACAATTCCCGAGGAATGGTAGAACCTATGCTTATTTGACACCAGCCATACTGCGGCTAGTTCAGGCTTGCGGACGTGCCCACAGGTCAGCAAAAGACAGAGGGTGCATAGTGATGCTGGATGAACGGATTACCCAACCTCACATCAAGCGACAACTCCCAAACTATTACCAGAAAGAGATGATAACCGTCGGAAGCCCATCTGATTGTGCCGAACGAATAAAGAGTTTTTGGCAGGCGCCTCATAGACCGTGCAAGCACACGCCGTGAACTTGAAAAACCCTAAAAAGATTGATAGAGTGTAGCACGCGCGCGCCACCAAGCACATCGATTCTTTCTGCGCTCAACCGACAACAACCCAGTTACAAATCTAACCAGACCCATACCTAAAAAGATTAGACCCCTAGGGGATTTGAAACCTAGCTCAAGTGGAGATATCTCCCGCGCCTTTCCCTTTTTCTGTTTTGCTGTGACTGTTCAGCCGTTTCTCTTCCCTTCTGCGTATGTCTGTCAACAACAGCGCGCATGCTTGTTCCGAGAATGGTTAAAAAGGGAGTTTATATCCAAGGACTCTGCGAGCTTCCAAATGGCTTTGACATAGTTTTCGACTGCCCGCCCGCTTCCCATGCATTTTGGCCCAGCATTGCCTCATTCACCCTGGCTATTCTGGGATACTTGTGGATCCATATGCGGGCGAGTTTTCGCATCTGGAGGTTCCCAGATAATAAACAGCTGCCTTGTAGGCTGATACTCAGTCTTGCCGTCCGTGTAACTCTGATTACCCAACTTTCAAAGGATGAGTAATTGGCATTTTATTCAGTTTTCATTCACTTTCTGTATCATTTTCTCCCTGTGAGTGGTTGCACAAAGTCAGCGAAAGAAAATTTGTTCTCTTCCTGCTTGGCACTGCTTAGTAAGTACTTGGTAAGTAGCTATAGTATGCATTAGCATGCTCTATATCTACATGGAGAACTGAAGAGCGCATGCTCGCTATCTTTCTACTTTGAAAATAGTGAGCAATCACTAGTAACTAGATGTCTAATTAGTAACTAGGTATCTAGGCCCACACATTCCCATATCAGACGATTTTCTGCAAGTCTAGCGCGCGCTGCCGGAACCTAGAAAAACCCGGATCTCCCAACAGAAGGACCGTAGGTGTCATGACACCTATAGCCTCTGGTAGACCACGCTACAAACACGCCTCTATGGACACGACAGGCCATTTCTAACAGAAAAAGCCTACCCTAAAAGCCTCAATCTACCCAATCGCCCTGTTAATGGTACCGTTACAAATACCAAGCCTAGAAAAGCCTTAAAACCCCAAAGGAACCCAAAGGAAAGGGCTAGAGGTGAGATATTTGAAAAGGGCTAACAAGTCTGAGCAAGAGCACCTGAAAAACATAGAGTTTGAATCGGTAACAATCAAAGTGCCTAAAAGTGTGATGAATCTTCTAAGAGCTTATTCTGAACACGGTTTGGGAATGACCGCTAACGAATACTTGGAATGTAATGTCCTGCAGGTCGTTAGAGCTGATCTTGACGCGGGCGATGTTTTCACTGTCGAAGCTGAAGAGATCATAACTCAATATAGTTTGAATCCGGCTCTTTCCGTTGTACCGTGACAGAATCCGAAACACAAACATCCTTTCCCTTCTTTTTCTTCTTATGGAAATTCCTAAGATCTTCGCGCGCGGGAGACACCTTTGAGACTACTTTGAGACATCGACTGACTCTTTCTCAAGGATTTTCTTCAGGAGTTCCCTTAGATTTTAAGGACACTTCTTCCTCTCTCATAACACTAACCGATTCGTAAAGGCGTTTTATGTTAAGCGGCTCGGTAGTCTGGCTAAGCGTATTATGGATTCTCCAATGGTTTTCTTGATAAATCTTGTTTGTCGCCCCGATAGTTTGAACGCACATCCATCTTAGAGTCTCATTTTGGCTTAGAGACGGTTTTTGTAGGTTGTTTCTTAAGATTTGACGTACTTCATTTATCCAATCTCGTACGTCTTCGGTGATTTTGATAGAAGTTATAGCCATCATTTTATGCTGATTATTCATTTTTATCATCCCAAAAACCAAATATAGGATAACTCGTATATAACTCTTGTTTAACAAAAGGTGTAAGAAATGCCAATCGTTCGAAAAATCATACAAGTTGGGAAAACAAGCAAAGCCGTCATCATCCCCAAAAGTTGGCTCGAATTTTACGAGAAAGAAGAAGGAAAACCCATCAGAACTGTAGCTGTAGAGGTAAACCGAGTTTTGAAGATTGAGCCTATTCTGTCAAAGAAAAAGGATTGATAGTGTGAGTACCGTTGATTTTCTTGTCAAACTTCGTGACGCGGCTTGCATGATTAAGGATGCTTGTGAGGAACAGTTGGAGAAGATGGGTCCTCCAAGAGTCAAAGCGGCTCCTGCTGTCAAGGAAGAGACCTTCAACCTTCTGAAGTTTGATCCGCAGCAAGGCGTTAAAATCGGAGAGTACGACGTGGCCTACAAGCCTAGCAATCTTGAAGACAAATGGATCCAAGCCTACAACATTCTTAGAAACTCAAACGCTACTATCAATGACAGGTATCATGGTCAGGGCTTTCAGTTCAGTTATTGGCTCTACGGAGAAGGCAAGATTTACCGTCAAAAGTTGAAGCCAAAGCAAGCTTAGGAGCGTCTTTTCTGCATAGCAGATTTGAAGAGTGCTGCATGAGAGGGATCCGGTGAAAGATAAAGAGGAAGAACCGAAGCCTATTGCCACACCGGGCCGCGTTTTTGAAGACGTTATTTTTGAACAGATAGATCAAGGACAGTTTCTCGTTTACGACCGTGCATCAGGCGAAATTATCACAAAGACGTTGATAGTTCACGATGGAATAGGCTATCAACCACTCCAAAAAATGCCTTGGCCAACAGCGTGTGTTCCTGAACGTTCCGAAACAGAACCCATGACGAAAGAGCAGTTGATAGAATCGTTGAAGCTTGGAAGGTTTAAGGGAGAATATGGAGACATAGAAGAGCTTTTCAACGAGATAAAGGCTTTCTTCATGGAACACCTAGACGTGCGGAACGACCTGCTCTATGACGTGTACGCTGCCTTCGTTCTTATGACGTGGAGAGTAGAAGATTTCAAGGTTGTACCGTACCAGATGTTTCTAGGACCGCTGGCAAGCGGCAAAACAAGAGGGTTAGAATGCTTCAATTTCCTATGCTACCGAGCCTTATCCTCAGTAACCATGAGCGCTGCTTCTATCTTCAGGACATTAGAAGCATGGCACTGTACTCTCTTGTTGGACGAAACCGAGGTCTACGGAAGAGAATCTATGGTTGAAGTGTTGGCACTTCTGAACGCTGGGTATCGCCGAGGACAGTACGCTATTCGCATTGAAAAGCTAGAGGGCGAAGTACCGCAAATAGCCATGTTCGACACGTTTGGGCCTAAGGTCCTTGCAGGTACAGAAGAGCTGGCTGCTACCCTGCAGAGCAGAGCCATTCTAACGACTATGAGCAAAAACGTAAAGCACGTGCGACTGTTCATAGACGAAGAAAAAGCTCAGGAATTGAGGAATAAGCTGCTACTGTACCGCTTTCGAGAGTTAGGCCATAAATCAGAGTTTGACGTGTCAACATTGAACGGATACTTCACTAATTCCAGGGTGATAGAGTTGTTCGTGTCCTTGCTTGAAGTGGCGCCTACCCAGGAGACTCGAGATCATCTAATTCAATGTATGCGACTGATAACTCAAACTAGGTTCGATGAGGAACAAGTAAGCATAGAGGCACAGATATTTGAGGCCATTCTGAACAGCGCGGACCAGGTAGACAGTGGAAAACTCAGCGTTAGAACCGTGACGGAAAGGTTCAATGTTGGCCTTCCGGAAAAGGAACAAGTGACAACGCGTTTCATAGGTAGAAAGGTGACAGCTCTCGGGTTTGAAAAGTGCAAGTTAACCGGAGGCCTGCGCGGATTCTACTGGAATGTTGACCTTGTTGAAAGGCTGAGAGCAAGGTACTATCCTAAAACAACGCCACAAACGCCACAAACGCAACTAACGCCACTAATCATGGAAAAAGAGGTAGAGAAAGAAGCTTCTGAGAGTGGCGTTAATGGCGATAAATCTTCAGTGCAGGATACGCCTAAAGAGAGTGAAACCAATGTGAAAAGTGGCGTTAGTGGCGTAAATGGCGAAAGTGGCGTTGATTTAGAGACACTCACTCAAACAAGCATACAAGAGCATAGTATAGGCATATCAAAAACGACAGAAAGTCACCCAAAAAGAACAGAAAACAACGTCACGGAAGAGCTCATAGTTTGTGGCCACTGTAAGAAGTGGCACTCGGGAGCTTGTAGCTTTCCAGGGGATCCGAGTTGTGTGGCGCTTACGAATCCATGCGCTAAGACGTGTCCTCAATTTGAAAAGCAAGACGATAGAAAAGGCCTGGTCAAAGGCGCCGTCGACGTCCTCAATGGCACTTCAGGAAGGCGATAAACATGGAAATAGGCATATCCCTCCAAGAGATCTCCTCTGAAGAAATCAGGGAAAGAACCCGATTTCACAAGTACCGCTGCCGATACTTCCCTACGCCCTCTAAAACAACTTCACTAACCTCACTAACCTCACAAACTTCACTTGACACGGTAAATCAAGGCCAAAAAGAAGAGTCAAAGAGTGAACTTAGTGAAGAAAAACCTTCAATGCTAGACGCTCCGGGAAGTAGCCAAAAGACCGTGAATAGCGAAGTTAGTGAACAAAGTGAAGTTAGTTTAGAAGGGGTAGCTTCTAACGCGGCTTCTCTTGTGCGTCTTACTGGACTGTTTGAGGATAAATGTGTTATCTGTGGCATAAGAGGCCGTATGGAATGGCAAGTGAACAATCATGACGGCACCTGGGGGTTACTATGTGACCGATGCGGCCTAGAACTGGAAAAGAAGTTAAGCCGTGGAGACGGATGAGAGAATGAGATACAAGTTTTGGAAGAAGGCGCCGTCGCCAGAAGAGCAGTTAGACCGGCTTCGGCTTGCCATGTACGAGGAAGCCATAAAGCTGGAGAAGGCCCGCTGCAAGAGGAAAAGAATCTATGAAGTCTAAGAGAGCTGACGTTGAATCGAAAATGCAGAATTGTCTTGAACAGCTAGGAGTTCCTCTCAAAGTTCTGTGGGTTCCTAAGATCAATAGCTCCAAGCATGGCGAGATCAACTCAAACTGTCTATTCATCTACGACAGGGATGAGCGTGAGGCCTGGTTGACTTTTGAGCATGAAATTTACGAGTTCAAATTTAAGGAAGTGACCTACGCTTACCGCACTCTCGTTAACAGTCTAATTGAAGCTTTCGAAAAACTGGCTTATGAAAGAAAAGAGAAGTTCTTGGGGTTTTTGCCACGAATATCTCAGATTATCAGAGAAGAACAAACCTAGGCTTTTCACGTGTGGGCTACTGAGGGGCTGGCGGTGGTGGAGGCGACTGAGTAGCTCTCCGTCGGATGTGACTCCTTCTATAAAAAGCAAAAGCAAGAATCGCTAGAACTATGCCTACTACTAGAACCACTCCCATGAAGACTATGGGATCAAGACCCAAAACCGGCGGTGCAGAAACATCATAACCCAGGTACACGTGTTTGTAGTTGCTCCATTCACTGTTGTCAAAGTTCAGCACATATGTGCCACCTTTACTAGCTGTGAATTCGAAATTCATGGGCGAAATGACTGTTCCTGAGTCAAGGATTATGGCTCCTGTGGGGTCTCTAATCCAGAATTTTACTTGATGACCGGGTCCCGTTATGTTAAATGATCCTGAGACTTTTTGCCCGCCTTGAAGGTCTATTGTCATCGCGCGTGTGCCCCCGGCAGGTATGTAGGTGTCCCAATAATCTGTCGCGTTTGCTAATGAAAAAACCGTAGCCAAAACAAGAATCATAAGAACAGCAATTGTTCTCTTCTGCATCAACATGAATTCACTGAATACTTTTTGGCTATCGTTGTTAATAAGCAGTTAGTCTCTGAGTTGCTGTATACGAAAGCATCAACCAAAGCGCGCGCTAATCTGCTATTTCAAGCAGAAACTTCTCTGGACCTAACGATTGAATCAACTTGTAGCCGTCGTGTAGTCTTTGGATAAGCTCGTCTTCATTGTGGGCCACATAGTATTTGCCGTTGCCGTCGTGCATGGTCTTAGGCTTCTTCTCTGGCTTCTTTTCTTCTATGGTTTCTTCAGTTTTGAATTTTCTAAACTCGTCAACAGCCTCGTCAATGGTTTTGGCTCTTGCGAAAATATCGTCTATGCGCTTTAGCTGCTCATCGCTCACAGCTCCCAAACTTGCAGCCGTAGCCTTCATTATCTGAGCTGCAAGCTGCTTCTGTTCGATAGGTGTGCTGTAGATCGTCAAGTGTGGAATTGCCTTCCTATACTCAGCCAAATGAAGAGGCTCTTCGGCTCTGAAGTAACTGTCATCCAGGTAACCGGCTTTGTGTCCCATCCACGTTTCACGGTATGAAGGGTCAACGCCCACACAGTTTGAACGGAAGTATTTTCTTAAGGTGTGAACGTGAAGCATATACTGTCTATTGCTTTTCTCGTTCAGTCCCGCACGTTTCAAAAGCCTATACCAAACGCGCTCAAAGTTTTCCAAGGTTACAAACTTGCCTTGCCCCTGAGAATCTTCAAACAATGGGCTATCAGGGATCAAGGTTTCACCCGCTCTCTTGCGCTCTTCAAGATATTCCATCAACGCCCTCTTTGCTTCCTCTGTTATCCATGTAAAGAACACTCTTCCCTGGCTTCCTCTTCGTTTGCCTACAAACTTGCGTCCACGTTTCCGTTCAACCTTGATTTTGGCTACATCCGGGTAACTCTCAAAGTCCACGTCTCCAACCTTCAAGCTAAGCATGGTTCCTATCCTCAGGCCGCTACTTGTGAGAACCATTATTGCAGCTCGGTCCCTTGCACTTGAAGCATGGTTAAGAAGGTTCTTCAACTCTTCCTTGGACGGTGAACGGTCCGACTCGCTTGTTTCCGCGCTTGACGGAAACTCTATTTTTTCCCAGTCTACCTTCACACCACTAAGCTCAAACCACTTTTTAACTCCGAACAAGTAGTTTCTAACCGTCCCATGTGCAGCGCCTTCTAAAGCCTTGTCAATGAACTGATCAACCTTAGCAGCCGGGTCCACTTGCCCCGATTGAATAGCGGCAAGAGCCTTTTCTGGATCCTCAAACCCCAAGAACCTAACAAACTTGGTGATAGCCTTAACATAGGCTTCAACCGTGTTAATGCTTCCCATGCGCCTGGCTCCAGAAATACTCTCACTTAGCCGGGCGATACTGGGATACTTGAGAACGGCTTCTCGCGCATACTTCCTCATTCTTAACCCATCCAAACGGATGAGTTATGTGTACTTATTCATCCCTTATAAAGTTATTCATCTATTGCCGTCCGTGTAACTCTGATATTTCATCCTAACGTCATTCTAATGCCTTTTCATCATCCGGCGAGGTTCAAGTGACAAGAACGAAAATAAAAAGGTTCGTGATCCGACAGCATAAAGCGTCCTCACGCCTAAGCAGGCCTACCGAACCTGAACACCCATAGACACTATCTGTTCTTCAAAGGTCTGCCACTCACACGGCAACCCTAGAACGGATGTGCATAACATTGGAGGCGGGATCAAATGCGAAACATTACAATGCAACATTACAACTGACGTACAAAGCAACACTACAACTGACGTAAAAACATAGACCGAGGGGAGTCATCGTTGAAAGGTTTCAGCAGATCAACGATGACAGGCTACAACGCATGCAGGGGCATAGGAAGGGACTGACATCTGACTTGAAAAAGCAACATCATAACTACTACAAAATCATAGACCGAGGGGAGGCCATCGTTGAAGCGTTGCGACAGATCAACGATGACAGACCGCATCTGACGCAGTGACAGACCCAAGGGGGTCAGCATGGAAGATTCTTCAAGCGGATGCACGTTAAGAGTTAAGCCAGAGCTTGGAATTAGCGACGCAGATTCGGAATCCATATTCCGGATTCATAAGAAAGCGAACGTTTTATTTAGAAAAAAAGTTTCGACTAACGATGTGAGCAGCCGTTTGCAAATCTTGATTCAAATACACAGTGCATGCTACGTGGCGCGCGCGCTGCCAGCATGGACAGTATTTAGGTTTAACACGCGCTATTATTGATGTATTGGAAACTAAGGGTGGGTTAAAAGACACCCTATTCATGTGTGTTCTCTGGTTTGGGTTTCTGTCTGCTCCTGTTTACAGAATAGACAGAGGCTCCGATGGCTACAATCGCTGCTCCAAATAGCCACCATGGTATTATGCCATCTTGACCATTAATACCGTTGGTTCCATAAGTTCCATCGTTTCCATTGGTTCCGTTTCTGCCCTCAATTCCATTCGCTCCATTGATTCCATCTTTGCCGTCTATTCCGTTAGTTCCGTTAATACCGTCTATTCCGTTAGTACCGTTAATACCGTCTATTCCGTTAGTTCCGTTAATACCGTCTATTCCGTTAGTTCCGTTAATACCGTCTATTCCGTTAGTTCCGTTAATACCGTCTATTCCGTTAGTACCGTTCAGCCCATCTTTACCGTCTGCACCTATCGTTCCCGTTGCACCTGTGGCGCCTGTGGCACCCGTAGCACCTGTTTGACCCACAAGGCTTGTGAAATATTCCCAAGTTCCGTCTATCTTATATTCAACGGTTCCATTTGAGAACATGAAGTAATCGCCGTTATTGCCCAAGTCCTCAGAGAGGTTGTAGGCTAGGTCATTATACCAAACCGAACCATCTTTGCCGTTAGTACCGTTAGTTCCGTCTATCGCGTTAGTCCCATTTGTTCCGTCAATTCCGTTAGTTCCGTTGATACCATCTATGCCGTTGGTTCCATTGATTCCGTCAATACCGTTTGTTCCATCTGTGCCGTTAGTACCGTTAAGTCCGTCTTTGCCATCTAGGCCGTTAGTGCCGTTAATTCCGTTTGCACCATCTGCACCTTTAATGTTGCCTACTAATTGCCATTGTCCACTTGACTTGTACCAAATATTCCAAGTGCTACTATCTAGGCAAAAGTCATTATCGTTTCCAAGGTTGGGTAGAGCAGTTGGGTTCTGTGTTACTAGATACCATATTGCACCATTGCTTCCATTTGTTCCATTCACACCATTTACGGGGGGTTGCAAAAGTCTAGCAAAGACTATCCAAGAAGTTCCATTGAAAATCCACATATCCAATGAAACCGTATCAATGTAGGTATCGCCATGACGGTAGTTTGTTCCAGAAGGATTGCCCTGTCCCGTATATTGGGTTGTAGGGTTCATGAGAGAACTTGCGTACACAACTGAAACCAACAGCATCGCTGTTGCGAGAACCATGACAATTTTCAAATTTCTTCTCATATTTCTCCTCTCTCTTGAATAGTTTGTATTCAACAGATAATCCATTGTATCTTAATATTTAATACTGATTTCCAAACTTGAAATGTATCTAAGAAAAAAGCATTCTAATGCGTGCATGGGCGGTATTCAAATTTCAAGCGTCCAGATAGGTCTCAGCTAGAACATATATGGTGCGCGCGAAATTCTCTAGTCTAGGTGGATGCATGTCTAGCTTATGAGTCAAGCTTAACGCAAAGATTCTTTGCACGCGCGAAAAGGGCGCGTGCTAGGTGTGTAGCTGCCTGAATATCCACGGCGGAACGTGCTTTCTCTTCGGCCTAGTATTGGCGACGAGAATTATCTTTGTCTTGTTAGGGTTAACCATCAACGCCTTATCATGCCATTTCTTCTTGGCATTGTTCCACTTGAACGAGTTCACATTCATTGTCACTTCCTTCAGGTCAACAAGTCTAGAAAGCCATATTCCGCGCGTTATGCTATCAGTAATTTCTCCACTTTTCTGGGTTTCTGTATTCGATTTTAGGGCCGTCTTGCATCAGTATATCCATTAGATTTCTGAAATCTTTTTTTGACAGCTTCTTATTCATATTCAGGAAATCCTTTCGTGAAAGCCTTCTCCTTCTCATCATCCTTAAACCTCAGTGAAATCAGTCCAAGAAACGATATAAGCTAAATTGCGAAAGTCCTAGTATGTCAAAAACAGGAACATAAAACTCTGCGCGCGCTTATCGGCATTGGGCGGAACGTTCGGCCGAGTGAGGCGGATAGCCTCACGAGTCTAAAACTCTACGAGAACATGAAAAACGTATACTTATAGATACTACTATTATACTAGTAGTAGTACTGAGGGGTTTATATGAAAGAATAACAATTTAGTTCCCAGGTGCCAATTTTGAAAATTCGGGAGGGCAACCCATTACAGAGGGCATTCACGTTTCGTAGTTCTGGGGGATCCCCGTTGCCAAACGGGGTTGCGAGCGTAGCGAGCCGAGCTTCTTTTTCTTATGTAGTCGCGGTAACTAGCTACCAAGAGAAAAAGAAGCGAGTGTGCGTGAACACACGCCATTCCCTATTAATGACGTTTGGTGCGCGCGCGAGTGCCTCTCTCTTAGCCTCATCCATTTGAATCTCCGCGAGTTCTTCGGGCATTGTTTTTGCTGAATGTAATTTATCGCTTTTGTCGTATTCTTTGGTCAATCCCAGCTCCGCTTTCATTTGCTCTAGGGTCGGGTAGCTGTTCACCAAATCTATTAAGGGCTGCAGCTTCGCCATAGTTTCTTTAAGGGCTTTGATTTCATCATCTTTCTTTCTGAGCTGGTCTGCGATATCTCCCAAGGTTTCTAGACTTGGTTCAAATATCCTCAGGAATTTGTAACCCTTGGCGTATTCCTGCCTGTGCACTTCAGGGTCCCTTGTGATGTAGTGGGCGTCAACTCCAAGAGAATGGCCCATCCAAAACTCACGCAAAGCACCATCGGCTTTCATGTTGTTTCTGAAGTACTTTCTTAGCCCATGCAATCTTACTCCTTTGGGCTTGCCTTCTCTTGGTTTGTCCAAGCCTAGCTTTTGGACTACTCTGTTAAACTTGACAGACAAGGATGCAGAGCTGAACTGATCTCCTGTGACTCTGCCTATTCTTTCGTAGACGAAGACATAATCTTCATTTGTTAGGGGCATCCTCGGCTTCAAGTATTCTTGAAGCTTTCTCAATCCATCCTCGCCTATGAACGTCCATCTGTCTCCAACATGGTCTTTCAGGGTGCTACTCGGCAGTAAGATTCTCATGGGGCACTTGTTGGCTTCAAAATCGTCCGTAGTTTGCCAGTACTCTAGATTAGCAGCATTTTCGGCTCTTATTCCCGACTCTGCCATTATGAGCCAGATTACTCTATCTCTTGCACTAGCATGAGTTATGATTTGTCTAATGTCATCCCTATTCAAGTCGCGATTATGATAGATTACGCAAGCTCTTCTTGGCAACTCGACTTTCAAGGGTATGTCCCGAAAGCTAAAGAAGGACTTGACGACTGTCAGATGACTTTTCACAGTAAGAGGAGCAACTTTGTTTTTGATCGATGTGTGATAGGATCTGAGAATATCGTTCCATTCTTCCAGGAAGATGTCTCTATCATTTTCCCCTTGCCGTCTAGCCGTTCTCCATTCGTCAACGATATCATACAGATTCTTGCCTTGCTTCTTGCAGAAGGCATTGAATGTCTCAAGACTTTTCCTGTAGTTGGGTGCCGTTTTCTGAGACTCGCATCTTGCAGAAAGCCAATCTTCGACTCTGGAGCTGTTTTCCATAGTGTCACCGTCAAATATGCATCCAGAATCTATATTCATAATCTATATTTCAAATATTTCGTTAGAATTCATAAGAGAGTTAAATAGGTACAATCTATTTATCGACGTAATCTTCGGAGGATAGTCCTTGACGCAGTCATTGACACTTAAGCAACGAAGGAACATGAGTACCAGGATGTCCAAGGTTTTCACGCAGGACACGAAGAGACTTTCCGCAGAATTGCAAGCAATATTGGTAGACGACCTTGTCACAGCTTTCGAAAATAGAATAAACGTGTTAATTCGAACACAGACAAAAAGGAGCTACTAATACAAAGTAATTAGGAAAAAGACGTAGTTTGAATCCGTAAAACCTTTATATAAAAAAGGCAGTAATATGGCAAAAAGAGGTTTGGATGATGAGACGTTCCAAACTTGAGATGTACATAGACATACTCAAGGTGTTAGCACACCGGGGGCCCTTGAAGCTTACCCATATCATGTACAAGGCTAACGTTAATTGCAGCGTCCTTAAGGAATACTTAGACTTTCTCATAAAGCAAAACCTCGTCGAAGAAAGAACTGTAGGCAAGAGACGAGTAGTCTACGCCGTGACTCAAAGAGGCATAACCGTGCTCAAATACTTCAGAGAACTCAAACAAGTCCTTCCAATAGTCGAAGAGCTAAGAAACCGAGTCCCAGTGCCATACTAGTCAACCCTCCATTTTTGCAAAGCCGTACTTCTCAAGCTTCATTTCCTGCAAGAAAACATAACTTGGAGTTTGCCTTTTGCAAGTATCGTTAAGCTAGCGTTAGCCCGTCTCATCGAAATAAACCCTTTTTTCTCGACTCCAAAATTGAATTGTGATAGCGCCAGTTTCAGAACACTATAAGAAAGCAGTGATTATGCCATTTCAATGAGTCTGTATTTGATTTGACCGTTTGTCTTGTGAATAATTATGCGTGTGTCGTAAGATTTAATAAATGGCCTCTCATCTACCATACTGTAGAAGCGCAAGACAACACGAGGAAAATGCAGTGTCGAATCAGGATGTTGCAGGAAGGAAGCCTTTACAGGTTCTGGAAAAAATCCGAGAGAGTTTGGAGAGACTTAACGAAAAGATAGAAGTTATAATTGAATTGCAGAAGCACGACAGAAAAGACGTGCAGGAGCCGCTTTCCGACGCCCCCTTAGACGTGATGACACTGCTATCCATGCCTGATCACTTGAGAAAGACAGCTATGACATTGTGCAGAATGGGCCGCGCTACAGCTGAAGAGATCTCGGAACAGACAAAAAGAGCTAGAGCCGTCGAAAGTGCGTACCTGAACCAGCTTGTCATAATGCGACACTTGAAGAAAGAGAGAAACGGAAGGAAAGCCTACTTTTTCGTTGACCGGGAGAACCAAAGGTGAGTATGATGGGCAAAATAGTAGCAGTGCACTCCTACAAAGGCGGAACAGGAAAGACTCTTATTTCCATCAATCTCGCGGCGGCACTAGCTGAACAGGGCAAGAAGGTTTGTCTATTCGACCTTGACTTCCGAGCACCAAGCCTCGCCACGCTACTAAAGATCGAGAAATCGGAGTGTTGGCTCAACGACTATTTGAACAACGTATGCGAAATTGACAAGGTGCTGCTAGACCTCAGCGAAAGAGTGCACGACGGGGGCAAACTCTTTGTCGGACTCGCCAACCCCGCAACAGAGGCAATTAGGGACATGTCAGCCAAGGACAGGAAATGGGAAATGCGCGCGTTGGGACGACTCCTAGCGCTGAGAACCTCATTATTGAACGACAAGCGGCTTGACTACCTAATGCTGGACACCAGCCCAGGACTGCAGTACTCGTCTATAAACGCCATCGTAAGCGCTGACCTAGTGCTCGTTGCCACGACGTTTGACCGATCAGACGTTGACGGGACGAGACGCATGTTGCGCGAACTATATGACCTATTTGAGAAAAAGACCGAGGTCGTCTTGAACAAGATACTGGATGTTTCCTCGAAAACAGGAAAAGATGAAATACAGTCCAAAGTAAACGATGTCTACCAAGTTCCACTACTAGGAATAGTGCCATGCTTCTGCGACATTCTCAAGGCAAGAGGTGGAATCATATTTTCCCAAGAGAAGCCAGACCATCCTTTTACAAGAATCATGAACGAAATGGCTGCAAAGTTAGACAAAATGGGCCAGTAAGGCTAATTCGCAGCAATTCTATTGACGAGCAGATAGATTCTACACGTTCTGCATTTCTCGTAGTCCTTCTGGTCACAGCCATTGCATATTATCTTGTTCAGTTCAGTAACCTCCGCATTCATCTGAGTTCAGGCCTCCATTCATAGATAGCAAAACATTGGCTAAATAGTCTATTCCGACTCTGTAATATTTCGAGGAAAAACTTATACAATGGAAAGATACTTACGACTTCACGCAATCATGGAGACAACACATCCTTGAGTAGATCGGCGATAATTCTTGCGGGTGGCCATTCTAACAGGTTCGGTCAAGACAAAGGACTCCTACAGTTGGCGGGAAAACCACTCGTAAGACACGTTATCGAAGCAGTCGACGATATTGTAGATGAGAAGATAGTAGTGGTCAGCTGCAAAGAACAAGTTGACAAGTATATCAAGGCGACTGGTTCTTCCTCTAGTATCGCAGTTGACAAGGCCAACGTGCGCAGCCCACTTGCCGGAGCGTTCACAGGTTTCAGAGAGACACATGCTGAATATTCTCTTGTTCTTGCATGTGACACTCCTTTCGTCGTGAGAGACATTCTTACACTGCTGCTCGAACTGTGCAGTGGCAGAAATGCGTGCGTTCCACGATGGCCCAACGGCTACGTGGAGCCCCTGCAGGCAGTCTACCGTAAAGGACCAGCCCAGCAAGCTTCCGAAATCGCATTGTGCGCCGGAAAACTTAAGGTACAATCTATGTTGGACAAGTTGCAGTGCGTACGTTACGTTTCTACTCTGGTGTTGAAACAGCTTGATCCAGAGCTCAAGACTTTCTTCAACATTAATACCCCCTTAGACTTGAAGGCTGCTGAGCAGATTCTCAGACGTTCAAGCTCACGACCTTTTGCAATTCACAGATGAATCAGCGTTCTTTGCGCGCGTGCTTCGCGTATTCCTCTGTTTCTGCAAACAGCTTCTCTAGGTCGGTTCTGGAGTGTTTAATGCTCAGAACGCCGTTGTGTGTAGGCAGGAGGAAGAGCCCCTTAGCTATCAAAGCCAAATCGTAGTGAACGAGCTTCTTTCTATTCGCTCTGAAGACAGCAACTGCATCATTCACGGTTTCTCTCGTAAAATGAGTGTTGAAAATCGAGCCAGTGCCCGTGACTTGCGCGTCAACCTTGTAACTCTCGAAAATATCCTTCAGCTCTTTTCTAACGCTCTCTCCAGTCCTGTTCAAGTCTTCAATCAACATACCGTCTTTCAGAAGACCCAAGGTTGCAGAGCCAGCTGCCATGGTTACGGGGTTAGCGGCAAAGGTCCCACCATGAAAAGAATATTCCGGACGCTTGTGAACAACGGTGTCCAATCGCTCCATAATCTCTTCAGGTCCGCAAAATGCACCAACGGGGAAGCCTCCTCCTAGGATCTTTCCAAGCACGGTTATGTCAGCTTTCACGCCGTAATGCTGCTGAGCTCCTCCCGGAGCAAGTCTGAAACCTGTAATCACTTCATCGAAGATGAGCAATGTGCCTTGCTCATCACAATACTCTCGGAGGCCATGCAAGAACCCTTTTTCCGCGGGGACACCTCCACCTGCACCTAAAACAGGCTCTATTATGATGCAGGCTACATCTTCCTGTTTCAGCTTTTTCCGTACTCCCTCCAGATTATTGTAGGGAAGAACTATTGTATCTTGGGTTGCTCCGGCAGTCAATCCTGCAGATTCCGGGAGGTCGAAGGGGTATTTCACTCCAACTTGGAGTGCATCATAACCTCCGTGCCATCCGCCCTCAAACTTTGCAATTTTGGTCTTCCTTGTGTATGCTCGTGCCAGACGTGTCGCATACATGTTGGCTTCTGTCCCGGAATTTGTGAAGCGTATCATTTTTGCGTTGGGAACCATCTCTGCAACCTGCTCTGCTAGCTCAATCTCCAATTCATGACAGGTGCCGTAATGTGTGCCTTTTTGAAGTTGAGTGCTTACGGCTCTAACTACAGCTTGATGTCTGTGACCGAGAATGAGGGCAGTGTGTCCCAGCCAGAAGTCCACGTACTCGTTGCCATCGACATCATACAGTTTGCTTCCGTTGGCGCTAGCAGTGTAGAACGGGTATGGCTCAAAATAGCGTACGCTGTAAGAGACTCCTCCGGGAAGGACCTCCTTCGCCCTTTTGTATAAGATTTTGGAATTAGGCGTTTTTGAAGCATAATCAGGCATTCTTCACTCGCCACGGTTTCATCTTTCACACGGCTTTATTACGGTTTCCTTCAAGGCCGTTCCGTGCGGAAACAACGCTTTGTGCCCTTCAGTTGTAAACAAAAAGCTCTGCTTTCGACAAACGATTTTCCTTGTAACTGTCGTTCCACTGAGGAAAACTTAATTTTCTTGAATATATTACTGTTTGCCGTGTCTCGAAACGTAGAATCTGACTTGCTCGACCTTCAAAAGGTTGTTGTTTCGCCGTCGGACGATCTCTATCATATAGAGGAAGGGCTTGAAAGCGACTTTTTTATGTTTTCATGTAAACAAGGGAGTGCAGGCTTTTGCAGTTTTTGAGGGAAATGATAATATCGCTTCTCAAGCTTTCGACGGACAAACCTGTTTTACAAAAACTTGTTAATCAGGAGGCAAAGGTTCCTTCTGACATCGGTAGGAGATTGCTTCAAACTTTGCAACGCGGTGGATTGATTTATTTGTGCGATGGGTCTGTTGAAATCAGCTCTTTGCAACGAGTTAGGCTCGCCGTACGCGCCTTTGAGCTCGGAGCCGACAATGAACGTGTAAGCAGTGTCTTGAAGTGGAAAGAATTCGAGAGCGTGGGCTCCATCACACTAGAAATGTACGGCTATGAAGTTGAGACCAATTTGCATTTCAGGCAGGGCGGACGTAGGTGGGAGCTGGATGTTGTCGGTTGCCGTAAGCCACTGGTTGTCTGCGTAGACTGCAAGCATTGGCATCGCGGCCTACATCCTTCAAGGTTTAAAGAAGCTGCCGACCAGCAAGTAAAGCGAACATTGGCGTTCGCTGAGTCTTTGTCAAATCCCGCTGTCAGAGTTGAGTGTTCTTCATGGAACGAGGCGATATTTGTACCTGTCGTTCTGTCACTGATGCCCGCTAGTCTCAAGTTTCATGGTGGAACGCCTGTTGTTCCGATGCTTCAATTCCAAGACTTTCTAGCTCAGCTTCCATTATGTTTAGATTCGGTAAGACACCTTAGAAAGGCACAGCCGCATCTCATGGATTCGTTATAGTCTCCAACAACGGTTTCCTTGTAAATATCATTGCCGGATAGATGCTCACCGCAAAAGTTGCGATTAAGGCCACAAGAAGCCAGCCTGCTATTTCAATGACAGTATACGTTGTCACAAGTGGCTCTTGTACCAGGATTAACAGTGTCAGAATTGTTCCGAAGGCAATTCCAACCCCGTAGCTAGCCAAGACGACTATGAGACTTTGCATAGAAATGATCCCCAATACGGTCTTGGGTCTGGCACCGAGGGCTCTCAGAATGCCAAACTCTTGACGCTGTTCGTTGATAGTAAGCACGACATATCCCAGCAGGTTCAAAGATGACGTCACTAACGAGAAGACCGGCAGAAACATAATCGTTGACCAGAGGAAACTGAGAAAATCAAGACTCTGGTTCAGTGAGTCTTCAAGGTCGAATACTTGGAAATCATTTGCGACACCTGCAACAACTGAGCTTATCTTTTTCATGACATCTGCCTTGTTCACGGACGAGTCGGGTTGGACCATCAGCATGTTAGGCCCCGACAATCCTGTGATGTTTATCAGCTTTCCGATAGTGACGTACGTGACATTTCCATTATTGATGGGGTCCAAGCAGACGCCCACCACACTGAGTTCCTGACTTCCGATTCTGATTCCCTGATACAAGGGCGCAGAAAAGAGTTCTTGGGCAAGAGTATCGCCGACTACAGCCTCTGCAGTTTGGTTTTCCTCCAGAAACCTACCGTTCAATGACCAATTGCTAACGACTTCAGCAGGGTCGACGCCCACAATGAGAGATATTCCTTGGCGATTGTCTCCCACTTTGGTCGTTTCTGATGTGCTGCTTCCTAGCACGATCCCAGGGATTTCTTTGACCTGTGCTTCTAATATTAAGCGTGCATCCAAGCTTCTTATCCCATTCAAGGAGCTTATTTGACTGAGTAGAGCGGCAGGAATTTGGTATCTCGCATCCTCGTAATTGAATTGGGTGCCGTTGTGTCCCTCATAGAACTCTGAGAGAAGCAGTCTGTACTGGTTGATCATGTCTTGGTGTGCTATCAGCAAGACGTTCGTGCCGAGGGCGTTCTGAACCCAGCTCCCAGTGGTGTTTTCTGCGATTAATCCTCCTCCGACGGCGACGGTGACTAATAGGAAGACCAAGCTTAGACAAAGGACAATTCTGATTGTTGCTGACTTGCGGCGGACAAGGTTTCTGACAGCCATCCTTGTCGGGACACCACTCGACAGGATTTTGAAGCCCGGTTCTTTTCCGAGTCCGAGGTAGCTTGATGGTGAAAGCGCTCTTATGGGCTCAGCTCTTATTGCTGAAAAAACTGGGGCGATTCCGAGGATAAGCGAAATTGCAAAGAATGCAATGAAGACGGCGAAAGGTGTCCATGGATTAGCTGGTTGCTGCGAAAAATGTGGGTTGAGACCACTGAGGAGGCTTGCCGAGGAAGTATCCAGCAGTATTCCAAGAATCGCGCCTAGGAGGCAGCCGGCAAATGACACGACGAGTAGTTCGGTGAGGAAATAGCCGAAAAGTATGTCGTTAGGACACCCTGCCGCTTTCATGAGTCCAATGTCTTTTGTCCTCTGTGATGTCATTATGAAAGCGGTGAAAGAAATCATAACGACTCCAGCAATGAACATCAGGATCGTGAGTAGTGTTATGAAGGGGGAAAATATGCGGGAAAAGCCTGTCGTGAGTTTGCCTTCTGTTATTGACGAAATGCCGAACCCTATTCTCTGAGCGAACAGCAGAAGAAAAAGCGTTGAAGCAACGATCAGGGCCAGGCTGACGACAACTAGACTTGTCTGCATCTTTCTGCGGAGCAAGTCGTTCATCGGAAATGAGGTTTCACTCATTTAGGCTCATCAGCTTGCCCTCTTCTAGATTCAGTTTTTGGTGTGCCAGCTCTGATACGCGCTCGTCATGCGTCGCGACGATTATCGTTTTGACATCTTCTTTCATTGTTGCAAGCATTTCGATGATTCTTGCACTGGTTTTCACGTCCAAGTTTCCGGTCGGCTCGTCCACGAGAAGCAAGGGCGGGTCATTCGCCAATGCGCGGGCAAAAGCGACGCGTTGCTGTTCACCACCGCTGAGCTGAAACGGAAAGTGTTCCGCCCTATGCTGCATAGATACGAGACTCAGCAGCTCCCCCACGCGTTCTCTCACCTGGTCCTCCTTTCTCCGAGCCCATTCCATTGGAAACGCAACGTTTTCGGCAACCGTCAATGTTGAAACGAGGTTGTATGATTGAAAGACAAACCCGATGTTGCCGCATCGAAAAGCCGCTAGGAAATCCTCGTCCTTGACCCCTAAATCTTCGTTGAAAACAATGATCTTTCCCTTTGTAGGCTTGTCGAGGCCTCCTATGATGTTTAGGAGCGTCGTCTTGCCTGAGCCTGAGGGGCCGCTGATGACAACAAACTGGCCTTTTTTTACCTCAAGCTCTATGTCCCTAAGAACCTCAACCTCGGAGCTGGTTGATTTATATGTCTTGCCCAGTGAAGACGCTGACACGACTATCTCGATTTCGTTCATTCACGGCCAACTCTTCTCTGCAAGATGAAGAAGTGACGGCACCAAGATGAAGGTTGCGATAGAAACCATGGGCTGCAGGTTGGATATGCTTCAAGACTCGCGTCAGTCTGGCTCGCAAATGCCTTCGTCTGGCCCTGAAGAGCGGATGTCATCAGCATGCTCTTGCCTCCTTTCCTCGGGCGAACCGTTGTTAATAACCCCACGATGTGTTCTGGCTGCTCTGTTTCGTCCAGCTACTTCGAAATTCCCCCTGTCACGTTTGAGGATTCTTGCCTTCTCAGGCAGCCTGTTTTTCTCGTAGTCTTTCCAGTTGATTTCCTTGAATATCCATCTTTTCCCCAAGTGTGCTCCGAGCACTGCATGTTTGTGCTCATTGCCCACGGGAACTAGTTCATTCAAGAATCTGAAAAGTTTTTCTATTTGTTGCTTGGGAAAGTAAGCGTAATACTTTGCGTTCTTGACTTCGAAGGCGTACATTTCCGATGCTCTTCTTGCCATTATGTCAGGCAGAGGGTTGAGACTGGGGTTGCTGACTGGGACACGCACGGCGTTGTACCCGTTTTTTTGCAGGAGTTTCACGAGGGCGTTTTCGGTGTAGAAGCCTCTTTTTCTCCATCTACGAATGGCGTCCTTGTCAACCTGCTTCATTGCAGCTTCTCTCCCCGTCTGGAGGGAGCGCGACTATTCTCTGCGCTTCCTCAGTTATGGTGAATCTCTATGGTTCTTGTGCTTATAAGTTTGAACAGGGACTCTGAGCATTGGTTTCTCGATTAGGCATTCTCTCAGGTAATCGTCAAGAGTTGCTGCGGGAACGACTTCTATGGTGTAGTCGTTCACGTCGATGGAGTTCTCGAAGTTTTTCTGCGGGATGACTACCTTTTTGAATCCCCAAGCTTCTGCAGACTTTATCTTTTCGTACACCCCTCCTACGGCGGTAACTTGGATGGTGTTTCCTACGCCTAGGTTTATCTCTCCTGTGACTGCAACGTCTTGTCTAACAGGTTTTCCTTCGATGAGAGAGCATAGCAGTATAGCCATTGTCACGCCTGCTGAGGGTCCGTCCACGCCGTAGGATTGGGCGAAGTCGATGTGTGTCAGGTAGTCCTGGGCTATGTCGGCGCCGTATTTTTGCAGGATTACGCTTCTGACCTTGGATATGCTGTCTGAGATGAAGCTCTGGCCTTTTGCGACTCCTGTCACTTTGTAGTATCCTTTGAAAGAGTAGTTTCTCGGAAGCTCACTTCTTTTGACCATTTGGGCCTTAACGTTCAGAACGCTACCAGTCATTTCGCCGCTATAAGGGTCTTTAACCACTGCCAAACCGTGAATCTGGCCGAGTTTGGCTCCTTTCGGTTTTATTTCTAAGAGTTTGCCTCTTTCGTTCATGTCATGTTCCAGCATTTGCCTCTGAATCGTTTTGCAGTGTTGTCCAACCGCTTCTAGGATGTGTCTTCTTTCCACGTTTTCGCAGCCTTCGTTGATTGCCAGAGTGGAGGCTGTCTTTATTATGGAGATGAGCGTTCTGAAGCGGGTTGTTAAGGCATCCTTCTTGTCACTTTTCCGTCTGCCTTCTTCTATTATCTCCATGCACGCGTCTCGGCTGAACGGGACGAGGTTGAATCGCTTCACTTCCTGTGCTATGAATTGGACGTATCTGCGCCTGTTTTCGACGGTGTTGGGCATGTCGTTATTCATTCTTACGACTTTGCCATATCCATAGATTCTGTCCATCAAGGCGGGATGAAGCTGCCCTATGCTGTCGAAGTTTCCCGCCCCGACCAGAAAGGTTATGGCCGGAACGGGTTCAGTTGACACGGCCATGGCTGCTGTGTCGCTACCGCCGAACTTACCTCGTAGCGTTATCGGGAGCTTTCCGTCTTCAAGAACTGTTAAGAGTGTTACCGCTTCTTCGGGGTCTAGGTTCTTTATTTCGTCGATGTACAGGATGCCGAGGGAAGCAACGTGTACGTCTCCTGCGCTAACTCTCTGATGTTCAGGCGTTCCTAAGCCTCCGGTTTGGTAGGGATCCCAAGCAATTGAGCCGAAGAGTTGTGCGCTCTTGTGACCCGTTGCATCTATGAACGGAGCATGGCCTGAGCTGTTGTCAATTATGAGTTTCGGGACGTCTGTCTGTTGAGCTCCGCCGATGCCCTTCATGTTTCCCATGCCTCCTAGTTTCGAGAACCACCACAGGAAAACTCCGAAGAAGATGAGGCTACCGCCTGGTATGAATGTTAGAGGCACGAGACCGACGAATTTTTGTAGCAGAAAGTCTGAGAAGCTGTCGTAGTTGCTGCGAAGGGCTTCGCTGGCTCCCTGCCAAGCTTGCCAGGCTTGAAACATGAAGTAGAATCCTAGGCATATGAGGAAAACGCCCATCAATATCATAAACACTTGAAGCCCTTTGAAGCCCACTTTAGTAAGAAATTTCTTTTTAAGATCTCTTAGCTGCTCTCTCTGCAGGATTTTCTTTGCTTCTCCAGCCTTGTGAATGGAAATTTTCGGTTGACTCGGCAATAACGGGTTTTTCCAAGATATGGCGTCAAAGAGTTTAATCCCGTTCTCTTTGTAGACCTGAGTCAATTTCTCTGCCAGGGCTTTGCCTATTAACGATTTACCTGTTCCAGGGTCTCCTAATAGGAGAAGGTACGGTCCTGGACTGATGACTGTTGTTACATTGGGTTTGGACTTGTCTGCTGTGCTCCAGTTTTCGTACCATTTGTTCTCCTCCAGCCATTTCAGCTTGTGCACCCATTCGTCCAAGCATAGGAAACATTCTTTGAGAGCTTGTTCTTGTCCTATTGCCCAATTTATGAGGTTATCATCGACTGGGAAGTTTTCCGTGCTCTTGAAGGTACCCCAGTCCCATTGTACCTTGACATTTCTACCATTAACGCTTCTTTCGAGCGTTTCGACATCGTTTCCGAAACCGTCGAGATGCAAGCATGACACTCCCTGGAACCTTTCTCTATCAGAAAATGTCGTGATGGGGAATTAAAGCGGTTATTTCAAAATCTGCAATATGAAAGAACCTGATAACATCAACGCAGACAGAGTCTTCTGGCCGGAGTCTTGAACGAGTTTTCGATTTAGCTCTTTTTCTCTTTGGCCCTTGCTTTGCTCCCCTTCAATGGTGAGTGACGTGTTTCTGGGCTGTTGCTTTTCGAACACCTCTATGTCAGAAATCGGACAGATTTTCTTCCCGGAACACAGAATCCTGAAGCCTGAATTGCGCTTTGATTTGAAAAAGGAACGGATTTCAGCCATTTCTTGTGGGCTTTTTAGTCTTGGGCATGGAGTTGGCCGTGGCCCTATAGAAAAACCGGCGAGAATCTCCATGTGAAAGCTTCGCCCAACACTTCGGAGTCACTTCGAGTCTATTGTTATGTCCCCAAGCGCGACAAAGCTTTATTCGCCAAGAAGGGCACGCTCCTGTTTGCCAAGGTGCTTGCCTGGTGCCCCTGCTTGATAGTGTTCAGTTCTGAATGGACAAGACTTGAAACTGATAGGTGCAAGCCAGAATCGAGAGGGAATGGAGAGACATGATCAAAGTGTTTTAAGTATGCCAAGCTTGTGCGGGGGAGCACTCGTTGATGCTTCTGTATACGTTTGTAGCGTTGGCTTTGAGCTCTCACCAGTATTTCATGGGCGTCACCATGAGACTGGATAAGCTTTTTCCTCGCCTATCTTCGATGAGCACACCTAATTGCGTTGTCTACAGTAGGCTATAGAGCGGAGGTTTTCGACTTTATGATGTAGCAATTATACAGTTCAGTGATGGTGGTTGTGACCGTATTACCATACATCTTGTTACTTCACCAGAGCATGACAGTGGAGCGAATGAAAGTGCAGTATACGGAAGCATCAACAGGAATCACTGCTTCCACCTCTTTCGAAATCTTCTGGGACTGAAAAGTATTAAAGTGGTTTTGGTCTAGGTCTGGATTATGAAGACTGGGCGAGTTCTGTGAGAGTTCTGTGTCAACGATGGGCGCAAGGTTGTGCTGAGAACTCCTAAGTGGGAAGGCTTGGATGGTCTCTTGGGGTTTATCATCTCGCTCGTCGACGAGGGTGCTGAGATTTAGGGATGAAAGGGTCACAGGAGACGAGGAGGCTGATTGGCTAGCGGATGTTCTTGTTCGGATTGAGAAAGAAGAGACGTTTTTCTTGATCGCTGAGGTTGACGGTAGGGTTGTTGCATCGTCCGATATTGACCGTCGGAAGGGGTATGAGAGACATGTTGGCGTCGTCGGGATAGGCAGTGGAAAAGAGTTTAGGGGTCTGGGTATCGGGATAGCCATGATGTATGTTGTGCTCCAGCAGGAACGGGAGATGGGCCTTAGGATTTTGACGCTTTCAGCGTTCGCGAGTAACAGGCGCGCGATACATGTTTACGAGAAGGTCGGGTTCTTCGAAACTGGCTTGATGTCCAAGAAGTATTTCAAGGAAGGCCGCTACATAGATGAAGTGATAATGACCAAGTTGTCGGAATGAGATTGCCATGACGGACTTCAAGGTTTTCAACATAGAAATTGGTTTTGCTACGAAAGGTGAGATAGAATTCGTAGATTTCACAGATAGAGTTCGAACGGCTGTCGCCAAATCCGGCGTTAAGAACGGGATAGTGCATGTATTTGCTCCGCACGCTACTGGCGTGATTATTCTTACTGAGAACGAGCAGGGCCTGCTGCAGGATATCAAGAGATTTCTTGAGGCGAGCGTTCCGAAGGACAGGGATTATGCTCACCCTTCCAACGCTCACGCGCATCTGAGATCGATGTTGTTACCTCCTGACAGGACCCTGCCTGTGGTTGACGGTAGAGTGGAGTTTGGGACTTGGCAGTCGTTGATGTTCGTTGAAACGGATGTTTACCCGAGGAAAAGGACAGTGATTATCCAGGTCATGGGTGAGCAGTAGATTAGCCTGCAGAGGAAGGTGGGTGAAACTCGATAGCAGGTTATTTGATGTAATCTTAGCATGCGCCCTTCAGAAGAAAGACTGGTTAGAGTCTGAGCCCTCGTTGAGTGCTCTATTCGTGTCTTAGACTTAAAACCTAGGAGCATCGTTGCTTGTGGGCGGGCCTTCAAAGATGACCCCCTACCTTTATTATTTTGTATCAGATGTAATCTGTAATTGTAATCTGTAATCATGATGTGTGTGATGGTGAACCTTGAAGAAACAGACGGGCGTTTCGATCGACGCTCAAGTTTGGGATGCATACCGAGACGCTTGCAGTCGTGAAAAGCTGCGGCTGGCTGAGCCGATGGAAGAGTTTCTTAGGCTTGTGGTGACGAAGGGTTCAGCCTTGGCCGTTATGAACATGATGCGGGAGTCTGGAAAGGCGGGACCTGAAGGTTTTGAGGCTTATGCCCGCGTGCTGCTCAACTGGTACAGGAATGGGATAGCATTGATCCATGTGACCGATGACAGTGAGGCTCCCGTGGAGTCGATGCTGTTGCAGGCTTTGAAAGGCGTTGCTGACCCGCAGTTGCGCCGTGACATTCAAGACGCTCTGATGGTTCGTCCAGGGAAACAGCGAGGTCAAAGAGGTAAGATAGAAAAGTCAACAGTAACAGAAACGCCGGCTGCTATAGATGAATCGGCAGTTGAGCCTGAAGTGTCTGTTGCCTCAAGAATCGAAAACATCAAGACGCAGGTTTCGGGTCTTCACTTGGACGCTGGTAGTGCCCAAGAAATGCTGAATAATATTCATCAAATCCGAGAGAAACTCAAAAGCGGCGGAAAAGGGCGTAAGCGGAAAACGTTGGCGAAAAAGTAGCTCAGAATAGCCAAGAAGCTGGATAGAGTGTCCGCTTTGGTTGAGTTAACCATTTTGCCACTGGCAAACCGTCTCGGTCTTGGAGCAGGGTTGACTAGAGGTGTTTTTTCCTGCGTTGTTTTGCAAAGCAACCGTTTTCGGTGTAGGTCTCTTCCGCTTTTTGATCGAAGGAAGAATCGCGGAATAAGCTTCGTTTCTTACTGCTTTTAGCGCATTCCAGACAAAGAAAGCGCAATGATATTGAGCCGTTCGTGCCTATTCTCGGGCATTCGACTGTGTTTCGTCTCGCCGGGCAATCATAGTTCTTATGCGATGCTTTTTGTGAGTAGTTATCTTGGCGTGTCAAAGGCCATTGTTGGACGAATCTGGCTGGAACATGATTGAAGAAGCGTTCATGTCACGTATGTCACGTCCTGAAGAGTTGATCTCGTCGACGAGGTTTATGGGTTTATAAGTTTCGAAAGGTTTCGAACGCGCATCTTGCTGCAACAGGAGTAACGCCTGGAAAAAGGGTTATTAGTTCGCCTCTGTTTCACTTCGTCGTTGGAGCAGGCACATTTGTCGTTTGAGATTCAGGAATTGCCTGATATCATCAGGGTTATCGTGCTCATAACCTTGAAAAGAGGCGCGGGCATGGAAAGATCACAGCTGAAGGTAAGGATCGACAAAGTCTGCGCAGATTATGCCTGCGTCGAGATTGATGATTTTGACAAAACTCTTGACGCTATGGTTTCTGAGGGATTGATATTGGATCTGATGGCATGGTGCACCTTACCGAAAACGGTGCCCGCCTTGGAAAGGAATGGCAAAGCTTGCTTCTGCGAAAGGAGCCCATTATTGAGGTCGTGGCCGGGTTGGTGGATGGTTCGATCACGGGGCTGGTGGTAATCCTCTCGGCCTTCGTAGCTGGTTTGACTGTGAAGACAGCTGCTTTCGCAGCGTTTCTGACGCTGTCTTCTGTGGCTATAACCAATTTTTCGAGTTTCCTCCCCGGAGGAATAACTGAGGATCTGGCTGACATGATAACGTTGCAGACCCTGATGAATTACAGTTTGAGCGACATCCCTGACAAGCTTCAGAGGGAGAAATCGTTGATGTTCGTCACGCACCTCTTCAGAGTGTTGCACAGAGACATTAACCGTTCAAACCTTCTGGCAGCTTTGACGTGTGAAGCAACGTCTTTCACGGCGGGCATAGTGCCGATAACGGTTTACTTTTTCCTGCCAAGTCCCCTGAACATTATCCTTTCGCTTGCTATGGTTGCGACGGTGTCAGGTCTATTCTTGGTTCGTTATCGTTCCAAGAGATCTAAAGTGCATTGGAAGATCACGCTGATAGAGACCGCGGGATTGTCACGATTGCCGCAATTGTCTCACTGCTCATCGGAGGCATCGCCTAAATAGAAACATGCAGTGACCGGCCGATGGAAGCTGCCACGTCAGAAGGACGACATTATCAAAACACTGTCCACTTCGCGTCTCACACGTGCATACGGTACGGCATCTTTTAGCAGTTGATTTCATTTTTGGTCGTGTCTTTGGCCAGTCTTTGCCTGTTTCTTGTTAATTCTGCACCTTCCAAGCTTCTTCGGGGGGCAAACACTGCAAGCGTGTGTCCTTGTGCTATTTCTATGGCGGGGACACGACAAGGGGTTATGCTACTTGACTTAATCAATCGTTAGTCGGACGTCTGGGAAAAGGAGTTTGGTCTCTGAGACTTCAATCTAATGTTGTAGCTCTGATGTGATCACCTGAGCCTTTTATAGTTCGAGTTGGTTCGAACCCAAACATCTTGTGGAGGTCAATTGACGTTGAACTTTTTTGGCTCGACAGCCTCTTGAGTTTTCCCTAGCAGAAGCCCAATGCCTGCCCATTGAAAAACGAAGTAAGATACGACTAGTTTGAACCACAGGGTCACAACTCGGATCAGCAGCGTTGCTGACACGCTGATGGCGGCTGGGATGCCGAGTATGGCGTAGGAACCGCTTACGATTATTTCAGTAAAGCCAAGGAAGGACGCGCCCATGGCTTGCAGGCTTCCTGTTAAAGCGTACACTATCAGAACCTTGTCTACGGCGACAGGGTACCCCAACGATGCGAAGGCCAAGAAGGTTATCGAAATGTCAAGAGCCCATGAGAGTAGAGAAAATGCAACCGGTTGAACTAGAGCCTTTGGGTTGGCAGTTAGAGTTCGTATTCCTTCGTGAAACCTGTTTAACGTCCGTTCCGCCTTAGCTCGGAAATCTTGAGGATCCCAATGGCCTCTCCGTATGAAGCATGCGACGCGTACAAGCCAGTTCAATAACTTTCCAGTTGCGCTCTCGTGAGTGCTCAAGTACACTAATACCAAGAGCGCAGAAACGGTCAAGAGCAAAACGGCTGTAATGAAGACCAGCACGTTGCTCGGAAGAGCGTAGTTCAATCCTAGTAGGACTAGGCCCAGGAGGAGATCAACTATGGTGACGGCCATTATGATAATCTTCTGACCAACGACAGATGCTACGATTCCTCCTGCTTCTTGGCCGGAAGCCTTGGACAGCATATATGCTTTAGACAGGTCCCCGCTCCAGCCCGGATCAGGAACGATCGCGTCAAAGAACATCCCTGCCCATGCATACACCAAGGCTTGGCGAGTCCTTATCTTTATGTGTAGGTTTCGCAGCATGCCTTGCCAAGCTATCGAGTAGAATGTTACGCTTGCCAAGAAGGCGACAAAAGCTGATGCGTACAACAGAAGGTTTGTCTTCTCAATCTCCGCTGCAACATTGACAGTGCCTAAATAGTAGAGGTAGAGAACAAGTGCAGCCAGTCCAATGCCGACGAATATGAGAATTCTCTTCGTCACGTGCGGCTTGGCCGGTGCGTTCATGCGGTCGAACTCCAAATCGTTGAAGCGTTGGGATCAGTTAAATGCTTATTGATTATCGGTTCTAGGAGAAGCAATTTGTGCTTTGCCGTGTCCCTCAGCAGGCTGCTAGCTGTTTTAGGCAGTCTCAAGCATGTCTTTTATATAGTGAAACACATTGGTGTTATGTATGTGTCTGTATGGGTGAAGACGTTTTTGAGAAACCGTTGGTCATGAAGGATTTCGTGAAAGGGAGAAGAAAAGCGGGGGCCAAGACATCAAAGAAAACCAAGCTGTATGAGAAAGTTAGCAGGTTGCCGGAATCGAAGATACACAGGAGGCAGAGTAAGTATTTGGAGCTGGTAAATGCGATTGCCAAAGAGAAGAAGGGAACTTACAAAGTGCTGTTGAATTCCATCAAAGAAAACCTCACGCTGAAGAGTGCGTATCCTTCTGTTGAGAAGGCGCTAATTCAGATAGCTAAGCGTAATGGAGTAGACTTCACCATAGCCGTCAGAAGACAAGTCCAAACTCAGAAAGGAATAAGGACTTACGTTTCCTATCCAGAGTACATTAAGTGGAAAGAGGACAACCTGAGACTTAAGGTAGTAAATGGCGAGCTCTTTTTGGAAAAGAGGGCGGACAGACCGCTTTAGGTTGTTGCACGTGGAGGAAAACTCAAGTCCGTGAAGCGTGTCGGGGTGATGTTCTTTGCGTTTGAGCATTAATGTTTCCTGTGCATCCTCACTTTTTGCGCGTTTTCTGTTGATGCTTTCGTATACAGTCTTTGCAAATGTCAAGGTTTTGTGAGTGGGTGAATCAGATGAGGGAACTGGCCGACTGTTGAAACCTCGCAGGCTCGAAGTCAGGGGTGTGTCATTTTCGGACACTCGTCGTGCAAGAGGGAGATGAATGTTTAACCTAGTGAGAGCGTGTTTGAAGTATCTTGAGAGCTGACCCCCCTTGTGTCTGCCACTGCTTCAGATTAGATCTGTCATCGTTGATCTGCTGGAACGTTTCAACGATGACCCCCCTCGGTCTATGATTTTACATCAGTTGTAATGTTGCTTTGTACGTCAATTGTAATGTTGCATTGGAAGCATCGCCTTTGACTCCTTCCGTTGTCACAAACATCCGTCGTAATGTTGCTGTGTGAAAAACCTTAAGAAAGCAGACTGTGATGCCCAATGGGAGCAGTCGCCGTTCTGGCGATGACAGGAATCTTGCCCTTGCTTGCTAGCGCCAAAATGGATGGTAATATTGGAAATTGAATGCAGGTGGCTGTTCAAGCAGTCATAAGAGGATAATTTTCAGCATTACTTGCATCAATCACGTACGTTGTGGCTGTTTCAAGACTTCTGTTCTTCGGGAGTCAGTATATGATTGGCTATAGCTGACATGGTCAACAGCCTTCTTAGGTTTTTGTCTTTAAGGTTTACTAGAAAGCTCTCTGATGCGTTTATGTCTGAGTATGGAACTTCTCTTGAAATTTTCTGAATTTCCCAGTAGGCCGAATAATTCTTGAAGAAACTGACGAATGCATAGTCCTTGTTCAACCCGCTCCCGCTGACGCCAATCAGTTCGGCGTGAGGATGTTCTTTTTCGAATTTGCTAACAAACTTTCGAAATTCCTCTTGCTCCTTACTGCTTAGGTTCTCTTTCATTTTCACAAAGGTGAAACCCATGATATCGTATCCCAGTTTGTTGAAATCAGGTATGACCGTGTACTCCTTGATGTATCCTTCTTCTTCAAGCCTATGAATAGCCCTTGTAACCGTAGGCTGAGAGACGCCAAGCGATTTGGCCAACTGCCTGTCGCTTCTCCGACTGTTCCTCATCAACTCAGAAAGCAGACGACGCTCAATATCCTTCATAAGAGTGCCACTCCATTTTCATTAAGTAATTACTGTAAGCGACTTGATTTTTAACTCTTTTCAACTCTGCGCACTCACGGGAATGCAATGCGCCAGACTGATCTACTACGAGGCGAACCTGAATGTTTTTGCTCAATTTGCGCTGGGATTATGTGGACAGTGGCTTACTTCAGCCTAAATACCGCGCGCTAGCAATGATGGACCAAAAGTAGAAGAACCCAAACACATCAAAGACTTCCTAGAATAAGAGAGTATTCGAAACGTTAACTATGACACAACCATTAAACACACCTTATTCGGATGCATCAGTGACAATTTCAGTCAAAGCAACTGACAGACCCAAGGAAGTAAATCATTGCTTAGAGGAAGCTTCGAATGCATGTGCCAAAGGGAAGGCTTAATATTCCTGAGAAAACGATGCGCTTCACCGACGCCCGTCTTTGACTGATCCGTTAGCGCCTCTCTCATTTAGCTTTTCTTCTGCGTGCGTTAGATGAACATCAGATTCGTCGATGTATGCTATGTTTTTTATTCAAGAGTCGAAGAATATGAACAGGTGGAAGATTAGCATGAAGCGAGATCCAGATATCCAAAGAGTCTTTGAGGTTGCTGATGATTCAATGCAGGGAGTTCTCAGGTATCACCTTTATACCATTGCTGCGCAGAAATCAGCCGATTCAGAAAAGATCACCACGTATCTTCCTGATGACCGAATTCCTATAACTTTTGACTGGGATAGATTCTACAACAGAAAGGAGCTTGTTGCCTTGTTTACCAGTCCCTTTTTTGAACTTGTCCAAACACGAATTTCGTTGATAGCTACGACGAACGTTTTTGACGCAGCACTGAATAGGTTCATCGAATATCTCAGCGAAAAGGGATTCCGGCAGAAACCTCGGCGCTCTTACAAACAACGAATAGAATGGGCATATCATGAATCTCTTTCGTCTGATGTTGGCAACAAAAACACTCTTGGCAGATTGCCAGAGACATTCGGGATCGTGGACAACGCACGTAGACTTAGAAACTTGATAGTCCACAATCATGGTTTGTTCGACCAGAAATATGGGACTGATGTGATTGATTCCTATGGGATCAAGATTGACTTTCATCCTGCTTATGACGAGTCCTTAGTGCTTAGTAAGAATGCCATTCCGGTCATGATTACCACCGATCAGTTGATCCGGTTCATCAGAGCCCATATTGAAGTCCTTCATGTCCTCCATAACAGCATTCAGAAGAGATTCTTTGGAGTCACTGAGGGTTACTCGTACCAGTTGGAACGGAAGCCTATTGATTGGAGAAGCATATTGCTCGGAAGTTCAAAAGTGAAAATCCTATTTCAAGGTCACAGGATATGATTCTTACCTCTCGGCCGGGTTAGTCCATCATGAGAATTTCAGGCGCCATATCGAACTCGAAAATCAATGGTCTAATCTGGGCTTTTTCATTCCCTTTCTTGCAGACCAGACCCTTTGAATAACGATACCTTTTCCGCAATGGATGCAGTGCTTTGTCCTTGGCTTTTCAGACGAAGGTCGGAAGTCGGCAATCTCCGTTTTTTCACATATCTTGTTCCATCTTCCACACTCTCTGCATTTTGCCCAGATTTCTGAAGGGCGAGCGCTCTTGTCAAAGAATAACCAGCTTGCGCCCATTTCATTTGAAGTCATGTCTTGATTCCCTGATGGCGAAACGCTTACCATGAACGTCACGCCTAATTCTCCAAACATTTCTCCTTCCTGCGCTGATGAAATGCATCTCAGTCAGTTCTCTTCTGACAATTCCTTATTAAACTCTTCAATGACTGTTTTTTCAATGTCTATGCTGAACCTCTCTCTTAGAGTTGCGCTCATCGCCTTTAGAATGTACCGGCATTCTGTAGTGTTGCCGCAGAAGTAAGGCTCCAGAGCAATGGTGATTACTCTTGCATTGCTAAGAAGGAGGCTAAAACCGTCTGATTCGAGCATTGAGTTTAGGTTTCTTTCGTTAAGAGACCATGTCACTTTCTCACTGTCGACATAAGTGAAAAAATCGAGATCGATATCCAGAATCATGTTCCCTTCCTTAGATTTCTTGTTAAACACTCCCTGAACGTCTTGATGTGTCCACCTGTCTGTTAACAGACCTTGATAGCCGGTCAATTCACGGATTGAAGAACCTGCCAGGTAAAATGTGTGGAGCCTGCCTCTTCGGTCCAAGAACTCGGTTCTGTTTGTTGTCCCATAAGTCATCTTCTTGTAATCTCCATATAATTGGTCGTATTCCTGTTCCCAATGTATGGAGATTGCATCTCCTATCAATCCTCTGTACATTGAAAGCACGATAAACTCATAGTTCAACACACTAAGTTTGTTCTTAACAAACTCTTCAAGCTCCTTTTCTTGATCATCGGCGATCCTATCGTTTTCGTCGAGCAGTATGCGCCGACCTAATGAGAAATCAGGATGGCGGTCAACGTGAAAAAGAAGCGCGTCGGATTTGATGATTCCTTTCCTGAAAGCGTCGCTCCAACTCAAACATGCAGCTCGATGATTCAGCATGACGCAGATTGTAGTCCGACCGTCAAAACAGACACGCTTCATATTATACCTGTTCTCAGGGATGCCAGTAGTCTCACAGCTCATATCCAGCAATCCTCATTCAACGATACTAAACAACTGAATCGCTTGGACACGTATAACAAGCTCATCAATAATTCCCAACGTCATAACCATGAAAAAGACTGAAGGAAACACACTTTCCGATGAAGCCTGTGTCCATATCAGAATGATCGTCACGTCGGACGGCTATAGCTCCGTTGTCGATAGCAACTCCCGCGATGACGTTGCGGTATTCAGGGTAACAGATCCGTTCCTGCATTATTCTGGAGGCCACGTCTTCATTCAATCCTTGAATCACTAATATTCCTCTGCTTCCTGAAGGTATTTGTCTTCTCGATTGCCTGAGTGCTTCCCTGAACCTTTGCTCTATCTTGCTGCCATAGGGATTAAGAAATATGCAAACCGGAGCTTGAGCTAAAGACAAAAGGGTTGGCGTTGTCCCAACAGTGATTTGCATGACACTCGTGCAGTATCCATCTCGCGGTCTCTCGGTGTTTCTTGGGACAAGGGCATACTTGCCGAACTCTTTAATCACCCATGATTTGAGACAGCCATTGACGATTCGCGCCTCCAGATCATCCAACAATGCCTGAGTCTGAGCTGAAGTTGGTCTTCTATCGAGTCTGATTTCTATGCGAGAGTTGTTTGGGATCCTTTCTCTGAATCTATTGACAATAACATCCATCAGCCGGTTGGCAAACTCAAGATTCTTTTTGGCAGATTGGTTTTCTCTAACATTGATTCTCTTACACTCGAAATATATCCATTCCTTGTGGAACAACACTTTGAAGTCTGAGTGTTTCCCTTCTGGAGTTGTTGGGTTAAGCTCCACGTCAAACCCGGCAGCAGCATATCGCCCCGCAGCAAAAGCTTCGAGCAGTGTACTCAAACGGTCGTATGTCGGTCGGTTCAGTTTCGAGAGAAGGATTCCGAAGCCTGGCTTCCCTTCTAATAGACGCAACCCGCATCCTAAGGGAATCAGATGTTCAAATAGATACAGCCCTTCAAGCATTTTCTCCCCGATTCTTACGCCAAGCCTGCCACCTGGGTAAACAGTCAACCAATCCTTTTCCAGGATTCCCGAGACAAAATCCACGATCGAGCAGAGCTCCTCTACGCTGAAAAGCAACCCCTTTACGTTTCTGATCTGCTCAGCCAACCATGTCCGATCTGTTGGTGTGCTCAAGTCACACCTGCGCATGATCAAACGGTCGAGGCCAGAACCCGCGGGTCGCCGCGTAACAGCATGGTAACTCTCCTTTGGTCCGATTGGAAGCCCAAAGAACATCTGTTTCTCCGGAAATTCGGCCAAACTCCAACGCTCCTCACTTCAGTGTGAACGTGCAAAGAATATATTTGCTTGCTATTGTTCCGACCGCGCGCGTTAAAGTCATTTCTATCTTGGTTTGGGCCATTGGAGAAAAAGAAAGATTATCGTCAGCCCCACTATTAGAATTGCGCCTTGCACGAATTCACTGCCAAGGATCATTCCCACAAGTGCTGCGAAAACAAGCACCATATAGCCTGTCTTGATGGGAAATCTCCCTTCAATGCCTTCAAAAGTGATTCTTCTGGTTCTTTGAAACAAAACTGCCGCCACGAAAAGCGCAACTATAGTCATGAAGAAAAAGATCTGCGGCAACAACGCGACTTTTTCTACCCACAACAAGCACCCCAACACCCAAAACACAAACGCCCCTAACCACAGCAGCCGAGCCCTTAGATTGAAATCAAGCGCATATTCCAACAAAGTTGACCCGAGGAACACCGCTCTGGCAAAAGAGAAATTCATCAACCTTGCCCCTACTCCCCTGAACCTTTGCAGTCTAAGCTGTGTCTGTAGGGCGTCTCTTGCTGCTTTCTCAACTATCAGTACAAAACATACAGAGGCACCAATAATCGAAAGCCAGAAAAGTGGTTCGGGGGAGCCTTCCACTATCATCCCAAAAAGGTCTTTTCCATAAAAATCATGGATGTATCCTAATGCTATGGAAAACAGAAAAGCAATGGACACTGCACAAAGTCCTGTCCCAGAAAAAGCGTATTGCGCTGAAGATGAGCTGACTGAGAACACTTTTTTCGACCACTTCAGAATCCTGTCTGTCGTAATCAAGCCGAGAACTATAGCTGCATAGAATAGAATCTGCCCATTGACGTAGGAAATCTGCAAATTCTGTGACCTAATTGAACTAAGAACGAAGGAACCAAAGTAGTAGCTTGTTCCTATCAGAAAGTATATCCAGCCTCTCAATCTCTCTTCATTTGAGTCGACCTCTATCGCTCCCCGTAGGTAGCCGACATAGAAAGGAAACACGATTCCGAGCAATAGAAACGGTATGGCTTCCACGACAGCGTTCAAATCCTTCATGACTACCTGCAAGAGCGAGATGACCAATCCAGTTGAACCTAAGGCAAAAAGAAACGCATCGTCAAACCTTTCGATCTTCTTATCTTTCTCATGCGTTCTGTGCTCCTCAGATCTCTCCGTCCCTTCCTTTGTCTCCTGAGTCACTAGGTGTTCGCTCGAGGACGGCACGTTGTCTTCTGCAATGTCTGCCATTTTCTTTTGCTCTGTCCCTCTCTCGGCTATTATTCCCAATATACTCAAAAGGCCGGCAGGAAGAACACCTATTAGAATGCCGCTAATGAAAATGTTCTGTTCACGTTGAGACTGCTCTTCTGGAACAGAGTACTCGACTGAAAACGGGCTTCCATCATTTATCTCAAATTGCAGCCATTGTTGGGCGTCTTGTGAAGGGTCTCTTCTCACTATTCTATGCGTCTTGTCAATTATAATTGCGGAAGCAGGTGTGCGTATACTTAGAGAGCAATTAGGTTGTGGGCTGAGCGGCACAACAAACGTACCTGGCAAAAGGCTGTCCCATTCCTTCTGGACATCAACTGTGAAGGAACCTCCGAAAGGCACATTGACTCGATAGTTCCCAAACATTCTATCGGCTACAGTGCCATTCACGCTCAATTCCGCTGACAATTCTTGAAAAGTCCACCCTTCTGCTGACACATTTCTCGCATTGATTGTAACCATAACCACGGAGCCTGATTGGGCATTTCTATAAACCCATTTCTCCGACTCTGGATCTGCACTGATATCATGAACTGTCTGGACTCTATAAGGAAGAGACACCGCAACTGAGTAATTGCCATTGGTGTAATACGCGACAGAGAATTGTAACTGAACTGCTTTGTTTGAGGGAATAAGCTGAACACTAAAGAGATTTATGTTCCAGGAGTCGGAAGGGTAGCGTCCTACGATGACACCTGTCACTGATCTGGGGTCTACTTCAAAATCGGAGAAAGAACTGCTGTAAAGAGAATAGCCCCAGAGGAACGATCCAACAGAGACGGCCAGTATCAGACCTACTATTATGACCGAATTCAATCGCACCCTTTCACCAGGTCTGCTTCAGTCATTTCTTCCATCTGTGAATACAGAACATTAACTGACGGCACCGTCAAGTCTCCCATGGAATCGTTTGGGATTTCATAAGCTCTTCGAGATTGACCTTGAGATCTGCAAGTGACTTTTGCAGCTTTTCGACTATTACGCCGAAGGCCCTAACTTCGTCCATGACAACGTGATGCTTTTGAAGCTCGCCAAGTATTTTTTGTCCCACATCCTTTTGTTTTCCATCAAGCCTACCCTCCAAGTCATCTTCACTCGCACCCAACAACAACATGAAAGCCCATTCGTAAGCCCCACCTTTATCTTTCGGAGCCGCTATTGAACGCCCTGCTCTTGCCATCAGATCTGGCTCGACAGTGAAATCAGCGTCCTGGATCAAAGGTTCAGCAGTCTTTGCAAGTTTCTTGTATGCCTCGTTGTACTCTCTCAACAATAGCGCGAACTTCTCGACCTTCGTATGCAGATCCGGAAGACTACTTTCTGCTTCCACTAACAATCGTTTGCTGACGTTGAGCTCCAGACGAGAAACATCAACAGCGTTCTCATTGTGAGAGATAAACCCGCCGAGAAATACCCACGCTCCCAGCTCACGAAGCCTAATCTGAGGCTCAAAACAGTCTTCCAGATTTTGGAGCAAAGGTGCGCAGAGGTCGTCCTTGACTTCTTTCGAGAGTTCCCTCGCTTTTTCTTTCCTTTCCTTCCGCCTGTCTTTCCACGTTTCGACAAGCTGGGAAAGACCCACCGATGCGAGAATCAGCATGAAAGCCGAGTATGGGGTAAGAGTTTGAACCAAGTCTCTGAACGGGTTAGGTGCGGTGACTTCACTCTCACCCAACTGTATCTTCGTGACACTGCCCTGTATTATGACGTCGTGAGGCGGCTGAGGATTGAGGAGAGTGATTGCACCCTTGAAACCTGTGAGGTTCAAATTCTGGCTTCCCGAAATCTGCTGGGAAATCCCTGAATACGACAAAAAGCCATATGCAAACGTGAAATACGTGTCAATGGGATAAGACCAGCAATCGACCTCAACGGACGAAAAGATGTTACTTTCAACTTGAAATCTACCTGCTGCGACAAGGTTTGTTTGCTCAAGGATTCTTGCAATAAGTCTTATGTCCAAGCCATGGCCAGCGTTGTCCAAACTGACTGAAGAAGAGTTGCCAGAAATTGATATGCTGCCACCTGATACTTGAAGATCGATAGGGATGGTTCCTTCGGGAAAAGGAACGGAGGCGATGGTTACGTTGGTCAACAGCAGGCTTCCTCCTGCTTCATCCAAGAAGAAAGCCCCATCGGCCGGTCCCGTTAGCACTGAAACACTCAGGTTCTGTAGGCTTATGAACAAAAAAGTGGGTTGGCTAATGGTAAGCGACACTGAGCCATTTGTCTGAAAAAGGATTGTGCCTTCTTGGGAGGATATGTTATAAAGGGTTAATGATTCAGCGGTCCAACCGTTGTTCGCCTCGAGACTCGCGTTGAGTTGCTCGTTCTCGAAGGTCTTGAGAACTAAGAATGAAGTCGCCATTGTCGAGCCCTCGAAAGGCTTGCTCAAATCAAGTCCCCGCACCGAAAACCTCCCATTGACCTGGAAGACGTTGGGATAGAAAGCATAGTAGGAAAATGTCGTGCCAACGAAGAGCACAACTATCGCAATGAGGATGGCTGCGGAAACAATCGTTCTATTTATTTCCATAGTGCGCCGCTCTGTAATTGAGGGGGACAATGTTGCTCAAAAGACTTTTCCACTGCTGGAGAGCGCGAAGGCAAGAATGATTCTGCACATTTGTGTCGTGGAAGCGGTTTGATGGAAAAGACATATTTCGAGTCATCACGTAAACAATGTTGGTGTCAATGAGCAGCTCAATGCCCACCGAAATGACCGTCAGGAATTTTCTGCTCAAGGAATTGGAGAAAAGGGCAGCGCGCGCGCTTAGCTTCTCAGCTCCAGAACCCAAGACTCATGCGCATAAGTTTCCATACATTTCGACATTGGAAAGCCACGATGGAATACCACAAGACTAAGGATCCGTTCTACGTCAAACAATTCCTGGGACATAATAGCCTTCGCAACACAGAGATCTACATCAATATTGAACGAACACTGTTTGAATCGACGAGCGATGAGTTCACTGTCAGAGTCATCAAAGAACCTGATGAGGTCAAAGGCTTGCTTGAAGTCGGTTTCGACTACGTTTGCCAAAAAGACAACTTAATATTTATGAGGAAACGCAAATGAGTGACACAGGCCCGTAAAGTGGCCGGAGTCAGCAAGAAAGCAACCAGAGCTATGCAAAAAGCAGCCGGAGACTGCAAAATAGTGGCCGGGGTGAGGTAGCTTGGTAGCCTATAGGCCTGTGGAGCCTAGCGCCCGGGTTCAAATCCCGGTCCCGGCCCTCCCCTCTCTTTTGAGAGAATTGACATTTTTAGCCCGGGCTCACTCGTCTAGGAACAAGAGGCAGTTTATGTTATATTGGTGGTTTGACGTGTTTTCTCGTCTCTTCGTTTTTGCGCGTCCATGTTTTGAAATCGTTTGTTGGTGGGTCTTCTTCGAAGAGTTTTTTTCTTCTGGCTTCGAGGAAGGTGTTCTGTTTGCTGAGGTATTCCGCAGCGGTCTGAACTGTGTGAGCGGCCTTGTAGGCACTGTAGAAGATGCCAGTGGTTTTCTCGCGCCATTCTTCGTCTCTGAGTAGATGATGTTCAATGATCACGTGTGGGACGGTTTCCACGATTTTTTGCATGTTGTTGAGCCCGTTGTGGGCTTGTTCTTCGTTGAGTTTGAAGCCTGTAAGGTATAGAGGTGGGCCGCCGACCATTAAGAGGCTTGGTTTTTGGCTGAGGATGATTTCAACGGTGTGCTCGGCCATGGGTCCTTGGATGTCTGGAGCGAATAGGAAGGTCTCGCCATCGCATTTGATCGTTGTCATCACGACCCATCCCAATTCAGAGGTTTCAACTCCATGGGGAACGGGAACGGAGAATCTGACCTCTGTGCTCCCGAAACAGAAGGTCTTCCCGTCAGCCACTTCAATGCTTGTTGCGTATCTTCCGCTTGTTTTCTGGAACATCCATGCTCTCTCACGCTGGCTGTAGTTTATCTGTTCCCTTGGGTTTTTTGCCAAAATCTTTTTGCCTTCGTACACTTGCCGAGCAGTGACCTCAGCTTGAGTCCAATTGCAGAGCCAATCTTCAAACGACGGCGTAACATGATCATAGTGATAATGGCTTATCGTAACAAACTCGGCCTTCTCCGCAGCCTCCGCGATTCGTCCGCGAGCCTCAATGATAGCCTTAAACTCTTGTGGATGAGGCGCTAACCCGTAGCGGACGGGACAGAGAGAAACACCGCTGTCCAGCAGAATCCTAATGTCCCCGGTTTCCACGTACGTGCACATGGATCTGACGCCCAAACTCTCTGCAGCCAACGGAACAACGCGAACGTGCCTCAGCATGATGACTCAATAGCCCGGATCGAAACGTATAAACTTTTTATCCAAGGCCGCTCGTTAATTTGCATGGCTGGCGATGAAGACTCTGGCCCTCATGAATGCAAGATGATTGTGATCTTGAGTGCGGAGCCCGCTATTGACATTTAGGGTTCAGTCAAACCTGGCCCGCTGATGAAAAACTTGGAAACAGACACGCATCCAGCCTCTGGGGACCGCGCCTTAAACATTGAACGCATGTAAGACGGGCTGAAACGACTGTTTTTCGTTGATGCTTTTGTATACGGGAGCATCCTTGGGGTAGTTTTATCGTGGAACTGGCAGCATCGACCCAACAGCTTGGGCGTTCTCCAATCAAAGTCAGCTTTTTCGCAGCGTGTGGCTCTACTTCTCTTTGCGTGGTTTTTCCCAGAGTTCGAGTTTTCTCTTTTTGATTTCCCTTCTTTTTCTATGGAGAAACCTGTAGACGGTGCCGTGCATGCTGCCTTTGATAAGCATTTCTATTGCTTCTCTGGCTATTTGAACCTGTTCGATTGTTCCGATTATGCCTACGGTGTGACCGTAGACCGATACGTTCGTGTCCGTGAGTTCTTCGATTATTCGGCGGGTCTTGCCGTCCATTCCGATTATTCGTCCCTGCACTCTCTTGATGTCGGCTTCGGACTTGCCGAAGACGCTTCGCAGATCTATGATATCCAAAAGAGCCTCTTCGTCGCGCACGAGCCTGAACGCGTGTTCGGGAGAGAAGCCTCTGCCGATGGCTGTTACCAAGTCTTTGGCTTTGAAGAGCATTGAAGGATCTTCCGCCTTCTCTGCCATAGTAATTGTCACGTCGCCAGCTTCGCTGTCGATTTGAAGCTCCACGTTCAGTTTTTCTTCGACGTGCTTCTTCGTCTTTCCCTCAGGTCCAATTAGCACGCCCACGCGTTCTCTTGGAATCTTGAGAAAACTGTTAGCTCTAGCCATGTCCAGTAACCCTCTTATAGCTTTCTTCAACGGATGGAACGTTCACGCCCAAGCGGCTGAAATACTTGTTGAAATTTGTCAAGTCTCTTCGCAACAGGAAATCCGCCATTGGATGCACAAGAGGCACAGCCTGTGACATGTCGAATATGACGGGTCTTCCTCTCCACACCATGATGTTGTACTCGCTCAAGTCCCCGTGGACGAGTTCGGCTTTCTCGTAGAGTCTCTGGACGTAGGTTAGAAGAGTCTCGTAAAGTTTCTCCGGGTGTTGGGGGGTTTTTTCTTTCAGTGAGGGCGCGACATCTCCGTTTTCGCCGATGAACTCCATAATGAGAACGTTTTTCCTGACGGCAATGGGTTTTGGCACCCTAACTCTGGCGCGCGTCGCAAGCTCCAGATTCTTGAATTCCTTCAGAGCCCACGCGAAAATCAGCGAGCGTGTGTCATGCTTGACGCTTTTGAACCGCGGATCGCCCTCGATGTACTTCACGAGACCTTTGCGAAATTCGGCCGAGACTACAAGGTAGATTTTGATGGCCAACTCCTTCCCTTCCTTGTCCTTTCCCCAGTAGACCCGAGACTCCTTCCCAGCCCTCACAACGCCATGAATCTCGTCGATCGCGCCCTTGTTCATGAAGTCGTACACTACCATCAACGTTGACCGGTCAAAGACTTCCTCGAGAACCTCGTATTCCTCGCTTCTTTTCTCCTTCATGAGCTGATCTGTCTCGTAACCCTTCTCCTTCTTCAAGAGTCTCTGATCCACACGTTTACGATAACTCATCAAAATAGCCCCCTTAGCAGTTTGTGAAAGCTATATCGTGATGTAACCTTTCTTGCGAAGAGTTTCCGCCTGCGCTCTTATGTAGCGCCAAATAATATCTCCACGTTTGTCAGACTGGAAATCCCAAGGTGAGACCAGCACCACGTCTCCTTCACGTATCCAAACTCGCCTCTTCATCTTTCCACGAATACGACATAAACGTTCGTTTCCGTCTTGACACTTTACACGCACGCGGTCAAAACCAAGCAGTTTAATCGCCACGCCTAAAACATCGTTTGCAGAGGGAACCACTAACTGGTTGAGTTCTCCTTCGCTCAGCACCTTTTTCTTACCCAAACAAGCACCTCAGCCATGGTCGCCTAAAAGAAGTATATTCCTTCCTTTTAAAACTATGTTCGCCTAGAAAAGCCAATATTCTGAAAGCAGCCAATCAGCTACTGATGGACCACTTGTAATCGGCGCGAAATCAAGTCAGTCACACTCATATCTTGAAGCAGTCAGAGTCTCACAACTTGCGCGTGGGGTATGCCCTCTACGTTCAGCACTGCATCAGGATGAACGTAGCCCTTTTCGATGGCCTTCCTCACGACGTTTCTGCCCACCATGTTAACAATCGTGGAGTTTTCCATCATGGACACTGCCTCTTCAATGCTGACTCTAGCACCCTTGTAGAAGTCTTCTTTGACGCAGAAGACTATCTTTCCTTCCCGAAGGGTTCTCCCAAGGATTTCAGCGTCACATATGGCCAGCACCACATTTCTGCCCATTTTTTTGATGTTCACGTAGACATCCAAATATGAAACGCTCTCAGAGCTGCTTGATAGACGATTTTGCGCCGCACGCCTGACACACCAAGAACGACAAACGTTTCTCCTTGACCAACTTCGTGTCTGGACGTTTGCACACAGGACACACGACGTAACCCTCCAAGTACCTCTGGATGAGTCTCCCAAAAGTGTCTTCTGAAAACTTTCCCTGAAAAATAACCCTTGAACCCTGCACGGTAGCCGCTGTCGCCATTTCGCCCGTTAAGAACTTTAAAAGATGTTGCGGGTCACGATCCAAAGCGTCTGCCACTTCCTTGAAATTGTAAATCACCGTACGCATTCCTATCCTTGCATAATGCAGCCTCGGAATCTCTAAGCGCTCGCTCTTGACGGCGACCTCTGGAAACTGAGAACGAGCCCTCTTAAGCAACTCCTCATAGTCATATCCCATAGCAGGTTCCTCAACAAACATGACGCACCATCCTATTTAAAACTTATAAAACAGATTCCTGACGGCAAATGGACAATCAGGTTCAAGAGGGTCTTGCGCAACCGCATATCAAAAGGATGATGCACCATCTGACAAGAACTGATGGCACCTGAAAAAGCTTAAAGACGCCACAGCAATCTAGTGTACATTCCAAACGGTGAAAAACTTGGATAAACTCGCTCACCCGTACATCCCTAATTCTGCAAGCGACACCAGACGAGAAATGATGCGAGAATTAGGAATAAACAACATCGACGAGCTGTACTTAGACCTGCAAGAAAGATTTCGATTGAAGAAAACACTGGATCTGCCACAAAAGCCGCTATCAGAATTCGAGGTCAAACGACACGTCGAAACATTGCTTTCTAAAAACAAACCGGGTAGCAGCATGCCAACGTTCCTTGGAGCTGGATGCTGGCCCCACTATGTGCCTGCAGTTGTGCAGGAAATCGCGAGCCGCAGCGAGTTTCTAACCTCTTACACATCGTACCAGCCTGAAGCCTCTCAGGGAATGCTGCAAGCGCTCTTTGAATATCAGAGCATGATGTGTGAACTGACCAGTATGGATGTTTCGAACTGTTCAATGTACGACTGGGCCTCGGCGCTTGGCGAAGCCGTCCGCATGGCAGCCAGGGTTAAGGGACGGAACGAGATACTGATTCCAAAAATCATTCATCCTGAAAGGCGCGCAACTCTGCAAGTCTACGCTGAACCCGCAGGAATCACGGTCAAACAGGTCAGGTACGACAGTGAAAATGGACAGATGGACCTTGATGATTTGAAGAGCAAGATTTCGAACAAGACAGCTGCAGTCTACGTTGAAAACCCATCTTACCTAGGCTTCGTCGAACCAGAAGTGGACGAAATAGCCAAGGTGGCCCACTCCCATGATTCACTGTTCATCGTTGGGGTCGACCCCACATCCCTTGGAGTCCTTAGGCCGCCCGGCGAGTACGAAGCTGACGTCGTCGTCGGAGAAGCTCAGCCGCTCGGAAACGGAATGAGCTTCGGCGGCCCGATGCTAGGAATAATGGCTTGTCGCGACGACGCCAGCCTAATTCGGCAGATGCCCGGCAGAATAATCGGGTTGACGACGACTCAGGATGGCAACAGACAGGCGTTTTGCATGACTCTACAGACTCGTGAACAGCACATCCGACGCGAGAAAGCAACGTCGAATATCTGTACGAACGGGGCCCTGTGCGCCGTTGCCTCCGCCGTATACATGGCCTTACTCGGGCCAGAAGGCTTCCGACAGCTTGGGGAAACGATAATGTACAATGCCAACTACGCGATGCGGTTGCTCTCGGAGGTGCATGGCGTCAAGGCGCCCGTTTTCAGATCAGCTCATTTCAAAGAATTCACTGTAAACTTCGACGGAACGGGTCTAACGACAGAAGAGGTCAACAGAAGACTCTTGCGCCGTTACGTTCATGGCGGCAAGGACGTCTCAAAAGAGTTGCCTGAGCTGGGTCAGACTGCCCTCTACTGCGTTACAGAAACCCATTCGAAACAGGAGATCGAGCAGCTGAGGGATGCATTGGAAGAGGTTCTTAGGGTAAGGTGAAAATGCGATGTACAAACAGGCAACTTGGGATGAACCGGTAATCTTCAAGCTTGGAAGCAGGGGACGACTCGGGCATTTTCTGCCGGAAGCAGACCATGAAGTTCGTCGGGCCATTGGAACAGTGCAACAGCTTCTCCCTGAGAACATGCGACGTGCGAATGGGCCTGGTTTGCCGGAGCTCTCTGAAGGGGAGGTTGTGCGTCACTTTACTCGATTGTCACAGATGAATTATGGAATTGATTCGGGGTTCTACCCGCTGGGAAGCTGTACGATGAAGTATAATCCCAAGATAAACGACCTCCTCGCGAACCTGCCAACTCTTAGCACAGCTCATCCTTACCAAGATGAAAGCACGGTTCAGGGCATACTTCAAATTCTCTATGAGCTCGAACGCTGGCTTAGCGAGATAACAGGCACTTTCGAAGTGTGTTTGCACCCCGCTGCGGGAGCGCACGGTGAATTACTCGGCACCCTGCTGATGCATGCCTGCCTCAAACAAAACGGAGAATGTGAGAAGAGAACAGAGGTAATAGTTCCGGATTCAGCGCATGGCACCAACCCTGCAAGTGCCGCCATGGCAGGCTTCAAAGTGGTCGTCGTGCCCTCCTCACCAGACGGGTGCATCGACCTTGAAGCATTAAAGGCGGTCACGTCTGAAAAGACGGCGGGTCTAATGCTAACCAACCCAAACACGCTTGGAATCCTCGAGAAGGACATCGGAGAAATAGCCAACATAATCCATGAAGCAGGCGGCCTGCTCTACTATGACGGTGCAAACCTTAACCCCCTCTTGGGCAAGGCTAGACCTGGAGACATGGGTTTTGACATCGTACACATAAACATCCACAAGACGTTCAGCACCCCTCACGGTGGAGGAGGACCTGGCGCAGGCCCAGTGGGCGTTTCAAAAGAAATAGCCCAGTTCCTTCCTGTGCCGCGTGTTGCGTTCGATGGAAAAAGCTATCATCTAGACTATGACAGACCGCGCAGCATCGGCAAAATTCGAGGCTTTCAGGGAAACGTTGCAGTCTTGTTGAGAGCCTACGCCTACATCCTGAGCATGGGTTTTGAGGGGCTGAAAGAAGCGGCAGAAGTCTCAGTTCTCAACGCCAACTACGTTATGAAGAAGCTCGGAACTGTTAAGGGTTTGACGATTCCGTACGACGGCAAGAAACCGAGAAAACACGAATGCGTAATCAGTGCAAAACCACTCAAGACTGAGACAGGCGTCTCAGCGTTACACGTTGCAAAACGCTTGCTTGACTTCGGCCTTCATGCGCCCACGATATACTTCCCATTAATAGTCGATGAAGCTTTGATGATAGAACCGACGGAGACCTTTGAGAAGGAAGAGCTTGACCGCTTCGTGGAGGCGGTGAAAAACATTTGCGAAGAGGCTTACACAAACCCACAAATCGTACTGACGGCGCCCCACAACACTGCTGTTTCACGGGTGGATGAAGTTAAGGCTTCGCATCCCAGGACAATGACTCTAAGTTGGCGAATGCACCTGAAGAAAGGTAAAACCTCTTAGAGCCCGCACAACGATTATATACCGTGAACAAGCTTTGATCCAAAGAAGCTATTGTGGAAGCGTCAAGCTTGACTGAAATAGAAGACAAGGTCCGTGAAGCCGTGGGCCAAGTGGTTGACCCTGAAACAGGAATGACCTTTGGCGAGATGCAGATGATTACGGACGTCAAGGAAGAAGAACCTGGCATCTTTAAGGTCGAATTCGTTCCTTCAAGCCCATTTTGCCCAATAGCCTTCAAATTGGCCACAGACATAAAAAACGCTGCGTTGAAAGTCGCAGGGGTCAAAAAAGCTCGCATCTACTGCCGGGGGCACACGATGGAACAACAGATAAACGAAATGACAAACAAGGAGCAGTAGGGCCACCCACTTTATGAGCACAGGACCGAGGATGTTCCGACGGTTCTTGACAGAGAATTCACGTATGATGATTAGAAAGATTTTGCTTTTGCATGAGCGCTATTGACCGGGTGACGTGGTTACGGTTATGTTGTCAAGATAAGCGACATTCTGAACGCCATCGAAATCCCAGCTTACAAACTGCAGAATGAAAGGATTGGGCAGTGATGAATTGTAGGCTTGATGCCACAGAGTGCTCATACTGTTGTTACCCGTAAACTCGTAGAAACCCTCGGATGTTGGCAGAGATTTCGAATGTTGGTAAGTCTCGTATACGCCGTTTGGAGTCGTGATGACATAGGTTTGGTTGCCGTATAGGTTGGAGACGATGGCGCCGAAGGTGTCTCTACCGCTGAACCCTTCGGTAGCGTTGACGTAGAATGAAAGGCTAACGTCCGAATCGTTTAACACGTAGATTTTTCGGGAGATGTAAGTTGCGCACTGCCACTCTGATAAAGTGTAGGCGGCTTGAGCCGTCATTTTCAAGCTGCTCTGCGAATTGTACGCGAAGTCGGTTGTCGTTGTCACGTTTCCTTGGCCGGTGCCTGCAGATTTGGCCTCCCAGCCGGTGGCAGACCAGTTTGCATCCTCAAAGTCATCGGTAAATGCTACGCTCGGAATCATGTATGTAAACTGGAACAGGTAGGCGACTCCGATGTTCTCGACAAGCTTGAAGTTTGGGTTTCCAAGAAACAACAAAGGATCCCACTTGTACTTCTTGAACAACCAATAGGCACCGTTAGAGCCTACGTATACGTGGGATATAGACAGATTCTGCATCAGATCATAAGATGTTACGTTCAGCACGTTACTATCCAGAGAGTCTAGTAGGGTTTGATATGAGCGGCTAAAACTGCTGGCTGAGTATGGATAGACTATTATGTGATGTGAAATAACAGGGATGAACAAGCCAGGCTCATATAGGCTAACCAGAATCACGGCGTTAGAGGACAGGTTTTCTTTCATCCAAGTCATCAAATTGTAGTCATCCTGTGTCGTAACTGCAAAGGTGCCGTACGAAACTCTCAGTGAGTTGGTATCTGTTGATATCCTGTAATATGCGAAGGGAGCGGTGATTAGCACGATAAGGAGGACGGCTAGCATCATGTTGGCATGAGGGAATTTCGAAGATAGGTTGGAAAGCCATCCGAATCTGTGGCTTCGGAAGAGCTGTGCAAGTTCCAGGAAGAAAGCCAGCAGAAAAACATTCAGCGCAATGACGATGATTAATCCCTGGTGTCCCCACGATATTATTTCGAAATCTCCAGGAAGAAGGTATGCAATAAAGGAGAGTGTAGCTGCAGCTAGACAGATTGAGGAAGCGAAGGCCAATACAGACTTTGTTTTATTGAATGCTCGATTTATCCAGACTAGCATGGCGAGACCGACGAACAGAACCATCATGAGCAGTCGAAGCCCAAAATATGGAGACAAGTTGTTAAAAGCCCATTGCACCGCCTGAGTTAAGGAGGATTCCTGTTTTGGATATCCCGCAAAGTCCGACGGAATGCCAATGTTGTGTCCGGGATATTGATAGAAAACAAAAAACCTGACCAGAAAAGGGCTCAGAACTAGCAAACTGACTGATAGAATCACGATTAACTCAAGAAGCCTATGGCGCAGAGAATTATGTTTTGAGACTAGCCAGTAAACAAAAACCATGAGGGCCACCACCGTCAGTGTTTCAAGAAACGAAACTACCATAGCTCCGGCCAGACCAAAGAGCAAACCTAGTACCGCAAGCTCTGCAAGGCTTGTCTTTGTCTGAGAACGAATCAGGGAAAAAAGAAGACCCAGGCAGACGAGAAACAGGGGAAGACCCACGAGAAAAGGGTTGCCTCCCCAGACAACGAAGAGAGGCCATTGGGAAATAAACGTGAAAACAAAACTCAAGCCTAAGTAGTATTCTCTTCTTGAACTGAGCATCCTGCCCAGGAAGTAGGCACCGAATACAGTAAGTGCCTTGAAAAGAATGCTTATGTAAAAAACAGCTTTGGGAACCATCATATTCAAAACATAAGTGGCGAAAGCAAAAATGACATGTGACGCCTCTGGATAGATGTTTGCTTCTGGAAGATAAGGTTGCAGAGTCAGCCCGATATGGCTGTTCTGTATGATGACTTCTGTCCTTAGAGAGTGTATTGATTCATCGAATATGCCGCCGAAGACAAGACCAGAAGAAGCTGAAAGGTCGATAAGAAGGAGAGTCAGGAACATGGCAAATAAAGGCAGATAATCCAGAAGTATCCGTCGATTAGCCTTCAGCAAGGCCCGGATTTTGCTGAACCCCGTCACTTGGGCCAACATTTTGGAATGAATGTTAACGGAAACGAAAAAGAAGAGGACTGTCAACCCAACCATGACGAATTGGTTAAAGAACGCAAACGGAAGTATAGCGATTGCATAAAGAATCAACCCCCCCACGTAAACATCCAAAATGCAAATCTGCACGAAATCCAAATCCGAGAACAATCCAAGTTTACGAAGCAGAAAAAACCTCACAGGCTCCCCGTACATTATCAAGAGAACAGGAAAGAAGAGCAGTTGCAGCAGTAGGAGTATCATCGATATTTGCCTTAAAGCTCATACACACTACATGTTCTTAAAAAATTACCTATAACATGAGCGTTAACTTATTGTCTGCAAAAACGATTATTCCCGAGGAGACTTTCGATAACAGAAATATCCAAGTCCGCGCCAAAAGTGAGGAGAGGCAAAAACTTCAACGCAGGCTGTAGGCACTGCCGACAAGCCATATCTCCAGAACAATGTTTGCATTCCAAGATAATTCCGCCGGTTAATCCTTGAGGAGTGTTCAGCCTTCCGCGCGCGCAGTTCCATTAGAAGGATTGGGTAGTTAAGCCACCCACTGCGATAATAAGAATCTATTCCAAAGCAAAAGTGCTATGGAAAAGAAGAGGACACATAAAGCCGCTGTGATTATGTTTCTCCGTTTGCCTTGCAAAGTTCGAGTTCCTAAAGCTATCCATATGGGGAAGATAAATGACAAATAACGACTTATCGACCAAATAGCAGCAAAGTAGAGGATAACAAAAAAAGACGCGATGGAGTAAATTGTGAGGCGCCAATCAACTTTTCTGCCATAGCAAATCAGGATGGATGTTAGAATTATCAAAACCAACCCACTACATTCAGAGAAAATTTCAATCATTTTCTGGTTGGAAATGAAGTTGACCAGCCATTTAGGAAATGAGTACATAGTCCAATTGTTTTGAGCAGTTATGGAAGCAAACCAGTCACCGGTGTTGACAAAGCAATAAGAAAGCCAAGCAAAGAGAGCTATCGGTGGAATAAGGGAATAGAGAAGGTGTTTGTGTTCTCGTTCATGGAGCATATCCAAAAACATAGGAAAGACCATTATGATGCCTACCATTCGGGTGATTGTGGCAACCGCCGCAAAAATACTTGCATTCAGTGTTTTGTTATTCAGGTAATAATACCAAGAGGCTGTACAGGCGAATAGAAATAAAGACTCACTATACGCGACGGTTGTAAAAAGGAACACGTATGGGAAGAACGCTGCCAAGAGAGTAACTCTTGAAGCTGCCTCTCTAGTCATATAATGCTCAGCGACGGCTTGAAAAAAAGGAATCCATGCAACGCCAAATATGAATGAGCACAAAGCCATTGATGCAAAAATATCGTTGGTTACTAGGTTAAACACGTAAATGCAAATCGGGTACCCTGGAAAAAAGGCGTAACATTGGGCTAGACTGTTGTATCCCCAGTAGACTGTCCTGTGATACCATCCACTGTCCCAAGCAAAGTACAAGAATGGCCAACGCGAAGGATGTGGGACGTTCGTACCATACATTTGTAGCGATGCCGTGTCAGTTGAACTCAAATTAAAAGAATAGTAAAGAAACATGCTGCACAATAGTTTTGCAAAAACAAGGATCAAAACGGGATAAACGAAACGGATATTCTCCTTAAGAAATGAACAAAAACGTTCTGCTTTCATGCTGGATCACTTTCATTTCACTTGCTGCCTATTCTATTTTAAGGGTGTGGGGGAAGAGAACCCCGGGGCTTGCCCCGGGCGGTGAATTCCCCCACTTAAGCCTTTATACCGAGCGTGTGTTACGAAAACGTGGAGATAACCTTGGAGGCTGGGGCGCACACAGTCCACA